>Ga0137396_10001928_pt1 | contig 11188 bp, 6 predicted proteins | sample czc16metaG_FD_108284 | JGI IMG/M metagenome (GOLD analysis project Ga0137396, IMG submission 108284) | Vadose zone soil microbial communities from Angelo Coast Range Reserve, California, USA - czcobulk3.16 metaG | ecosystem: Environmental > Terrestrial > Soil > Vadose zone | place: USA...
ACGGAGCGACGACGGGTAACGTGGTCGTGACAGTTGGCGGCGTGGCGAGCAATGGCGTGAGCTTCACCGTGCCAGTTCCGGCGCCGAGCATCGCGAGCCTGAATCCGGCGTCTGGGTTGATCGGCACGTCTGTGACGATCACCGGAGCGAACTTTGGCGCTACGCAGGGATCGAGCACCGTCAAATTCAACGGTACAGCGACGACGCCCACTTCTTGGGGTTCGACAAGCATTGCCGTGCCAGTGCCGACAGGCGCGACGACAGGAAACGTAGTCGTGACGGTCGGCGGTGCGGCCAGCAACGGCGTCAGCTTCACGGTTCAGGCAGACACAATTGCACCGACGGTACCCACGGGTCTGACGGCCACGGCCATTTCTTCTTCACAGATCAACCTGTCGTGGACGGCTTCGACGGACAACGTCGGCGTGACGGGTTACAACATTTCTCGCGGCGGAGTGAAGATCGGCACGGCCCCCAGCACTTCGTATCAAGACGGAGGGCTTACCGCGTCGACCGCCTATACATACAACGTGTCCGCCTTTGATGCGGCCGGCAATACGTCCGCGCAATCGGCGAGTGCTTCGGCGACAACACAAGCGTCATCGGGTGGGGGCGGAATTCCGTCAACGCTCGGTTGGTACCAGATTCCCAACACCAAGATCCGTCCTCTTTGCCCACCTTATAGTGATATCCAAGCATCGGAAGGATGCCGGGCAGTCGTGGCGGACTGGAGTGGCGGATTGTTTGACACGAAGCGGAATCGTTTCATAGTCCACGGCGGTGGACACACCGGATATTACGGCAACGAAATATACGCACTCGATCTCATCGCGAAACCGATTCAGTGGGTGCTCGTGCATGATGCGTCGCATGGTTCGGCAATCACGAATGTTACATCCTGCCCGGACGCCTTCAACGACGGCAGCCCTGATTCGGTCCATACGTATAGTGGGCTCGTCTACCTGCCGAACGTGGATAAATACTTCCGACATGGGGGTTCGAAGGCCAATTGTGGGTTCTTCACTGACAGTACTTGGGTGTACGATCCGAACGCCAGTACTTGGGCCAGTCCTACCGGTCAACCGTTCTCAAACGGCAGTCCACCAACGGTAGCCTATGACCCGACCACTGGGAAGGCTTACGAGAACACACACAATACAGGTGTGTTCTGGCAATACGACCCGGTAGCACAAACCTGGACGAATTTGGCTAAGCGGAGCGCTTGCACAAACTCTCAACCAGAAACCGCCGCGATTGATGATGGCAGACGAGCGTACTATTGCATCGGCAGCGGGGACTTCTCGAAGGTGAGCCTGAACTCGCCGTACACCTATACGCAACTTTCGGGTACTGCAACCGGTTGCTCAACGCTTGTGAATACTCCTGGTCCTGGATGGGCCTACGACCCAGTGAACCACGTGATGGTTGGGTGGGTCGGAGGAAACAGCGTATATATTTATAATCCAGACACCAACACCTGCACGACGCAAACTTACCCAGGCGGCCCGACGACCATTCAAGCGAACGGCACCTATGGGCGATTCCAGTACGCCCCGGCGCTTGGCGTGTTCGTTCTAGTGAACGACATCGACTCCGATGCTTACACTCTGAGGCTGACCACGACGGCGGGCGGGCCGGTGATTTCTGGTGTAGGCGCAAGCGCGATCAGCATGGTAGGCAGTACGATAGGGTGGAGTACCAATGTGCCGGCTTCTTCGCAAGTGGAATATGGGGCAACGACGGCGTATGGGACACTCACGACACTCGACAACACGACGGTTACCATTCATTCCCAGGGCCTCACTGGCCTGACGGCGGGCACGCTGTATCACTATCGCGTGCGTTCGAAGAATTCCGCTGGCGTAGAGTCGGTAGGCAGCGATGCCAGCTTCGCGACCAACAACACGCCCGACATAACGCCGCCAACCGTAACGATTACGGCGCCAGCATCCGGGGCAACCGTTTCCGGCATGGTTACGGTCTCCGCGAATGCGTCCGACAATGTCGGAGTGGCGAGTGTTCAGTTTGCGGTCGACGGGACCAATCTTGGGGCGGCGGTTACCTCGAGCCCCTATCAGGTCACGTGGAATACGACGAGTGCCACGAACGGGGCTCACGTGCTCGGAGCAGCAGCCCGCGACGCGGCGGGAAACGTCGGCAACGCCGTACCTGTGGCGGTAAACGTATCCAACACCGGCACGACCGGAGGGGTAGACTTTCCAACCCGGTGCACTGCGCCTGGCGTCGTTAAGTGCTTGGCGTGGGACAACGCATCGGATTTCACACCCGCGAGCGCCAGTGGTGGCTATACGAGCGGCCTATACCCGGCAGAAGATAGCTCCTATCAAGGCGTGCAAGACACGACCAACAAAGTTGACGGTGCGGGTTCGCTGTAGTTTGTGATTCGCCCGGGATCCGTCCATCCTCACGGCGCAAATCCAGCTGGCTATTTGCTGGAGCAATTTGGACCAGACGGTGCCGGTACAAAATTCGGCGAGGGCTCAACACTGTACATGCAGTTCCGGCTCATGGTCTCACCCGAGATGCTCAATTATAGTTGGCCGTCAGCGGGAGGCGAGGGCTGGAAGGTTTTTATCGTGTGGGGCCCCATTCCGGGTCCCAGCTGCACCGGCGACCAGTTCGTGCAGGAGAACACCTATCAGTCCAACGTCGCGACCGGGTACACGTCCTGCGGTACGCCTGCGCTGTACACGAACAACGGAAACCCGCCGATGCTGATTGAGCAGGGCGACTACAATTGTTCCTATAATAGTCTTGGAAGGGCCGGGTATGCAGCGGACCCTGGTTGCTTCAAGTATCCGGCGAGCACATGGATCACGGAATATTGGGTTGTACACGTCGGCACCTACGGACAACCCAACACCAGCTTTCAAGCGTGGATTGCTCCGGATGGTCAACCACTGAAACAGTTCCTCAATCTTTCCAACTACACATTCGGCGATGCGTCTGACCACACTGCAGCTCTTCAGGGAATCATCCTCCAACCGTATTTCAGCGGAGCGAATGGATCCACAAGCACTCCGGCAGCGACTATGTGGTTTGACGACCTGATCATTTCAACGCAACCGATTGCGCCTCCAAATAACTGACGAAAATCGGCGAAGCCACTTCGAGCAACGCAAACCTTCATCTATTTGCGCGCAAAGTACGGCCGCAAGTGCGAGGGATTGGCCAAAAATCCCTCGCACTTATGGTGCAGCCTGCGGCCTGTGTATAGCGACGCGCGCCAATTTCCTGGTCCGAACGAAGGTGCGGGATGCATTTGCGAAGGATGTTCACGCGAAATCGGGGAAACGGGCTTGGACATTTCAAGGTTCTGAGGCTTACTTGCTGTCAAGAAGCCGATATGCCAACATGAGCCGGTGAGAAGTCTCAAGATGCATGCCCGGGTGGCGGTTGTCAGTTTATTGCTTGGGTCGCTTGGAGTTCGTTTTTGGGGATTTCCCCAATATCGCGGCTCGGCCAGCATGATCGTCAATTCAACCCAGTCGGCAGCAGAACCAGACCAGGATTTCCTGGCCCGATGCCACGCGAAGGGAGTCATCAAGTGTGTGGGATGGGACGATCCTTCGGATTTTATTCCGGCCCACGGGGACGGCGGCTACGCAGACGGTCTGTACCCGGCGAATGACGGAACCTTTCAAGGGACCATAGATACTTCAAGCAAGACCTCGGGAGCGGGTTCACTTAAGTTCACTGTTCGACCCAAAGTTACATCAAACGCGACGGGATACTGGAGAGCTAACTTCGGCCCTTTCGCGCGCCTTACCGCGTTCGGTCCCCACACAACCCTCTATTTACAGTTCCGGTTCAGAGTTGACCCGAACATGCTCGATTTTGCCTGGAACTCGGTGAGCAACGAAGGTTGGAAGGTATTTATCGTTTATGGCCCGATTCCTGGTCCCAGCTGTACAGGTGCACAGTTCGTGCAGGAGAACACCTACCAGACCAACGTCGCGACCGCATACACGTCCTGTGGTTCGCCCCCGCTGTACACAAACAACGGAAACCCGCCGATGTTGATCGAGCAGGGCGACTACAAGTGTTCCTACAATAGCGGATATAGGACAAACCGGAACTGTTTTGCCTATTCCGCAAACGTCTGGATGACCGAATACTGGGTCGTGCAGATTGGGGACTTCGGCCAGCCGAATACTTACTTCACAGCCTACATAGCTACTGAGGGGCAACCACTCAAGAGATTCATTGAGCTGCCGAATTTCACATTTAACGCTGACGGCAAACCGGGCGACGCCTTGGAAACGATCATGCTCGGACCCTATATGAGTGGGGCGAATGGCACTAAGACCAACCCTACTGCTTACATGTGGTTTGACGAGCTGATTATCTCGACGCAGCCGATTGCTGCCCCAAGTAGTAACCCCGGGCGTAGATGAAACAACCGGGCTGGCAAACACGAAAAAAGAAACAAAGCTGTGAGCGGGCGGAACACTTCATTCAACAGCCTGCCCATCAGCCTATGAACTTAGACGGATCTAAATCCAGTACACTCGATTTATCGCCTGTATCGCTTTCCGCACAATGGGGACGACCGTGCCCATTTTCGGAACCGCCGTTTCCTGTCTTCGAAGCAAGGACGGGTCTATCTCAGAAAAACCCACGACCTGGAAGCGGTCCGCGTGTTTCCGTAGGAATCGACAAAGCCCCTCAAATCTCCTCAGAATAAGCCTGTCTGGTCTCAGCTTGCGGAACTGAACGTCCGCCACTTTGAAGAGACTAAAGGAATGAGCAATGAAAGTGACGGAATGCAAGCCGGCCCGATCGGCCTGTTCGAGAACGCTTTTCATCTCCCAAAGACTGACGGCGTTAATGTTCAATTGTTTAAGGCCGTGCCAGCGCCACGCCCCAGTCACAAAGTTCGTGACGGGAATCTCCCAGAGGGTGCCGTGTTGCCAAGGCGTATTGATCGCCCCTTGGGAATCCAAGCGACACGCGACGCGTGCATAAGCGGCATTGAAACTGCTGTCGAAGCGTATCCCCACCTCCTCGAGCACATCCAGGGTACTCATGCCCGCGCCAAAGTTTCCGGCGCGGAAGGCCAGCGGGGCCTTGCCAACCATTTCTCGAAACAGGGATATTCCCTTTTGAAGCAATTGCAATTGGGTCTGAGGGGACAAGGAGCCGATCATGTCCTTCTCGGTTGGCACTTGTTGCAAGGCCACCCGGCCATCCTTGACCATCCTGTAGTAATAGTGAACTGGGTGTAGATGCAGCTGGGCGTCGTGGCCGCGCTTTACAATTTGGGAATAAGCCTCCGCCAGTTCGGTTTGCAAACCGTTCAAACCGGCAAAGACTTCGACGAAGAAGGTCCCACGGAGATCGTGCTCTTCAAGGATGTCCATGATGCGCGGGATACCGTAGTACTCGGAACCGATTTTCCCGAGGACCGCGCGCTCCGGGTCCACGGGTTTGTTACGTGGATTTTCCCACGCACCTCCCAAAGAACATTCGGTGTCGACGGTCAGGAATACCTGGACCATGTCCACACCTTTTGGAACCACGCCTGTTGTCCAATGAAATGCTTTCCTGCCATAGCGCGTTTGCGATTCGCTGACATGTTAGATATTTCTAACTGTGATTCTAACGGGTTCTACGACTATCCGAATATTCCGGCACTCGTGCCAGCGAACGAAAATGGCAGTTGTCCGCGAATGAGATTCCTTAGTCCCGCGATATTTCATGCCCAATGAAACTGCCGTCACGCCAAGGTCGCATGCGTTTGGCTCGGATATGACTTCGCAGCCACCTGATTCCTGTTCCGGGTCATGATAAACCATACAAGAATCAAAACTAGTTCGAGCACTGCTACCCCGTAGATCACCATGAGTGGGGGTTCTTCGACAAATGCGGGGCGGCCGATTTGGTCGGCTCGTACGCCAAGAAGGCCGTGCAGGGCCCAGTAAACGGACTTCATGATGAAAGACTTGTTCCAATTGATCGTGCGCGCATTGCCATAGATGTAGTCGTTGATTTCGTAAAACTCCAAGCGGGCGGCGCCTGGCCGCAACCCTTTGGCTCGCAATTCCTCGAGTCGCCGGATAAGGATACCGGGATCTTGACGGAGTTCACGAATTCCATAGTATCCGCCTTGCGATTTGGGAAACCAGATTCCGAAGAGGGGATCTACCACCATGTCGCCCGATTCAACATCCGCTTGAACGACGGCGTGCTTGGACTCGCCTTGTGCATTATAAAGAGCCCATTTCGACGCGTGGATTCCGCGGAGCCGCAGCAGTTCGATTACGAGTCGGGAACGATCGCCACAATCGCCGCCATTTTCGATCACCTGCCAGGGCGTCGGTCGCAGGAAGCGGAAGACCGGCAAGAGAAAATAGCCTTCATTTCCATCACCCGATTTATCCTTGAGCGAAAGGACAATTGCTTTCACCTGCTCGGAACGTGGCAGACCCGGATCTGCAACCTTGCCCACATATGCAGCAAGAGCGCGCTGCTCGCGCAGATAGTAGGCCAAAGACAACGACTGAAGGCCCAGTAAGAGAATCAAAATAGTTGTGAAAAACCTTCGTTGTTGGATCATCTCAATCTCTCCCGGCTACCGGGCTCAACGCACTCAAGCCCCATGTTACCGTGAATCTACCCTGTTGACTGCGCATCGAAACCTGCTCCTACATCCAGGAGAACTTAGCCTTTCGTAAGCAGGAGACTTAGCAATCCCATGCCAAAGTGCCCTGGTCCACATCATGAGATGAGGCCAAAGAGTCATCGAGTTGCGACGCAGCCAACGCCCACCTCACTCCGGCTGGCTGAGTCAATCTTATCGAGATAGATCCGCTGCCATAGTTCGAGCATGACCAGCGCGAGGAGGTGATCCGTGTGGTCGACGCGTTCTGCGGCGTGATCGGAAATCAGGCGCTGAATCGCGGGCCAATGGAACAGTCCGCGGCGGCGAACTTGATCTTCGGAAAGCAGCTCCGAAACCATGGGTTGGAGATCCTTGCGAAGCCAGGCGCCAATCGGTGCGCCAAACCCGCGTTTCTTTCGCTCCAGGATTTCGCGGGGCAACCAGGGCGCCACGGCCTTTTTCATCAAATACTTCGTGGTGAGGCCGCGGACCTTGAATGAAGAAGGCATGCGGGCCATCAGTTCGATCAGCTCGAAATCCACAAGCGGCGCGCGGCACTCGACCGATGCAGCCATGCTCATGCGATCGGTCATGGCAAGCAGATCATCAGGCAGCGAAGTCTTCAGATCCGCGTACAGGATGCGGTTTAGGCTGTCCGGATCAGTGCAGCGGGTGAAGCGTTCTTGCAGAGCAGCTGCGGCCAGATTCGAGACGCGGGAGTCCGCTGCCGTTCCGCACCGCAATAATTCGTGCTGAACCTGCGGAGCAAAGAGGGTGACGTAGCCCATGTAACGAGCGGCGGGGTCAAGCTGGGCGGATTTCACGAATGCCGCCGCGTAGCGCGCATAGTCCTTCCAAGTGGAGTGGCGGTCCTGAGGAATCCGGTCGAGCAGCGCCGGGAGCCATTTTCGGCGCACGGGTCCGGGAAGGAAACTGTAATAGCGCATCAGACTGTTGCCGAGGTAACGGCGGTAGCCACCGAAAAGCTCATCGCCGCCAACGCCCGAGAGAATCACAGTCACGCTCTCGCGCGCGAGCTTCGAAACGAGATAGGTAGTGAGACACGCGGAGTCGGCCACCGGCTCATCGAGATGCCAAACGAGCTTGGGCAGCAGTTCGCTAACGGCGGGCTGCACTACGATCTCGTGATGGTCGGTGCCGAACGCCTTAGCAACCACGCTCGCATAGGGAAGCTCATTGTAGTAGCTGTGTTCGCCCTGGTATCCGATCGAATAGGTCTTCACGGGCCGGCCGGTCAAACTTGCCATCACTGCGACTAACGTGCTGGAGTCCAGCCCGCCGCTCAGGAATGCACCGAGCGGAACGTCACTGACCAATTGCATTCGAACAGTCTCTTGAATTTTTGCGCGAATCCGTTCGACCCATTCCTCTTCGCTGTGTTTCTCCGTTTGCCCGAAAGGCACATCCCAGTATTCGCGGATTTCGGTGCGGCCCTTCTCGGCGACGAGATAGTGGCCGGCCGGCAGTTTTTCAATTCCTTCCAGCAAGCACAACGGGGCCGGCACATAGCCAAGAGCGAGGTACTCTCCGAGGGCGGCGTGGTTCAAACACCGTGGAACATCCTCTACCTGCAGAATAGACTTCAGCTCCGACGCAAAGAGGAGCCGTCCCGGTTCGCGGCGGAGATAAAGCGGCTTTTCGCCGATGCGGTCACGCCCGAGAACCAGGCGTTCGCGTTTCACATCCCAGATGGCGAGGCCAAACATCCCGCGAAGGCGCTTGAAGAACTCAAGACCCTCTTCTTCGTAGAGATGGACGATGACTTCGGTGTCGCTGCGCGTGTGGAAGGTATGGCCCTTTGACTCCAACTCGCCTCGAAGCGATTGGAAGTTATAAATCTCACCGTTGAGAACGATCCAGATGGTCTCGTCCTCATTGCTGATGGGCTGGTGACCGCCTCCAACGTCAATGATGGAAAGCCGACGCATGCCCAGTCCGACGCCGCGGCCGCGATATTGGCCGAAGTCATCCGGGCCCCGATGCGTGATGACTCCGCCCATGGCAGCGAGAATGGAGTCAGACGGCTGTTCAGGCCGGTCGAAGTTCAGGATGCCGTAGATTCCGCACATGGCTTGTCTAGTGTCTCAATTTTTTTCGTCGGGATGATAGACCACTACTTTGCGACCGCCTCGATTCGCGCATTCTCCGCGCGGATCGCATTGTCCGCCAGCCCATCAAGGACTCTTGCCAACTGGCCTGCCTGAGCTTCGCGAGTGTAGCGTTGGATCTTGCCTTTGTCGGGCACAGGATGTGTGCCGACGCGGAGAGCATCCACAAAGGAAGATAATCCTTCATAAATCTCGTCCTCGGAGGCGATGTTGACGATGGTAGCTCCTCCCGCCTCACGCAGAAGGGCCGCCGTATCGCCGGTATGGGTCGTCAACGCAAGAATCGCCTTACCAATTCGCAGATACTCGTAAGCCTTCGCGGGAATCTGCATGTCGCAATCCGCCGCCTGGAAAAGCAATAATCCATCGGCCTCCGCACATTCTTGCAACGCCTGCCGGTAAGGCACGTGGGGCTCCAGAATAATCAAGTCCTCGATATCCCTCTCGGCCAGGAGCTTGCGATACAAATCTTCTGAGCCAGGAGCACGAAAAACAATTTGAACTCTGTCTGCGGTGAGGCGGCCCATCTTCTTTAGACGCCCGACGGCGTTAAACATTGGCCTCGGGTCGCGCTCAACGGGATAGATCAGCCCGGAATGGACTAGCCGAATTCGGCGGCCCGCAGGAACAGGACCGACAGCAGGGACTTCCAAATCACGAAAATCCGCCTCGTCATAACCGTTCGATATCAGGACGCACATTTCCGGCTTAAGGAATTCCGGATAGCGCTCGAGGTACATCCGGCGCGTGGCCTCGGCCGTAAAAATCACCCGCGAAACTCGGCGAATGCAAGCTCGCTCAACTATGCTCCACACCTGGCGAACCAAAGGATCGTGGGGATAATCCTCCTGGCTCATGGGGTCGCGAAGATCCAGCACCCAGGGCAATCCCGTGAATCGCTGCAACCAAAGCCCGATGACTGCCGCCGACATGATCGGAAACGTGGAATAGAGAACATCTATCTTGTGTTTACGAACGGCACGCAGCCCCGTCGGCACGCCTCCGAACACCCAGCTCACCCAACGATCAGGCAGGGCCAAATATCTCAAATAGCGGCCTCCGATGCCCATGTGCTTTTTCGTGTCCATGGCAAAGGAGCGAATAACGGGCACGCTCTTGGGGATGGATTTCAGGCTGTTCTCTTCAATTGTTTCATATGCTCGGGGATGCGGCGTAAGCACGGCGGGGTGCCAGCCGAATTCGGGAAGATAGTGGCAATACTTCAGGGAACGCAGCAATCCGGTGCTGCCCGCTTGGGGCGGAAAGTGAAATGCGATAATCAGTACGTTTCCCAAAGGATCGGTCTCACTATACCTGCTGGCGGCAATCTCTTTGAACTACTTGCATGCCGTCGTGTGTGCGTCTCTTCACTACTGCTCAATCCTCCAATGGCGCCCCGAGTCAACCCAGATCTCAGAGGGCAACGGGTGGCTCAGGAACCCTACAGGACTCGCTGACCGGCCGTAGGCGCCGGACTGAAAGATTCCGACGAGGTCCCCGATTTCTGCGTCCGGAAGAACGATCCCGCGCGCCAGCGTGTCAAGCGGTGTGCAAAGAGGCCCGACAATATCCACGGTGTCCTCGGCAGGTGCAGTCAGCTTGTTCACCAGAGCAATCGGATAGTTGCGCTTGATGGTTTGGCCCAGATTTCCGGAAGCCGCCAAATGGTGGTTCATTCCTCCATCGACTATCAGGAATTTCTTCCCGCGCGACGTTTTGATGTCGCGAATTCGCGTCAGGTAGACGCCTGCTTCGCCGGAGAGAAACCGGCCTGGCTCCACGAGAAACTGTGTCCCCCGGAAAGCGGGATCGCCATCAATTTCCTGGAACAGCGTGGTCAGCTGTTTTTGCAAACATTCGAGATTTAGTTCCTGCTCGTGCGCGAAATAAGGGATTCCGAGGCCTCCGCCGAAATCCAACGTGCGGAGCGGACGGCCCAACCACTTCACCACGCGCCGGGCAAGTTCCAGCCCGTGGCGGTATTGATTCTGCAAAACCGCTGAATCCAGAATCTGGGTTCCAGTGAACAGATGGATTCCACACAGATCAAGTTCCGGCTCTGCAAGGACAGTGTCCAATACTTGATCCAGGATCTCTTCATCGATGCCAAATGGCGCCGGACGGCCGCCCATGCGCATCGCTCCGCCTTCGGCTTCGCTTGCCGGGTTGATGCGAATGGCAACCTGCGCGCGGCGGCCGAGCCGCCGGCAAATGACAGCGATGCGCTTGGCTTCTGTAAGCGACTCCATGTGGATCTCACCGACGCCGCGTGTGAGCACCAGTTCGAGTTCTGCCTCGGATTTCCCGGGACCGGCAAACAGGACGCGTTCCGGCGCGCAGCCGGCATCCAATGCTTTCTGGAACTCGCCGGCTGAAGCGATTTCGATTCCGCACCCGCGGCTCAGGAAATGCTTTACAACGGCCGAGGAAGGAT
>Ga0137396_10001932_pt1 | contig 11177 bp, 14 predicted proteins | sample czc16metaG_FD_108284 | JGI IMG/M metagenome (GOLD analysis project Ga0137396, IMG submission 108284) | Vadose zone soil microbial communities from Angelo Coast Range Reserve, California, USA - czcobulk3.16 metaG | ecosystem: Environmental > Terrestrial > Soil > Vadose zone | place: USA...
CCGGACTGGAGCGAGGACCCCTGGGGTAAAGCGGCAATAGCCACTTGAACGGTGGTGCACCAGCGCACCGCACCCCTCGACTCAGTGCGAGGATCCGGTGGTACAGGCAGCGGGGTGCACGAACCCACCAGGCTTTCTGCAAAGGAATACCCATGAAATCCCGGGGGCCGAAGTGACTGAAGAATTCGCGGTGGAACACGGATGGATCGAGGAATCTGATGGACCCCAGTGCAGGTTGAAAGAGGCTGGCGTAGCGCTTTACGAGCATGGCTATCAAAATCCCGCCGAACATCCATTTTTGCCCCGTTTTTTCCCTCCACAGAGCGAGCCACGCTGCCGTGACGGCGACGAGGTCCGCCCCATTGCCTCCGTACATAAAGCCAGAGAGGGCCACAGCCCAGAGCCAAGCCGTTGCACTTGGAGCAGAAAGGCGCAACCGTTCCTTAATACCTTTCCAAGAGAAAGAGCGCTGATCAATGGCCGCGCCGATAAGGGCGGCCACGAACATGCACGTCAGCGGCAGGATTAGCAGCAAGTGGAAAATGCGCCACCAAGAGGTCCCCCCTTGCCGGAGATTCGGGCCCATCCAATGAAACAAAAACGCGAAGGCCAAGGCCGGTACACCGAATAGAAGTGCCCTGACAATCCAGCTCGCAGGTCTAATTGCAGGTGCTCTTTGCACATGGTGAGTGTATCTAACCTTTTCAGGACATAAGGAATGAAAAACGGGCAACCTTCCATAATCCGGTAAGGGAAGAGTTGCCAACTGACCAGAAGTTAGTCCTCACAGCGACCTCGGATGCAAAGGTCTAGCTGATGCGTGTAGCTTACGGACCAATTGCTCGAGCGAGTGCCACCAAATCGCCGTTGCTCCAATCGTCCCGCGGCTCCGCCGCTGCGCGAGCGAACGTCCACAGCCGGACACGGTCGTGATCGACACCAAGCAGGTCCGCAAAACTCCGGATCGTTCGTTCCGGGTCCGATCGCAATCTCGCAGAACAATTGAACAGGTGCTGCGTCGCGTCGTAGGCGGGATCTCCGACGAAGGGCTTTGGGTCGATGACAAGCCAGGGCTGGCGTTCCGCCCGGAGGACGTTGCCTGCGTGCAAGTCGGTCGCCAACACGAACTCTGTGGGTGCCGTGCGTGGCAACTCCGTAAGGAGGCGCAGACCTTCGCGGACTAGTCCCGTATCGGGCCACTGCTCAATGTGTGCCAGCGTCTCGTCACTCCAATACTCTGCCAAAGCCGACAAAGGGCGAAAGGGATGCTGCGCTGATGGCACGCGCCACAGCCGACGCAGCAATCCTGAAATCACTACGTCCTGCGCACATTCCGGCAGCGCGCGCAGCGGCGTCCCGGGCTCGCAACGCTCTAAGAGCATGGCACCGAGATCATCGCTGGCCATGAGTAGGCGCACCGTCGGGTCTCCGTCCCAGAAGCGCAGCCCCTGAATTTCGTGCTCTCCCTCCATGTGCGGCATGCCGACCTTCAGTACCGCGGATGTTCCGTCTGCGCGTACCACCGCTGCCACGTACGAGCAACTCACCTCCTCGCCATCGAACGGGATATCAAGCGTCAGCGACCATCTGTGCTCCAAGTTTCGCAGCACATCGGGCAGGCGGCGGAGCCATGCCGCACGCTTAGGAGTCTTGCGGCAGCTAGCCGCGAGCCCACCTGGGATTCTAAGGTCCATACTTTTCATTGTAACTGCTTCACCAGCCGCGTCGGCGGCATCTCGGAGATGTGGCCCGCCCCGCGGCGTATTGTGAACAGATGACGGGCAAAGCGGAAGTTAACCGCCCGGTCGGTACGATTCACAGAACATCCGCGATACACATGGCGATACACAATAACGTTGCCTATGATGTACTTCCAATGACTTGCGGTGCCGTCCGTGCTCTTCCATGTCGTTGAAAGTACTTATAACCCGCTAACTGTCACGCAGGAGGCCGCGGGTTCGAGTCCCGTCGCTCCCGCCATTAACGATCGCTAAAGCGTTTCTGATTGACTGCGGACATTCCGATTGGATTTCCCGCAAGCCGTTTGGGACCAACTTCCAGTTGGCCGACAATCCGCGAACTTCAGACGGCGAAAGTGATCCCGGACGACCTCTTTTTTTGCCGGCACTAAACTCAATGCATTTCGAAGGAACTGGAGTAAGCCAATACAGACCCTCCGGTGAAATCCGGGAATGGAAATCATAAAACTGATTCTCGGGGACCGCCGGTACCTGGAATGCGTCTCTTGCACATTTGGATTGGTTTTGTCGTTTCTTCTCCTGAAAGCTAGCCGTGGAATCGGCGAAGCACACGGCAGCTCGGAAATCTCAGAAAACGGCAATTCTTGAGTGAGTTCACAGACAGCTGGGACTTATATGTTTATGGAATCGGCGCACCGACAATTCCGCGCGAGTTAGAATCTGTCTGCCCACTGTAACTCGAACTGGAATTCGATTGCCCGGACGGAAGAGGTAAGGCTACACTGAATGTCGCTAGAGGCGAGATGGCTTGACTCATAGGCGTCGAGATCGTCGATCATGCATTCTCTTCTGTTGGACGCCTACGTGGAGTTCTATTCCGCTTCCACGTATCACATCCTGGGGATCGACGTGGATCCGCTCATGCCGGTGTTCGCGGAGTCGCGGATCGCGGGGTGGTCGGCGCACATCATCGAGCACTTGGATGACAACCGGTTGATTCGTCCGCGCGCGGAGTACATTGGACCGATCTATCCATCGAAGTGTGTGCCGATGGAGAATCAGTAAGATCAAGGATTCCCGCAAGTGTGCTCTCGCAGTGAAAATGGTGCATGGAGAACCAGGTGCCATCGCCTTTTTCGGGCATTTCAGGTGGAAAAACCTCGTAACACGATGTGTCATGACAAAGGTAATGAGCTGGAATGACCTTTACAAAGCGTTTAAAGCCAGCGCAAGTGTTTCGTTTCTAATAGCTCCGCAGGGCCCCCGGTCCCCGCCCACTCCGAGGGTAACCAGACCTTTGGTACTTGAAGGGGAAGCTACGCATTAATGCTGCGGGTATGGCAGTTGCGTCTGTGTGAGGGGAAGACGCCCCGGTTGGAGTCCGGGAAAGAAAAAGGGCTAAATCCGAAACACGACAGTTGCCGCCAGGGCGAGGAACGAGGATTTTTCTCGCCGACTCTGAGATGTACGGCCGTGTCGCCGTGACTTCTCTGAGAGGTGCGGAATGATGAAACCGAGAATTCAAGTGCTTTTTGCTGCCTTCCTTTTGCTGGCTGGCGGGCGAAGCACTGCGCAGGTTGAGTACCAGACCATCACCGTGAAGGACGGCGGCACGATTGCAGGCAGTGTGAAGTGGTCCGGCCCCGTCCCGAAGATTCCGTCAGTCCTTATCAACAAGGATCCCGACGTCTGCGATCCTCAGTCGTTGAAGAAGCGTGATCTGGAGAGGCTGGTTATCGATGGGAACGGCGAATGGTGAGTGCCTACGATTCTTTTCGGGACCGGTTCAATGCAATATGTCTAACTCCGAAGCGTGAGCAATATTCCCAAACGCAGAAATAATTCTTGCGCGTCATTTCACGTGTGCAATCGGGGCGCACCCTGTGTTCGGAGCACCGTTTCGGGAGTGAGGCACGCAGCAACTGTAGATCCCTCCACGAGCTGAGAAGTTTCTCCGAAAAATGTAACTTTTTTGTCAGTGCCGTGCCTGCGTTTCACCTGAGGCTGAATGGACCCGCGCACCGCAGCAACTAGTGGTGTTGTGCACAACCGAGACGAGTCTTGTCGGATTCAACCCGGAACCGTCTGAGGACGCCCCAAGAAACTTTCTTTTGTCTGCTCTTTATGCGAGGCGAACCACAACCATGGCTTTCAGTGTGGGCCACTGGGGACGGGGAAAAGTGATAGCGTTCGAAACTTTTTTGTTCATCGCATCTCTTACCACTGCGCGGGGCTGAATCGGAATGCAAATTGCTTTTTGCAATCCATCCACAGCACGTGACTCATGAAATCAGGAGCTAAGAAATGCGGAAGGCAATTCGTACGTTGTTGATGTCTGGAAGAAAAGCCAGCAACGGCATCTCGTCGTCCTCCCCTGCGAACTTACAAATCATCGCTACCCTCAGCGTCCTTTGTGTCAGTGGGTTCTTCACACATTCTGCTGCCGGACAAACATCTCCTCAACCAGTGGCGGCACGGGCTCGGGTTAAGCCCACCCTCTCACCAGAGATGATGGCCATTCACGCCCGCGCCAAGCGTTCAGTAACCCCGGCGACGCCGAGCCTGGAACTGGCTGCTGCGACGGCACTGGTCTCGACCACTTTCAACTCCGACCAGGGACCCGGCCCCGGCCCGATCGGTCCAGGCCCGGGTTGCAATCTATTACCAGCCCCGCCTTCCGTAGGTGCGACCGTCCCTCTCTCGTACTTTGGGCCGCCCCCTTCCGATGTCAATCAGAGCTTTGTTGGGCCCGTTCAACTTTTGAGATCCGGCACGGTGGACGCAGCGCACGGGACGATTACCTTGCCGCTCTACCAGGGAAAGCTCGCCGGCACCAACAAAAATGTCTGGTATATCTTGACCGATGTTAGTGATTCCAACGTAGCCGCCGAGTTGGGATTGAATTTCTCCGCCAAGCTGACATTCTCTTCGAACGCCTCGCGGACGGGTAACCTGGATATTAACGGCAACATCATCTTCGACGCAGGCACGGTGAATTTTGCGCCTGAACGGAAGATTATTCCGGGACCTCCTGGCGCCGAATTTCCTCCCAAACTTGCGCAGCCCGGATCCATCGGGGACGCACACTATGGTCCTTTGGTTCGAATTGTTAATGCCGCGAATGTGATTTACAACGCACCCATGGTCGCGTTCGGCGTGCAAGCCAGCGACATCAACTTCCCGGACGGGCACGTGGACTATACAAAAGTGCATGACCAGGTAGTGGCCATCGACCCGATCAACATGACGGTAACCATTAACCTGATCAACGGGTTCAGTTTCGGGCGTCCGGTGTGGTATCTCTCGATGGACACGAGTATTCCCCTGGGGGCTGCCATCGAACACAACACTTTCGCCCCGTTGATGCAACGCCTGTTATTGGGCCACGACGACAGCTTCGCCAGCCCCGTCGAGCGCATCTTCATCGGCACCAATGCAGCGGAGGAGGGCGGCTGCAACAACCCACAACGGCAAGGGTTGTCAGCGGATCTCGCCGACGGCTTCAGGCCTAACAATGTGCTCGGTGGAATTCCGACCATCGCTCTCGATTACAGTCCGAACTGGGACGCACAGTTGTTCGAATGGACTCAGAGTGCAATCGATCAAGGCTTCCGGGGCCAAATGCGGGAAGAGTTCCAGATCCTCAACTTCGTGCGGGACGGGCTGCTGACCGGTCCAGGTGGAAAGGCATTCGGGAGCGCAGGCTTCTCCATCAACTGTCCAATCGCTCAGCGACTCGACTAACCGATTGCCATCTAAAGTTTGGAAAGCCCGCCGCCTCCGAGCTCGGCCCGGCGGGCGTTTCAACCTGAACGACGCTGTCGAATGCGCTCTGGCGTTCTCTTATATTCTGAAGCCGGCACGATCGGCCGCTTCGGCATGCGGTAGGACGGAACTCTTAGCAACTTCGGCTTGTGCACAACCTCTGGTCAGGAGTACACGATGGTAGTGTAGTTAGTGGTAATGTATCCGCGTCCAAGAGACATCGAAGCCTTCGAAAAAGTTTATGGTGACGAACATGTGCCGATGGCTATCGCGAAGCTGGCAGGTAAAACCAAGATGGTAGGAACCAGGATTCTGGGTTCTCCGCAAGGAACACCACCGTTTCACCGGATCGCGGAGATTTATTTCCTCTCGATGGACGATCTCGAAGCCTGCGCAGCTTCGGAAGGCGGCAAACGAGTCTGCACCACTCTGCGATCGATCACGACGCGACGGGATCCTGCAGAGGCCCTTCCTCGGCGATCTCGTTACTGACCGAAATCTCCACCGTTGGTCTGAGAGTGGCGGCCAGGCTGCAATACTTCGAGTCGGACAATTCGATCGCGCGCTTCACCGCAGCTTCAGAGAGTTTTCGTCATCGCAGAAGTCTGCGCGGGAGCAGGTATGTGAATCCGACAAAGACTTCCCAGCGCGTGGAACTGTCCGTTAATCCATGATTGAAGCCACCATCGAACACAAGATTGCTTCGCGCTGCGTAGCTTAGGGCCCAGAGGCTCCCAACCGCGTTGGCACGCAAGAAGGGCTGAGTGAAGTGCCATATCTCGCCAGAAATTGTCAGCTTGCTACTCGCGAGATGTGAAATCGTGAGGCTCTGACCGAACTGTGCTCGGTGAGTAGTTCCGTCGATGACTTCGTTCAGCATGGCATTGGCGTCGTAGTGAAAACCTTTGACATCTGCGCTGACAAGCAGAAGCGCAGCGTTTCGCGGACTTCCAAAATCGAGTTCAGGTACACCCCCGTCGTAAATCCGTCGAAAGTAGCTCAATGCGAGAGTCGGCTCGGCTCCTTCTCCATGATGCACGACACCTTGCAGTCCAAGGAAAACCTCTCCCGACCCGTTGTCACTGTGTTGGTTGGCGCGGTAGTGGACTAATGGCTCCACTGCTGCGAGAAACTCAAATCGGCGCGACACTGAGAACTTCATTACCTCGTTCACCCCTTCTCGAGTCGAAAACTCCGGAGAATGGCTCGCCCCCAAGAGACCTGTTTCAAATTGCAAGTAGCCAACTGGAATGATGGTTGCCGGCGTGGAGACAGTCGGCCGTCCCGGATTCGCCGCCGGATCATCCGTTTTCTCTTCCTGAGCCGCTGCTGATTGGGCTAGGACAATAAATGCGAGCAACAGTACGGCAACAGGCTTCATTTGGCTCCCTCGGCAGAAGTCACACGACTGCATCATCTCGACGGTACAGCATCAAAAAAGGTAGTGGAATGACGAGATTCGGCCCCGGGCGAGGGTGTTCGACGCCAAAGATTGGCTGACTGAAAGTCATTAATACAACGTGCGCATGAACAGCGGCGACCGTCCACAACGGCGGATGCGGTTGTACGGCTTTGGCGACAAGTTGAAACCCGCAACAGGAACAGCCGTCCGTGTCGCATCAGGCAACACATCCTGATGACTCGGATCGCTGACGAGATCGCGAGACCTTTCCTTCTGGATGGGTAAGCCAAGGCCAAGAGCAGAGCACAAAACATCGCTTTGGTGCGTTTCCGTCCTCCGTTCATGACTAACCTGTTCAGGTCGAGAAACTTACATGTTGTGCGTGCTTAACCTCAACGGCTGGGGAAAGGCACGCGTACAGGGTGGCGACTATCAGACAAAGCGTGGAATAGCCGTAGAAGAGAGTTTTGTAGGAGCTGAGTAGCGAGAACGAGAGGCGGTGTTGCAGAAAGAGCGGGAGCCCGGCAGCTAAGGCTCCCATCGACCCTCCACCATCGAGAAGGACGTTATACCTGGCCAGGTTCCACGTTCTTTTGGAATCTGGAGCCAGTCCCGGAACAATGGCGTGGTCGAGGGCAAAAGAAGCGGAGCGATCCGTGCCGGTGCCATTCAGCATGCCGATGAATACCGTCGTCAAAAGCACAGCGAGAGTGGGGGACAGAGCCAAGGCCAGACCGCCGACACCAGCTAGGAGCGAGAGAACTAAGAGCGACTGCCTGCGCCCCAGGCGATCGGCTGCAAAGCTGACGATGATTGTTGCGAGGGCTGAGCCAGCCAAGCCGGCCGCGATGACGAGTCCGATCGTGAATGTGGATAGCCCGACACGAAACAGGTAGATCCCCAACACGACGCCCAAGAGTCCCACACCGAGCGAACGCAAAAAGCCCGCTGCGTTGATCAGGACGAGGTCGCGATGGGGGTGAGGGTTCACTTTCCTAGAGTCTGAACGTATGCGTAGAGAGCATCATAGATAGGGAATTGCCTCGCCAGGCGATCCTCATCCGACAGACCCATTGCAACAAACCCTCGGGCGATGGAACGCAAACCGATGCCCTCGGCGGCCACGCTCTCCTGCCCTTTGATATCGGCAGCGCGGACGATCAGTGCAAGTCGGAGCAAAGTCGCATCAGAAACTGCGTAGTCTTCAATGATCGCCTCGAAGGTGCACCGGGGCCCACGATGGTTGAGTTTTATGGCTTCAATCTTCGGTGCGTCGAACGGAATGGCGCCTTCTTGTCGTGCCTTCTCAACCAAGTCCTTCTCTTCGACGAACAAGAACTCCGCCTGAGGGTCGATGAATCGCTTGATCAGCCACGGACAAGCGACACGGTCAACTTTGATATCTTTCCGGGTAATCCACTTCATAGTTACCTCATGGTCGCCAAGAATATGTGAACTTAATGGCGAAACGGTTCTCGTAAAACTGAGCTGGGTTGACAGTTGCGAGGCTGGCGAACTTCTGACCCGCAGTGTAGATCACGTAAAGATCGCTATCAGGACGGTAGTTCCATCGCAGCCGGACATTGGCGCTCGCAGCTTGTGCGTTGGCAGTGTCGACCTGAAGAATCGTCGAAAGGGAGAGGAACCTGGAGAACGCGTAATCTGTCTCAACGGCACCGAACACAACCGAGAAGTTGCCATCGGGAACCGGCAAGCGAAAGCGGTTCCCCTGCGGGCCGACACTGAAGGACAGTCGTTCGTTCGCGCGATAGGTGGCGCGCACCCGGAATTCATTCAGCCTTCCGTTGTAGTAAATGCCGACAGGGCCACTGCCCGACCCCCTTCGTGTCGGCGGTTCTACCGCCCGCATCCAGAACGGAGGCTAAACGCGATGCCGCCCCTGCCTCCCGTCTCTGACCGTCGGATTGTGCTGGATGTACATCTCACCGACATAGCGCTCAACCGCTTCCCCTGGTCGCGACTGATTAAACATCAGATCGTAGAATGCTGTGACCGTCTGTTTGTTTTGCTCGAGTTTCATGCTGCTGTTCCTGCCCTTCTTCTCCAATAGTCCCACCAACTCATGGTCGGCTACAAACGCGATCTCCAACCCTGCCAGGCAACTTGGGGGGACGCAAACTGACTCACTACCAGGCTGGCACGCACCCTGTCCACTGCGGCTGATCCTGCGCGGGTCCAGCCGTATAATCTTCGAATCCGAACGAAGGAGGCTCGCTCCCATGCCCCGTCCACCCTATCGTGCATTGCAAATAGTGCTGCGTGTCTTTGCCGTGCTCCTTCTCGTCGGAGGCGTCTTCATGATCTTTGCCAGCAAGCCGCTCATCATGCGGGTGTTCTTGCGACCTCCCGAGTCTGAAGTTTCTACCTTGCTACTTTTCGTTCTCAAGGAGATGGGAGGATTTGTGCTCATGCTGACTCTCATGCTCTTCTTCGCCTCCCTTGATCCTGTCCGCAACATGGCTATTGTCGATGCAGTGATTGTGGGCTTGGTCCCTGTCCGTCACGCCGTTGCTCTCCCTGTACACCCTCGACATCGACAAGATCTATCCGGTCTACCTAGTCTGGGGGCGTTCCGTGGTGCGTCTGGCGATCGCCGCGTTGCTTTACCTTCTGAAGCCGCGAGAGAAATATTCCGGACCTGTGGGCGGGTTTTGAGGAATAGATCCCCCAACTATCCGTGTCTGAGGATATGCACTTTCCGAGGTCCGCACTGCGCGCGAGTGCATGCAAGGCAAGCTGTCGCCCGCGCGGCGGGAGTTTCTATCTCGTGGCGGACGTTACCCGGAACATCTGATGCACTCGATAGAATCTCGACAGTACCCGGCCCCAGGTGTGGGTCAGGCGGCCGACTTGAGCACACCGGCCAGCACTTCGCTGGTGGTGAGCAGGCGGCCGCCATGCTGCCGTACATGTTGGATGGTCGCGTGGGCGCGCTGCGAGTCGCGGTGACGAATGGCGTCTTCGACCAGGTGAACACGGTAGCCGCGCCGGATCAGGCCGCGGGCCGTGTGATCAACACAGATCTCTGTGACCACACCGTAAAGAATGATCTCGCTGTCGCCCAGCAGTTTCAGAAGAGAATCGGTGTTGGGATTCCTGAACACGTCAACGGTCTGCTTCTCGAGGATGATCTCCGGATAGCAGCCGAGGTCTCCGGGCAGATCGATCTTGCGGTTGGGAATGGTAAAGTGGTGCGCGAAGAGCGTACCTTCGACCTTTTTCTGGCCGGACGTGCCGGCGAGGCAGTGGGGTGGATATTCTCTGAATTCGGGATCTGTCTCAAGATGGGCATCGGTCGAGGCGACGATCGGAATGCGATGCTGGGCAGCGAAGGCGGTGAGGCGCTGGAGGTTCGAGACGATTGTTTCGGCTCCGGGCACATAGATTTACCCGCCGGGTGGATGAAGTCGAATTGCGTGTCGACGTCCCAGAGGAGGAAACTCGACGGCATGGTCGTGACCTCGGGGGAGCCCCCTACTTCAATTAGATTCTAACTCCACCAAGCTGCGCTCGGCCAGCCGCGCGACGAGGTCGTCGCTAGGCGACAGTAATCCCGGCGTTCCGAAAACCCTCTCAGAGCTACGTCTGTAAATCATTGATTCTGTGAATGCGGGTGTAGGCGACAGACCGTACTGAAAACATGTTTTCGGAACCCTGCTCAGCATGACGCGGCAGAATTGCGTTGACAAGGATAGGGTTACGGAATACTGTCGGCGCACACTGGCCGGTGCTACGGGCGCAAGCCCTATATTCCAGGTTACCCACTAGACAGAACGCCGTATCCCTCACCATCCGCGAACCTGCGAGTGAGCGACGAGAGGAACGATCTTCCAACGTATTGCGCCGCGCGGCCTGCCAGTGAGTCCAGGAGGACACAATGATGAAGAAACGGATAGCGGGCCTGCTTGTGTTTGTGTTGGCAGTGATGCTTGCACCGGCGGCTCTTCCCCAAACGGAATCGACGCCGATCGTGTACACCTATGTAAGCCAGTTCCAAATCCCGCGGGCGAATTGGGCGGCATACTCAGAGGACACCGAGAAGTCGTTTGTTCCGGTTGTGGAGAAGTCGTTAGCCGACGGGACAATCCTTAGCTGGTCCACCTTTGAGCAAGTCGTACACACACCCGACGGATATACGCACGGCGCGGCGTGGTCGTCCAACAGCATCGCGGGGCTCATGAAGGTGCTCGACGAAGTTCGCAAGAACGGTCCGCGGCCCGGGCAAATCGCAGCCACCAAGCACGAAGACTTGTTGATGCAAACGAGGATGTACCACGGCGGTAGCGGAA
>Ga0137396_10001933_pt1 | contig 11174 bp, 19 predicted proteins | sample czc16metaG_FD_108284 | JGI IMG/M metagenome (GOLD analysis project Ga0137396, IMG submission 108284) | Vadose zone soil microbial communities from Angelo Coast Range Reserve, California, USA - czcobulk3.16 metaG | ecosystem: Environmental > Terrestrial > Soil > Vadose zone | place: USA...
CCATCCCGGATCATCAACGAGCGGAATTCCCAAGCGCTGAATCGTTTCGGCAATTCCTGGCAACGTGTAACGCTGTGCTTCCGGATGCTGAAACCCAATTGCGAGCAGATAGCCTTGGAAAATACACAGACCGACGGTCATGAACCGCGTGTATTGCATGATTTTTTGCCGGCCACCGTCTTCGCGGGCGAGTCTACTCAATTGCGGAATCACCGCCGACAGCAGCTGCATCATGATGGACGCGCTGATGTACGGCATGATCCCGAGCGAAAAGATCGCGCAATTTTCGAGAGCACCGCCGCTGAACAAATTCAACAAGGCGGCGAGATTTCCGCCGGAGTTTTGACTCAGCGCACTGCGAAACCATTCCTGCAACACCGCCTGATTAACGCCCGGCGTCGTGATCGCCGCGCCCAGTCGGACCACGACCACAACGGCCAGCGTAAACAAAATTCGCCGCCGTAACTCCGGTATCTTGACCGTGTTGAGAAAGGCCGAAACCATTCGGGTAAAATAAGGATACGAGCGCTAGCTCTTGCGAGAAGTTTTCTTTTTCGCCTTCGGCTGCGAGGTCGCTGTCGATTTTTTCCTCGACTTGGCAAGCGCTTCAGGTCCCTTCGCCCTTTGATCGACATCGTCCGCGCCGGCCGTCGGCTTTCGCGTTGCCGGCTCGCGCATCGTGATCGTTCCGCCGGCCTTCTCGATCTTTGCTTTGGCCGATTCGCTGACTTTGTCCGCTTCTATCTTCAGCGCGTGCTTCAATTCGCCGTCGCCTAAAATTTTGATTCCGGCAACGTCGCCGCGCACCAGCTTCGACTCGCGAAGCAATTCTTCATTCACAACTGTGCCAGCCTTGAATTCATTCAGATCGCTCAAATTCACGATCGCGTAGGTCGCATGAAAGGCCGCGTTATTGAAACCGCGCTTCGGCAAGCGCCGAATCAGCGGCATCTGACCGCCTTCAAATCCAAGACGAAGGCTACCGCCCGACCGCGCCTTTTGACCTTTGTGGCCTTTTCCGCTGGTTTTTCCATGGCCGGAGCTTTCGCCGCAACCGAGTCGCTTGACTCGATGACGCGCGCCCGGCCGCGGCCTCAAATTGTGTAGACGCATCACGATGTTGCCTGCGCGGCCGCCTTTCCGTCGCCGCCTTTGATTCCGCGCACTTTGAAAATTTCATCCTTGCGGCGCAGCGATTTCAACGCCGCGATCGTCGCCTTCACCACGTTTGCGTGATTGCTCGAGCCGAGAGATTTCGCGAGCACGTCCCGGATTCCCGCCGCTTCAACAACCGCGCGCACACCGCCGCCCGCGATCACGCCGGTTCCAGGTGAAGCCGGTCTCAACAACACTCGCCCGCCGCCAAACTCGCCGATCGTTTCGTGCGGAATTGTGTTCTCGTGAAGTGAAACTTTTTCCATCGACTTCCGCGCCGATTCCGAAGCTTTCCGGATCGCTTCCGAAACTTCGTTCGCTTTTCCAAATCCAACGCCGACCGAACCGTCATGGTCGCCCGCTACAATCAACGCGCTAAAACTGAAACGCCGTCCGCCCTTCACGACTTTGGCGCAACGATTGATGAACACGACTTTCTCAGTCGTGTCGCCTTTCGCCGCCGGCGTTCTGTCCTGATTGCGGGAGTCTGGTCGTCTGCCTTGTCCTGGTCTGCCTTGTCCTGGTCTGCCTTGTCCTGGTCTGCCTTGTCCTGGTCCTGCCATAAATTAAAACTTTAATCCGCCTTCGCGGGCGGCATCCGCCAGCGCTTTTACTTTGCCCTGATATTGAAACCCGCCGCGGTCGAACACAACTTTGTCGATCTTCTTTCCACGCGCACGCTCGGCGATCGTTTTGCCGACAACTTCGGCACTCGCGCGATTGGCTGCAGGTTTGTTTTTGCCGAGCACACTTTTTTCCGCAGTTGAGGCCGCGATCAAAGTTTTGCCGGCGTCATCATCGATCACCTGCGCGTAAACGTGCTTGCCCGAAAAATAAATTGACAAGCGCGGTCGCGCCGACGTGCCGGAGATCTTTTTCCGGATCCGCCGATGCAATCGCTCCCGCGCTGCTTTTCGATTGAACGTCGCCATAAAATTACTGGACCGTCTTGCCTTCCTTGCGACGGATTTGTTCGCCGACGTAACGAACGCCTTTGCCTTTGTAGGGCTCTGGCGGGTAGTAGCGGCGGATGTCGGCCGCGACTTGGCCCACGACCTTTTTGTCCGCGCCTTGAATCATGATCTTGGTGTTATCGGTAACGGTAATCTTGATGTCCTTTGGAATCGGAAACAGGATCGGGTGCGAAAAACCGAGACTAAGATTCAGATTCGTACCTTGAACCGCCGCTTTAAAACCGACGCCCTCGATCTCCAAGTTCTTCGTAAAACCTTCGCTGACCCCGACGACCATGTTGTGCACGAGCGCGCGCGAGAGTCCGTGCAACGCTTTCACGCTTCGCGTTTCCGCGCCGCGCGCGATCGAGACATGATTGTCTTTCACGCTGCCCGTGATTTGCCGCGGCAATTTCCAGTTGAGTTTGCCTTTCGGTCCCTCCACCGAAACGCCGCCGTCATTGTCGATGTTGACTTTGACTTTGTCGGGAATGTCGACCGGTTTGTTTCCAATGCGCGACATAGGTTTTACCAAACGTAGGCCAGCAGCTCACCGCCGACTTTTTGTTTCTTGGCTTCGCGGCCCGACATCACTCCACGCGGAGTAGACAAAATTGACGTGCCCATTCCGCCGAGCACACGCGGAATTTCATCAGCCCCTACGTAACGCCGCAGACCGGGCCGGCTCACTCGCTTTAGGCCGGCGATCGCGCAGGTGTGATCCACCAGTTTGTTCGTGATCTTGATCCGCGGATGCGCTGCCTTCGTGTCAACTTCGTAGTCGCTGATGTAACCTTCGTTCTTCAAAATGCGGACGACTTCGGCCTTCAGCTTCGAGTACGGTACGTAGATGTCGATCTTCTGCGCGCGCGCGCCATTGCGAATGCGGGCAAGAAGGTCTGCAATTGGATCTGTAACGGTACTCATGAAATTCAGGCGGCCGCTTCAGACGGTCCGCTCGGAGCCGCCGCGGCGGCCTTTTTCGCGCGATCGGCAAAAGGCATTCCCAATTCACTCAAGAGCGATTTGGCCTCTTCGTCCGTTCGCGCGGTGGTCACAATGGTAACATCAAAACCGATGTTGCGCTTGATTTTGTCCATCTCGATCTCGGGAAAGATTGTCTGATCGGGGACGCCAAGCGTGTAATTGCCGTGCCCATCAAAACAGCGCGGCGACACCCCGCGAAAATCGCGAATCCGCGGCAGCGCAGCTTTAATCAACCGCTCTAGAAATTCGTACATCCGGTCGCCGCGCAGCGTGACCTTTGCACCAATGATCTGGTCTTTGCGCAACTTAAAATTAGCGATGCTCTTTTTCGCGCGCGTTTCCGCCGGTTGCTGGCCGGTAATGAGAGCAAGTTCCGCTTTCGCTTCCTCCATCGCCTGCTTCAAGTCCGCCTGCGAACCAACCGAAGTGTTGACCACGACTTTATCGACCCGCGGAATTTGGTGGACGTTTTTGTACTTATGCCGTTCGCGCAAAGCGGGCACTACGCGGTCTTTGTAATGACGGTAAAATTCGTTTTCCATCACGCTGCCTTCTTCTCGGCCTCTTTCTTCGGCTTCGTTTTGGTTTTCTTCTCGGCCTTCTTCTCGACCAATTTCACATTCGAAATGTGAATCGGACCTTCGCGCTCGGCGATCTTGCCCTGGGGATTATCCTGCGATTTGCGCAAGTGCTTCTTAATAATGCGCACCCCTTCGACTAGCACGCGCTGTTTGCTTGGGAGCACCTCGAGAATCTTGCCGCTCGAACCTTTGAAGTTTCCGGAGATCACTTCGACTTCGTCGCCCTTCTTGACGTGAAATTTCAGTCGATTCATAAAACTTCAGGAGCCAGCGAAACGATTTTCATGAAATTACGTTCCCGCAGTTCGCGCGCGACCGGGCCGAAAATGCGGGTCCCGCGCGGATTTAGATCTTTGTCGATGATCACGATCGCGTTGTTATCAAATCGCAGAAGAGAGCCGTCATCGCGACGAATCGCCTGGCGCGTGCGAACCAGGACCGCGCGCACGACTTCGCCCTTCTTCACGGTTCCGGTTGCGCTCGCCTCTTTCACGTTCGCAGTGATCACGTCTCCGATCCCGGCATAAAGCGTCGACTTGCCGATCACGCCGATCATTGTCGCCATCCGCGCGCCGGTATTGTCCGCCACCTCAAGTCTGGATCGAAGTTGCACCATAAAATTTATTTCTTGAGCACTTCCACCAACCGCCACCGCTTCAATTTGCTCAGCGGCCGCGTTTCCATGATCCGAACCGTGTCGCCGGTCTTGGCCTTGTTCTCCTCATCGTGCGCGTAAAATCTTCGGATCTGCTTCACGATCTTGCCGAACTTCGGGTGCGGCACGCGCGTAATCGTCCGCACCACGATCGTCTTATTCATCCGCTCGGAAATCACTTCGCCCACGCGCGTCTTCCGCGCCGCGCGAGTGTACCGCGCCGGCAATGGCGGCGGTTGGGCCGCTGGTGATCGATCTTGGGTTGCTTGCTCGGCCATAAATTATTTCTTCTTCCTCGCCTTTGGTTCAGCGGCCGGAATGGTCTGTGGTTCCTTCGCGCGCCGGGTAAGGATCATTTCGATCCGCGCCACGTCGCGCCGGAGCAAACGCAGGCGGCTCGGTTGCTCGAGCTGGCCGCTCTGCTGTTGCAAACGCAAATGCAAACGTTCCTGACGGAGGTCACGCCGCTTCGTCAGCAGCTCATCCGTGCTCATTTCTACAATTTCTTTAATTTTCATGTTCGTTTAGGCCGCGGCCACGTGGTGGCGACTGATAAACTTTGTCCGCACCGGCAATTTGTCCGCCGCCAGTCGCAACGACTCGCGTGCGACCGATTCAGTCAGACCGTCGAGCTCAAACAAAATGTTTCCCGGTTTTACCGTTGCCACCCAATACACGGGCGGACCTTTTCCTTTACCCATTCGCGTTTCCGGCGGACGCGCCGTGACTGACTTGTCCGGAAAAATCCGGATCCAAAGTTTGCCTTTGCGCTTCATGTTGCGGGTCAACGCCACCCGCGCGGCTTCGATCTGCGTGTTCGTGATCCACGCCCGCTCGAGCGTTTGCAGCCCGAACTCGCCGAAGTTGATTCGAAGATTGCGCGAAGCAGTCCCCTTGCGGCTTCCCCGTTGGGACTTCCGATACTTCACTCGTTTGGGCATCAGTGGCATAAAAATCAGGCTTCTACCGGCTCAGTTGGCGGCGGTGGCGGTGGCGGTGGCGCCATTGCTACTGGCGCTTCGCTCGGCGCTTCTTCCTTCTTACAAATCCAGCATTTAACGCCGATCTTTCCGTAAACCGTGTTCGCTTCCGCGAAACCGTAATCGATCGCGGTGCGCAACGTGTGCAGCGGGACTTTGCCTTCGCGATACCACTCCGAGCGCGAGATTTCGGCGCCGTTCAATCGACCCGAGCAACGCAAACGAATTCCTTCCGCGCCAAAATCCATTGCCGTTTGCACCGCTTTTTTCATCGCCCGGCGGTAAGCGATTCGGCGCTCGATTTGCAACGACACGTTTTCGGCGACCAATTGCGCGTCCAACTCCGGCGTCTTGATCTCCTGGATGTCGATCTTGATTTGTTTGCCCTGCGCCATTTTCGAAATTTCTTCGGTCATCTTTTCGATCTCGGCGCCTTTGCGGCCGATAACGATTCCGGGACGCGCGGTGTGGATCGTCACGCGAATCGAATTCCACGCGCGCTCGATCACAATTTTCGCGACAGCGGCGTATTGCAGCTTCTTCTTCACGTAAGCGCGAATCTCGAGGTCGCTGTGCAGAAATGCGGGTAGCTCCTGCGGCGACGCGTACCAGCGCGAACGCCAGTCGCGGTTCACGCCGAGTCTGAATCCAATCGGATTAACTTTTTGTCCCATAAAATTATTTCTTCGCCGCTTTCGCCGCCTTCTTTTTTCCTTTTTTCGCCGTCGTCGATTTTGCTCCGGCCTCTCCGGTTTTCTTTTCTTGCGCGCGCTTCGCCTTTCGCGTCTCGCGGGTCTCAATTGCCACGTCGTCCGTCAAAACGATCCGGATATGACTCGTCCGTTTCAAAACCTGGCTCCCACTGCCGCGGGCGCGCGTCTTCATTCGTTTGAAAGTCGGGCCCTCGCCCACGACCGCTTCCTTCACCACCAGACCATCGGCTTTCAAGTTCGCGTTGTTTTCCGCGTTCGCGATCGCGCTCTTGAGCGTTTTGTTGATCAGAAACGCCGCCTTCTTTGGCGTGAAAGCGAGAATGTCGAGTGCTGCCGAAACCGGCAGACCCTGAATCTCTCGCGTCACTTCGCGCACTTTGAATGGCGAAATCCGCGCGTACTTATATATCGATCTAACTTCCATCTATTTAAAGTCACATTCGAGCGGGCATCCGCCTGGAGGCGATCGCCCACTTTTATTTTCTCTTTTCCAGAATCCTCAATCACCGCGCCGCAAATTCGCTGGCGTACGTCCACCACCCGCAGCGTCGCGATCTTTTGCTCGCCGCGCATCACCCGGAGCGGCATTCCAATTTTCACACCCTGCTGCTCGCCAATGTTCGCGACCACAAACGACCACTGGTCTTTCACGCTCAGCACGCTGCCGTCCATCAAACTCGGCTGCGGTTCCTGCGCACTGGCGGATGTCGATCTTCCCACCAGCTGATTCATTTTGCGCAACTGCGTTTCCACGTCCATTCGCGCTTGCGCATCACCGCCTTGCGAAGTTTGCAAATATCGCAAAAGCGCTTCGTTCAGACCGAGCAGCTGATCGCGAAAGTCGTCACGCTCTTTTTGCGTGACCCGAAGATCGCTCACGGCCGCGAGCAATCGTTGCTCGAGCTTTGCCCGATCTTTACTCGCCGACGCAAGCCCCAGCGCTTCCATCCGCAATTCCAAGTCGGAATATTTGCGGCGAAACACTTCCGCTTCCGCGTTCGATTCCGCCAGACTCGCCGTCAACGTCTTGAGCGACTCCTGTTGGATCGACAATTGCCTGCGCAGATCTTCATTCTGCGCCAGCAGCGATTTCGCGGCGATCTTTTGCTCCGCGCTCTCAATTTTAGATTCTGACAAAGAACTATTTCCCTCTGCCGCCAGCCCTCGAGCCAGCGTTATGCAGCCCAACACTACAAAAAACTTTCTCAATTATTTCGTGACCTTCGCCGTGTGCGAACCATGCTTCTTAAAGATTCGCGTGGCCGAAAACTCGCCGAGTTTATGACCGACCATGTTCTCGGTGATGAAAACGGAATTAAATATCTTTCCGTTGTGCACTAGAAACGTGTGGCCGACAAAATCCGGCGTTACCATCGAGCGTCGCGACCAGGTTTTGATCGCCTTTTTCGAGCCCGAGGCGTTCATCTTATCGATCTTCTCCAGAAGATGCGATTCGACGAAGGGTCCTTTCTTTAGTGATCTTCCCATAAAAATCAAACTTTCTTCTTCCCGCGCTTCCGCTCCAAAATGAATCGGTCGCTCGGCTTGCGTTTGCTGCGCGTTTTAAATCCTTTGGCCAGTTGCCCCCACGGACTCACCGGATGATGACGTCCGCCGCCGCCTTTCGATTTACCCTGGCCTCCGCCCATCGGGTGATCGATCGGATTCATCGCCACGCCGCGCACGTGTGGCCGGCGTCCCTGCCAACGCGTCCGGCCTGCTTTGCCACTGGCGACGTTCATGTGATCGACGTTTCCAACCTGGCCGATCGTCGCGAAGCAATTCTCGTGAATCCGGCGGACTTCGCCCGACGGCATTTTCACCAGCGCGTAACCGCCTTCGAGGTTGTTCAGGATCGCTTGTTGACCCGCGCTTCGCGCAACTTGGCCGCCGCGGCCGGGGCTCAGCTCGATATTGTGAATGTTCGTGCCGAGGGGAATCGCGCGCAGTGGCAACGAATTGCCAAGATCAGGCGCGACATCGTTGCCCGCGGCCACTTTTGCGCCGACCTGCAGACCATTCGGCGCCAGGATGTAGCTCAGCTCGCCGTCGCTGTACTTAATAAGAGCAATTCGCGCCGAGCGGTTCGGGTCGTACTCAATCCCCATCACTTCGGCTGCGACGCCGTGCTTGCGGCGTTTGAAGTCAACCTTGCGGTAATGCTGTTTGTGCCCGCCGCCAATGTGGCGCGACGTTAGCCGGCCATAATTATTACGGCCGCCGGATTTTTTCTTCGACTCGAGCAAACTGCGAGTCGGCTGCCACTTCGTGATCTCATCGAAAGCAGGCGTCTGCTTGAACCGCTGAATCGGCGTAAGTGGGCGATAATTTTTGAGCGCCATAAAATTATACCAGCTCGATCTTCTCGCCCTCGGCGAGCGTCACGATCGCTTTCTTCCAATGCGCGCGCCGGCCGAGCGGTCCGCGGACGCGCTTTTCTTTGCCGGCATAATTGCACGTGTTCACATTCACGACCTTCTTTTGGAACAAACGCTCAATCGCGTCTTTGATTTGAATTTTGTTCGCGCGAGGGCTGACTCGAAAAACATATTTGTTCTGTTTCTCGCTCATCAGCGTCGATTTCTCGGTCAGCGACGCGGTCTCGATAATTTCATGCGGCTCTCTCATTGGATCCTCTCCGCTAACTTCTCGAGCGCCTTGGACGTCACTAAAATTTTCTGAAACGCGAGCAATTGCTCGGTGTTCACGTCCGCCGCAGTGGCGAGCTTCACCGGCTTCACGTTTCGCGCCGACTTGTGGGTCTTGTCATCGAACGAATCGGAAATGATCAGCACTTTCTCCGCATCAGTTTGTTTCCGGACAAGATCGACGAACGCCTTCGTTTTGATCTCAGAAACGGCGAATTTATCGATCGTGAGAACGTCACCGGCTTTGATCCGTTCGCTCAGTGCTTTTTGCAACGCGAGACGCCGGACTGACTTGGAAACTTTTTTGGAATAATCGCGCGGCTTCGGTCCAAAAACGACGCCACCGCCGCGCCAAATCGGCGATGAAGCGTAACCGGCCCGGGCGCGTCCCGTTCCCTTTTGCCGCCACGGTTTCGCGCCCGACAAATCGACTTCCGCTTTTGTTTTGGTGTTAGCCGATCCGGAGCGCCGAGCGGCGCGCATCGCAACCACGACGTCGTGCACGGCTTGCGAACCACGACCATCCTCGATGACGTCGATCTTCGCTTCCTTGGCGGCGGCCTTGGTTAAAACTTTCGCGCTCATTTCTTCTCGGCCGCCTCAGGTTTCTTTTCGGCTTCCGGCTTTTTCGCAGCTTCCGGCTTTTTCTCTTCCGCTTTCTTTTCTGCTTCGTGCTTCTTCGCGATGGCCTTGTCCTGTTTCGCGTGCTGTTGGTGCAGTCTTATCTGCGCGGCCGGATTCTTGATCGCCGGCCTGACGACTACGTAGCTCCCGTTACAGCCCGGGACCGCACCGCTGATCAAAATTACTTTCTCGGCTTCGCGCACCTGCATCACTCGCAGGTTTTGCACAGTCACGCGTTCGTCGCCGAGGTGACCGGGCATGCCCATGTTTTTCCAAATGCGACCCGGTGTTGAACGATTTCCAACCGCGCCATTTCGACGGTGCGTCTTCGATCCGTGCGCTGCCCCTTGTCCATCGAAGTTATGTTTCTTCATCACGCCTTGGAAGCCTTTGCCTTTCGAGCGACCGATCACATCGACAAAATCGCCCGGCTGAAATTGGGTGACGGTGAGATTCACTTCGCCCTCGGCCAGATCGCTCGTTAGGCGAAACTCGCGCACGAACCGCTTCGGTTCCGAGTTGGCGCTCTTGAAAATGCCGAGCTCCGCTTTGTTCACGCGCGATTCCTTTTGCGAACCGAACCCGACTTGAATAGCGGAGTAACCGTCGTTGTCGTTCGTCAGCCGACGCAACAGAGCGTTATCGCCGACTGCGATCACGGTCACAGGATGGAGCCGACCGTTGGCGTCGTAGACGCTGGTCATGCCGATTTTCTGTCCTAGTAACCCGATACTCATGTTGGCGGCGTGGCAAAATTCTCAAGCGTCTAAATCTTAATCGTAATATCGACGCCCGCAGGCAAATTCAGTTTCTTCAACTCATCCACCGTCTTGGCGGTCGGCTCGATAATGTCGAGCAACCGTTTGTGCGTGCGGATCTCAAATTGTTCCATCGATTTCTTGTCCACGTGCGGGGAACGATTGACGGTGAACTTCTCGATCAATGTCGGCAGCGGAATCGGTCCGGCCACGCGCGCGCCGGTGCGTTTTGCCGTTTCGACAATTTCGATGGCCGATTGATCGAGCATGCGATGATCGAACGCCTTCAAGCGAATGCGAATGCGCTGGCCGTTGGTCATTTGTCCTCCTTTTGATCGAGGATTGCCGCGACCAAATTCTGCGGCACCGGCTCGAAGTGTGACGGCTCCATCGAGTAACTCGAGCGCCCTTTGGAAAGCGAACGAATCGCGGTGGCGTAACCGAACAACTCCGCCAGCGGAACCTCAGCGTGAACGATCGTCAGGTTTCCACGCGACTCGATGCTGTTCACCTTGCCGCGGCGCCGGTTCAAGTCGCCGATGATGTCGCCCTGATATTCTTCCGGAGTGATATTTTCCACTTTCATGATCGGCTCGAGCAGGATCGGTTTGCCCGCTCGAAAACCGTCTTTCATCGCAAAGATCGCGGCCATTTTGAACGCAAGCTCGCTCGAATCGACTTCGTGGAAACTTCCGAAAACAATGTCCGCCTCAACATCGACAACTGGGTAGCCGCCAAGCACACCATCGAGCACTGCTTCTTCGATGCCTTTCTTGACCGCCGGAATGTATTCGCGCGGAATAACGCCGCCGACGATTTTGTTTTCGACGACGAGGCCTTTGCTGCGCTCGCCTGGCCGTAAATCCACTTCAACGTGTCCGTACTGACCTCGACCGCCGGATTGTTTGATTAACTTGCCGACACCGTGCGCGTTGGTGGTGATTGTTTCGCGATACGCGATCTGCGGTTTGCCCGCGTTCGCGTCCACTTTGAACTCGCGGAACATGCGGTCGCGAATGATTTCCAAATGCAACTCGCCCATGCCGGCGATGATCGTCTGGCCGGTGTCTTCATGGGTATAAACCTTGAAAGTCGGATCCTCTTCGGACAACCGCTGCAG
>Ga0137396_10001935_pt1 | contig 11164 bp, 12 predicted proteins | sample czc16metaG_FD_108284 | JGI IMG/M metagenome (GOLD analysis project Ga0137396, IMG submission 108284) | Vadose zone soil microbial communities from Angelo Coast Range Reserve, California, USA - czcobulk3.16 metaG | ecosystem: Environmental > Terrestrial > Soil > Vadose zone | place: USA...
CCGAACGCGCCGAGGAGGAGAGGAGCGGATTCGAGGGGGATCGGGACCCCGAGGGCGAGGCTCGACAGGACGTATCCGATCGCCAGCACCGACACCGCGACCCCCGCAGTGACGAGCCAGTTCTCCAGGGAGTCCTTCCGGCGCGCGAGCTCCGCGACCAGGAACACGAGCCCGCACCAGAGGACGACCTCGAGGAGGGGGACGAGGCTGGCCCCGTAGTTCGTCGAGAGCAGGCTCGACATCACGTCCGGATTCGCGACCCCGATCGACGAGAGGGCCCCGCCCAGGTCCCCCGGCGTCCAGTCCGCCTTCGGGGCGGTCCCGATCACGAGGAAGCTCGTCCCATGGGGCGGTCCGGCGAAGAACCCTGCCACGTTCAGGTTCCCGCACGTCACGAGGAACGACAGGAACGTCGCGGACGCCGCCATCGAGGCGACGGCGAGGAACCGCGTGAAGAGGACCGCGGCGAGGATCGGCGGGAGGAAGGGGGCCCCGAGGAGGGAGAGGAAAACAGAGCCGAAGACGAGGTACCCGAACCGCCAATCGAACAGGGAGACGAGGGAGATCACGAGGGTGAAGACGAGGAAGAACAGGCCGAACTCCGCCATCTGGGCCGCGGCGGCCGCGGACACGAGGACCCCGAGGGCGATCAGGGAGAACAGGGGGAACCGGAGGGCGAGGGCCCCGACGACGAAGGCGAAGAACAGCACCGCCCACCACGGGTAGAACGGGATCCACGTGAACCCCGTCGCGGCGAGCCCGAAGAACGCGGCCCCCTTCAGGAGGGTGGGGTGGGACCGCTCCTTCACCCAGAGGGCCTGCATATTCGGGAGCTTCAGGGCCCGCAGGCGATCCGCGATCGACCCCGCGAGACGGCGCCTCCGCGCGGGACGCACCGCGGTGTCGAGGGCGCTCACCCTGCGAACCTCCGCTTCCTGCGGGCGTCCGCGAAGTACACGGCGACCGGGACGAGGACCGCGAGCCCGATTGCGCTCCCCACAATCGTCTCCACGGGAGGGAACGGCAGGTTCTCGTGTCTCGTGTATTTGTCCACGGACAGGTTGTACCCGTAGAACGGGGACGTGATCGTGTTCACGTCCTTGTCCCAGGCGATGATCCAGAAGATCACCTGCGTCCCCGGAGGGAACCCGGGGATCGTCGCGGCGAGGTACGTCGCGTTCGCGTACTGCATCACGAACCCGCCCGCCTTCGGCGGGTCCGCCTGGTACACGTACTTCACGTACAGGTTCGCGCCGCCAATCCGGACCATCGGCTCCCGGCTCCGGATCGAGACCGTGACGTCGTTGTGGGGCTGCGGGAGAGGCGGGAACCATCCGACCTCGACGTTCTCCTCGAAGCCCGCATGACGCCACCCGAGGGCGGGCGCGCCCTGGACGCGGTACGAGTACCCGCGGCTCGTCACGACGTCGTTTTCGAAGTCCCAGGCCACGAAATAGAAGCTCACGATCGTCGCGTTCGGATACGACCGGACGCCGAACGTCGCCTGCGTCGACTGGCTCCCGAGGACCATCGGGTTCGGGAACGGGCCCTGCGTGACATTGTCGGGGTCCGTGACGGAGACGTAGACGGTCGCGCCCTTGATGAACGTGTTCGCGGGGATCGTCCGGATCGTTAGGGTCGCGCGGTCCTGCTCCGTGGGTCGCAGCGGGGTCCACTCGACGGCGAGGTTGTCCTCGAACACCGGGGACGGCCACACCGCGCGCGTCGGCGGGACCGTGACGGATCCCGCGATGGCGATGAGGAGGAAAACCGCCGCGAGGACGAACCACACCCGCATCCTACACCCTCACCGCGATCTTCTCCCGCGCGCGGAGTCGGAGCCGGTTCCGGAGGACGTCCGCGAGTCCAAGGCCCGTGAAGCCCGAGAACAAGTAGCCTGCGTACGCAAGGTTCACGACGGGCAGGCTCGGCGGCGGGGGCGGAGGCGGGGGCACCGGGGGCGTCGGCGGGGGCGTAGGGAGCCCTAGGGCAATCGGGGCGGGGGGCGGGGCGGGCGGGAGGAACGGCACGGCGCTCACGAACGTGTTCCCGTACAGGGCGGACGAGAACGTGTGCCCCGCACCCGTTTGTTCGAACGGATGATACGCGAACCCCTCGACGGTCCCGTTCCCATAGCCGAAGTCCGCCGCGAGGACCCGGTACGCGATCCGGTAGCCCCAGGGATAGTCCGGGAGGTCGATCAGGACGTTCACGCCTTCCGAAACGGGCAGTCCCATCACGATGCCGTCGATCTCCGTGTACACGGAAATCGTGCTCGGCCCGAAGTACTGTGACGGCGCGTCCCCGAACGTATGGACGGAGGCGTTGTGCGTGCCGCGCTGGGCCCCGTACAGCGTGACGTGTCCGGGGAACAGGACCTCCATGTCCTTCAGGGCGATGTCCGTGAAGACCGCGTGGCCCCCCGCGCCCACGAAGATCCGGAACGCATCCGCGACCGCGTCCCCCGGGTACGCGCCGTTCCATCCGGGGCAGTCGTCCACGACGAGCGCGTAATCGAAGAGGATGCGGGGATCCGCGACGACGTCGGAGATCGACCGGAGATCGTACGGGATCCCGAGTTGATCGAGCAGGATGTCCGTGCGTCCCCAATCGACCCCGCTCTTCAGGATCAAGACGTTCGTCGGCCGCTTGATCGGCAGGACGTGATCCAGGATCTGGAGCTCCCCGAGCCGCGCGTACGTGACGCCAGGGAACTGGGCCGCGGAGTCCAGGAACTCCGTCCGGAAGGAGGGCCAGACCAGGAAGGGCCCGCCGTCGAAGGCGACCTTCGGCGCGAGCGGGTCCACCTTCAACAAGACCGCGGGAGGGGACAGAACGCGGTACACGGGCACGCCCTTCCGCAGGATTGAGTGGACGAGGCCGAACGCGTGCAGGAGGTCCGTCTGCTGCGCGTCCATCGGGATTACGAACGACCCTGCGATGAACGGATACGTGATCGTGCGCGTCGCCGCGACGTTCCCGGGGAGGGACAGGACGAGGATCCCCACGACGACGAGCCCTAAGGCCATGGACACGAGGCGGCGGGAGCGCACAGACGCGACCTTCGACGGCAAATAGCGCGTGCGGGACATAAAGGCAGACCCGACTCCGGCGGCGGGTCTACGCCGCGGGCGGGTAGTATCGCGTGTTCCGGCCGTCCTTTTCCATCCGGATCGCGCCCTCCCGGCTGAGGGTGCGGATGTTGTACGACACGGTCTGCTGGGTCACGTCGAGCCGGGACGCGATGTCCGCTTGGGTCGGCCCGGACCCGCCCCGGATCAGCTCGAGGATGTGGGTCTGGAGATTGCTCAGCTGCACCCCGCGCCCCTGCGGCACGGAGACCTCGATCGGGTAGAAGCGCTTGAACACGCCCTCCCGGTACGACTTGATGAAGCCCATCATCTCCAGGGTCCGGAGGTGGTGGGCGAGGGTCCCGTTCGTCACTTTCAGATCCGCCCGCATCGAGTTGTAGTGCTGCCCGGGGTGGGACACGATGTACCCATAGATCTGGCCGCGGACGAAGTGGTCGAGCACCTCCTCCTTCTTCAGCCGGGAGTACAGGGGGAAGATGATCGCCTTGAACGCGCCGTACCGGCCGAACTCCGTGCTCAGGAACGCCGCGACCGCGAGGGCCCCGAGCCCCACGGATACGGCCTCCCGTTGCGGGAGCTGTGGGACCGCTAGCGGGGGCCGCGCGATCGTCAGGTCGAACTGGTCCGAGCCGGTTGCGGCCCCGGGCATCGTGACCGTCGCGACCACCGTCGTGGTCCGGGTGATCGGGGTCGCGCCCGCCGTGAGGTGGAACCGGAACACGCCGTCCATGTCCGTCGGGCCAGACCCGGGAACGAGGGTCGCCCCCGCCGCGGAGACCTCGACATGCACTCCGAAAACGGGGACCCCGTGCTGGTCGACGACGATCACCCGCATCGGCAGGGTCGAGCCCGCGTCCATGACGTTGAAGTCGGACCGCACGTCCGCGAGCAGCACGACCTGCGGGTCCATCCCGCCGTCCATCCCGGGCGGGTCCGTGGCCCGGGCAACGCTCGCGAGGGCGACCGCTACGAAAGCGAAGGCCAGTACACCCAGTAGCGCGAGCCGCGCGGCCCTCATCACCCGCCTGTCCCCTGGTCCGGAAGCGACCCCTGCGTATTTAGGTCGATTGGTAGACCTGATTGTGTGCTATTTAGGGGTTTGCCAGGGAGTAGCACGGCCTTAGCCGATCTCCCGTCGGATCTCCTCCATGATCGGCTTGAGGGCGTTCCGGATCTCCGCGTCGTCCCGGCTCGGGGGCGCGACGAGGACGATCAAGGCCCGAGGGCCCGCCTCGAAGATATGGATGCGGGTCTCCTTCGTCGCGAGGACGATGTGGCTCGGGGCGGACACGCGGAGCTCCGTCGCGGCGGTCATCCCCGCCCCGAGGATCGTCGCGCACATGATCGCGAACGTCTCCCGGGAGACGTTCTCCGGCATGTCTCCCGCAATCACGAGGCCATCCCGGCTCACGACGGCCGCGGCCTGAGCACCGCAGGTGTCGCGCAGCTGTCGAAGCATCCGATCCAACGGCATCAGCTCTCCTCCTGCGAAAAGACGCACTCCCTCGCTCCCGTGCTCGCGCACTCGACCTCCGAGAGGCGGGAGCGCTCCTTCGTGGCGATCTCCGTCAGGCGGGACAGGATCCCGCGGAGCCGGTGGCACGTCTCCGCCTCGCCCCCGGAGGACGATTCGATCGACCCCCGCACGCGGGCCCCGCCGTCCGTGAACTGGACGTCCTCGACCCAGCCCCGGGCGATCAGGATCTTCCGGGCGGACGAGAGGACGTCCTCGCCTTCCTCCACTTCGCGAACGATCTCGTCCGCGAGGGTCAGGCCTTCGCGGAAGAACAGTCCGTGGCACGCGTACGACATCACGCTTTCGTAGAGCTTCCGGACGGAGACGAACTCGTTCTGAGAAATCTTGACGAAACGGGCCACTCGTCCTCGGAACCGGAGGGGGGACTATAAACGTGTCGGGATAATTTTCCAGCCCCTTCAGGGGGAGACCCGGCACTCCGGGCACAGGAGCAACCGCCGGTCCAGGACGAGGTTCGTCGAGTAGATGCCGCACGCCTCGCAGTGGCCCTCGATCCCCCGCACATCCTCGTCGAGCCCGAGCCGTGCGTACTCCCGGGTGATCTCGATCAGGTCCGGCCAGATCCGGACGATGTCGTTCTCCGTGATCACGCCGATGAGCTTCCCGCTGTCCACGACCGCGAGCCTCCGGATCTTGCGGTCGGACATCAGCCGCGCCGCCTGCACGACCTCCTCTTTGGGTCCGACCGCGACGACGGGGGAGGACATGATGTCCCGGACCCGCATGGAGCTGGGGACCTTGTTCGCCGCGACGACCTTCGTCACCATGTCCCTCTCCGTGACGATCCCGATCGGTTTTTCGGCGTCGATGATGATCAGGCTCCCGATGTCGCGGGTCCGCATGGTCGCGGCGGCCCGGTCCACAGTCTCGTCCGGGGACGCGGTCACCGGGGTCTTCGACATGACCTCTGCGACGGGGACGCGAGCCCTCATCTCTCGTGGGAGCGGACCCACGTGCTAAATACGTTTGCCAATCATCGAACTCCCGGCGAGAATCTCCCGGGAACGTTTAAGAAAGTCCCGGGGTTTGGTGCCGCGATGGCGTACTCGGACGACGAGGGGCGCCTCGCGGTGAAAATCGCGCGGGAAGCGGTTGAGAGCCATGTCCACCGGCGCACCCTCCCGACGTTCACGGTGCCCGAGCGGTTCAACGACCGCGCGGGCGCGTTCGTCACCCTGAACACGCACCCGGAGGGACTTCTCCGGGGATGCATCGGGTATCCGTCGCCGTTCTTCCCGTTGATCAAGGCCCTCGTGAAGGCGGCGGAGGGCGCGTGCGAGGACCCGCGGTTCCCGCCCCTCCCGGAGGACGAGGTCGGACAGGTCGTCGTGGAGGTGTCCCTCCTCACCCATCCCGAGCTCGTCGAGGTGAAGAAGCCGAAAGAGTACCCGAAGGCGATCGCGATCGGCCGTGACGGGCTCATCGTCGCGCAGGGCCCGGCCCGCGGGCTCCTCCTTCCGCAGGTCCCCACGGAGTGGGGCTGGGACGCGGAGGAGTTCCTATCCGAGGCGTGCATGAAGGCAGGCCTCCTCCCGGACGCCTGGTTGGACGACGCGACCCGGATCTACACGTTCCGGGCGGAGATCTTCACGGAGGTGGAGCCCCGTGGATTCGTTGAGCGACGGGACCTGGAGGGCGAGGATGCTCGTCATTGAGGGGCGCGCGTTCCTCGACGGACGGATCGAGCCCCGCGCGATCGGCATTGACGACGGGAAGATCGTCGCGATCAAGAAGGGGCTCCGCGGCGACCCCGTGTACCGGTACGGGGACGCGTTGATCCTCCCGGGAGGAATCGACATCCATGTGCACTTCCGGGAACCCGGCATGACGGAGAAGGACGACTTCTCCTCCGGAACGGAGAGCGCGGCCGCGGGCGGGGTCACGACGGTCGTGGACATGCCGAACACGAAACCGCCCGTCTCGACGCGCGAGGCGCTCCGCAGCAAAACACGCCTCGTCTCGAAATCCGCGAACGTGGACTTCGGCCTGTACGCGGCCCCCGCCTCCGCGAAGGATGTCGATCCGTTGCGGGAGGCGACCGCCTTCAAGATGTATCTCGCGGAGAGCGCGAACGCGCCCGTGATCCCGTCCTTCCAGGTGGCGGGGGAGATCCTCGCCGCGACGGCGGGGTTGGGGACGCACGTGACGGCACACTGCGAGGACGCGCGGCTCTTCGGGAAGGGGATCGCGACGTCCCTTGAGGAGCACCATCGAATCCGGAACCCCGGCGCGGAGGTGTCCGCGGTCCAGGAACTCGGGAAGCACCGGGGGTCCGTTCCGTTGCACATCGCCCACGCCACCACACGGGACGCGGTCCGGGCGCGCCCTCCGGGCACGACGTGCGAGGTGACGCCGCACCATCTCCTGCTCGACACGGCCTCGACCCTCGGTACGAGGGCGAAGGTGAACCCACCGCTGCGCTCTCCGACGGAGAGGACGGACCTCTGGCAGACGGTCATCGATGGGGAGGTCGAGATGTTTGCGAGCGACCACGCTCCCCACACTCTCGATGAGAAATCCGTCCGCTTCGAGGACGCGCCCGTCGGAGTCCCGGGGGTCGCGACGACGTTCCCCCTCCTGTTCCGATATGTGCGGCGGCAGGTGCTCCCCCTCGATCGGTTCGTCTCGATGTTCGCGGGCGCTCCCGCGAAATTGCTCGGGGTCAACAAGGGAGCGATCGAGGTAGGACGGGACGCGGACCTCGCCGTCGTGGACCCGAGGCGGATCGAGAGGATTACGGCGGCGCGATGCCGATACAAGTGCGGGTGGACGCCGTTCGAGGGAGTCGAGGGCACATTCCCGATCGCGACGTTCGTCCGCGGCCAGCTCGTCGCGCAGGAGGGCGAGCTGGTGACGGAGCGGGCCGGCCGGTTGATCCCTGCCCGCCAAAGTTAATCCCCAAGACGAGGTTCGACGCGCGTGCCTTCCCTGGTCCTCGGGCTCACGGAGTGGATCACGTCCGTCGTGGCGGGGCTTGGCTACCCGGGGATCTTTCTCCTGATGACGGTCGAGGGCATCATCACTCCGATCCCGAGCGAGCTGATCGTCCCCTTCGCGGGGTACCTCGCGCAGCAGGGCGTGTTCAATCTTGGAATCGTCATCGCGATCGCCACGATCGGGTCCACCCTCGGATCGACCGTCGCCTACTACATCGGCTACTACGGCGGGCGCCCCCTCGTCCTCCGGTACGGGAGGTTCGTCGGCCTCGGCGAGGACGACATCCGATGGGCGGAGACGTGGTTTAAGAAGTACGGAGACTGGGGGAACTTCCTCGGCCACGCCCTCCCGGGAGTGCGGTCCTTCATGTCGTTCCCCGCGGGGATGGCCAAGATGAATCTCAAGCGGTACGTCGTCTCAACGGCCCTCGGTTCCGCGGCGTGGAACGCGGTCCTCGCGGTCGCAGGCTTCCTCCTGCTCGATCGGTGGATTGCCGTCGCGGAGACGACGTCGAGCGTGGACCTCTACGTCGTCGTCGCCGCGATCGTAGGGATCGTCGGATACGTCTACTGGAGGAAGCGACGCGCGTCGCGGCGGGCTCAGGCCAAGGCGTAGTAGTACTCGCCGGAGGACTTCTGCTCCCGGTCCAGGCGGGAGCCGAGCTTGTTGATCCTCGGACGGTTCGTGTCCGGGTCCCGGCGGAACGTGACCTCGACGAGCTTCAGGAACCGGTTCATCCCCTCCCGCATCGGGTATGGCCCCTCTCCGTGGCCCTGGCGTCCGGGCTCCCCGCTGAACACCATGATCGAGTCCGCGACCATGTCGATGAAGTACACGTCGTGGTCCACGATCAGGCCCGTCTTCCCCTGGTTCTCCATCACCCGCCGGATCGTCTTCGCCGCCGCCATCCGCTGGTTCGAATCGAGGTACGCGGACGGCTCGTCGATCAGGTAGATGTCCGCGTCCCGCGTGAGGGCGAGGGCGACCGCGACCCGCTGGAGCTCCCCGCCGCTCAGCTCCTTCACGGGCCGGTCCATCATCCCACGAATCTGGAGCGGCTGCGCGATCTCCGTCTCGAACCATCCGCTCTCCGCGCGGTTCCCGACGGTCGACGCGAAGAGCTCGCGGACCGTGCCGTCGAACGTGGGCTCGATGTACTGGGGCTTGTACGAGACGACCCACTTCCCCTCGATCGACCCACCGGTCGGCGTCTCTTCCCCGGCGGGCATCTTCACAAACGTCGTCTTCCCCGTCGCGTTCGGGCCCACGACGCCGACGACCTCCCCCTTCAGGAGGGACCCCCCCTCCACGGTGAGGGAGAAGTCGTCGAAGGACTTCTCGAGCCGCTCGTACCGCACGAGGGTCTCCGCCCTCCAGTCCTTCCGGGGCGGGCGAACGTCAAACGTGACCTCACGGTCCCGGAACCGGATGTTCTCCTCCTTCAGGTACCCGCCGAGGTACACGTTGATCGCCGTGCGGACGGGGCGGGGCTGCGCGACGATGCCGTACGCGCCCTCGGACCCGTACATCAGGTACACGGTGTCCGCCAGGAAGTCGAGGACTGCGAGGTCGTGCTCGACGACGATCACCCGCTTCTCCTTCGACAGCGACTGGATCACCTTCGCGACCTCGAGCCGCTGATAGATGTCGAGATAGGAGGAGGGCTCGTCAAAGAAGTACACGTCCGCGTCCTTCAGCATCGTCGCCGCAATCGCAGTGCGCTGGAGTTCCCCGCCGCTGAGGTGCGCGATGTCCCGGTGCAGGACGGACTGGAGAGTGAGCTTCGCTGCGAGGTCGTCGAGGCGGCCCTGTTCGTCCACCTTCTTCAGGAGGTCCCGCACGGTCCCCTTCGCCACCTTCGGGAGCTTGTCCACGTACTGCGGCTTTAGCGCTGTCCTCACTTCTTTCGCGACGAGGGGTGCGAGGTAGTCGTGGAGCTCCGTGCCCTTGTACTTCTCGAGGACCTCGTCCCAGTATTCCTTCGTCGCACGGGTTCGGCGGTAGTGGCCGAGGTTCGGGCACAGCTCCCCGCTGAGAATCGAGAGGACGGTCGTCTTCCCGATCCCGTTCGGGCCGAGGAGTCCGACGACCTCGCCCGCCTTCGGGACCGGGAGCCGGAAGAGCCGGAACCCGTTCTTGCTGTACTGGTGGACGAGGTCCTCCTTCAGGGGCTCTGGGAGGCCGATTATTCGGATTGCGTCGAATGGGCACTTTTTTACACATATTCCACAGGAAATGCAAGTTTCCTCGCTTATGGCGGCCTTCCCCGTCTCCTTGTCGATCCAAATGACTTCGGTGCCCGTCCGCTGGGGCGGGCAGAACGTGATGCACTCGAGATTGCAGCGCTTGGGCTGACACCGATCCTTGAAGACGACCGCAATCCGCATGGAGGGAAATGGATTGAAGGCGGGCTATTTAAGGGTGCGAGCGGGAGCATCACCGCTCCCATCGCTAACCTTCTCAGACAGACCTCGCGGCTATGACACACCGAGGATCACGAGCGTGGGTTCGCTCGGATCGTTGGTCCACACGCGCAACGTCACGCGCCGACGATTCACCCTGATGGAGAGCACCTCACTATCCTCGGCCGTTCGGACCGAGACGACGCCCGTGGGGGTGTTCAGAGGTCCCACATAGGCCGGCGCTGTTCCAGGGTCAACCTCCCTGTTGTCACCAAGACGAATTTCGGTTTCGCCGTCCCCTTCAGCCAACGTCCCGATGGCCACGACCGATTGGGTCGCGGACAACCGGGAGCCGCGACTCCACTTCACGGGCTCACGAGAACTGGGATCCATGACATGGATCTGAGAGTAGGGAGGCGCGAGCTTGACCGTTTGCATCGTCATTCCTTGGTGACCATCGACGCCACATGGATGGGGCAACCATAACAAGTACCTTGCACAACGAGCCCCAAGCCGATTGTTAAAGCCCTTGGTCAGGCCCGAACAGTCTGCCGCAAACCCTAAAGAATCGCCCCTCCATGGAGCAAGCGGTGAGTCGATGATCCCGGGCATCCCCGGCGGGCGGATGAACCCCCGCCAGATGAAGGCGGCGATGAGGCGGATGGGCATCGAGACGGAGGAGATCCCCGACGTCGAGGAGGTCGTGATCCGGACCCCGACGAAGGAGTACGTGTTCAAGTCCGCGGAGGTCAGCGCGATGACGGTCCAGGGCCAGAAGACGTGGCAGATCGTCGGCGAGCCGATCGTGATGAACCGGAAGACCGCGGGGGCCCCGCCCCCGGAGAAGGTCTCCATCTCCGAGGAGGACGTGGACCTCGTCGCGGAACGCGCCGGGGTCTCGAAGGCCGTTGCCCGCAAGGCCCTCGAAGAGGCGAACGGCGAACCCGCCGAGGCGATCATCCGGCTGATGTCCCGATGACCTCCGAGCGAGTCCGGACGTTCCTCGGCGTGTGGGCCCCGCTGATCCTCGGAGGCATTCTGATTATTTTCGCGGTGAACTTCTTCGTCACCGCCACGACGCCCTCCGGTCCGTTCTCCCGCTGGCCCGCGGAGTTCTCCTGGGACCTGTGGCGGTCGATCTGCACGGGTGGGCTCGTGTTCATCGCCGTGATCCTGGGAATCTCCACGTGGGGTAG
>Ga0137396_10001937_pt1 | contig 11159 bp, 9 predicted proteins | sample czc16metaG_FD_108284 | JGI IMG/M metagenome (GOLD analysis project Ga0137396, IMG submission 108284) | Vadose zone soil microbial communities from Angelo Coast Range Reserve, California, USA - czcobulk3.16 metaG | ecosystem: Environmental > Terrestrial > Soil > Vadose zone | place: USA...
GAGCCGTGCTGCAACAATGAACACTCGTCCCGCCATTGGGCACTCCCGACCAGCTTGTTTCCATGCGCTACGAGTTCTCCCTCTCCCGGAGTCTCGAAGCAGGGGCGCGCGCTCGGCGCGCCAGCCCGCTGTGATGGCGAAGCCGGCTCGACCGAAACGCCAAGCTGTCGCAAGCCGGTCTGAAGAATCAGGTTGATCCGGGAATAGGTCTCGCGCAGAGGCGCAGCGTCCTTCGCGGGCGCGGTAACGCTGTAAGTGACCTCGCGGTGGTGCAGAATCGCGCGGCCGCCGGTCGGCCTCCGCACGACGTCGATCCCGGCACCGCGAATCTTCCCGACATCGTAAAGACCGGATGCGGGCTGATTCCGTCCGAACGACAGCGTCGGCCGGCTCCAGGAGTAGATGCTGAACACCGTTTCTCCCGTGCGAGCGGCGCGCGCCTGCAACGCAGTGTCCCGCGCCATGTTCTCGGCGCCCGAGCGGGGCGCCGCGATGAGAAGGCGCCAGCGGCCGTAACTTCGCCGGGGGTGCATAGGGTGTTAAATTGTCACTCCTATGAGCACCACAATCAAGCACGTTGAAGCCGCGATTCCCTCCGCTGAATCCTTCGTACCCCGACATGTAGGACCCGATGAGCAAGACGTCGCCGAGATGCTCAAGACTCTCGGATTTGCGACGCTCGATGCGCTGATAGACGCGACCGTTCCGCGAAAGATCCGCCTCCGGCAGGGCCTGAGCCTGCCGAAAGGACTGACCGAGCTCGAAGTCCTTACGTATTTCCGCGCCCTTGCCGCGAGGAACCAGGTCTTTCGCTCGTTTATCGGGATGGGATACTCGGACTGCGTCACGCCACCCGTGATTCAGCGAAACATCCTCGAGAATCCCGGCTGGTACACGGCGTATACGCCGTACCAGGCAGAGATCGCGCAGGGACGCCTCGAGGCGCTGCTCACTTTCCAGACAATGGTGATCGATCTGACCGGTGTGGAGATCGCGAATGCCTCGCTACTCGATGAGGCGACCGCTGCTGCTGAAGCGATGACGATTAGTTACTCGCTCAAGGGCAAACCGGGAAAGGAAGTTTTCCTCGTCGCATCGGAGTGCCATCCTCAGACGATCGACGTCGTGAAGACTCGCGCCAGCGTGCGCGGGATAGAGGTACGCGTCGCGAGCAATGTCGATTTCAAGATCGGCCCAGAAGTGTTTGGCGCTCTCGTGCAGTATCCGGCAACCGACGGTGCGGTTATCGATTACACGAAGACGGTCGAGCATGTGCACAAAGGCGACGCGCTGCTGACAGTCGCGGCCGATCTCCTGAGCCTCGTGCTGCTCACGCCGCCCGGGGAGTGGGGGGCCGACATCGTGGTTGGCAACACACAGCGTTTCGGCGTTCCGCTCGGTTACGGCGGTCCGCACGCGGCGTATTTCGCCACCAGGGATGAGTTCAAGCGTCACATTCCGGGACGCATCATCGGCGTCTCGCGCGATGCGGACGGGAAGCCGGCGCTGCGCATGGCGCTTCAGACGAGAGAGCAGCACATCCGCCGCGAGAAGGCGACGAGCAACGTTTGCACCGCCCAGGTGCTGTTAGCGGTCGTTGCGAGCATGTACGCGGTCTATCACGGGCCGCAGGGTCTGACCCGCATTGCGAGGCGGGTGCACGGATTTGCCGCGACGCTCACGGAAGGCCTGCGAAAGCTTGGCTACACGATCGCGCACGATGACTACTTCGATACGATCCGTGTGGCGCTCGGCAAACGTAATGGTCAGGCGATTCTGGACGAGGCGCGTGCTCGTCGCATAAACCTCCGCTTCATGGAAGACAGGAGCATTGTGGTCGCTCTCGATGAGACCGTGGGCAGCGACGACATCACCAATCTTCTGGCGGCGTTCAACGGCGGAAAGGACCCCGATTTCGGCATCGAGGACCTCGTGTTGGGAGCCGATCCGCGCTACGACGAGCGTTTCAACCGGACGACTCCGTTTCTCACGCACCCGGTGTTCAACAAACACCACGCGGAGACGGAGATGCTCCGCTACATGAACAGGCTCCAGTCGCGCGATCTCTCGCTTGTCCACTCCATGATTCCGCTCGGCTCCTGCACAATGAAGCTGAACGCGACGGCGGAGATGATGCCGATCACCTGGCCCGGATTTGCGAAGATCCATCCCTTTGCGCCGCTGGACCAGGCTGACGGGTACCGCCAGCTGTTCGACGAATTGGAGAGCGCGCTCGCGGAAATCACAGGCTTCGCCGCGATCTCACTCCAACCGAACGCGGGATCGCAGGGGGAGTTCGCGGGACTCCTTTGATCCACGCGTATCATTCGTCACGCAATGAGGCGCATCGCAACGTGTGCCTCATTCCGCAATCGGCGCACGGGACGAACCCGGCGAGTGCCGTAATGGCCGGCATGCAAGTAGTGGTCGTGAAGACCGACGAGCGTGGGAACATTGATGTCGCCGACCTGAAGTCGAAGGCGGAGGAGCACGGGCTGCACCTCGCCGCGCTCATGGTCACGTATCCCTCGACCCATGGCGTGTTCGAGGAATCGATCGTGGAGATCTGCGATATCGTCCACAAGTACGGCGGCCAGGTGTACATGGATGGAGCAAACATGAACGCGATGGTTGGCTTGTGCCGCCCCGCGGAAATTGGCGCCGATGTCTGCCATCTGAATCTCCACAAGACGTTCTGCATTCCGCACGGGGGCGGCGGCCCGGGGATGGGTCCAATCGGCGTGGCGAAGCACCTTGTTCCGTTTCTGCCGGGGCATCCAGTGGTCAGACTGGATGGCAGGCACGAAGTCGGGGCAGTATCGGCGGCCCCGTGGGGAAGCGCCAGCATTCTTCCGATTTCGCACGCCTACATCAAGCTGATGGGCGGAGACGGACTGGAATACGCGACCAGAATCGCGATCCTCAACGCGAATTACATCGCGAAGCGTCTCGAGCCGCACTTTCCGGTGCTGTACAGGGGTGCGCATGGAACCGTCGCGCACGAGTGCATTATCGACACGCGCGTGGTGAAGCAGGCGACCGGTATCGACGTGGAGGACATTGCGAAGCGGTTGATGGACTATGGGTTCCATGCGCCGACGGTCTCGTTCCCGGTTCCCGGAACGCTGATGATCGAGCCGACGGAGAGCGAGCCGAAGGAGGAGCTCGACAGATTCTGCGATGCGATGATCTCGATTCGCGACGAGATCAGAGAGATCGAGACCGGGGTAGCGGACAAGCAGGACAACGTCCTCAAGAATTCGCCGCACACGGTCGGTCGCGTGACGGCGACGACCTGGACGCATCCATATACGAGGGAGCGCGCCGCGTTTCCGGCGCCCTGGAGCCAGGACTTCAAGTTCTGGCCTGCGGTGGCGCGAGTGGAGAGCGCGTATGGCGACAGGAATCTCATTTGCTCGTGCCTGCCGACCGATTCGTATGTGGGGGCGGAAGTCGGGACTGGCTGAAGGTGGCTGACGCCCTTAGCCTCGGCCCAAAAAAGCCGCGCTGGTTCTAATCGATCTTCAGAAGGGATTCTCGATCGCAAGACCGCCCCGCATTCGGCCTCCGAGGAGTCGCGGCCGACTCCTTAGGCGCTACTTCCCGATGTGCTTCGTGTAGGCGTCCGACTTCATCAGGCCATCGATCTCCGACGCGCTACTCGGCTTGATCTTGATCATCCAGCCCGCCCCATAAGGATCGGTGTTGACTAGGGCCGGCTCCTTGTCGAGGCGTTCGTTGATCGCCACGACCTCGCCAGCGATCGGCGCGAACAGCTCCGACACCGCTTTCACGGCTTCGATCGTCCCGAACACGTCGTGCCTGCCGAATTTCGTTCCGACTTTCGGCAGCTCGATGTAAACGACGTCGCCGAGCTCGCCCTGCGCGTAGTCGGTGATGCCGATCTCCGCGGTGCCGTCCTTACCCTTGCGGACGTACTCGTGCTCTTCGGTGTACTGGAGATCGTTCGGGATGTTCGCCACTTGTGCTCCGCTGAGGATGCCTGCCGGACCGCCGGCGCGAAGTCTATCGGCGGCCTAAAACAGAGTCAAGAAACGCTCGCGGCGGTCCTCAGGGGCGTGTTTGTCTCTTCGCCCGCAGCATTGCGCTGAAGGGAGCTCCATAGCGCATCGACATCGCGCTCAAGTTTGTCGAGCGATCCGTCGTTCTCGATGACGAAGTCCGCCCGCGCACGCTTGAGCTCGGCGGGCATCTGCGAGGCGATCATGTTCATGGCTTCGGTCTCTTCCAGACCGCGCGTCGCCACCAGCCGCTCGAGTCGCAGTGGCCGTGGCGCATCCACAAGAATGATCGCGTCGAACTCCTCGACAATATTTCTTTCGAACAGGAGGGGAATTACGCAAACGACGATCGGGTCTCCTCGCTCCCTTGCCCTGGCGACCTCGCGATCGCGAAGCCTGGTCACACCCGGGTGGACGATCCGATTTAGCGCGTCGAGCTCGTTCTGATCGGCGAACACGATCTGGCGGAGTGCCGCGCGGTCGAGGCCGCCGTCCTGGTTGAGGACGTCCTTGCCCCAGCGCTTGATGATATCCTTGAGCGCCTGCGTCTCCGGCTCTACGGCCTCGCGAGCGAGCTCATCGGCGTCGATGATAGTAGCGCCGCGATCGGCCAGCATTGTGGCGACCTCTGATTTTCCGCTGGCGATATTTCCTGTCAGTCCGATGCGGATCATCTTTCATTGGATTGAGGTGGAATTCGGCCGTCGCGCGTGGCAAGATAGGAAGTTCTCCTATCTGTGTCACGCATAAACAACTGCTTTTGCTGTAATCTTCCGGTCAGGCGAGTTGCTAGAGAAGCGGCACCTGAGCCGCATCGCCCGCCGGAACGGTGTGACACATCCTGCACCGCGCCTCGTACGACTCCGTGCCGCCGACCATGATCTGCGGCGAGTTATAAGGTGCGGGCCGGCCCCCGATCAGCCGTTGATTGCGGCTAGCGGGGCCTCCGCAGAGTACGCAAATCGCGTGCAGCTTGTCCACGACCTCCGCAATAGCCATTAGATCCGGCATCGCCCCGAACGGCTCTCCGCGGAAGTCTGTGTCCGTTCCCGCCACAATTACCCGACGTCCTCGGCCGGCGAGCGAGGTGACCAGAGGCACTATCCCCTCATCCAGAAACTGTGCTTCGTCGATTGCGACAACCTGCGCCATTGGGTCGATCTGGAGGCTGATTTGCGCCGCTGAATCAGCTGGAATTGCCTCGACCGTGCGCCCGTCGTGACTCGAGATGGAGTAGATACCCGCATATCTCGCGTCGAGGTGCGACTTGAACACCTGCACGCGCTTTCGCGCGATGATAGCACGTCTGACGCGGCGGATGAGCTCCTCGCTCTTGCCGCTGAACATCACGCCGGCAATCACTTCGATCCATCCACCGCTCTGGTGGAATGGTCCGCTTGGCCCACTCACGACCGATCGCGATCTCTACGCGGTGGGCTCCCGCGGGTTGGTCTGTCGGAGGATCCCGGCCGGCGAGGAGGACGCGGGCGCTCGCCTCGTGCACCGCGGTCTGGCCGATCGCCTCGATCTGGTCGATCGCTCCGCGCTCCGCGGTCGGACCGGTCCCTGGGTCCGGCGGACCGCTCGCGATCCTCTCGATCTCGTTCGCCTCGGACGACTACGCGCCGTCCCTTGATCATCGAGCCATTCACCCGCGCGATCACTCCAGCCGCGTCGGCCTCGGCCACTTCGACGAGGGCGTGACTCTCCTGCAAATCGATCTTTCCGACGCGATCTCCCGGAATTCCGCCTTCTCCTGCGATGATGCCCATGAGATCTCCGACCTTCACGCCGTCGCGCGTGCCAATCGTCATGAAGAGACGCGTCATCCCGGCCGCGCCAGCTCGCGGGCGCGCACCATCAGCGGGCTTCGGCCGCGCGGCCGGCGTCTGATTCACTTCAGCCAGTCGGCGCTGTGCCCTCTCGCGCTCCAACACGTGAAGAGCGGCGGCGGCGAGCTCAGTGCCATCGAATTCCTGGAGCAGTGGCTCGAGCGAGATGACTTCGCGCGCGGGAACTCCGCGCGCCAACACGGCGCGCAGCTCCTGCCGTACCGCTTCCTCGCGATCGTGTGCGCGTCGCTCGGGCCCGTGAAAATTGAGCGGGGCGAGTCTTCCGCACGCCAGCTCCCTGAGCCACGGGACTTCGCCCGGTGCAGCGACGACCACGACCTGAACCGGCTTCGCCTGGGAGACGCGCTGCAGCTCCCCCGGGGTCACTGGCGGCTGATAGAAGATCACCGTGTGCGTTGGGGCGTTCCCGACATAGCCACGCGTCACGGTCATCGACTCATCGTCGTCGTGGTAACCAAGAGTTCTTACGATGCGAGCTGCCTCTGCGGCCGCGGCCTCGTCGCGAGCTACGATCATAGCCGAGGGAGGATCGAGATCATCCAGGAGTCTCCGCAAGGCGCTGGCTCGGGCGCTGCCGGCGACGGTGACGTACTTGATGATCGGCATCTCGTAATCGGAGGGAATTTGTGGCGCCTCGACATCCGGGACTCCCACGCGTCGGGCGCGCCGGGCGTATCGCTCGGCCAGATTCTCCACCACGGGCGTCAGCTTGCGGGTAACGATGATGCGACCGGCTTCACTTAGCTCTCCCAGCACTCCCTCCAGGGCGCCTACGACTTCCGGGCCCTCCTCGAGAATGTCATCCACCCACGCGAGCACGACGGTGCGCACCGTGTCGAGTTTGAGGACAGACGAGCGAACGAGCGCCAGGAGCTCCGCTGCTGTTCCGGCCACGGCGAGAACCGGCCGGGTCTTGAAGATTCGACCGGCGCGCGCGGCACTCGTGATGGGGACGACCTCGATTCCGGTGGGCCCGGCCAGCCGGAGACCAGCCTCCGAAATCGCGAGCGCCGTTTCCGCATCGCGAGTCACCACCACGACTTGGGTGCCTCCCGCCGACGGATCGATGCGGGCAAGGGCGGGAGTCAGGAATTCCGCAATCGACTCCGTCGTGTGCGGAAGCGTATAGACGAGATTCTGATTGCGCCCAACCTGCCCGGAGGCGTGCTCTCCGACTTCCTCCAATTCCTGCATCCTCGACCTCTATTTCGCAACGTGGCGTAGTATCCGCCCCGCCGGTATCGTTATATGTCTTCCCACCGCGCGGCGACGCCGCTCACCAAAGATAGCAGCATCGGGGCACCCATGATTACCGCCATCGTTTTGATAAAAGCCGAGCCGAAGCGAATCGCCGAGTGTGCGACGAAGCTGGCGGGAATCGAAGGCGTCGCACAGGTCTACTCCGTTTCGGGGGAATGGGACCTCGTTGCGATGATCGAAGTCGCCGAGCACGAGGCAATTGCCCGAATCGTGACCGAGGAAGTGACCGTGGTTCCCGGGATCAAATCGACACACACCCTAACCGCATTCCGGGCGTACTCGAAAAAGGATCTCGAGCAGGCCTGGGACATCGGGCTGGAGTAGCGGGGATGCTGGTTGGCAATTCCAGTCCGGACGCGGCGAGCCGGGCTGCGATTCGACTGCTGATGGATTGGCTGCCTGGCTCGAGCGTCGTCGAGGGAAGCGCCGATCTCGACATGAGCTCGAGGGCCGACCAGCCGCAGCTTATTTCCGCGGATATCGTCGAGGGGAGGACGCTCAGGGCGATCAGAGTGCCGGGTGCGACACGCACGATGGTGTCCGAATTCGGAGCCTTCCTCGATGGAATCCAGAGGGTACGAGTTATCGGTCGGCGCTTCGGCGTGCCGCTCGTGCTCGGCACCACCGGCGCCGCCGTTCGCGTTCGCGTGAACCGCCGCCTCGTCACGTGGGGACACCACGCACCGAAGCTCGAGCAGAAGCTTTATCTGCCCTTCAGGTATTTGCCTACGCTGGCAGAGACTCTTCGCGCCGGCTCGCCCGGGAAGTACGACCGGTTTCAGGTCGTGGACACATCACTTCCTGATGCGAGCGGTGCGTACCCGAGCGAACACCCAACCGTTCTGCTCGAGCGCGCAATCCGCGCGGTCGACAGGGAGCGGGACGCCCTCGAGGACGAGCTCGCGGAAGCCTGGTGTGCAGTCGGTGGAGCGCCACTATTCATTGACGGTGGCATCGCCCGCAGCGAGCGCGTCGCTTCATCCGAGAACGCGATCGGCGTGATCAAGAGCCATTTCACGCTGTACGTCGAGGGCGAAGCGCTCAAGACGGTAATAGGTCTCGCCAGGGGGGAAAGGTCGTCCGTGTTCCAGGTCACGCCGAAGACTCGCACCGCGGTTATGAGCTGGTACCTGCGGCTCCGCGACCCGGAGGGCCATGATGCGTTATGGGGACTGGTGCGTATCGAGATGTCGAAATGCGAGAATTCCACCGAGCGCGCTGACGAAATCTCCCGCTGGGTACTCGCGGAGACTTCCCCGCTGGCACTACCCGACGGACGTTGGGACAAGATGTCCTACGGCATTCGGGATGTCGAAGAATTCCTGAGAGCTATTTCATGAGCGAAGCACTTGGCCGCGTAGTCGCGACGGAGCGGAAGCCAAACACCCCGCACGAATTCCATTTCTGGACGGCGATCGATTCGCCGGTGGGGATCGGGACGATCGTGCGCGTCGATGGGGCAAACCCGATGGACGGGCAGATTCCGCATATCTACGGAATCGTCGTGGAGGGCTTCAGCTACACGGATCTTCAGTCTCCCATGCACGACGTGCTCGGCCACGACGGTTTGCCAACGACGGCGGGTTACGCGGCGACCGAACGCGCGGAGATCCGCCTCTACACCGCTGCTGTGCTGAGGCAGATTCCGGAAGAGCCGCTCCAGCCCGTGCCTATGGGGCAGGTCTTTCTCGCCGAGGAAGCAGACGTGCAGGTCGCGCTGCGCATGGACAGCTATCTGCGAGAAGGAGCGAACACCGGAATTCCAATCGGCGTCTATCGGGCCGGCGGAACGGAAGCCGTGATCTATCTCGACGCGGATTTTCTTCTCGGACCCGAGGCAGCGCACCTCAACATCACGGGAGTCTCGGGGCTGGCTACCAAAACGAGCGCAGTCGAGTGGCTGCTCGCATCGCTGTTCAAGCATTTCCCGGAAGACAAGGGATCGATCGCGGCCGTGTGCTTCAACGTGAAGGGCCCGGATCTGTGTTATCTGGATCAGCCGGGCAAAGTAGAGAAGTCGGACGAGGCGCTCTACGAGAAGCTCGATGTCGAGGCGAAGCCGTTCCCAAGAGTCGAGTATTTCGCGCCGTACACGGCGAAGGGTCTCGCGCTCAACACATTCCGGAACAACGAAGCTCTGCTCGACAACGTGACGCCGCTGACATGGGGTTTGCGCGAGGTTCTTCAGTTCGCGGAAGTTCTCCTCAACCGGGACGACATCGATGCGAAAGCCGACGCACTGATCGACTTCATCGTTCAGAACGTCGTCGACAAGGAGTTCACCGATCCGCTTCTAAGCAAGACGCACAGAGTACAGTCATTCGCCGATCTAGATTCCTGGTTCCGCGATGTCCTTCAGGGGATGGAAAAGAAGGATGGAGAAAGCTGGCGGACGCACCACGTGGCGACGATCCGCAAGGTGCGCAACCGCCTATCGAACATCTCAACGCGTTGTGCCGGCCTCGTTACCGACGCGGGAACCGTCAGCGACCTTCCGTTCGGGAGCTTTGAGGACCGCACGGTGTACGTCGTGGATGTCGCCAACCTCGAGGAAGATGCGCAGGACCTCATCTTCGCTCGAATCGTTTCGACGCTCCGCGAGCACCTGGAGCGAAGGGACCTGGGCGTCAAGCACCTCGTCGTATTCGTCGACGAGCTTAACAAGTACGCGCCGGGCGATGGTGCCGATACCTACGTCAGGAAGATGCTGCTCGACATCGCGGAGCGAGGCCGCTACCTGGGCCTCGTCCTGTTCAGCGCGCAGCAATTCCGCTCGCAGGTGCATCGAAGGGTCGTCGGCAATTCGGGTACATCGCTGTTCGGCAGAATGGATCCCGACGAGCTCTCGACACCGGGCTACGCCGTGCTGAGCCCGGCGACAAGAACCAAGCTCGCAACGCTGGAGAAAGGGCAGTTGATGATTCGCCATCCACATTTCACGCAGCCGATCTTCGTGCGGTTCCCGCGCCCCGCGGTGATGCAGGGACGCGAAGGATCGGAGCGCTACCCGCAGGCGAGCGACGTCTCGCTGGACGCGGCGATTCTGCGTGCGCTCAGGCCACTCGATCCGACGATCACCCTGCCGTGGGTTCAGGACATAACCGCGCTGTACACGCAGGAAGAGGTGATCCGCGCCCGAAACGCGACGCTCCTCGCCCGACCCGACAACGTGAAGGCGTACTTCGCCGCTCAATTCCGGAAGATCATCCCGGCCCAGGCAGCGCCGCGCCCGATGGCCGGGAGCATCAAGTCGGCGCCGGAAAATGATCCCTACGGATTTTAAAGGCATCCGTATGGGTGGACAGCAAACTGAACTGCGAGGGGAACAAGGTAGAAGGTTTAAGGTGCTAGGTGCGAGGTGCCAGGTAAGACCGCGCCCAGTGCCTCTACCTCGTACCTCGCACCTATTACCTTGGACCTCTCACCTTGTTCTTCTCGCAGTTGTTTTTTTCGCCCAAGCTGCTCTCTCCCAGCCCGTCCTGCTCCAGATCCGCCCCCACATCGGCGACACCCTTAGGATGCATCTCTCGCAGACCGTGGAGATGACCGGCACCACCCAGCGCGGCGGTCGCGAGTCCACCCCCAGCTCGATGACGACTTCGATAGAAGTGTTCACGCACACCATCGCGCAGCAATGGACATCCGGCGGCACCCTGATGCAGTCGATCACCGATTCGGTCGCGATGACTCCCGCCTCTCCGGGTTCCCTCGCCGATCTCAAGCGGCGGACGATGCAGGCAAAGCGTGTGATGGTCCGTGTCTCACCAGATGGAGCCATGGAGATAGTCGATGACGACGACTCCAACAGCGAGCTGCGGCACACCTTCGGAGAAATGCCGGCGATGCTGGCGCGAGAGCCAGTCGCCGTGGGCGAAAAGTGGACGCGCGAAATGCAGATTCCACTGAGCGGCGATCCGGGCGCGATGGGTTCGGTTCGAGCGACATTCCAGCTCGATTCCCTCGGCCGGAATGGCGACATCGCATACATCTCGATGCGCGGAACGATGTCCCGCATGAACATCCC
>Ga0137396_10001939_pt1 | contig 11156 bp, 14 predicted proteins | sample czc16metaG_FD_108284 | JGI IMG/M metagenome (GOLD analysis project Ga0137396, IMG submission 108284) | Vadose zone soil microbial communities from Angelo Coast Range Reserve, California, USA - czcobulk3.16 metaG | ecosystem: Environmental > Terrestrial > Soil > Vadose zone | place: USA...
GAATCGGAGCGCAAGAAGGCATGAGCACGCGCTGCGGCATCGGTTACGACCTGCACCGGCTGGAAGCGGGGCGAAAACTTATCGTTGGGGGGATTGAGCTGCCGTTCGATAAGGGGCCGGCGGGGCACTCGGATGGTGACGTGCTGGCGCATGCGGTTTGCGATGCGCTGCTGGGTGCGGCGGGGCTCGGGGACATCGGGACGCATTTTCCGGATACCGATCCAAAGTGGAAGGGCGCCAATAGCCTACAGTTCCTGGAACATGCCAAAAAGCTACTGGAAGATAAGGAGCTTGCGATCGAACACGTGGATGCGGTGGTTATCCTGGAGAAACCAAAACTGGGCCCACATTTCCCGAAGATGCGGGAGGCACTGGCCAAATCGCTCGGGGTGCCCTTAGAGAAGATTCACCTGAAGGCGAAGACCAATGAAGGCGTGGATGCGGTTGGCCGGGGTGAAGCCATTGCCGCGCAGGCTGTCGCGACGCTTGTTTCGCGCTGATTCCTCGAGCGGCCAGCTAGAACCACGCTGAAGGATCGAGTTTCGAGTTAACAATAACCACCCCTCGCCCCTTTTTTGTAGGTGTTCATTCTAAATAGGGTTAAAGGGTGATTATGCATTTGACACAGAAAGCCGTTGGAGTCCAAAATGAGACGCCGTGACAGGGTATGGCTCTATCTGCGGCTATGGGCTGGCCGGGTATTTAACCTGGCTGGGGTGCCGGGGATCGTACAGGATTGCGACTATGAAGCTTCGATCTGCAAGGGGATCATATCCGTGCGAAGAGGGCCATTCTTTACAGTTATCCGCGTCAATGGTCTTGACGTGTATTTTCATCGGCTAACGGGAAGGATCGATGGAATAGGTTTTAGCCCAAACGCTGATTGCAGATTGGATTCAAAGCAACAATCAATTGATTTTGGCGTGCCACCCGCTGTGGCTGTCCAGCGACGAGTTCAAACTGAAATCCAGTCGGAGCATTCTGAATAATGCACGGAATGTCTCCATTCAAGTGTTGTAGCAACCGTGCCCGAATGTCTCCAGATTCTCCGACATAAATCCAGTTTTGCCCGTTAAAAATTGCATAGACGCCGGAAGCCTGTGGCGCATTTGCTGTGATGGATGCGTAATTCCAGTGAAACCAAGGAAGATTAGAGCCAATCGCCATTTCCCACCTCGTGCTCTTGGGAGGCTATAACACAATAACGTGTCGCGCAAGGTACGAGGAGTAAAAGCTAGGGGCGAAGGAGTGGCGAAAAGCATGGCATTCTAATAGCATTTTAGCCCTTGCATTTTAATGGCTAATCTGCTTGAATCTTGGAGGTGGTAAATGGAAATGGCTAAAGTAAAGATCACAAAGCCGGACGGCACTGTTTTCGAGTATTCCGACGTTTCGTTTGAGCAGGCTCAAAGCTTGATGAATCTCAACGGACACTCGGGAGTTCATTCTACAAAAACTATTTCAGCAAGTTCACTGATAAAGGCCAGTCATGCTCTCAGCTTTTCCAAGGCAGATCATCGGGGTTTTATGGCGGCTATTACTGAGCATGCAAAGAAATTCTTTTTGATTCTCGCCAAGAATCCTGGTGGAATCACTTTGGACAATCTGGCCGAGGAGATGGGTTTCGACAGCCCCATGAAGATCGGCGGCGTAACAGGTGGCGGGATTGCAAAGCTAGCGCCCAAGTTCGGCTTGGATTCTGAGGACTTGTACGTTCGAGAAATTGCTCGCAAGAATGGCGAGCGCATCGTAACTTACAAACCGGGGAAAGATATTGCGAAGCTGCAATAAAAAACCCGCTGTTTAAGCGGGTTTTTTGTGGAGAGGTGCCTGAGTCTGGCTTAAAGGGGACGACTTATAATCGTCTGGCGTTGCGCGAACAGCGCCCGTGGGTTCGAATCCCACCCTTTCCGCACAACCCACGACGGCGAAAGGGGCGTGTTAGAATCGAGTTCCTTGGTCTTTAGATCGCTTTTCAGCTAGGGTCCTCACAAACGGAAAGAAACTCCGATTGTACGGACAGCACGATCGAGTTTCCGACCGTCGCTCTAGCGGAAAGAGAGAAGGTGGTTGAGCACCGTCTCTCAAAGTCTAAGGGCCGAAGGGAGGTGAGTAACGTGAGACGATTTCGTCTCCGTATTTCCCTCATCCGTTCTTCCGGCAGGTTTATCCTGACGGTCGAATGGATAAAACGTAACCTGTGGAACGGCTAAGAGAAAGCGACTCCCCGTTCCACGGGGATAATTATTTAGGACGCGCAAGAGACGCGCAACTGTTTTTTTTGGTAGGGTGTTCTAGCTATGAAAAAGAAGGTATTTGTCGAAAAAGAGAAGTTTGATGCGGCCCTTACAAAGTTACTCCATGCCAAGCCAGTGCCGCGCACTTCAATAAAGGCCAGCAGCAAGCGCAGCCCTAAGCCGATACTCGCTAGGCCGTGAGCTTGGCGTAGGGCAGAGCTTCTCCACGTACTAGCTTCTTGAGCGTCGAATCGAACATCGCAAGCTGTTCCCCACGACGATTAAACCGATAGGAAAACTCATCGCAGTAGCGTCCCAAGTGCTTTATCGAAACGTGGTGGAACTGCCCTATCAGGCCGCGTTTGAATAGCGAGAAGCAGTTTTCAATCGTGTTGGTGTGCGTCCGTCCTATCGCATAGGACCTGCTGTGATTAATCGTGCGATGCTTGCCGAAGTAGCGGTCCTTCAGGCCGAATTCGTATATCGGGTGTTCGTCGGTGTAGATCACGTCCACGTCCTTGCTGACGTGCTTTTCGATGACAGGCTGCAATATGGCCCTCTTTGCGTCCGGCACAGGCAAGAGGCGCAATCTGCCACCGCGCTCCACCATGCCAAGCACTACGTCTTTCTCAGTTCTTTTGGGATAAGGCTTGCCCTTGCGCAGTACTTTCGGGCCGACGTAGGTTTCGTCAATTTCAACTTCGCCAGTTAGCAGGGAAAAGCCTTCTTTCATGGCCTCGCGGATTCTGTGGCACAGGTGCCAAGCCGTGCGGTAGTTCACGCCAAGATGACGCTCGACTTGCTTAGCGGAGATGCCCTTCTTGGCCTCACAAATGAACGCAATAGCCATAAACCATTTGGTGAGAGGCAGGTGCGTATCGTTGAAGATCGTGCCGCTAGTGGCGCTGAATTGCTTCCCGCACTCTTTTTCTAAGCACTGGTAGATGCGCGTACGCTGATTCTTGCCCTTTTTCTCGCGGGTAATCTTCGAGACATTCAGCACGCCACAGTGGACGCAGCACACGCCGTGCGGCCAGCGCATCTTTTCGATGTAGTCCAAGCACTTGTCATCGGTGGTAAACTTCTTTGTGACATCTATGAGCTTCATGGTTGCATCCATTCAGTTGAGCGGACGGCTCAACATCCAAAGCAGGAACAGCAATAGGACAGCAACTATGATTAGTCCGACCTTTTTGTATCCTGCCTTCATGGACCCCATCGTAAGCTATTTTCTTTTCTGTGTCAAGTACATAATCACCGTTAAAGTCATTTGTTTTGATAGATTTTTGTAAGTATTGATTCTAAAGGTGGTTAGAGCGTGGGCGAAGCTACATGCTGTGCGGCCGCTATAGAGGCTAAAGGGTGTGGAACGGCCGGCCTCAGAAGGCCGGCCCTATAGCGGCTGGATGGCGAGCGGCCAAGGGCGTTGCGGTGATGTGGAACGCGGAGGCTGTCGGCGAGGATGAAGTGCGAGCTGTCCTTAGAGCTATTGGCGGACATGGAAGTTTCCGGAAGAAAAGGTTTAGATTGTAAGAAGGGCTCGCGGGAGGCCAGGCGGACTACTTCACAAACATAATCTATCAGAGTAGTTATGGTGTTTTCGATAAAAACTTAGTTCAAATAGAAAAGTGGCGGTCGGGGGCGGGCCGCGGTGGGTGTGCCCGTAGGCTACAATCTTCCTGATGCTTCCTGCTAAACATTCCGACGCGTCGATTGCGGCCGCAAATCCGTTTACGTCAACCCACGTGGTAGCCGTGCTTCGCGGGCATGGATGGCTTTCGGCGGACCCAACGGCTGAGCAAGTTTCATGGTGTGAGCATGCGGCTGCGATATTGGGTGGACACGTTGCCGACAGTGCAGCGTTGAGCGAGCTGCTCGGACTGATTTTCCATTACGATGCGCGCGAGATTGTTTCCAAAGTGGAAAGTCACGTGGTGCTCTCCCGATATGCGGCGCGGGACGTTTTGCGGGAGTTGGCACTGCTGCTATTGGATGGCGGGGCGGTGAATTCAGAAGGATTCAGCGAAATTATCACGCGGTTGAAAGAGGAGATGGACCTGCGCGGGCGGGAATTGTTTCATCCGATCCGGCTGGCGCTTGCGGGTCGGGCAGGGGAAGGCGAGCTGGATCGGGTGATACTGTTGCTGGACGAGGCGGCCGGGCTGCCTTTTTCGGTGGCGGTGAAATCGGCGCGGGTGCGTATTCTTGAATTCTGTGCCGCGCTTGTCTAAAAGTTGTCCACAGCTTTATCCACTAGATTGCGTTTAATTTGCTGGATAGCGAATCTGTAGGCAAACAGGGAGTTTTTAGCTGATGAGAGCGAACGTTGTATCTGGCAATCTCCACTTGGTCGAGATGTGAAGGATCACACCCATCACCAAAAATAATCAGCCATTCCCCATCCATTTTCATATCGGTTGACCCCAAGTAGGACGAGCGGGGCAACAACAAAAATGCTCGATTCTCATCCTGTTGCGCTTAACGGAGTGCGCGCGCGCCGCTTTCAACCGCTTGCACTCGCATGTAAACTGTCCGCGCCATGGACTGCCTGACAGGGATACATGCCGTGAAGGAAGCGCTGGAAGCGCAGCGGCCGATTGACCGGATTGCCATCGCGAAGGGGCGGCAGGATACGCGCGTTGAAGAAATCGTGCAGCTTGCGCGCAAGCAGGGCGTGCCAGTGCGGTTTGAAGACCGCGGGCAGCTGGACCGGCTGGCGAATTCGAGAGACCACCAGGGCGTGGTCGCGCTGGCCGCGGCGCGCGCGGCAGGAACGCTCGAAGACATTCTGAAAGTTGCGAATGCGAGCCGCGGGCAAAGAGGGTTGATCGTTCTGCTCGACGGCGTCGAGGACCCGCACAATCTGGGCGCGGTGATTCGAACGGCGCTGGCTGCAGGTGCGCACGGCGTGGTGATTCCCGAGCGGCGCGCCGCAGGACTCACCGACACCGTTGCGCGCGCGTCCGCGGGAGCGCTGGCGCATCTGCCTGTCGCGAAGGTGACGAATCTCGTGCGCACCATGGAGGAATTGAAGGAAGCGGGGTATTGGCTGGTAGGCCTCGATGAGGAAGGGGACAAGAGCTACACCGAAGTGGACTACACTTCACCCGTGGGCATCGTTCTGGGAAGCGAAGGCAAGGGCCTGCACGAGTTGACGCGCAAGCGATGCGACTTTGTTGTTAAGCTCCCGACCACGGGCCCGGTAAAATCTCTTAACGTTTCCGTTGCTGCAGGAGTCGTACTCTTTGAGGTCCTCCGGCAGCGGCATTCTCCGCGAAAGCCTTGAAACACGCATGAGTAAGCCAGTGACATCCGTTGGATCATTTTGGATTTGGTTGGTGTTTCGATTCGTCTCGCTTGCGATGTGTATACTGGGTCTGGTCTTTACAATAACGAGTATTCATCCACTTAATTTGCAGTTCTTTGGATTCGGTTCGTTATGGGTGGCAATCGGTCTGGTCGGATTTCATGATTTGATTTATGGGTTGGCTGATGAGGAGGGGATTCGCTATCGCCAGTATTTCCGACGCAAATTTCTTGGGTGGGTAGAAATTTCAGTAATCAGCTGGACGAACGCGAATGTCGTTCACATCCAAATCAAGGATCGCGGCCGTCTTCGTGGAAATCTCTTGGCGCAATCGCATGAGTACGACTCTTCGGCGGAATTGTATTCTGCAGAATCTCAACTGATTCGATGGCTCACCCCAACAGCCGATGGGATCGAACTCCGCGGTCCTGTGACCTCAATGCCTACGCTGCTCAGGTGGGACCCGCGCGTTGCCGTCCGCATTCTCTTATTCTTCGTCGCGGTGATCGGCATGATTCTGCTTTTCTCAACGGTCCATTCGCTCTACTAGCAGAGTGGCAGGGATGTGAGCATTTCTACTTGTCGTACTGAATTAAAGAGAAAACGTCGACGCCGGTGAGTTTCTTGCGGCCGTTGAGGAAGGTGAGCTCGACGGCGAAGGCTGCGCCTTCGACGATGCCGCCGACTTGCTGGACGAGTTTTACCGTGGCAGCGGCGGTGCCTCCGGTGGCGAGCAGGTCGTCGCAGATGATGACGCGCTGGCCGGGTTTCACGGCGTCTTCGTGAATTTCGAGCGTGTCCGTGCCGTACTCGAGCGCATAGGAAACGCTGGCGGTCTTGGCGGGGAGCTTCTTTGGCTTGCGAACGGGAACGAAGCCTGCGCCGAGCCGGTAGGCCAGAGCGGGGGCGAAAATGAAACCGCGCGCCTCGATGCCAGCGACGATGTCGATCGTGTGACCTTGGTAGTGCTCACAGAGGCGGTCGATGAGGAGATGGAATCCCTCTTTGTCTTTCAGAAGCGTGGTCAGGTCGTAAAAGAGAATCCCCGGCTTCGGGTAATCGGGCACTTCGCGGATCAGTTTCTTCAAATCGTTCATTCGAACGTTTCCTCCCGGTTCGATTCACTGCGCTACGCACACTTCAATCGCTATGGTCGATGAAAAACCCGGCCCGGTCTTGCGCATCCGAAATGGCAGGTTCTTCGCGCACTTCGCTGACGCTGGAAAACCGGGGCCCTCGTTCCAGCATGGTGCGCAATTCCCGGTGTTGCTGCGGCGTGCCCACGGCAAATACTTCTACGCGGCCGTCGCTAAGATTTCTCACGAAGCCGGTGACGCGCAGTTTTTCCGCGACAGCCAGCGTGTAGTAACGGTAGCCCACGCCCTGGACCATACCCGATATGAAATACCGCTTGGCTAGTTCTGTTTCGCTCACGGAGCTCCGAAATTGTAACAGAGACTTCTTGTTTCTTCCTCGCCTGGGCTGAGGCCGGACTTTAGCGCCGTGGATGCGATAAACTCTCATTCCGGCCAAACAGGGAGGCTGCCCGGCGGGGAATTTGGCGCATCCAAGATCCTATGAACTTTGCTCGTCCATCCTTGTCCAGTACACGCAGCTCTTTCGTTCTATCGGCTGCCGTCCTGGTTATTGGGCTGCTATTTGCAGGAAACCCGGCCTGCGGCCAAGACGCGCCACAGGGGCCAATCGCACCTCCGCCGGAGCGCCACATCACACGCATTACCAGCAATGCTGAGCCGGAAGCGCCGCCCGCGCTCCCCGAAGCCGAAATCATTAAGCGCTTCACGGACAAAGAGGAAAACTATCTGCTCGCGCGGACCAATTACACCTACCGCCGAACCGTGCGCATTCAGGAATTCGGCCCGGACGGCCAGCCGTCGGGTGAATTTGTGGTAGTGACGCAACCGGCGCGCGATGCGGAAGGAAAACTTTTCGAGAAAGTCGTCGAACGGCCGCATTCGTCCCTGCAGCGTCTTTTTCTGAGAACCGAGGATCTCGAAGGGCTGCAGCGCGTGCCCGCGTTTCCAGTTACCGCAGGCCAGCTTGTGAAATACAGCTTGAAATATCTCGGCAAGGAGCAGGTAGACGAAATCGATTGCTATATCTTTCAAGCCAAGCCCAAGGCAGTCGAACGCACCAAAGCGTATTTTGACGGCATTGTGTGGGTGGATGCCAAGTATCTTGAAGTGGTGAAAAGCTACGGAAAATGGGTGACGGACCAGGGCGACATGCACAGCGTCGCGCAGTTGCCGTTTAGCCTGTTCGAAACTTACCGGGAGAACGTTGACGGGAAATTCTGGTTTCCGAACTACTCGCGCTCCGACGAGACTTTGAACCAGAAGGGACTGGAAATTCCGGTTCGCATCGTCATCAAGTGGACGGACTTTAAGCCTGTTCCGGCCACCCCGGCTCCTGCTCCCCCGGCTCCGGCCGCCGCGCCTGCAAAGCCATAAGCATTCCAGGCGGCAATTTCCGCCGGCTAACCCCGCAATCGCTTCAAAACGGCGGGCAATTCTTCAATCGATTCGAGCAGAAATTCCGGCCGAGCCGCACGCAAGCGCTTTTCGTTGGGGAACGGGCCGAGCACCCCAATTGCGCGCACGCCGGCGCGTTGCGCCATCTCCACATCTTGCGCGGCATCGCCCACGTACACACAGACAGAAGAATCGAGCTTCATCTGGCGGAGAGCCATGCGGAGCGGCTCCGGATGCGGTTTTTTGTGCGGCGTATCGCCGCTGCAAACACGCGCGGCGAAAAGCGCCGTCAGGCGAAATTCGCGCAATTGGCGGGTGACGCGATCGCGATCGCCGCTGGTAACGAGGCCGAGAGGATGCGCGTCTCCAAGTTGCGTCAAAACCCGACGCGCGCCGGAGATCAACTTCGGCTGGTGCTCGGCATAGTGCGCTCGCCATAACCGGTCGGCCTCCTCCCAGGATTTCCGCGGCAACCCGGCGGCACGATAGACGTGATACCAGTTCGGCGAGTAATTTTTCTCGAACTCTTTGACTCCCCAGCGAATACCCATTTCTTTGAACATCGCCAGATACGCGGAACTGTCGGCGTAGTACGAGTTGATGAGCGTGCCATCCCAGTCGAAGAGCACACCTTCGACAGATCGTTTCTGTTTGTTGGCCATGAGCATTCAGAGTAGCAGAAATTTTCCAGGGACTCGCCAGGCGGAAGCAGGCAGCAAAGAGAAAATAGAGAAGGTGCTGGAGCGAAATGCTTAAAGTTTCTGAAAACGGAAAGGAAGGCCGTCGTCACGATCAAATTGAACGTCGTCAAAGGCCGCAGCGACGCCGAACCAGCCGGGCATGGCGGCAGGCTCTGTGCGGCGAACGCGCGCCATCGAGACCAGGACGACATTTCCCAAGCCTAGGGGTTTACTGACGAGGACCACTTCAAGTTCAACCGGAGTTCCGGTGGCCAGGGCCTTCGGCGAAAGGAAGTAAAGGCCGGTCGAGCTGATGTCCCGAGTCACGAGAGTGATGGGATGTTCCTCAGGCACGCCACCGACACTGCGGAGACGGAGGGGCAGTTTGAGGGTGGCGCGGGGATATTCTCGCTGCTCCGGATGTGCGCCCACGACATGCGTTGGGACGCGAACGAAACGGCGCGGCTGCGTGGGACACAGGAGCGGCGTCAAACGTAATACCGGAGTACGCGGAGTTTCCTTCAGGGAGAGCGGAACCACCGTACCGCCGCCTGCGTCTGCGACTGTAACAGTGGGCCACTTCTGAATTGGAATTGCGCGCTTTGTGGCGCCCATCTCTCCCTCAGACACGACTCTTCACAGTCGCTGGAACGAACCCAACAAACTTAACTCCCAAACTGGCTTTCTGGAATTGCCCCGTCCGCACCGTTGTGGTGTGGAGCGATACAATGTCATTTGAGAGGGCTAGCGTCAACCTGTGGAAAACGTCTGAAGTGTCTTAAATTGAAACACTTAGTCATAGTACTGGATGCCGCCCACAACATACTGTGGATTCATCCCAAAAAGACTCTACCAATATGGTGCTCGACAGAAGTCTTCTTCGCAGTTATTTCTTGATGGGCAGGTTTTGAGCCATGTCAACGACCATCACCGAGCCGCCAAACTCCGTAGGGGCTCCCGCTCCTCGACAATCTTCTTCCCGTAGGAAGACTTTGGTGTTACTCGCCTTTGCTGCCGTATATGTGGTTTGGGGTTCCACCTATTTGGCGATTCGTGTGGGCATCGAATCGTTTCCGCCATTCATCCTGGCGGGAATTCGCCACGTGACAGCGGGACTCGTGCTGTACGCGGTCTTCCGGCGAAAGACCGGGATTCGCCCGACGGGGGCGCACTGGTGGACGGCAGCGGTCACCGGTTTTATGCTGCTGTTCGTCGGGAATGGCGGGGTGAGTTGGGCTGAGCAAAGCGTACCTTCGGGGATTGCGGCGCTTTTGGTTGCCACGGTATCGCTGTGGCTGGTGATTTTCGATTGGCTCCGCCCGGCCGGTATCCGGCCGGTTACCAGGGTCACAGCCGGACTCCTGCTGGGATTTGGGGGGCTGGTGCTCTTGGTCGGTCCAGCGCATTTGGGAGGTTCGGAGCGCGTCGATCCACGCGGCGCGGGCGTGCTGGTAGTTGCCTCGCTGGCGTGGGCCTGGGGTTCGCTTTACTCGAAACACCGCGACAAGCCCGCCGCTCCCATGTTGAACGCGGCGATGCAGAGCCTCGCGGGTGGCGTGGTGCTCTTGATTGCCGCCGTGCTTACGGGAGAATTCCACGGATTCCATTTTGCCGCTGTCTCAACAAGGTCGTGGCTCGCGCTTGTGTACCTCATGGGCTTCGGGTCGGGCATCGGATTCAGCGCCTATGTCTTCCTTCTGGAAAAGAGCACCCCGGCGCGGGTGGGAACGTACGCGTTTGTAAACCCCGTCGTGGCATTGTTTCTCGGCTGGCTCATCGCTGCCGAGCCCCTATCGTTGCGCACGATTCTGGCTGCTGGCGTGATCCTCACGGCAGTGATTCTGGTAATTACCGCACCGCATCCGGCGCCGGCCCGCGTCAAGGAGCCGCTGCCGGCTCCCGGCGAAGCCTGATTGTGCAGGGATATCCCCGTTCGACTTTTCCACTTTGGCGGACCTTTCCGGATAGATTTGTCTTTCAGACTGCGTTACTTTTGGCCTGTTGAACATGAGCGAAATACAAACTAGTACGGGCCAGGGAATCTCAGGGCACGCAGCCGCGCGCTACTGGCAAGCGACGCTGGCGCGAGATTCGCGGGCGGACGGAACGTTCGTGCTCGCGGTGCGCTCGACGCATATTTATTGCCGGCCGTCGTGCCCGGCGCGCCGGCCGTTGCGCCGCAATGTGGTCTTTTTCCACACGCGAGAAGAAGCGGAAAAACAAGGGTACCGGGCGTGCCTGCGCTGCCGGCCGAACGAAATTTCCGGAGCCGTGGCGCTGGTAGAGCGCGCAGTGGGCCATCTTGCGGACTCCACGGAAGAAAGTGTCCGCCTCGGCGTGCTGGCCAGCACTCTTAATACCACGCAAGGCACACTGCGGCGCGCGTTCCGGCAGGTGACCGGGCTCAAACCGCGCGAGCTTGCGGAAGCGCTGCGGATCA
>Ga0137396_10001940_pt1 | contig 11152 bp, 7 predicted proteins | sample czc16metaG_FD_108284 | JGI IMG/M metagenome (GOLD analysis project Ga0137396, IMG submission 108284) | Vadose zone soil microbial communities from Angelo Coast Range Reserve, California, USA - czcobulk3.16 metaG | ecosystem: Environmental > Terrestrial > Soil > Vadose zone | place: USA...
AACGCGGCGACTGCTGCCGCCATCACGCCCTCGCTCGGTGGGTCTGCGACGCTGAGCGTTACCGGCCAGCTGTACGTTTGGGTTGGGGGTCAGGTCTCCCCGGTGATCAACCAGCCGGCGGGCGTCTACACGGGTTCAGTCACACTGACGGTCACGTACTAAGCGAGTACCTCGGCGTCGAGCTGGCGCTGCGCCGGCAGGGGGGCTGAGGCTCCTTCTGCCGGCGCAGTCGCGAGTGGACGCGCCGAGGGCAAGACATGAACCGGCTGCTGGTGCTCCTCCTGCTGGCCCTGGGGTCCGGGGTCGCGTCGCTCGCTGCTCAGGGCCGTCCCCTGACGGTCTCGCGGGTGCGGGATCTCACGTTTGGCATGGTCCTCCCCGGCGTGCCGCGCGTGATCTTGCGAACGGATCCGACCAACAGCGGCCAGTTTGACCTCGTCGGCAACAAGAACAGCCAGGTGCTGCTGACGTTCGCGCTGCCGTTGGTGATGACGGGGCCAGCCAGCACGAAGATGCCGCTCGTGTTCAGGGGCAACGACGGCGGCTACTCCAGCACTCAGGCGATCGGCAGTCAGGTCGCTTTCGATCCGAAACAGCCGTTCCTGGCAACACTGAGCAAGAATGGGCGCGGCTCCGTCTTCATCGGCGGGACGGCGCAGCCCAGCACCTCACAACGGGCGGGCCCCTACACGGGCACGCTGGCACTGACCGTGGTCTACTTCCCATGATCCGGCACTCTTGGCTCGTCGTGCTCGGGGCCGTCGCGGCACCGCTCGCCGCGCAGGGCGTGATGGTCGCGCCCCACGCGGTGTTCATGAACTCCCGGTCCAACAGCGGGGTCGTCACGCTGTACAACCCCAACACGGAGGCGGCCGAGGTCACGATCGCGACCTTCTTCGGCTACCCCGAAACGGACTCGCTCGGCGGGCTGCGGCTGCACGGCATGCCGACCAGCGATTCGGCCGGGCGCATGGTGCTGCCGCCGGCCGCCGCGGATTCCGGCCAACCGTCGGCAGCGCGATGGATCCAGGCGTTCCCTCGCCGTCTCACGGTGGCGCCGCGGGAGCGCCAGACAATCCGGCTGCTCGCCTCACCCCCGCCCGGGTTGCCCGACGGCGAGTACTGGGTGCGGCTCGTGATCGCCGTCAAGGGCGGCGTGGTTCCTGTGACGGGCGTCGCGGACACGGGCATCAAGATCGGCTTGACGCTTGAAGTGCGGACGATCATCGGCATCAACTACCGCAAGGGTCCCGTGCAGACGGGGGTTGCGGTGACCCGGCTGCGCGCCGCCGTTGTGGGCGACTCGCTGGAGGTCCGGCCGCGCCTCGAGCGCCAGGGCAACGCGGCGTTCATCGGGACTGTGCGCGGGACGCTGGTGGATTCCGCGGGCCGCGAGCGCGCGCGGTTCGCCTACCCGATCGGCGTCTACTACGTGATGGAGCCGCGGTACATGGCCCCGGTCGGGGTGTTGCCGGCCGGGCGCTATTGGCTGAAGCTGACCGTGGACACGGACCGGGAGGATCTCGAGCCGGCGGTCGTGCTGCCGGCAGCGGTCGTTCGGGATTCGGTCGTGGTGCGAGTTCCGTGACACTGCGTCGGCTGGGGATCGCACTCGCCTTCCTGACCGCCGCTGGGGCACTCCCGGCGGCAGGGCAGAACGCCGCCACCGTTGCGGCCGACGCTGTAGTCGTCACGGTGGGGATGACGATCGCGACGCTCTCGCAGCTGAATTTCGGGTCGGTCCCCAAGGGTGTGGCGACCACGGTCGCGCCCACCCAGGCCGCGGCCGGCGAATGGCATGTCACGGGGAACAGTAACGCCTTCGTGAACATCAGCTTCACGCTGCCTACGCAGCTCACGAACATCCAGGCGCAACCCGGCTCGACGATGCCGATCGCCTTCAGCGCGACATCGGCGCTGTGGCGTCGCGCCACCAACAACCCGGCGGGCGCCACCACGTTCAACCCCAACGTCGGCACGGTAGGGCGTCTCGGCCCGCCGGCCAACCCGAACATGTACATCTGGATCGGCGGCACGGTGACCCCTGCGGCGGCGGCGAAACCCGGCATCTACCAGGGGACGATCATCGTGTCGCTGTCTTACTGACCAATGCGCATCGGCCGGAGCACGGCGTTCGTTGTTGCGCCGCTCGTGCTGCTGGCCGGCTTCGCTTTCGGGATGGCCCGCCGGCCGAGTACCTCGGGGCTGGCGCCGCAGCACGTGCGCGCCGCCCGGCCCAGACCCGCGGTGACTCGACCCGGCGACAGCTCTGTAGCCCCGATGGCGCCATCCGGCGGTCCAGTCCGGTTTGGTGCCGGCGCCATGACGGACTCGGTCGCGGGCGCCGATTCTCTGGAGGCGGTGATCGTCGAGCTGCGCATGGGTCGCCTGGCGAGCCGCACGGTGCAGGCGTTCCGGGCGCGAACCGAGGCGCTCGTCCCGATCACGGAAGTCCTTCAGCTCGGTGAAGTCGCGTACCGGCTTTCCCCCGAGGGCCGGCTCGAGGCGGTGATCAATCCCGGTGGCCGCCGCCTCGTCATCGACGCGCATCGCGACACCATGATCCTGGGCGACCGCCGGGTGCGGATTGAACCTGAGTTTCTACTGTTTCGCGATGGGCTCTTGTATGTGGGCGCGGAGCGGCTCGGCGACCTCTTCAGCGTGCCGATCCTCGTCGACTGGACCGAGCTGACGGTTTCCACCGCGCACCCCACGCTGTTCCCCGCGGCGCTCCGAGCGCAGCGCCAGGCGGCGCGCGAGGCGTTCCTGCGACGCGTCGAGTTGCAGAGCGCCGAGCTCGCGCTTCCCGCCGAACGTCGACGCCTCGACGGGCTCGTCCTCGACTACTCGGTGCTGGCGCCGAGCGAGGCACCGGTGCAGGGAGCCACCTACACGGCGACGCTGGGCGCGGATCTCCTCGGCGGATCGCTGGAGCTGGGCGTCGTGAGTCTCGGTCCCGTGCGCTCCGGCGCAGCCCGGCTGGAGGGGGCGTGGACGGGGGTATGGGAGGAGCGGCCATGGCTCCGGCAGGTGCGCGTCGGGGACGGCGTCACCACGGGCCCGAACCTGTTTCAGATCCGCGGCCTGTCTGTCACCAACGCTCCGTTCGTCCGCCCGTCGCTCATCGGCAGCCAGCAGTACGCGGGAGATTTGTCGCCGGGGTGGTCGATTGAAGCGTATCGCGGCGGGGAGCTGGTGGCCGTGGATTCGGCCGACGCCGGGGGACGGTTCGCGATCGATCTGCCGGTACGCTACGGCGAGAACCCCGTGGATTTCCTCGCCTACGGTCCGTTGGGGGAGCTGCGTCAGTTCAATCGCACGTACCGCGTCCTGAGCGAGCTGCTCCCGGCCAAGCGCTTCGAATACGGCGCGTCGGGCGGCTCTTGTCGGACGCTGCAGTGCCGCAGCGTCGCGAACCTCGATCTCCGTTACGGCGGCGGCGACCGCTGGACCCTGCAGCTCGGGTACGACCGGTTCTGGCGCGATTCTCTCGGGGACTTGTCCCATCCCTACATCGGCGTCACGACGAACCCCACCAACGCGTGGGCGGTCGACGCGATGGCGGTGCAGGGCGCGTTCGCGACGGGCGAGGTGGGGTTCGAGCCCACTGTGGACCTGCGCCTGACGGGTGGCTACACGCGCTTCGCGACCGGCATACGCGCCCCGATCCTCACGGTGGCGGGTCGCACAGCCCGGTGGTCGCTCGGCGCTTTCGTCCGGCCGATGCCGAGCGCCGGGTACTTCTTCTTCGATGCGGGCCTCGAACGCACGCTGACTACAGCTGGGGCCCAAACGCAGGCGCGCCTCGGCGCCTCGGTGCAGACGGCCGAAATGCGCCTCCTCCCGGAGGTGCGCACCCGCTGGGACCCCGGCCAGCCGGTGCGAACCGCGATGGCCCTCTCCGCCTACGTGCTGCCGCGACCGTCGTGGGGTCCCCTGCTGGGGGCGGTGTGGCTGCGGGGAGCCGTGAGCGAGGAGTTGGATGGGCCGGGGCGCTTGGCGAGCTTCGAAGCTTTCGCCGGCAGGCAGCTGTGGCCGGAGGTGCGGTTGGAGCTCGGGACGTCGTGGACGCGCGGGAGTCCCGGCGCCGTCTATCACTTCTTCCTGACATCAGTCCTCCCGGCCCTCCGGAGCATCACGGCCGTGGACGCCCGGGCGGGTGGCGCCGCCACCGGCACCCAGTTCGTGCAGGGCTCGTTGCTGTGGGACCGGGCCACGGGGCTGGTGCGAACGGCCCCGGGGCCTTCGTTGGAGCGTTCGGGAGTCGCCGGGCGAGTATTCCTCGACCAGAACGGCAACGGCAGGCTCGACCCGGGCGAACCGCTCTTGCCGGGGGTCCGGGTGCAAGTGGGGACCCGGAGCGCCGCCGCCGATTCCAACGGCGTCTTCCGTGTCTGGGACGTCGTGCCGTTCGAGACGATTCTCGTGTCGGTGGACTCGCTGAGCCTGGAGTCACCGCTGACGGTCCCGGCGTACGGGTCCGTGAGTCTGGTTCCCGGACCGAACCGTTTCACGCTGCTCGACGTCCCGATCGTGCAGGCGGGTGTGGTCGAAGGCCGAGTGGTTGCCGACGGCCACGGTGTGCCGGGTGTGACGTTGACGTTGACAGAGCGGCGGACCGGTGCGCGTCGTACGTTCACGACCTTCAGCGACGGCGGGTTCTACGTGCTGGGCGTCAAGCCGGGGGACTACGATCTCACCGTGGACCCGCGAGCGCTCGAGGTGCTGGGCATGGACGCCGTGCCGGTCCGCCTCACGCTGACGCCAACGATCACCGGGGTCGGCGCGTCCGGGGTCGAAGTGCCGCTCAGGCCGCGGCGATAGCGCGGATCACGGTCTCGAGCTGCGAGAAATCGAAGGGCTTCACGAGCACCGCGCCCCCGGCTTCCTGCAGCAGCGCGGCGGTCTCTGGGGCGAAGGTGTCGCCGGTGGAGAACACGAGCCGGCGCGCGAGCTGGGGGTGCTCGGCGCGCAGGCGCGCGAGGAACTCCCGGCCCCCCATGCCGGGCATCCGCACGTCTGTGACGATGACGTCCGGGGGCGGGGACTCGCGTCCCAGCGTTTCCAGGGCCTCCCGTCCGTCGCCCACGCCGAGTGCTGCGAACCCGCGGCGCTGCAGGAAACTGACCACCGCGTGTCGCAGCCCGACCTCGTCGTCCACGACGAGCACCTTGAGGAGCGTCGCGGGGGCCGTGGCGGGCTCCGGTGGGGGAGCGGCGGGCCGCGGCGCGGCGCGGGGGTCGCGTGGCAGCGACACCGTGAACGTCGCGCCGGCGCCAGGCGTGGAGTCCACCCAGATACTTCCCCCGTGATCGCGGGCGATGCCATAGCAGATCGAGAGGCCGAGGCCCGTGCCGACGCCCTCGGGCTTCGTCGTGAAGAAGGGATCGAAGATCTTGGACCGGAGCTCCGGCTCCACGCCGGGGCCCGTGTCCACGCACTGCAGCACTACATTCTGGTCGACCGTCCGGGTGCGGAGCACGATGTTGCGGGGCGGGGGCACGGTCAGCAACGCCTGCTCGGCGTTGATCAACAGGTTGAGCAGCAGCTGCTGCATCTCCGAGCCGTTCGCCCAGGTTCTGGGGCTGTCGGCATCGAGATCGAGCTTCACGAGAATGTTCAGCGTCGTGAGGTAGTAGGAGCGCAGGGCGAAGGTGCGCTGCACGATGTCGTTCAAATCGACGAGACCCCGCTCCTTGCCGCCGCTGCGCGCGAACGCGAGCAGGTTGGACGTGATGCGGCCGATGCGCTGGGCCTCGTCGCGGATCATGCGCACCATGTCACGCTGCTCCTCCTCCAGGTCGTCGAGCAGCATGGTCTCCGCGAATCCGGAGATGATCGCCGCGGGGTTGTTGATCTCGTGGGCCACGCCGCTGACGAGCTGGCCCATCGCCGCGAGCTTCTCGGCCTGCTGCAGCTGCGCGTCGGTGCGCCGCTGCTCGCTGACGTCGCGCACGAGGGCCAGGACCTTGCGGACCTTCCCGCCCTCGCGCACCGGGGCGTAGATGACGCTGCTCATCCCCACGCCCCCGTCAGGGTGGGTGAAGGGGACCTCGAACCGGCGCACCTCGCCGCGGAACGCCGCGTCGAGGTTCGTGCGCACGTGCGCGGCGGCGTGCCGATCGAGGGACTCGAACACCGAGTGGCCGGGCGGAGTCCCCGGCGGCGGATGCACTGCGACCATGGCGCGCGCCGAGGGGTTTTGGTCGAGGACCCGGCCTTCGGGGTCGAGCACGACGATGGCGTCGGGGACGGCTTCCATCAGCGAGCGGACGTTGTGCTCCGCAGCGGCGGTGGCGGCGAGCGAATCCATCAGCGAGCGGGTCTGCGCGGCGACTTCTCGCTCGAGCAGCGTCGCGTAGCGGCGGTCGGCGCGGAGGGTGGAGACCACCTGCAGGCCGAGCACGCCGCCCGCGATGACCAACAATCCCGCCATCACCGGTCGGGACCAGGGCTCGTGCGGCGCGACGAGGTAGACGACCACGGCGGCGGCGAGCGAGAGAGCGGACGTCGCAAACAGGGATCGGGAGAGCCGGCCGCGGAGGAGCACGGGGACCTGTGAGGCTAACCTAACGGCGGTGCGGAAGGCGAGGGAGGCCCCGGCCCATTAGGTTTCGGCCGCTATGAGCCGGCTGGGCTGGATCGACGCGCCCCAGGCGTCGCGCGCGCAGTGGCCGGAACTGGCCGCGTTCGCCGCCGCCGTGCGGGACGAAGGCCTGACGCGGGTGCTGCTCTGCGGTATGGGTGGCTCGAGTCTGGCCCCGGCGGTGCTGGCGCAGTCGTTCGGCGCCGCGGCCTTCGATGTGCTGGACAGCACCGATCCCGGCGCGGTGCTCGACGCCGAGCGCCGGGCGCCGCTCACGCGCACGCTGTTCCTCATCGGCAGCAAGTCCGGCACCACCGTCGAGACGCTCGCAGCGTATCACTACTTCGCGGCGCGCGCGGCCGCCGGGCAGTTCGTCGCGGTCACCGATCCCGGGAGTCCCCTGGAGCTGCTGGCGCGGCGAGCGGGCTTTCGCGGGGTGTTCGCCCATCCGCAGGATGTCGGTGGGCGCTACGCGGCGCTGACCGTCGTGGGCATGCTGCCCGCCGCGTTGTTGGACGTGAACGGCCCGGAGCTGCTCGCGCGCGCCGCTCAGGTCGATATGCCCGCGGCGCAGCAGCTCGGGCACGCAGTGGCGACCGCGGCGCTCGGCGGGCGCGACAAGCTGGCGCTCCGGCCGCCGCCGGCGGTCGCGCGGTTGGCCGACTGGATCGAGCAGCTCGTGGCGGAAAGCACAGGCAAGAACGGCAAGGGAGTGATCCCGGTCGTCGGGGGAAATGCCGCGACGCCGGATGTGCAGACCGTCACCGAGTTCTCTGCCGACCCACTGGACCTGGGCGCCGAGTTCCTGCGGTGGGAATACGCCACGTCGGCGCTGTGCGAGCAGCTGGGCGTAAACGCGTTCGACCAGCCGGACGTGGAAGCGGCGAAAGCGTTCGCGCGTGCCGAGCTGGAGCGGCCGCGGGGAACGCGGGCAGACGTTCCTCGCACCTTGTCGCCGCGGGCGTTGCGCGAGGCAGCGCGGCCGGGGGACTATGTGGCGCTCCTCGCCTACCTGCCGCCGCGCCCGGCGGTCGCGACCGCGATGGAGCGTGTGGTCGCGGCCTGGGGGGACGCGCTGGGGTGCGTCACGACCGCGGCGTTTGGCCCGCGCTACCTCCATTCGACGGGTCAGCTCCACAAGGGCGGACCCAACACCGGATTGTTCTTGGTGGTGACGGCGGACGACTTGGAGGACGTGGAGATCCCCGGGATGGAGCGCAGCTTCGGCGAGCTGAAGCACGCGCAGGCGCTGGGCGATATCCGGGCGCTGCTCGCGAAACAGCGCCGGGTCGCGCATGTGCACCTCACGCGCCCGGAGGAGCTCGGAGAGCTGGGCCGGCTCTAGTTCCCGGCGGCGATGCGCAGGGCGCGGCGCGGCGTGGGCATGCGCTCATGCGGGCGCACGCTCGCCCAGATCTCGGCGTTCAGCGTTGCTTCGTCCGCACGGTCGGGGCCTGCCAAGTCGCGGTCGGGGACGCGGGAACGTAAGGCCACCGGGTTGTGCTCGTCGAGCCGCCACCGCGCGGGCACGAACGCGTAGGGCGCGAAGTCCGGTCGGCTGTCGAAGGCATTCCACAGCGGCGCCGCGCCGGCGTCGTATTGACTGAGCGGACCAATTCCCAGCAACAGACCAATCGTGCGCACGACGGAGCTGGTCGTGTAGAACGTGCTGTCCACGGCGCCGCGGCGCGCCCACGGCGACGCGACGACCAGGACCGAACGGTGGGCATCCACGTGGTCGGGCCCGTTCTGTGCATCGTCTTCGAGCGCGAAAAGCGCGAGGGAGCGCCATGCCGGGGACCGCGACAGGCGGGCGACCACGCGGCCCAGCGCGAGATCGTTGTCGGCGACCATGGCGCGCGGGGTGAGCCGGCCGCCGCGGCGGCCCTCGGTGTGGTCGCGTGGCAGGTAGAGCATCACGAGGTCGGGGAAGCGACCCTGGCGGTCCCAGCTGTCCACCGAGTCGGCGAACAGGCGCGCGCGCAACGTGTCCGCGATCGCGAGGTCCCAGCCGGGGTAGTTCGGGGCGGTGACGCCTTTGAGACCGCTGATCTTCGAGTCGTAGCGGTGAGCGGAGTCCGCGTCGGTGAACTCGCCGAAATTGACCACCCACAGCCCCTTGCGCCGCGCCGCGTCCCAGAGATACGCGTCGCGCGGGTTCTTCACGTCCTCGCCGTCCTCGAGGTTGTCGTTGCGGCGGCCGCCGTACATCGCCGGCCACGTCTTCTCGTTGTAATCGCCCGCGAAGGCGCGGGTGGACCACTGGTGGCCGTCGGCGCTGACCTCGCCGTCCACGTAGAAGTTGTCGCACAGCACCCAGCGCCGGGCGATGGCGTGGGCGTTCGGGGTCACGGTGTCGTTGAAGATGGCGAGTGCTGCGTCGCCGTTCCCCGTCGCCACGTCGCCGAATACCTGGTCGTAGGTCCGGTTCTCACGGATGACGTAAACGACATGGCGGACGGACGGACGGGCGGTCCGGCGGACGGCAGGCCGCACGCGCGGATTGGAATAGGGGCTGAGCGCGTACACCTGCCGGGTGAACCGTGCGAGGCCGGCTGAGTCGGGCACTGGGATGATCGACACCGATCCCGTGATCACGTTGCCGATGTACTTGCCGTCGGGGTTCGCCGCGGAACCCTGTCCCTTGCCGTTGGCGACGTAGAGCGTGCGGCCGTCGGAGGCCACGGCCACCGCCGTGGGATACCAGCCGGCGGGAATCAGGCCCACGACGCGCATCGCGCGGGCTGAGAGCCGCACCACGGCGACGGCGTTGTTGCCGGCCATCGCCACGTACAGCGTGCGACCGTCGGGGGCGAGGGCGAGCGCGTTGGGGTCGCTGCCCACGGGAGCGCGCGGCGCCAGGGCGACGGTGAGCTGTTCCAACACGCGGCCTGTCGCCAGGTCCACTCGCGCCACGCCGTTCGCGCCCGCGAGCGCGACGAACAGCTCGCGGCCGCGCAGGGCCAGCGCCGACGGATGGGGGCCGACAAAGACGGCGGTGGGGCGGTCCGGCGGTCCGGCGGTCACATTGACTACCGAAACCGTCGAGTCGCCCCAGTTGCTCACGTACAGGTGACTCGAGTCGGCGACGACGGTGTACGGCCTGTGTCCGACGGCGAACGCGGCGCGGCGCTGCAACGTTGCAGCATCGACCAGATACACTGAATCGTTGAGGTTGCCGACGGCCGCGACGAGGCCACGGCCGGGTACAACGGCAAGGCCGCCCACGAACAGCCGCGTCATCGAGTCGGCGAGCACGATCGAGTCGGCGGTCCATGCCGACCCGTTGGGCACGAACCGGTACACCCGGCTCGTCACCCCGCCGCTCGCCCACAGCGTATCCCCCGCGCGTGCCAGGCCCAGCCACGCCGCGCGCAACGGCACCAGCCAGGTCACGGCCGCGGACTCGGGGGCGATTCCCATGAGGCCGTTCGCGGCGTAGCCGTTGTTGGTGACCGCGAGCGAGCCGTCCCCGAGCACGACGAGGTTCAGCGGCAGGGTGCCGACGGGCACCTGCCGGCCGGCGGGATGGATGCGCCAGCCCGAGGGGAGGAGCACGCCGCCTCCGGTGAGCGCGCCGGGCACGAGGCGCCTCGCCGCGACCGCCGCCGCGAGCGTCGCCGGAATGAGCAGCCAGAGGTATTTGCGCATGGGGGCGAATATCCCCTGGCGCCGGGCGCCAGGGAAGGGCAACCTTGCTCGCCGATGAGCAGCCTCGTCTTTCACCTGATCGCCCACACCCACTGGGACCGCGAGTGGTATCTCCCGCGCGCGGCGCTCCACGCGCGCCTCGTGCCGGCGTTGGACGACCTCGTCACACGACTCACCGCCGACCCTGCCTACCGCAGCTTCCTTCTCGACGGCCAGACGATCCTGCTCGAGGACTATGTGCGCGCCCGACCCGACCGCGAGGCCGACGTCAAAGCCCTGGTAAAAACCAACCGCCTGCAGGTGGGACCCTGGTACGTCCTGGCCGACGAGCAGATCCCGTCCGGGGAGTCGCTCGTGCGCAACCTGCTCCTCGGTGCGGCCGATGCCGACCGCTGGGGCGGGCGCAGCGAAGCGCTGTATTCCCCCGATGCGTTCGGGCACCCGGCGGTCTGGCCGAGCCTGGCGCGAGAATTCGGCATCCGCGCCGGCGTGCTGTGGCGCGGGCTCGGCGGGGAGCCGGGACAGGAGCGCGATTTGTACCGCTGGCGCGGGCGCGACGGCCAAGAGGCGATCGTGTGGCACCTGTCCCCGGAGGGCTACGAGATCGGCGCGGCGCTCCTGGCGGATGCGGAACGGCTGGCCGCGGCGTGGCCGCCGGTACGCGAGGCGCTGGTCGCGCGGGCCGCGTCGAAGCACGTCGCGGTGTTCGTCGGCGCGGATCACCACGCGGCGCATCCGGAGCTGCCGCGCCTGCGCGACCTACTTGCGGCGCTGGAGCCCGACTACGCCGTGCGGATCTCCCGGCTGGATGAGTTCCTCTCGCTCGCGGGGGCCGACGCCGCGAAGGCCGCGCCGCTGGCGGGAGAGTTGCGCTGGTCGTACCGCTACGCGTGGACCCTGCAAGGCGTGCACGGG
>Ga0137396_10001943_pt1 | contig 11139 bp, 10 predicted proteins | sample czc16metaG_FD_108284 | JGI IMG/M metagenome (GOLD analysis project Ga0137396, IMG submission 108284) | Vadose zone soil microbial communities from Angelo Coast Range Reserve, California, USA - czcobulk3.16 metaG | ecosystem: Environmental > Terrestrial > Soil > Vadose zone | place: USA...
GACATAAACACGCAGCAACATCTTGGCGTGTTGGGTCCCGCAATACTGCGCACACTGGCCGAGGTAAACTCCGGTCTCCTGCGGGTCGATCCACATAGTGTTGGGGTGGTTGGGAATCAGATCAGTCTTACCTCCCAACCGTGGGACCCAAAAACTGTGGTCAGTATCGGCGGATAGGAGCTTAATGAATGTCGGGGTCGGATGGACTGGGTTACTTAGGGGCACATGCAGTTCATTTGCCGTTACCACCCCCAGATCTGGGTAACGATACTCCCACCAGAACTGGTGGCCGATCGCTGTAACCGCGATCGCGTTGCCGGGCGGCGTTGTTTTCTGAACGATGGCAATCACTCGTGCTGTCGCCATGAACAATGCGACGACGATGAGAATCGGAATGATAGTCCATGCCAATTCCACCTGATTGCTGCCGTACACCTGGGGGGGCTCTCGGCCGTCGTCATTCTCTCTCTTTCTGAACTTCACCACGGAGTAGAGCAGCAAGGTGAAGACAACTAAGAAAATGGCTCCTGTGACCGCCAGCACAAACAGAGACAGTTCGAAGATCGATTTCGCCGGGGTCGACGCGGGAGCAAAGATATTTGTCGGGCTCAAGGGCGGGGACGTGTCTGCAAAAGCTGCCGCTGCAGCGCAGATCCAAACGACAACCTGCGACAGCAGTACTCGCCAGTTACTTGAGCCACGAGATCGCAATTGATTTCCTTACTCCGGCGGGCCAGAGAACTAGAATCTGAGTTTCTCCACCAATGCACTACATACTCACAACTCGGCCCAACAACGCCTATGACGCTGCCAACCCGGGTTCCTCCCCGGGTCAGGACTTATGCTTTGGAGTCCTGGAATCCAGCGTCGAAACCATTCTCTGAGCCGCTAACGGGATGGCCACATGCCCAGACAGCACGATCTCCCTTGCGGAAACTTCCTGTCCGTAAATCTGCTTATTGGCGCCATTGTCTGGACGAATGGTTGATCCCTCGAGTGCGATCCCTACAAACCCACCGCGGGCGCGAGAATAGCTCAAGATGTCAGCACGCAGGGTGGCGTCGGTTTCTGCCGAAGCTGTGCGCCCGACAGGGCCTGCCGCAACCGACGCATCTGCTCCAAGCTTGACTTTACTGGTGAGAATTCCACTCGCACCCCGTTCGTTCATTACCAGCAGGACAAAGTCTGTGGCCTCGCCACCTATTTGGAGGCCAAAGCTGCCGCCCTCCAGAGCCATCATGGTGGGCGCCCCCCAAGGTCCCCTGAAATCCTGACCTTTGCGACAGGACATCGCACCTCGCCCGTAACTTCCACCAACAATGAACGCGGCCTTCAAAACAGACGGAAAAACAACCACACAATCCGCCTTGTCGAGCAAGTCCTGGGGGATGTCGTCGGGAACATCCAGAATTTCCTTCAACACAGTGCCGCTGTTCTCCAAGCGGTTCGCGTCTTTTTCCTGATCAGCTGCGGAAGCCGAAGAGGAAAAAATGGCCATAACGACGAACAGCATGCTCATCAGATAGGTAATTGGTTTCTTCATGACGGTTCTCCTTGCTCGGTTTCGAGCGACAAGATAAGGAACTTGCTCTTCATTTCTCTACACAGACCTCATAGCAACTCCGGGCCCAATCGCCGGAGCCGCAGCGAAGGGCTCGGTTGCAACCTACTCGCCCTGCCCGAGGCTCTGGTTCACCAGAACTTTGATATCTACGTGACGGTTGAGTTCGCGGTCATAGGCGTCCTTGTTGCTGACTGCCGGATGGGTGGCTCCATAGCCGACCGGCACGAGAATGCGCCGCAGCGGAATGTCCCCTTCTTCCCGGAGGTACTGTGCGACGACTGCCGCCCGTTCTTCGCTGAGCTTTTGGTCCGCTTCTTTGCTTAAGGTATTGGAAGCGTATCCGGCGATCTCGATCAGGTAGCCATCCAGTGACCTGGCAATGCCAGCGAGATTGTCGAGGTCTTTCTTGGCCCTTTCGTCCAAGACAGCTGAATCCCTGGCAAAGAAGACGTCGACCTCAAACTCGTTCTTGTAGTCGTCCAACTCCGACACGCGCTTATTCAGCATGGATACAGCTGTCGCATCCGCGACGCCGACAGCGCCTGCGGCTTGTGCCCCTGCACCCGCTCGAGTAGCTGAGACCATTGCCTGATCTGCTGAGGATTGCGCCTGGTCCGCCGCCGCAATGCCTTGCTGCGCCGCGCTGGCCGCCTCTTTTGCGGCTTTTCTGTCCGCCATGACCTCTTGCTGTTCGGCCACTTCAACCGCGAACTCGTCGGGACTGAAAGATATCTTCTCAGCCTCGAGTCGACCCTTTGCATCGCCTCTGCCTTCAGCTTCTATCGTTAGGCCGGGCACCATAGCCGTCACATCCAGATCGGCGTGGCGAAAGAACTGCAGATGTCCTCTCTTGCGTTCAATCCTTGTGTTGTCGGTGATGTTCACGACGACGACCTGCCCGGACCTTTTGTTTTTGATCCGAACTGTGTCACCATTGCGCGACAGAATCAGGCCGGTGACTTTGACTCTTTCGTTGACGGGAATATCAGAAGTTCCTGTCGACGCTGCGTACAACAGCGTCCCCAACAGAACGAGGGAGATTGCGCAGCACAGCGCGGCACCACTCCATTTGCTAATCGTTAGTTTCACCGAACTTCCTCCCTAATCTTATTTTCGTAAGCCGACGGCCTCAGACTGCGCAACGTTGCGAGCGATTCATACGGTAAGAGCTGCCGTTTGGCATTCTCCCTTACCACATGCAACGCGCTTGCCAAAATGCAATTGTGCAGTAGACACGCCGGAGGTCATTAAATGGAGGGAAATTGAGACTTGCGGGATTGCTACTTCAACGACGCAGCCGGAACTAGTGTCGGCCGTCGGTCACGTGTCCATCCTGCGGTCACGCCATCCTTGAGACTCGAGCAAATCGAACGGGCGGATGCAGGATCTGCGGAATTCCTCGCCGCACATCAAGCGCCGCAACCCGTTCAAAAGGAACCTGGGCTGCTGGTGGTTCGGGTGGCTCAGTCACAGTGCGTTCTTATGATTGCGTTTGGCACATCTCGTGCACTAGCGGAACCGGAATGTGAACGCAGAAAGAGTAAACCAAAATGAAATCACTCGTCATTCATATGATGAATATGTGTGAGCTGGCGAAGAGTAGAACTCTCGCCATCTTGATCGCGGTTATTCTCCCAACCATCTCGCCGCTAGCCTTCGCCGATGGCGGTATCTGGTCTCTCGACTCCGCTGCTTCCAGCGCGCTGTTGTTTCAGGGTTCCGCGGCGAATCCAGACTCCGTGAACACAGGTGTCGGGCGTGTGACCGGGAACGTGAAGCTTGACACAAACGATCTTGAAAACTCCGTCTTCAATCTCAGTATCTATCCGGCGGATGAGCAATGGGGAGAAGCTCTCAGTCCTGAGAGCACTTTGCCGGCTGGCTACGTTCCTGACGCGACCGATCATACTCTGCTGACGTTTGCGTCCAAGCGCATTCTGAGGATGGGGGACGGCAAATTAGAAGTCATCGGGGATCTGACATTGACGCGCGTGGAACGCACCGTGACCCTCACGAAAGCCTATGCTCGACCGGTCTATGGTGATCCTGTCGTTCATACCGAAACTCGCGAAGTCAGGCTTCTATTTCCAAACTTGAGCGCCGCACTTTCAGCAGGCCCTTTGCGGCGAGTAAATCTTAAGGAAAAACGCAACCTGGATCTGTCGGGGTCGGCCCACATCGGCTATGAAGATTTTCCTGGACTGTTAAGTGCGATACGAGCTACCAATTGGCCTGTTGTTGTGCAGAACGAGCGCTGTCAGATGCCGTCTACGGTCGGTGAGGGTTACCACGGGCCCACGTGCACAGGAACCGTGATTGCAGCGACCAGCCGGGACAACTGTCACATGCCGACCACGGTCGGAGGAGAAGACTACAGCGGGCCCATCTGCGCACCGCCTTCAGGAAACCAGACGACAATCGTGCTGGACCTGAGAATGGTTCCCACTAGTGCTGATGCAGCAACAGCAATCCATTCGGGGACGTCGCAACTCGATAAGTATTAACTTGGGGTACGAAGTGTCAGTGCATTGACACTATCCCCCTTCCCCTTGCAACTCACTAAGCTTCCTTGTCATGCGCTCGGGATGCTCGGAGCCGCGCTGCTCTTGATTCCGCTCGTACTGCGAGAGGTGCAGTCGTAACGAAGACACGACAGAACGAGATGATGCGCTCCCCAGGTGAGATGCGCCATCTGTACCTTCATGGTCTCACGCCACCATACGATGCGTGATCAGTTACTGTCTGATCACGCACAAGTTGATGCACTGGACCGCAATCACACCTGTCCTTCGATGGCTCTGAGCCTCTCTTGCTTGATCTATCTGAACATGAGCGACCGTATTTAGTCTCGACGGGACGCTAACCTAATCTTCGTCAACCTCTAACGTAATGAGCTTGTTTTGTTCTTTATTAGCAGCGACTGCTGCGCGGTGATCTCTACCTTCACACCGTCGATAGTCACTGGGGGACATGCCAGCATGGAGCTCAAAGGCTCTCGCGAAACTAGAGGTGTGATGATAGCCAAGCGTATCTGCGATCTGTTTAATCGGCAGATCAGTCGTTGCCAACATCTTCATCGCCGCTTGAAAGCGGCAGTTGCGGCGAAATTCTCTCACTGTGAGACCGGTTTCAGCTTTAAACAAATGGCTCAGCCTTGAGATGCTCAGGGTACAACCACTGGCAAGGTCCGCGAGCGTGCGGGATGAGTTTTCATCCAAGAGCCGAACGGCTCTGTCGATCCGGAAATCCCTCTTGATCACTTCCATAAATCGTCGTCCTAACTGATCTCGCAGGCGGTACCGCCTGCCTGTTTGTAGGTCACGCTCAGCCTGAATTGGGCCTAGCGAGAGTGATTCGGTAGCACAAGATCAACAATCTTGCAGGCGCGCCACCTGAGAACTGCTCCAAGGGCGACGAGACTCAGGCCCTGGGCCCGGTCTGCGCTGACATTAGAGGGCATGGATAGTTGTCCTCGGTCTACCGCAAGGTCGGCTAAAGCAGCACCGTGCTCCCACTGACATAGGCTAGCAGCGCTCGACTTGATCAGGCATTTTGAACGTTAACGCAAGCGGACCGGCTCAAATGGCCCAGCCTGTGGCACTAAGGCTTTATACCTGCGCCTTCCACGGCAAGGGCCCAGTTTCCTTTTGTGGGGGATGGTTGAGCTCTCCAACTGGCCAGCCCATGACCTTTTCCAGCCGCGAGTAAAAACGCCGAGTGCCAACAAGAAACCGCCAACGCCAGGCGATGACTCAACTATGCAATGACCTCCTGGCCACTGGCATTCGGTGCAGTTTCCTGCCGCTTGCAAGGCATTTCGATCGCCATCTGAGGGAAGCACGGGCATTTACTTCGTTGGCAAGCAGTTGTTTGCAAGTTTGCGAGCGATCCTCCGCCTCACTCTTCCTCGCTGTCCAAACTTTGACACGAAGTTCACGTTCCGAGTCCATTTGTTCGACACCAAGTCCATATATCGACACCCCAAGTCCCATAAGGGGATCGCCGGAGCTTTATCGAGCCAACGTACACCGAAACAAAAGACATCTTCACCAGCGCCCCATCCCGGGGCTCGCCATCGGCCGGTGCTGAGAAAAACTCAACCAGGTTCCAAAACCCAGTCCCTGGCCCTCCTTGCTTAACGTTGTTCAGCTGGGTTGGTAGCCTACGTGCTACTCATCTTGAGGGCGAACATGTGATTCTAGTTGTGGCTGACCATGCGGTTCGTCAAGCCGAGGCCGACGAAGGACTAGTTGACCTAATGAACCGTCTTTGGTGTAACGATTCCCCGTGCTGTCACAACTGTGGAAGGGTTCTCGTGGACGCAAGTCAGGTCTGACACTCAAGAGAAGATAGCGATAAGGCGAGAGCCATGGCTACGAGACGAAGATTCCTCGGGTTTGCAGCCGCGACCGTGATGAGCGCCGGAATGGGCCGGCAAGCCTGGGCAGCTGACACAAAGAACGGCGTTCCCTTCCGCATTCTCGGGCACACTGGCGAGAAAGTGTCGATAGTGGGCATTGGCGGTTATCACCTGGCGAGACCCGGGGTGAGTGCAGAGGAAAGCATTCGCATCGTCCGGTTCGGCCTCGACCAGGGCATCAACTTCCTCGACAACTGTTGGGATTACAACGGCGGAGAGAGCGAACTCCGCATGGGTAAGGCGTTAGGCGACGGCTATCGGGAAAAAGCATTCTTGATGACGAAGATCGATGGCCGAAACAAGGCAACCGCAGCAAGCCAGATCAATGAGTCGTTGAAGCGCCTGCAGACCGACCGGATCGATCTCTTGCAGTTCCACGAGGTCATTCGCGATAACGACCCGGACCGCATCTTCGCTGCCGGAGGCGCACTCGAAGCTGTGCTGGAAGCGACAAAAGCGGGGAAAGTCCGCTACATCGGATTCACCGGGCACAAGAGCCCCGACATCCATTTGAAGATGCTGGCCACGGCGTCCGCTCATCAATTTACATTTGACGCAGTGCAGATGCCCCTCAACGTGATGGATCACCACTTCAACAGCTTCGAGGCCAGGGTCCTTCCCGTTCTGCAGAAGCAGAACATCGGGGTGCTGGCCATGAAGCCCATGGGCGATCCGTTCATTCTCCAGAGCAAGACCGTGACCGCCCTCGAATGCCTGCATTACGCCATGAATCTGCCGACCAGCGTGGTAATTACGGGATGCGATTCCCTTCCAATCCTGCTGCAGGCTCTGAATGCGGCGCGCAGTTTTCAGCCGATGGTCAAACAGGAAGTGGCCGCACTGGTCGCGAAAACCGCAAAGGCAGCCCAGTCGGGCGAGTTTGAAATGTACAAAACCAGCCACCACTTCGACGGCACATACCAAAACCCGCAGTGGCTGGGATAGGAAGGCAGCGGCCTCCGACCAGTATCGTTGCGTCCGGAAAAAATAGTGGGAATTATGGGCGGGGCTGTGACCCTGCATTTCCCGCATGGGTTATCAGTCTGCCGCCCCGTCGAACTCCCGTTGCTTACTTGCGCTTCCATTCTGACCTGACGACCCAACTTCACGAATGCACGTTGTTCCAGTCAAGAGAAGGATTGCCAGAGAGCCAACGGGGCAATAGATCGACTTCTTACAGAACTGGGATCCTCAGGTTAGTTGGACTTCTACTTCGATCAGAAAAAGTGTCGTCTCAAGACCCGTTCGAGTACTGACGCGCTATCACCCTGCCGACACTCGAGACTTCATTCGAGCTTTACTGCTGAACACAAGACCTTGGAAACCCTCATGCTAGCGGCGAGGCAGAGCTTGGAGATCTGCAGGCCATCCGTCGAGATGACGTAGCCGCCGAGAACTCACCATCTACAGGGAGTTCCCTCAAACTCGCTCGGGTTGGTAGAACGAACGGACCAACGGCAAGAATAGCCGAGCTCAGCGATCCGAGAACAGACCTGGGAAGGACGGAATTGTGGTGGCGAATCAAATGGCGACAAAAGGGCGCGAGGGGCAATCAATAGAGCGACAGAAACCGAGTCGCTCACAGCATACGGCGAGTCTCTTGCGCGAGAAGCTCCATTTCGAAATGGAGTACAGAATAGTCGATAAAAGAGGGTCGCAGAAAAGCAGAATGGGTTTGCGCGCACTCCCACATGTCTGTTTTCAGCTTCTCAGGCAGGGGGTTGGTGCGTTTTGCTGTATCAACTGCTGAGCTTTCAGCTCAGCCCAAAATTCAGACGGAATCCTGGTTTGCATTGAGGTATAGTCTGCGAGAATCTGTTGTTCACTGCTAGCGCCGACGACCAAAGCTGCGGCCACGTCCGGTGACGCAGAGAACTGAAGCGCAGCTGTGCGAAGGTCTACTCCGTGATTCGCCGCCACTTGACGCAGTTTTGTTCGTTTTTCCAGGAATTCGGTGGGTATCTTATACGACTCTTTTCCATAGTTGTAGCGCGGACTCCCCGAGATGAATCCGGCGTTCAGTGAGGAACCAACCACCAGAGAGGCGTTCTTTCTTCGGACTGCCGGAAAAAGCTGGTTTAGCGCATTCTTGTGATCGATCAAGGAATACTGCGATGCCATGAGACAGACATCCGGATCGGCTTCCCTGAATACTCGCAGAATCGGTTCGGGTGTATTGACGCCGATTCCCCAGCCTTTGATCAATCCCTCTTCCCGCATACGCGTTAGTTCTGGAAAGGCACCCTTCGCGGCGATGTCGAATTGTTCCTGCCAACTCGACGGCAACAACTTATTATCCGAAGAAATGTCATGGACAAAAACGATGTCAAGGCTATCGATGCCAAGTCTTTGCAGACTATCCTCGATCGAACGCCTTACGCCCGATGACGTGTAATCGAAAATTACGTCGTTGGGTGAGGGCGAGAAAGGGAACAGTTCGCGGTTCTTGGCTGTCGTCGATGCCTTTAGCAGTTTTCCCACTTTGGATGAGATGACATATTCACTTCTTTTCTTGTTGTGAAGAAAGTTGCCATACCTTCTCTCGGCGAGACCCAGCCCATACCAGGGAGAAACGTCATAATAGCGAATGCCAGCGCTCCAGGCGGCTTCCAGGATCGCGTACGCATCCTTATCAGTTACCATCGCAAATTCATTGCCCAGCGGAACGCCTCCCAAGCCGAATTTGAAAGGCAGCTTGTAATGGATGTTGCTACCACTGCTCGTGCTATTTTCCATGTTATTCATGCTCCTGCCATCGCTTGTATTGCCCTGCGCTGATGCACTCCCAGGCAGAAGGGCCGCGGCCGCGGTGATGGCCGATCCTTTGACGGCGAGATTGAGAAAGTCTCTTCTTGTGCTCATACTCGTCACCCGGGTCAATGCCGATCGTTTTCAATCGACAATTGCTGCGGATAAATCTCCGTTCACGCGGCGTCACAGTTGTTCTAATCCGCGGCGCTACTCTTGTTCTCTGGGAAGTCGGCACTGGTCGTGACGCTCTCCCACGCGGCAATTTCCTCATGCCAATCCGAAAGTTTGTGGCGAAAGCGCGTGAGTGCGACCCGGCCGAGAATGAGATGCAAGGGCGGTTTAGGAGAGTTTGCGGCGGTTATGATCGCCTCAACCGCTTTCTGCGGATCTCCCGGCTGCTTGCCGGACTGCGTTTTCAAATACTCGCGGGCCTTGCCTGCCGTTGTCGCATAATCGGGCAATTGTCGCCTAGCAAGCTTGCTGGATCGCCCGAGGAAGTCGGTGCGAAAGGGCCCCGGCTCGACCACGGTCACGCGCACTCCGAGTGGCTTCACTTCTCCCGCCAATGCCTCGCTGAATCCTTCCACGGCAAACTTTGTCGCGTTGTAGAAACCCCATCCCGGAGAGCCGATCAGTCCGCCGATGGAGGACAAATTGAAGATATGTCCGCTGCGGCGCTGACGAAAATGCGGCAGGAAGGCGCGGGTGACCCGAATGAGGCCGTAAATGTTAGTCTGGAACATCGGTTCGAACTCATCCTCAGACACTTCCTCGATAGCGCCGTTCACGCCATAGCCTGCGTTGTTGACGAGAATGTCCACATGGCCGAAGGTGGCAAGTCCTTGCTGCGCAATCGAAGTGATTTCATTCGGGTTGGTGACATCGAGCTTCAAGGTGTGGATGTGGTCTGGATATTGCCGCGCGAGACGCGATAACTTTGAGACGTCGCGGGCTGTCGCAATGACCCGCTCTCCGCGCTTGAGCGCTTCTTCTGCGAGAACATACCCAAAGCCTGTTGAAGTTCCCGTGATAAACCAGACGCGCGAGAATGTGGATTCTTCCATTCATTTGTGCTCCTTACCTCGCTCATGCAAAGAGCGTGCCATACGCTCGTTTGCAAATACCGCATTTGCAGGGTGGAATCGATCCACCCTCCTCGATCAATGTCCTTTCACCGACGTTGCAGTCCGCATTTCGACACTAGATTCGTGGCAAATATCCCGTTGAGATTTCGGGTGAGGCAGCGCCGGTCTCTATCGAGTCGATCAAGATCCGGAGCAAGCTGGTATCACGTGCGCATGCGCATGGATCTGGCTTGTCTTCCTTATTATAGGTTGTTTGTTTTCGCGGATTCCGGGCAGATCGTGCACTTTAGAGAACCTGACTGTGTAGTGCAACAGGTTCCATCAACTTGTCCCAGAGAAATTGGACCAGTGCCTCGAATTCCGATGCACTGACGTTAAGACGCTTCCCCAGGGTGAAACCGGTACCGAAACGTGTCGAGAGATGTGCCAGTGGTCAGCACGCGCTCGTGTCCCAATATACGCACTACGTCAGCCAGCGCGTCCACCGGATCGGTTACGACCAGAATGAGCGAATCGGGAGCGGAGTAGTGGATCTTCGGGACGATGTCCTGAAAGAGTGCAGCATTCGCCTCGAGCAACCGGAGCCTTCCGACGGGATCGCTGCGATCGGTTGCGCCTCCGCCTTTCTCGTTGACTCCGGCAGTGATCATCACCACCGACGAGGCAGCCAGATCGGAATAGTCGCCGTCCCGCACCGCAATCGGCAGCGACAGGACCGCGCCGCATTGGACGTTCGTCACGACGCCCTGGGCCCCCGCTTGCGGTCCCGGTTGACCAGCACGAGCCTCGCGCGCACTTCCACGCATAACCAACGACAAAAGGCACGCGGAGCCGACCGCGCCCGCTCCAATAATTCCGACCTTCATATCTTCCGCCGTGGGTCTGTAGAGGCGCATGTTTGTTGGATGTGCAGGGCTCGGCCTTGGTAAGAGCGATGCAAGTGCAAGTGCGTGTGCCGTCTGTGCTGGCACGCCGGGCGGGAAATGGAGTATGTTGTGAATACGCGCTCAAACTGGTGTTCTGACTTGCGGTTGTTCGCCACGGTGCCGCTGTGCTCTCACTGTCGGAACTCGTAACAATACGGGGAATCGCACATGGTGGTGATCGGCATTGACGCCACTTGAAGCGGCTGCTGAATCGAAGCATCTCGGGATGGATCTCTCGGACTACACTCTCGACACGCTTCACAGGCACGGGGAGTTCGTGCTTTGCAGGGGCCGCCCCCGAACGGGCACGAACCCGCATCCGCCCTCTGTTCTCGTGCTGATGTCGAGATCTGAGCATCCCCGACCAGAGAGTGTCCGGATGCTGGAACACGA
>Ga0137396_10001944_pt1 | contig 11137 bp, 12 predicted proteins | sample czc16metaG_FD_108284 | JGI IMG/M metagenome (GOLD analysis project Ga0137396, IMG submission 108284) | Vadose zone soil microbial communities from Angelo Coast Range Reserve, California, USA - czcobulk3.16 metaG | ecosystem: Environmental > Terrestrial > Soil > Vadose zone | place: USA...
CCCGTTCCGGCCGACGTCCTCCCCGAGGATGACGACCCGGTCGTCCCGCCGCATCTCCTCCCGGAGGGCGTTGTTCACGGCCTGCACAATCGTCATCTGGGGCATGTCACGTCTTGCTCCTCATCCATTCCGCGTACGGGTCGTCCGTCTCCTTCGTGCCTTCGACGATCCGCATGAACCTGGGGTCCTCGCGCAGGGGAGCGAACTCGGGCTGGGATTTAGCCTCTTCGCGATATTCCTCGGATTCCGCGCACCCCTTCTCGAGGTCCGCGAGGGCCACGTCCATGTCCCCGCGGCGGGCCGCGAAGCACGCGAGCCTGTACCACGCGGCCGCCCGCGTCGGGTCGAGCTCCGCGGCCTTCCGGCACGCTTCCTCCGCGCCCTCCAGGTCCCCGAGGTTCGCGAGGTCGAACGAGAGGGTCATCCATAGCGCTGGGTTGTCCGGGTGAGCTTTCACCGCCTTCCGGTCGAACGCGACGGCTTGATCGTAATGCCCGAGGAGGGAGTGGCACTGGGACGCGAGGATCAGCGCGTCCGTATTCTCGGGGTCCCGGGAGAGGATCTGGTTGATCACCGCGATCGCCCCGCCATAGTTGCCGTCCCGGAAGGACTCGTGGGCCTTCTCGAGGGCGCGGTCCACCGGAGGAGCGTGGTCCGAGGGCTTCGCGACGGCACGCTTCGCGGGCATCTCAGCGCCCCCGGACCCGCTTCAGGTCCTCGAGCTCCTCCTCGAGATGCGGCGGCATCTCCGCGTACACGTCTCCGAAGAGGGTGTCGATCGCCGGGGGCGGGTTCACCTCCGCGAGCCGCACGGCCTCCGAGATCTCGTCCCCGATCGCCTTCTCGAGGTCCCCCTCGAACTCCTCGTTCCAGATCCGGAGGTGCTTCAGGTACCGCCGGTACACGATCAGGGGGTCCCGCTGACGCCAGACCTCGACCTCCTTCTCGTCCCGGTACCGGGAGGGATCGTCGGAGGAAGAATGGGGGCCGAGGCGGTACGTCACGCACTCCAGGAGGGTGGGCCCGCCGCCCGCCCTCGCTTTCTTCACGGCGTCCCGGGCGGCGCGGTACACCGCGAGCGCGTCGTTCCCGTCCACGCGCACCCCGTCGAAGCCGTACGCGACCGCCTTCTGCGCGATCGTCTCCGAGGCGGTCTGCCTCGCGACCGGGAGGGAGATCGCCCACTGGTTGTTGTTGCACACGAACACGGTCGGGGTGCGGAAGACCCCGGCGAAGTTCATCCCGGCATGGAAGTCCCCCGTCGAGGTCCCGCCATCCCCGAAGTACGCGAGGGTGACGATGCGGTCCCCGCGGAGCTTCGCCGCCCACGCCGCGCCGACCGCGAGGGGGATCTGGGTGCCGACGCAGCTCGAGATCGACATGTAGTTCCCGCGACGGAATACGTAGTGGCAGGGCATCTGCCGGCCGTGGACCGCGTCCGCGGCGTTCCCCATGAACTGGTTCACGAGGTCCAGGAGCGGCATCCCGCGTGCGAGGGCCGCCCCGGGCTCCCGGTACTGGGGAAAGACCCAGTCCCCGGACTCGAGGGCGAGGGCAGGCGCGACGATCGTGGCCTCCTGGCCGACGGAGGGCCCGTAGAATCCGATCCGCCCCTGCCGCTGGAGGGCGAGCATCCGCGTGTCCAGGATCCGCTCCATCAACATCAGGCGGTACAGCCGCACCGCATCGGAGGGGGAGAGCTTCGGATCGAGCTCGGGGTTCGTCGAGCCGTCGTCCATGATCACGCGGAGCAGATCGCCCAAGGGCCGCCTCGTCCGCCTGACAACTGGAGCCGCCCGCGCCGCGGACGTCTCCGGTCGAAAGAATCCGATGCGGGGGTTTAAGGGTTATGCCTGGGTGCGGTTCCGCGTGGTCCGGAAGCGATCCGCACCGGGAGAGAAGAGCTTATCAGGGGTCGCGAACGCCTCCCTCGGCTTCTACACCGTGTGGGTCGTCCATCTCGGGCGGCGATACGGCATCATCCCGTATCTCTCCCGGAGGAAACGTCCGGCGGGCGTGAGGGCGATCGCGCGCGCGTGCGGCCTCCATGAACCCGCGGTGCGGGTGTGGTGCGAATCCGCGCGTTCCCTCAGGCTCATCGATTGTGCAGGGGACGGCTATCGCTTGCGCGCGGCACACAGAGCCCTCCTCGTGGACACGGACGACGTGCGTTTTCTCGGAGGACAGTTTTCGTATCTCGCACTCAGGAGCTTGGACTTCGAAGCGTTCGATGCCCTCTTCCGGAGGGGTCGCGTGGCCGCATCCGGGTCGCACCACCTCCGGGAAGCCTCCGAGGAAGCGACCCGCTGGGACCACACGAGCTTCCTGAAGTTCCTCCTTCCCCAGGTGCCGAGGTTGATCACGCGCTTCCGGAGGGGGGCCCGCGCGTTGGACGTCGGATGCGGGACCGGCGGGTGGGCCCTCCGGATGGCTCACGAATTCCCGAAGTCTTCATTCCTGGGAATCGACCCGGACCGCACCGCGATCCGCATCGCGCGAAACAAGCAACGGACCGGAGGCGGCCGTGTACGTTTCCGAGTCGGGAGCGGGGGAGAACGGATACGGGAGCCCGCTCCGCTTGATCTCGCGTATCTGGGCGAGGTCCTCTATCACGTGAAGGACAAGTTGCGCCTCCTTCGAAACGTGAGAACCGCCCTAGCTCGGGACGGAGTCCTCGTCCTCGCCGAAGGACTCGTGACCCCTCCTGGGAAAGTGGCGGACCCTGTCCCGAACCTCGTCGAGCCCATGGGGCTCGACTTCGCCCTCCAGGGGGCGCGGTTCTTTGAGAGATCCGAACTCGAGGCCCTCCTCGGAGAGGCGGGCTTCCACCGGGTGAGATTTCACGATGCGGGCGGCGGCCTCTGGTTCGTGGTGGCGGTCCCTCGGTTGATGGAGGGGTTTTCAGAAAGGGGGGGCGCCGCGCGACGCGCGCGCGGCGACAGATAGGAAGAGGTTTACGCTTTCCGCAGGAACGGCAGGCCTGTGCGCTTGTTTACGCCGACCTTCCGGTTCTTCGGCATCTCGTACATCTTCGATCCGCTCTTCGGCTTCCGCTTGCTGAAGAAGTAGATCGTCACTTTCGGTCCCCGCTTCAGCTTTACGTCGCGCGAATACAGCGTCCATCCCTGATACGTGTAGGGCTCCGGCATTTTACTCCCGTTCCCCCGTATCGCCTCCAGCATTTAACCCTTATTCTCTCCCTATACGCTGGTGATTCTCAGGGATTCTGAGCCCGAGAAGGTCTATGTGGCGCGTCCGGAATCCCGCGACGTGTTCCCAAGACCCACCGGGAAACTCACCGGATACCTCGCGATTCTCGCGGGAGCATTCCTCTTCGGGATGTGGGCGACCGTGGGGAAGTTCGCGCTCGCGAACGTGCCGCCGATCACCCTCGCATGGTTCGTGCAGAGCGTCACCGCGGTCGCGTTCGCGCCGTTCCTAGGGAGGCTGAGGTTCCGACGTGCGGACTGGGCCCGCGTCGGAGTCGCCTCGGTCCTCGGGGCGGTCGCCGCCCCCACGATGTATTTCACGGGACTGAATCTCACGACCCCGGTGAGCGCGGCGCTCCTCTCGAACACGGAGGCCCTGTTCACGGTCGTCTTCGCGTTCGTCTTCTTAAGGGAGCGGCTCTCCCGCGGAGGATACCTCGCGGCAGGGGCCATCCTCGCGGGCGCGGTCGTCGTGACGTTGGACCTGGGGCAGGCCCGGGGTGATGTCGGGTCCGCACTGATCGGCAACGTCCTCCTCGTCCTGGCGGCGATGTGCTGGGGTGGCGCGAACACCGTGGGCCGCGTCGTCACCGCCCGCCATGACATCCCGTCGTTCGTCTGCATGCAGCTCTCCCTCGGCAGCCTGATCCTCGCACCGATCGTCCTCGCCACCGGGAACTCCTTGTTCGTCCCGCCCTCCGGGATTCCGATCGCGGTCTTCCTGGCCCTCGGAGGCGCCGCCCTCTTCGCGTACCTGTTCTACTTCTCGATGCGGAAGATCGGCGCCCTCCAGGCGGGGGCGATCCTCGCCACGTCCGCGGCGTTCGGCGTCGCGATCGCGGTCGCGTTCGACTTCCCGCTGACGGCCCTCCAGGCCCTCGGGGGCGGGGTGATGGCCCTCGGCGTCGTCGCCCTGTACCGACTCGCGTCGAAACCCTCGCCCGCGAAGGGTTAAGTATCGCGCGCCGGGATGGCTTTCTCTCCATGCCCACGGAGTCCGGCACCCCGTTCGCGGACCTCGCAGGCCTCGCCCGTGACCTCGAGGCGACGACGAAGCGGCTCGAGAAGCGGCGCCTGATCGCGGAGTTCCTCCGCCGCCTCCCTCGGGAGGAGGTGGGCCCCGCGGTCCTGATCGTGATCGGCCGCATCTTCGCGGAATCGGACCAGAAGGCCCTGAACGTCGGATGGGCGACCCTGCAGAAGGCGCTCGGGTCCGCGCGTCAAGTCCGCCTCGACGCGCGCCGTCTCACGATCCTCGACGTCCGTCGAGCCTTCGAGGGGATCGCAGCGGCGAGCGGCACGGATTCCGTGCGGGCCCGCCTCCGTCTCCTCGCAAGCCTCCTCGGCCAGGCGACGGACCCGGAGCGGGAGGTCCTCCTGAAGAGCATCTTCGGGGAGATGCGGATTGGCGTGAACGAGGGCGTCATGCTGGAGGGGATCGCGGACGCGGCGGGGGTCGACGCGGACGCGGTCCGCGCAGCGCACCAGGTCCTCGGGGACCTCGGGCGGGTCGCGGAGGTCGCGCTGTCCCAGGGGGCGGAGGGGCTCGCGGCCCTCCAGCTTCGTCTCTTCTCCCCCGTGAAGCCGATGATGGCGGAGATGGCGGACGACCTCGACGAGGTCCTGAAGGAGCACGGGGGTACCACGGCGGTGGAGTTCAAGTTCGATGGCGCCCGGATCCAGATCCACCGGGACGGCGACCGGGTCCGCGTGTTCAGCCGCCGGCTCACGGACGTGACGGAGAGCGTCCCCGAAGTCGTCGAGATCGCTCGGGGGTTGCCCACGATGTCGTTCCTCCTGGAAGGCGAGGTCGTCGCGGTGGATGCGCGGAACCGGCCCCTCCCGTTCCAGGACCTGATGCGCCGGTTCCGGCGGGTCCATGAGATCGAGGCCCTCCGCAAGGAGATCCCGCTGAGGCTCTACCTCTTCGACGTGATCTACCTTGACGGGCGGTCCTTGATCTCCGTTCCGTACCGGGAGCGGTGGGCCGCCCTCGAGCGGCTCGTCCCCGGGGAGCTCCTCGCGAGGCGGATCGTCACGGGGAGCCGTGCGGAAATCGAGGCGTTCCTGAAGGAGGCCCTGGACGCCGGCCACGAGGGGCTCATGGCGAAACAGCTCGACTCCACGTACTCCGTCGGGAAGCGCGGGAAGAAGTGGTTCAAGGTCAAACCCGCGGACAATCTCGATGTCGCGATCCTCGCCGCGGAATGGGGGCACGGACGTCGCCAGGGGACCCTCAGCAACTACTGGCTCGGGGTCCGGGACGGCGACCGGTGGCAGATGATCGGGAAGACATTCAAGGGTCTGACGGACAAGGAGCGGCTCGACCTCATGGAGCGGCTGATCCGCTTGAAGACGTCCGAGGAACCGTGGGTCGTCCACGTGCGCCCCGAGGTCGTCGTGGAGATCGCGTACAACGAGATCCAGCGGAGCCCGCACTACGAGTCGGGCTTCGCCCTCCGGTTCGCGCGGGTCGCGAGGGTCCGGGAGGACAAGGGCCCCGGCGACGCGGACACGTACGACCGGGTGAAAGCGCTGTACGCGAAGCAGTTCGAACGGAAGGGCGCGGCGTACGAAGAGGCGTGACCCGCCTAGGCGGGTGCGCGGATCAGCGTTATGGTTAATTGACCATAACAAACCCGAGGCGCCTGGTCAGCGGAGTGGCCTACGTAGAGGTCTCCGAGGCCGCACCCGCCGTGGAGTATGCGGTCAGGAAGATTCCCGCGAGGGCCAGGAGGGCTCCAAGGGCCACGAGATTCGACGGGACCTCGTTGAGGAGGAGCCACGCGAGGAGCGAGGACCCGATCGGCTCCCCGACGAGGCTCACGGAGACGACCGGGGCCGTCACGAACCGGAGGGACCAGTTGTACAGGGTGTGCCCTCCCAGTTGCGGGATGATCGCCATGGCGCCGAACAGGAGGAATTCCTTCCGGAGGTCCCCGGTCGGCGCGATCCTTCCCGTCCCCGCGGCGAGGACGAACAGGGCGAACGCGGCCGTGCCGTACACGACGAACGCGTACACAGGGAGGGAGATCCGCTGCCGCAGCCTCCGCCCCGCGAGGAAATAGATCCCCGCCATGACCCCTCCGCCGAGGGCGGCGAGGTCTCCCCCCAGAGTGGTCGTCGACACGCCGAGGTCCACGAAGGCGATTGCCACGACTCCGGAGAACCCGAGGGCGATCCCCGCGGCGGTCAACCCGCTGACCCGTTCCTTCAGGAGGAAATGGGACACGAGGGCGACCATCACGGGGTGGGATGTGACGAGGACGACGGAACTCGCGACGGTCACGCCCGCGGTCTTGAGGGAGGTGATCCACAGGGCGAAGTGGGCCGCGAGGACGACCCCGATCCCCGCCATCAGGACCACGTCCCTCCGGGCGATGTGGCGGAGCGGCGTCGTCCGGTCGATCGCCGCGTACGGAAGCAGGATGAGAGTGGCGAACCCGAGTCGGTAGAACGCGATCGTGAACGCGTCCGACTCGGACCATCGGATCAGGATCGAGGAGAGGGAGACCGCGACGATCGCCGCGGCGATCGCGGCGTACGGCCCCCGGGCCATCGGGGGGCGCGAACGTCACTACGGCTTATCTACGTTCGCGGGTCACGGAGAGGGAGGCACGGGTCCACCGGGCAGGCCCACGGCCTTCTTCCGCTTCCGCCAGAGGTACGCGACCACGACGACCGCGATCAGGGCGATCACGGTCCCGACGATCGCGATGAACGTCGTGTTCCACTGGTAGTGGTACGAGGTCAGCACCATCTCGCCCTGCGTCCTGTTCTGGGCGTCGTACCGCTCCTGCTTCGTCCAATATCCGGTCTGCTCGGAGAAGTAGAACTTCGTGTACGTGCTCGTCGTGATCTCCTTGACGGAGTCGCACCGGAACGTACCGGCCGGAACCGAGACGTCGAGCTCGTTGTCGACCTGGGCGGCGAACCGTGCGTCGAACGTGAACGCGTTCCCGTTCCCGATCTTGGTGGAGACCTTGAGTTGGACCGTCCAGTTCTTCCCGACGACGAGTGGGAAGCTGGCGTGGGCCTGCGGGGGATCGAACGTTATGTTCGTCGTGAACGACCCCGCGCTGAAGGAGATCTTCACGAGCCCGAGGTCGGCGTCGCGGATCCAGGAGTCCGTCGTCACGGTAAAGGAGCCGTTCGTGCGGGAGTCCCGGAAGTGGAACGCGTCGTACATGTTTCCGAGCAGGGTCGCGACGTTCTCCCGTGCCACCACTTCCGTACGAACCGTGGCCATGAGATTGCCGTTCGCACCATAGTCGTTGTACGCCCAGAAGTCTCCTGAGGTCCAGCGGGGCCCGTTCGCCGCCGCCCGGGCGGAGGGGATCTGGACGAGCGCAGCGGTCACGGTCAGGAAGACGGCCAGAGACACGACGAGTGCGCGGACGAAGCGGTGCATGTCGTCCCCGAAGTGCCGATAAACCGACCCCCTCTTAATCGTGATGTCTTCGATATCGGCCGGCGGTTCAGGACGGATTCAAGGGGCTCCCCCGGCCCGCAAGCTATATGGAGCGACCTCGATTCCCGGCGCGCTTCGGGGGACGAGGATGCAGCTGGAACGCGTGAAGAAGGTCGCCGTGATCGGGGCGGGCTCCATGGGGGCGGGGATCGCACAGGTCTGCTCCCAGGGGGGGTACGAGGTCGCGATGCGGGACATCGAGCAGCGGTTCGTGGACGGCGGGTTCCGCCGGATCCGGGACCCGCTGATGAAGCGAGTCGAGAAGGGGAAGATGACAAAGGACGAGCTGGACCGCGTCCTCGCGAACATCCGCGGGACCGTCAGCCTCAAGGAGGCGGTCTCCGGGGCGCAGGTCGTCATCGAGGCGATCATCGAGAAGATGGACTCGAAGAAGGCCCTGTTCTCCGAGCTCGACTCGATCTGCCCGTCGGACGTCGTGTTCGCGAGCAACACGTCCTCCCTGAGCATCACGGAGATGGCGAGCGCGACGAAGCGCGCGGACCGCGTGATCGGGATGCACTTCTTCAACCCCGCCCCCGTGATGAAGCTGATCGAGGTGATCCGCGGCTCGGAGACGAGCGACGAGACGACCGCGTTCGCGAAGTCGTTCTCCGTCAAGCTCGGGAAGGACCCCGTCGAGGTGAAGGAGTCCCCGGGGTTCGTCGTGAACCGACTCCTCGTGCCGATGATGAACGAGGCGTTCAACCTCATGATGGAGGGGGTCGCGAGTCCGCAGGACATCGACAAGGCGATGAAGCTCGGGACGAACATGCCGATGGGCCCGTTCGAGCTCGCCGATTACACGGGCCTCGACATCGGCCTCGACGTGATGGAGGTCCTCCACCGGGAGACGGGGGATCCGAAGTTCCGGCCGTCCCCGCTGCTCCGGAAATACGTCCGAGCGGGCCGCCTCGGCCGCAAGACGGACCGCGGCGTCTACGAGTACCCGAAAACCTAGACGGTCTCCCGGCGGTGGCGGCTCAGGCGTCGCTCGGGATGCGGTCCGCCAAGGCGGGTGCGCCCCGCGTCACGGAGGGGGCGGGTATGGCCCGCCCGGTTGCGAGGGCGGGAGCGGCTGTGACGGGGGAGCCTGCGGCATCGGCGGCTGGGCCACGGGGACGTACCCGGCGGGCACCATCGGACGTCGCCGTCGCATCATCACCGCGGCGATGATGACGATCACGAGCACGATCAGGAACAGGGCCCAGATGATCGGCGGAAGCCCGAGCACATTCCCGCCGGGCCCCCCGCTAGGCGCGACGTGGCGGTACGACCGGAGCTCCTGCCCGCCCGTCTCCGTGTTGTTCTGAGAGTAGCTCTTCTGCTCCACCTGGTTCCCGGCGTCCCGCGACCAGTAGCTCTTCGTGTACGGCGCAGGTCCGGTACCGCCCGCCGTCTGGATGACCGGGGTGGCCGTGAACGTCCCCGCGGGCACGGTCTTCTGCTCGTCCGCCTGCACGCGGAGGGTCGCCAGGATCGTGGCCGTGGAGTTTATCGGCGGCTGGCCGGTGAACTCCGTCACGAACCGGACGACGCTCGAGGCGGACCACGACGCGTTGGCGGTGAGAGGCCAGCGGATTTCGATCGGAGGGCTGTAGCTCACGGTGAACGTGTACGTGCTCGGGCCAATCGTGAAGGTGAACGTCATCTTCACCGGCGACAGGTCCGAGGTCCGGAACCACTCGTCGCCGGGGATGTTGAACGAGAAGCTCCCATACGTGACGTTGAACGTGAGCTTCGTGTGATACGTCGTGTACGAGACATTCTCGACGGTGACGGACTGGGTCCCCACCATGTCGTACCGCGCGGTTCCCGCGGACCCGGGCTGAGGAGAGGCGAGTCCCGTGATGTCGTACAGCCAGAAGTCCCCCGTGCTCCACACGGGTACGTCGAGCGACGCCCGGGCGGGCGACGCGAACACGGGCGCGGCGAAAACGGTCGCGAGCAGGCACACAAGGAACATGGAGCGGAATCGGCTGAGCATCCCTGGACTCCCCCGCCACGCGATGGGTCGGGCCTTCAAGAATCTTTCGCCAACCCCCGGCGCATCTTGAGGTCCCTCGGTTCGACCGAGGGTTCATGGTCCCGCCTCCTGTTGCCGTAGCGGGCAGACCATGGCCGGCTTCGTCCGCGTCGAGATCAAGGACCGCATCGCGCTCGTCACGATCGATCGTCCCCCGGTGAACGCCCTGAACTCTGGGGTCCTGAAGGAGCTCACCCAGACCTTCGAGGGCCTTGGGCTCCGGAAGGACGTGGGTGTCGTGATCCTGACGGGCGCCGGTGAGAAGGCGTTCGTCGCAGGCGCGGACATCACGGAGATGGCCACGAAAGGCGGGCTCGAGATGCGGGAATTCTCCGAGCTCGGCGGGGGTCTGGGGAAAGCGATCGAGAGGGCCCCGCAGCCCGTGATCGTCGCGATCAACGGGTACGCCCTGGGGGGTGGGTGCGAGATCGCCCTTGCGTGCGACATCCGGATCGCGTCCGAGCGGGCGAGGATCTCGCAGCCCGAGGTGAACCTCGGGATCATCCCCGGATTCGGCGGGAGCCAGCGGCTGACCCGCCTCGTCGGGGCCGGATGGGCCTCCGAGATGATCCTCACGGGGGACATGATCGACGCTGCCACGGCGGAGCGGATCGGGCTCGTGAATCACGTCGTGGCGCACGAAAGCCTGCTCGAGGAGGCCCGGGCGATCGCGCGCAGGATCCTCGACAAGGGGCCGCGGGCCGTCGCCCTCGCGAAGGCGGTGATCCACCAGGCCCTGGAGACCTCCCTGAGCGCCGGCCTCTCGTTCGAGACGGAGGCGTTCGCCCTGGCGGGCGCGACCGCGGACAAGGAGGAGGGGATGAAGGCGTTCCTCCAGAAGCGCAAGCCCGCGTTCCGGAACGAGTGATCACTCGTACGATTCCGCTTCTTCCTGGAGGTCGATGACGACCTGCTCGAGGACCTCCTCGAAGGAGCTGCTGGTGTACTCCCGCATCCCGCCGATCTCGCTCTGGATTCTCGCGATGAAGCGGTTGGAGCTCTTCAGGAATTCGACGCTCACCAACGACTCTTCCATGGGAACCGTCCCCGTGCGTGCATGCGCGGATTTTTCAAACGCGTAAAGGAGTCCCGTACTTAAGCGTTGCTTTCGCGCCGCGGGCCGAGCCAGAATCCGCTCCACTGGCTCGCCCCTGATTTACATTCGGAGTGTAAAATACAAGTCGGGCCGAATTCCTTACCCGCACATTATCAGATGCGTGGACCCTCTCGTAACGTTGATATACGCCCTGCGTATCGAACCGCGCGCCAGCACCGCACGGAGATAGCGACTTGGGAAACATACGGCCGACGTACATCAAGCGGGTCGCCATCGAGCTGCTCAAGCAGTACCCGGACGAGTTCACGGCGGACTTCGAGCATAACAAGAAGAAGGTCTCCGAGCTCACGGACGTGAAGTACATTCGGATGCGGAAC
>Ga0137396_10001945_pt1 | contig 11137 bp, 8 predicted proteins | sample czc16metaG_FD_108284 | JGI IMG/M metagenome (GOLD analysis project Ga0137396, IMG submission 108284) | Vadose zone soil microbial communities from Angelo Coast Range Reserve, California, USA - czcobulk3.16 metaG | ecosystem: Environmental > Terrestrial > Soil > Vadose zone | place: USA...
GAAATGGTGTCGAAGCCCATGCGGCGGCCAAGCTGTTCAAAGAAGACGTTGTTGGAATGGGCCATGGCTTCGGTCAAATTCATGTACTTGCGCCGGCCGACCTTGAGCATGGTGTCGCGGGTGATTACATTTTCTTCGAGAGCGGCGAGCGCGACAGCGGGCTTGATGGTGGAGCAGGGAATGTAGCCTTCACCGAAAGCAATTTTCTGATTGACGATGGTGAGAATGCGGCCAGTGTTGGGATCCACGGCGACGACTGCGCCGTTGTAGCGGCCAAGGCCTTCGACGGCGGCGGCGCGCACGACGGGATCGTCAAAAGTGCCGATATCCGCGAGAGTGGAGTCCGCGAAGGTTGGGACGCCGCGAAAACGCGAGATCCTGTGCATCGATGCTTTGCCCACGGCGGGCGCGGCCGGCATCGGCACGGCTACGGTTACAGCGAGAACGGCGGCTAGGAAAACTCGTCCCAATTGCTTCAAGGTTTGCTCCCAAAAACTTTCTTGCCCGACTCGGATTCGCGGTTGTGAAGGGTTTGTATCCCAGGCGGCTGGCCCGGGTCAACCTTCATTTCTGCGAATCGTTCTCACTCGACAAAGCGCATCGGCGAGAACTCGTCGAACTGCTCAGCCTAATTGCACCCTGTTGGCCAAAAGACAGACCACACATTCGACGCCACTTAGCGCCTGAGGGTTTAGATGCACTTCACCTGAAAGAAGCACCGCTCTCAGGATGAGACAGATTGTAAGGATTTGGGGAAGGGAGGGCAATAGCCAAAGCGGCCCAGTACGGAGCTATGTGCTTTATTTTGAACGGCTGGCCGGGAGGGCAGAGGAAGGACAGGGCGCCGCGGCTGGCCCTGCCCACTTGGACTGCCAGAGGAGGGCAGGAAGGACGCGTCGCAAGTTGAAACGGGTTGGAGCGCCTCAGGGGGTTAGCGTTTCCGCGGATTCCACGCGGTCGGGTGCGTCGATGCGAATCTCCGTGAGATCGGAGAGCAAGCTGGCAGCCCAGCGGTAGACATTGTGTTCGCGCACGGAGTCTCGCATGCGCTGCATGCGGGCGGCTTGCTCATCGTCGGCCATATTCAAAGCGCGATGGATGGCGACGGAAAGTTGCTGGACATCGTAAGGATTGACGAGCAGGGAGTCGGTAAGCTCCAGAGCCGCTCCGGCGAAGGTGCTGAGAATCAGGACGCCGCGATTATCCTCGCGAGAAGCGACAAACTCCTTGGCCACGAGATTCATTCCGTCGTGCAGCGAAGTAACCATGCATAGCGAAGCGGCATGATAGAAGCGGGCGATTTCCTCGTGCGAATGATGGCGTTTGAGAAAGACGATGGGCTTCCAGTGGCCGGCCTGGAAGCGGGCGTTGATGCGCTCCGTTTCGGCGGTGACCTGATCGAGCAGTGTCTGGTAGCGATCGATCATGGTGCGACTGGGAGCGCCGACCTGAAGGAAGGTGAAGCGGCGTTGATAGGAAGGGTAAAGCTCGAAGAAGAGCTCGATGGCGCGGAAGCGCTCGAGAATGCCTTTCGTATAATCGACGCGATCGACGCCAACGCCTAGAAGCGTGGCGCTGATGCCGAGCTCGTTGCACAGCGCGGCACTTTCTTCGGCCATGGTGCGCGCCGGCCGCGCGGAATGATCATTTTCCTGGAGCGCCACGCTGATGGGATACGGCCGCACACGAGTTACGTGCCCCTGGCGATTCACTGAAAAGCGGTCCCATTCGGTGAGCGCCTCCACTGCGCGATCAACGGTGGAAAGAAAATTGTTACAATATGACTGGATGTGAAATCCGACGAGGTCAGCGCCGAGCAGGCCGTCGATCAGTTCACGCCCCCAGGGGCAGATGCCGAAGACCTCGGGATTGGGCCAGGGAGTGTGCCAGAAGATGGCGACGCGGGCATCGGGCCTGGCTTCCTTGATCATGCGGGGAAGCAAAGCGAAATGATAATCCTGCACCAGGACAATGGGTGACTCCGTGGATTCCATCTCCTCAATGGAGGCCTCGGCGAAGCGGCGATTGACTTCCTGATAAGCGACCCAATCCTCGGGACGAAAGATGGGGCGAGTGTGCGCGATGTGGCAGAGCGGCCAGATGCCTTCATTAGCGAAGCCTTCGTAGTAACCCTTCTCTTCCTCGGCGCTGAGCCAGACGCGGCGCAGCGTGTATCGGGGATGGTCGGGGGGAACGCGAAGATGGTCCTTGGCGTCGACGCTTTCGCGGTCGGCGCTGCCCGCGCCGTGGGCGATCCAGGTGCCATCGGTGGCGAGGAGCACGGGCTCGAGAGCGGTGACCAGGCCGCTGGCGGGGACGATAACCTGCACACTTCCATTGTTGGCGCTGTCGCGGACGTGCATATATGGCTCGCGATTGGCGATGACGAAGAGCGGCTTGTTTTGCAATTTACTGCTCAAGCTGACGCGCAGGCGTTCGGCCGTCCACAGGGAATCGTTGGTGTCGCGAAGGCGAGCTTCCTCCTCGGCGGTGGCGCGAGCAGCGTTGAGGTCCCGCGCAAGATGCGTCACTTCGTGATGGAGCTGATCGAAAAGCTCACCCTCCGGGAACGAAGGGGGTGCGTGCGATTGGCCGGTGCGCAAGGTGCGCAGCCACTTGGCCGTGCGGGTGAGCGGTCCGGTGAGGGTCCAGCGAACAAGAATTAGCGCGAGAAGGGTGATGAGCAACGTTTGCACCAGCGCGCTGACCAGAGAATCGCGCAAGGTAAGCCTAACCTGGCGGTCGATGTAGGTGGCATCGTGCACCAGAGCCAGCGTGCCGACCGCTTGGCCGTTGCGGTGCAGGGGCACGGCGTAAACGTGGATAGGCGTGCCGCCGACCTGCAAGAATTCTCCGGAACCCGCATCGCGCTCGGCGGCGTGGGCGGCAGCGGCGGGTCGGAGTTGAAAAAGGGAAGCAAGGCCGGAGGTTACGGCGAGGGCCACGCCCTTGGCATCGTAGACAGCAACGCCTTTCAGGTGCTCGCGCTGGCCGAAGCGGTCTACGAGGCGTTGCAGGCTCGTGTCCGGCAAAGGCCGGTCAAATTGCGGCTCGACACTTTCCTGCAAGCTTTCGCCGAGAATTTCCGCGCGGCGGGAGAGATCGTTGCGCAGGACGCGGCGCTCGGTGCGGACTTGGTAGCCAGCGAAAAGCAGGGACACGACAACGACGCTGACAATCAGCGGCGAGATAAGCTTCAGTGTCGTGCGCATGAATACTTCCCCTTGGGCAAGAGCGAAGATTTCGTTTTCGGGTTCATGAGGGGGATGCGAATCCGTGGGTGCCCTTTTTTTCGTCCGCCGAAAAGGAAGCGTCTCCGATGGCTGAGATCTTGCCGGAAACGGAGGCGCGCTCGGCGGCTTCTTTGAATAGGCGGCTATGCGGCTGGGAGGCTAGCGCGTCGGGCGAAATCGCGACGCTTAAGCATGCCACAAATGCGGTCACCATGAACAGAGCAACCCCAATGATGATAGCGCGGAAGCGCATGATGTTCCCTCCAGATTACTTCGGGTTGATGCGGTAAAGATGGCACGAGCTGTTCCAAAGGCCCGGCGCTACGCATTTTTGTAAGCGAAATCAAATGAGAGAGATACGTGGATGGCCGGGGCGTCGCTGTACTAGGACTATGAAAAATTTCCTTCCGGCTGTCGCTGCGCAACCAGAAAGAGGCGACGGAATGGGAAAAGCGTCTGGCCGTTAGCCTGAACGGGGTAAGCCACAGCCATGCGTTCAGCAAACGCGTTCATAAATTTGGCGGCCTCGTGTTTGGGAAGAGCGGAGAGAAAAGGACGGAGTGCCGTGCCGCGCATGAAGTTGACGACGGGGTCCTTGCCGTCCAGAACCTGCAGATAGATGGTTTCCCATACATCAATATGGGAAGCATGCGGCGACAGCCAGCGCCAGTACGTTTCCGGAGGAGGAATGGGCGCCAGGAGGAGAGGCTCCAGCCTGGCGCGGCATTCGCTTTGCATGACGAGATCTATGAGGCCGAGGTGCGAAGGCGACTCGAAGTGCCGAGGGACTTGCATGGCCAGGACGCCGCCGGGCCGCAACATGTTCAGGAGCGCGGGCAGCAAGGTTTCATGGTCAGGAACCCATTGCAGAGCGGCATTGGTATAGATGAGATCGGGAGGAGTTGCCGGGCGCCACGAGCGGATGTCAACTTGCTGCCACGCAAGGGCAGGGAACTCGCGGCGGGCTTCGGCGAGCATTTCGGGGGAGGAATCGATACCAATGACTTTGGAATTGGAGAAGGTGTCAGCGAGAAGGCGGGTGAGGTGGCCGGTGCCACAGCCGAGGTCGTAGCCTGAGGAGTATTTGGTCTTGGGGATGCGGGCCATGAGATCGAGGCCCGCGCGAAAGCGGATGTCAGCGTAGCGAAGGTAAGTTTGCGGCTCCCAAGTAGTCACAGCGGTAAGAGGAAATCATACCACTGCCACTCCGGAAGCCACGGACGGACAAACTCAAACGAGGAAACCCTGGGTGCGGTAGAGCTGCACCAGTTCGAGGCGGTCTTCGGCGCCGATCTTGTGCTTCATGCGGTACAAATGATTCTTGACAGTCTGTTCGGACAGGGAGAAGTGATTGGCGATTTCCTTGTTGGTCAGTCCCTGTGCAATCAGAGGAATAAGCTGCAGTTCGCGGCGGCTCAGACCCAGGCGCCGGCGGCTGCTGGTGCACGGAAGGCTGGCGGCATCGGATTCGAAATAGCGGAACAAGGCGGCGCAAAGCGCGCCGGGACACACGGCTTCCCCAGCGTGCACGGCCTGCACGCCTTGCAGTACTTCTCCGGCCGAAGCATCGCGCAGCAAGTAGCCGCTGATGCCCGCGCGTACGCACTGAAGGAATTCGCGCTCGTCCTTGGCCATGCCGATGAGCAGGATGCGGACGGCGGGCGCAGCGGCGCGAACCTGTTGAATGGCCGACAAGTCTTCCTGGAGACTCCCACGGGAGGTTAGGAGAAGGATGTCCGGGCGTGCGTCGAGCAGCGCGTCCGTGTGGAATGGTGCGGCGGAGTCGGTGGCAATCACTTCGATGCAGCCGCCCTTGGTTAGGACGCGAGCTAAAGCTTCACGCAATAGGCGATTCTCCGCGGCCACAAAGACGCGGATGTTCTCGGCCGGAATCTTGCGAGCGTCCGCACGCGGAGGTTTTGTGGCGCGCCGCCGGGTTTCCTGCGCGGGGCCGTTCGAGCGGGCGATTTCCTTGACTATCGTGTCCGTCATTGAAACGCCGCCTCTCCTTCCGCGGTGCTTTCACCCCGCAGGGAATCCAAGGACATTGTTAATTTATAACGTTGCAAGGCAATTGCCAAGCCCTTGCAGTTAAGGGGGCGATGGCGAGTGGCCAGGGTGCGGAAGATGCGGTCGAAAAGGAAAAAACCGATGCCAAAATTGGCATCCATGTGTCCCGTGCCGTTGACGCTGTGATGATGAATATCATGAAGGTGCCTGGCGCGCCGGAACCAGCGGTTGATCAGCGGCACTCGGGCCATCCAGAAATCGCGGAGGTGCATGGCATCGTGGAGAAAACTGAAGGTGAGGAACGGCCAGGCAACGAGGTTGCCTAACACAATCACCTGGTAAATGGGCCGTACATGAATCAGGAACATGATGCCCCAACAAAACGCTAGAAGAATAGCCGACGGAGCGAGCCACTCGAGACCGACGTTGCCGAGTGAAAAACGCCCGCTGGTGGCGTCCCTGTAATGTTCAGTGCGCATTGGCTGCGTTGGTCCGTAAAGAAGGAGGTGGTGAGCCATGTGACCGCGGCTCAGAAAGGGCAGCTTGTCGCTATGGAGCAGCCTATGCAGCCAGTAGCCGGCCAGTTCCGCAACGAGGCACGAACAGATCACCGATTCTAGCACTCCCGCCGCAGATAGGGCCGCACAGAACCAAAACATTTTCGCTTCCCCTTTCAGGAGGCGGCCGAGTCAACAGGCCACGCCCAGCAACAGTTGTGCAGCGTTTTGACTTCAGAGCTTGGCTTCGGCAAGGCGATCGGCGATTTTGTCGGCGAAAGGCTGCGCGAGCTGGCCCACAGAATCGGCGTAACCGTTTCCCCAAAAAGCGGCGCGGATGGTGTCGGTGTGTTCGAAAACTTTCTTGCCGCTTGCGTCTGTGAGCCAATAATGAATTTTGGCGGTTTCGCGGCCGGAACCCATACCGACGACCCAGCGCTTAGCGCGGTTGCCGGGATGCCATTCGGTCACCTCGCCGTCGAGCGTGTACGTTTTGGCTTGGCCAGCCGGGGCTTCCATCGCCACGTCAAACCGCTTTCCATCTTTGCGTTGCAGCTCCGCCACGGTTTGCGCGGCCATTTGCTTCATGTCGTAAGGCCAGGGTTGTCCGGGGGTCGCGGTGAAGGTATGAACCACGATCGCCGCTTTGTCCTGGGCGGAAACGAACGACGGTAAGGCCAAAATCGCCAGCGTGACGGTCAGGAAGATTTTTCGCATTGACTGGGCTCCTTGAGAAATTTCCGGAAATTCAGCCGGTGAGTGTACGGTAAACGCTGGCGAGGAGCGATTCAAGCGACAAGGAACGATGCGAGGAGAGAGGCGCTTATTGTCGTGGTTTGTCGTGCCGACGGGAGCGCAATCAGGCAGCTAGCGGCATAAGGTGTGTCCCGCGGTAGACAACGCTAACTTCAAATTACGAACAGGAGGCGAAAGATGTGTTCGTCAGGGCAGGTGAAGACGCTTCATTAGGTCCTGAAACCGAGGTTCGGAGCGGAGCGGATCGGCCATCGGATCGACGTTCAGATACACCAAGCGATCGTTGCGTTCTTTGTAGGCTTTGTCGAGCCAATCCAAAGCCGTGCTTTTTTCGCCCAGGCCGGTATAGATGCCTGCAAAATAAAACGCCGAAACGTAGCGCGTTTTCGCAAGACGCTGTAGGTCCGCAAGCGCTCTGCGTGCACCCGCCGTGTCGCCGGAAAGAGCCAGAGCGTGCCCGTACAAGGCGGTGATCGCGGGATGGTTATCGGAGAGCTTGCTCGCCTGCGCGAACTGTTCCAGAGCATCTTTGTACATCTTTTTTTCGCGATAGGCGGATCCAAGCCAAATGTAAGCCAGAGGGTAGGTCGGATATTGTTCTATGGTACGTCGTGCCTGGCCAATGGCCGCATCAAACTGGCGGGCATTGTAGTAAATCTCAGCGCGCGTGGTGTTGAAGAGGGGCGAAACGGGATCCAGTGCGAGGGCCCGCGAGTTCTCTTCAAGCGCTTGCTGAAGGCGATTGCGCACGACGCAGTAGTGGCTGTGCCACTGATGGGCGGTAGGGTCATTCTGGCCGAGTGCGAGGGCGCGCTGAAACTCGCGCTCGGCGGCGTCAAAATCCCAGTCGTAGCTGAAGGAGACATTGGCCAGGACGGAGTGCGCCTCGCCTAGTTGCGGATCGAGTTGCAGAGCACGTTCGGCTGCTTCGCGTGCCTTAGGCTTGGCTTGGATCGGTGGCATGTCATCGTAAGGCACCTGACCCAGCAGGGCGTAGCCGCTAGCGAGACCTGCATATGCCAGCGCGTAGCTGGGGTCTTTTTGTACGGCTTTCTGATAAGCGTCGATGCTCTTGTGGAGGTCGCCGCGATTTGTCCAGTAGAAGCGACCGCGAAGATAATCATCGTACGCTTCCGGATTGACGGCGCGCGCCGTCCCTTTCGCACCATTCACGCCTAGTGCGCCCACAGGAAGCGCCACGCGAATCTGGCCGGCCACGGCAGCAGCAACCTCGTCCTGAACGTGCAAAATGTCGCCAAGATCGCCGGTATAAGAATCGGCCCAGAGGTTAGTTTGATCGCTTACCTGAATGAGTTGCACATCGATGCGAACCTGGTTACCGCCGCGACGCACGCTGCCTTCGAGCGCGTACTGCACATCAAGCGTGCGGCCGACCTCCGCCATCGATTTGCCAGCGATGAGTTTTGAAGCAGTAGCAGCAATAACGCCTAAGCGCTCCGGGTCTAAGCGGCCGAGCTGCGTAGTCATCTCGTCGGTCAAGCCGGCGCTGAAATAGTCTTGTTGAGGGTCACCGCTCAGATTTGCAAATGGTAGAACCACCAGGCGAATCTTCCCACTCGCTGAGCGCACGGGCGAACGCCCGCCGCGCAAGAAGTAGACAGCCGGGGTCACAGCGGCGACGATGAGCAAGGCCAGCAGCGTGATGGTGATGTGCAAACGGGTAATGCGCGGGCGTGGAGGCGGCAACTGGCTGCCGCCCGCTTGGCCCTGGGGTTTCTGCTTATCCGTCTCGGTAGAGACGGTGACGTGTCCTGCAACTTCGCCATTCCCGGCTTTCTCGGTATCTTCTTCACCATTTTCGGGCTGCGGCTGGCGTTCCCGATACCATTTATCCAGTTCCGAACGATAGGCGTAAACGGAGCCGAGCTTCCCAATCACGAGGCGGCGTACCGGTAATCCTTGGTACCTTTCCCAGCGCTGGACGGTCCTAATCTCGCGCCGTAGGTACGCGGCAATCTCTCCCCACGACTCGAGCCGGGGCTCGTCGGTCGGAGGATCCGGAATTTGACGTTCACCGAGGGGAGAATCCGCCATTTTAAAGCTCAAGGATTGCCAAAGTGGCTGGAGTATACACCCGAAACCCATTGGCCCAAAAGAGTACCAATGCAGACAGAATCACTAAACTGAGTTTGAGATTTCTGGATGTACGCGCGGAATTAGCGCACTTCCCAGGTGTCGCCGGCGTGCAGGAGTTTGTTCAGGTCGCCCGGGCCGCGCTTGGCGATGACGTCCTTTATTTGCTGGTTCATGACGTCTTCGTAGCGGGGCAGGTCGTCCCATGCGCGAAAGACGCCGATGGGTGTGGGAAAGCCGGGTCGATGCTCCATGTGCGAGAGCAAGAAGGCGTACGACGGGCGTGGATGATGCGCGTCGTGAATGACGAGGTCCGATTCGGTGATGCCGTTGCCGAGCGGCACGACTTCGATGTCGCCATCGGACTTGCGGCGGATGCCTTTGTCGCGGTTCTTGCCGAATACCAGCGGCTTGCCGTGCTCGAGCTGAATGACGTGCTCACTGCGCGCGTCACGCTCCGTAATCGAAAACCATGCGCCGTCATTGAAGATGTTGCAGTTCTGCAGGATTTCCACAAACGCGGAACCCTTGTGCGCGGCGGCGTGTCTGAGCGTGTCTTTCAGGTGCGATTGGAAAACATCCACGGAGCGCGCGACAAAAGTGGCTTCCGCGCCGATGGCCAGCGACACAGGATTGAACGGACGGTCCACGGAGCCAAATGGCGTCGATTTCGTCTTCTTGTTGAATTCCGAGGTCGGCGAATATTGGCCTTTCGTGAGCCCGTAAATGCGATTGTTGAACAGCAAAACTTTGATTCCCACATTGCGCCGCAACATATGAATCGTGTGGTTGCCGCCGATGGAAAGCGCGTCGCCGTCTCCTGTGGCCACCCACACTTCCAAGTCGGGGCGAATGGCTTTAATTCCTGTGGCCACGGCCGGGGCGCGGCCATGAATCGTATGGAAACCGAACGTATTCATGTAGTACGGGAAGCGGCTCGAGCAGCCGATTCCGGAAACCACCACAAAATTTTCGCGCTTGATGCCCAGCTCGGGGAACACGGACTGCACCGCGGAGAGAATGGCGTAGTCGCCGCAGCCTGGACACCAGCGGACTTCCTGGTCCGTCTGAAAATCTTTTTTTGTCAGCGGCGGTGGTAGTGTTGCGGTCGACATTTCTTATGGCTCCAGACTCAACTCCTGCATTCTCGCATTACGTTCGCATCGATTCCTAGACATCCAGCATTTCTTCGATTTTTTGCTCGAGCTCGCTTTGCTTGAACGGGCGGCCCTGGATTTTGTTCAGGCCCACTGCGTCCACCAGATACTTCGCGCGCAGCACCCACAGCAACTGGCCCATGTTCAGCTCCGGCACGAGCACTTGCTTAAAGCGCTTGATGACTTCGCCCAAATTCGAAGGCAGCGGATTCAGGTGCCGCAGGTGCACGTGCCCAATCCTGCGCCCCTCGGCGCGCTGCGCGTTCACCGCGGCGGTGATCGCGCCGTGCGTGGAGCCCCACGCAATAATCAGCAAATCGCCTTCCGCATCGCCCGCCGGCTCGATATCCGGAATGTCTTGCGCAACGGCTGCGACCTTTGCTGCGCGGATACGCACCATTTTTTCGTGGTTCAGCGGCTCGTAGTTGATATTGCCGCTGACATCCTGCTTCTCCAGCCCGCCGATGCGGTGTTCCAGCCCCGGCGTTCCCGGAACGGCCCACGGCCGCGCCAAGGTTTGCGGATCGCGCTTGTAAGGCAGATAGCCAGCCGGAGAGTTAGGCTCGGTTGCAAAATGCACGGGGATCTCCGGGATGTCGCCGGCATCCGGGATGCGCCAGGGCTCGGCGCCGTTCGCCAAATATCCGTCGGAGAGGAGAATCACCGGCACCATGTATTTGATAGCGATGCGGCTGGCCTCCAGCGCGGCCCAGAAGCAATCGCTGGGCGTCGCGGCGGCCACAATCGGAATCGGCGCTTCCGAATTGCGCCCGAACAGCGCTTGCAGCAAGTCCGCTTGCTCGGTCTTGGTGGGGAGCCCGGTTGAAGGTCCGCCGCGCTGAATGTCGCAGATGACCAATGGGATTTCCACAGCCACGGCGAGACCCATGGCTTCGGTCTTCAGTGCCATGCCGGGACCGGAGGTGGTCGTAATGGCCAAAGCGCCTGCGTATGCGGCACCAATGGCCGAAGTAATCGCCGCGATTTCGTCTTCCGCCTGGAAGGTCATCACCCCGAAGTCCTTGTATTGCGAGAGCTCGTGGAGGATGTCGGACGCTGGCGTAATCGGATAGCTGCCTTGAAATAGCCGCAAGCCTGATTTTTGTGACGCGGTGATGAAGCCGAGCGCAAGCGCTTGGTTCCCGCTCAAATTGCGGTAAACACCGGGCGCCAGTTGCGCCGGCGGGATCTCATAGCTGATCTGAAACGCTTCCGTCGCTTCGCAGTACGAGTATCCGGCCTTCATGGCCAGTTTGTTGGCTTCCACCAGCAGCGGCTTGTTCTTGAACTTGTCTTCAATCCAGCGGACCGTCGAATCCATCGAGCGGTTGTAAAGCCAGTAGCACATCCCCAGCGCGAAGAAGTTCTTGCAGCGGTCCACGGACTTGGC
>Ga0137396_10001947_pt1 | contig 11131 bp, 9 predicted proteins | sample czc16metaG_FD_108284 | JGI IMG/M metagenome (GOLD analysis project Ga0137396, IMG submission 108284) | Vadose zone soil microbial communities from Angelo Coast Range Reserve, California, USA - czcobulk3.16 metaG | ecosystem: Environmental > Terrestrial > Soil > Vadose zone | place: USA...
TCAAGAAGTATCATCCGAAATATCGTGGGAAGACGGCGTAGTGTCAGAGATCGTCGCGGGCGCTCGTCCAACCCGGATGGAGCTTATCGCCCTCCGGCGACGACGACGCATAGCCCAACGAGGGGGAGATTTGCTGCGTGAGAAGCTAGACGCGCTGATGATAGAATTCTTCCAGTTCGCTCGAGAAATCACCGCGCTGCGCCAAAAAACACAGGACCTATTGTTCCATGCTTACGAGAAGTTCACCGAGGCCCAGATGCTCATGGGGTTCACTCGAGTAGAAGAGACATCTCTAACAGTCCAGGACAGGTTCGACGTAGACGCATCAACCCGAAACGTCATCGGCGTCTCCATACCCTACGTCTCAGTGAAACTCAAAGCCCTAGAAGGTTTTCCCTACTCTATGATCGGGAGCTCAGCTAAACTCGACGAGGCCGTCGCGCTAATGACCGAAGCCGTCAAGAACGTGGTTGAGCTATCGGCAGCCGAAGCCGCAATTCGCAGACTCGCTGAAGCCATCTCTGCGACCAAGAGGCGAGTGAACAGTCTGGAAAACATCGTTGTCCCGCGAATCGAAAATACAATCCGATACATCGAGATGAGCTTGCAGGAGAGATCGAGAGAGGACTTCTTCCGACTGAAACGGATTAAGACTCGCCTAGAAGAGGAAGAAGAGACTGTTCAAGGACCACAGGTCGCTGGCTAGAGCTCCGACCGTTTTTGATGAGAACGGTCTAACAGTCCTTAGGGTCCTGGGAAACTGAGAATCCCAAAGGCTCCGATTATTGCGAAGACAGAGGCTGTGAATACCAAAAAGCCAAGCACTCCCCTCCGGTCTTCGTTCATTCGAGCAAACAGGAGGATAACGGCGCCGACGATGACAAAGATCGTAAGTCCCGGCAACAAGAAAGATGAAACACGAAATGGTGAACTGTAGTCTATGGGTCTTTGATTTAGAGTGAGAGCGGTGTATGCAATACTGGAAAGCAGCAATACGCCGCTGATTACTCCTAACATAGAAGATATCTTCAGCGGCGCGTCAATTTTCGACATCGCAAGGTGCAATGGTCATGAAGCTCCAGAAACTAGGATCTCTCGAAGCCTCATGTGTTCTGTCTGATCACACTTAACTTGTTATCGAAAGCTTGGGCAAGGGACGTTAGGAACCTCGCTCGGCTCGTTCCTTGAGAGCGCGATTCATCTCTTCAAACCCGCGCTTCGTATCCCTATCAAGGCTTTTCGCCATGAACGGAACAAGTAATCCTGTGAACTTCTCGTGCTGAACAAAACGGACCCCTTTCTCATCTAACGCTTCAATGGTGAAACTGTGTTCCCCGTTGAACAACCCGGGTATCAAGAGTCTCCCGAGCCAGCTCATCTCACGGTTCGTCTCAACATTGACCATTTTGGGCTTGAAGGACATCACTCTTCCACCAGTAGGCCCAAGCTGGACGCGAAGCTGGGCTCCAGTCCTGACCTCGCCGCTCATCTGTCGAATAAACGGGTTCCACTCGGGAAACTTGGCAAAATCAGTCAATACCTCCCAGACCCGTTCCGCAGGAGCCTCAATCTCGATTTCCGTCGAGATCTCTTTCATGTCAAACCCAACCTGAGAGGGTCGGAGGAAGCTGAAATGCGTTTCGGAAACATCCCCCCTCACGAAATGCCACACGAACACATTGAGCTCAGGCGCAGGAAGTAACCGAGAGTGAAAGACGCGGCTAATCGTCCCTAACGCTTATGCCGTCAAAGGCACAAGGATACTCGGTGAACTCCTTCAGACCACTATCTGTGATACTCGGAATTCTGGGCTCGATAGCTGCACTTCTCATCTCCGGCATATTCCTTCTCGTCTACCTAGTAATCACTCTTTCAAACATGTTCGAGAAGGTGCCCACTCCGAACACAAATCCTCCAATCGAACTAACTATCCAGATATTCTATTACCTCGCGGTGGGCGTCTTGGGAATTTCAGGATCGACAGTATCGTCGTTTAAGCCGAGAGCACGCGGTGCAATTCTACTCGTCTCAAGCATAGCTGTTCTAATCCCGGTGTCCCTGCTGTTTCCTGGACCGATAGTTTTCTCAGTCTTCACTCTCTTAGAACTGGGCTCACTAGTCCTGTTGTTTTCCGGGGGGTTGCTAGCTCTCATCGAGAAGCAAACGAAACACCAGAGAGAGCCATCGCAACCGATCCAGCGAGAATTCCCTGATCACGTCAGTTCTAAGAAACCTCTTCGTGCTACCTTGAAGGAGGATTTCCGAGGTACGTTTGCATGTTATTTCTAGAGTAGTTCCCAGCCTTTCTTCTTGACGTACCTTAGCCAGAATCCTGCTATCAGCGAAGTAACGATGGCTGTCAGCACGAGAGCGACAAAGAATGTTTCCGATATTAGCCCCATGTCAAAGGCGACAGTAGCAAGAACGATTCCAGGCCCACCTCGAGCATTGAGAGCTATGGCAAGGTTGAGACTGGGCAGTCTCTTTTGTTTGATCAGCCTGCCCACCACCAACGCACCGCCTCCTTTCAGCGCGGTGGAGAAGACTAGGAATCCGAGGAAGAAGAGGATGTCAAATGAGTGGATCAGATCGAGCTTCAATCCGACTACGGCAAAATAGACCGGGGTGAACACCGCAAGGGATATGGATTTGACTTGGGACTTTGCGAGAGCGAAAACCTCTTCGGGCATCATTCCGATGGCAACGCCGGCTAGAAACGCACCGAAGACGATGTTGATGTTAAGAAGGCTCGCCAGGGCGACCATGGAGAAACATAGAAACAGAGCATACCTCGACGGGTGATACTTGACCAGAACGTCAAATCTCGACCTTAGAGTATAGCGTATCAACCTCGGCAGACCAAGCAAGGCTGCACCAAAAAACGTGACAGTTACAAACGCAGTGTAGCCGATCAGAGACAACGATGCAGAAGCGGATGCGCCGACCCCGGTCGCGATAGCCAGCGCTCCGAACTGGATGACATCCTCCACTGTAGCAATCGCCAGTACTATCTTGGCGAACCGAGTGTTCATGATCCTCAGATCAATGAAGATCTTCGAGATCACTGGAATCGATGTGACCGAGACGCCGATGCCCACGATGATGGCTAGTGAGAGCATGTTCCCATTCGGCCCCGAGTAAGGCGCGAAATTGTAGACGTAGGGTAGGAGCATTCCAATAATGAAGGGGACAACAGTCGCGCCAACCAAGAACGAGGTAGCAATCTTACGATCCTCTCTCGAGAAAGCCCTCTGGATCTCGAATCCGGAAATGAACATCAGAAGAACCAGTCCGAAGTAGGAGATTACAGAGATCAACGCTCCTTCGGAGGGAAAAGCGCCGAAGACCCAGCTCTCCGCACCAGGGGCAAAATAGCCGAGAAAAGTTGGGCCGAGAACTAGCCCGCCAAATATCTCTCCGATCACCCTTGGAAGCTTGGCTTCATAGAACAAGAAACCGAAAGAGTGTGCGGTGAACAGTATGAGGACCATTGCGAAGAAAAATCTGGTCAGCTCTAGACTGGAGAGTGTGATTGCGCTAGCGAGACTCATTGAGTCTCGGCTCTACATCGAGAATTCTCTGGGATCGACTAGGAGCGTTACTTCTTTCAGAAAAGATGGCGAATCTGGTGATTGGCCGTTGACGGCGAATACTGCGTGGAGATGAACCTTGAAACGCACACTCTTCGTTTCTCCAAGAAAGTCCATCCGCACATCACCAGGCTTTCCCTGGCTTGTCTTCTCAAGGACCAGCTTCAGCGTGGGGTCCCGACGAGGAAACCAGTCCAAGACACTTTGGCGGAGAGTATCAGACGCTGACTTAATCGCGATGCCTTTGTGTTTCTGGCTGAATTCTTCCATCAGAGCCTTACGGGATTCCTTCGTCACATTCTCAATGTAGGTGTAGGTCTTCTGGAGGACCTGGCTCCCCTTCAGCATATCAGTCAATGGTTCGCACGTTCTCCTCAATGCCTAGGATTTGATTAGATTCCGGTATTGTTCGTTCGTATAAGAACTGCAGGGTCTTCGGCTCATCTTGTGAACGTAGGAAGTCTGGTTCGGTTAGTGTACTTGTCCCCATTCGTTGCCGCAGGTGTCGCAACGGTAGAGTTTCGCCTTCCCAGAACGCTGCTCCCTAGTTGACAGTTCGATATTCGTGGACCCGCACTTTGGACAGATAGTGTGATAGATGTTCATCTTCAGTGTATCAACAATGTAGCAGGACTTTGAGTGGTCATTCCAGAACATGCACAGATCCCGCACACAGACAGACGCCATTAGAGGGCAGATCATCTGGTTGAACTTGCTAGTAGCGGACCGAAGGATTCGGCGGAACGTAGGGTCCCGCATGTCAAGGAAAGGCTCTATCCTCGCGTCATCCGGAGGGTCCTGTTGCTGTCGCTCTTCTGCTTCGCTGTCGGACCCATCTTCGGCCATTGACCTACCGTCTCCCCTAACGTCTGTTCTCGCTATGGAGAGGCCGCTTAGCTAAGCATGCTGTCTCTTTCAAAACCGGCATTCAGTCACAATGATGCAGCGCCGAGTCACACTTGCTCTTCTCGGAGCCGCGAGGATTACAAGAATGGCGCGGTAGCTCTTTTATTGCGGGCTGAACATCCACTCCTTTGGAGAAGGATTTCTCGTCATGCATGTTCGGCTCGTCGCCTACGAACCTGACCTCGAAAGGGTCTGCGCCGCGGCGATGCGATCATGCTATTCTCCCTATCCGGGATACGAGTTGTTCACCCACACTTCACAAGAAAAGGTCCTAGATGGAGAAAAAATCTTCGACGCTGAGCGAATAGGTGGACTGTTGAAGCGTGCTCTTGAGCTGGGACACTATGATATTCTTGAACACAATAGCATCACTTGGCTCGCGGAGGCTGACGAGAAGGAAATCCTCTTCCTCATGGAATCATCGAAATTCTTCGAGACAAGCCAGATCGATGAGCGAAGATGGCTCATCACGACCAACCTGCGAGTCCTGGTTGAGCTAGCCCGTAACACCAACCACCTACCCTTGACGAAAGACCTGGTTGCGACACTGAACGAGGCAGCACCGATTATCGCATCGGCCCTAGCGATACCGACTGCAAAAAGTTAGGATCAGAATGGCAAGCAAGGCAATCCTGTTCAGTTATACGAACTACCCGGAGCTTACTGCGAACCTAGAGACAGCGGGGGTGAAGATGGGAAGAGAGAGCATGCTCCGACACGGCAGCTTCACCTTCGACCTGCAGGGAATAAGCAGAGCAGCAAGCCACCAAATAGTCAGGCATAGAATAGCATCCTTCTCGCAACAGTGCTACGACCCAGAAACGGAGATACTAACAGTAGACGGTTGGAAACACTATCACGAGCTGAGCCATGACCTTGAGGTAGCCACACTTAACCCGAAAACGTTCGAGATCGAGTACCAAATTCCATCGTCGTTCTTTCTCTACCCCTACGAGGGTCCCATGCATCGATTTCAGGCGAAACAGGTAGACTTGTGCGTTACACCCAATCACAAACTATTCGTAAAGGTCTATGGGCGCACCCGCTGGGAATTCCTCGAGGCCTCGATAGTCGCCCAGATTGGACACGGGCACATCGAGTTCAAGAAGGATGGATTCTGGCACGGAGAAGAGGACGAGCCGAACCTAATCATTCCTGGCGCGACCATCGTGAAGCAATATGCTTCAGGACAATCAGCCTATCAAAGACTGGACATAACTGTTGATTATCACAATTTCCTAGAATTCCTTGGCTACTTCATATCTGAAGGATGCGTATGCGAATCGCTTCAGCGAGGCGGGACGAGGCACATTATCGAGATCGCGCAAAAGATTGGAAAGACAGCAGAGAATATTGAATCCTGTGTCAAGAATCTGCCTTTCGGTGCTTATCGGTCTATCGACAAATACGGCTGCATGAGATGGCGTATCGAAGACAAATCACTTCTAGAGTTTCTCAAGCCTCTTGGCAAAGCCCACCAGAAGTTCATTCCTCGCTGGGCATTGAATCGAAACCCGAGAGACCTTCAGCTGTTATTCAAGGCGCTCATTGAAGGCGACGGCTCCGTTGACCAGAGAAGCGGGTGGACACGATACTATACTACGTCTAAGCGTCTAGCTGACGATGTCCAAGAACTCGCGTTCAAGCTTGGACATGGCGCAAATATTTCCTATACAGAACCGAGACCACCACGCAATCCTCTAGGATGTTACACGGTTAGTATTATCCAAGATAGGAACACTCCCTTGACCCGTCTTAATGGCACGACTTCAAGCCACCATGAAGTTGTTCAGTATCAGGGTATCGTCTGGTGTATGGAGGTCCCGAACCACATTGTCTATGTGAGAAGAAACGGAAAGACTGTGTGGTGTGGAAACAGTCAACGGTACGTGAAAGTCACGCGTAGCTATGGTTACCTGAAGCCGCCTGGGGTTCCCGAAGATCTCAAGGTTCCAGTTGAGATTCAAGGGCACAAGCTCGAGCTGAACTTTACGGACGTGATGGACTTGACTCGTCAGGCCGAGGAGGGCCTTGTTGCGAAAGGCATCAAAGCCGAGGATAGTCGGTATCTCCGGCCGAACGCTGCTACCACGAACATCGTTATGAGCATGAGTCCGCGCCAGCTCATCCATTTCTTCAACCTCCGCTGCGCCCCCGATGCTCAATGGGAGATACGCGATCTCGCTTGGTCAATGTATGCTGCGGTTCGTCTGGCTGCACCGCAAGTCTTCGGTTCCTTGCCCGCTGCTGATGAAAGCGACTACATCAAGAAACGGGTTTCCATCGTCGACGATCTGGTTCGAAAGGGACAGGACGGATTCTCTATGACGCCGTCCGGAGAGCTGTTTAGATTGGACCTTGAGCCCACGCTGGAGCTGGTCCATCCAGTCCAGACATTCGTGAAACGCTACTAAGCGAAGGCTTCACAGAACTACCCTGGCGCTGTACTAGTCGCAACAGGCCGCTTGGCCCAGATCTTCTTCTCACTCACGAGGAATCTACCACCAAAGGTGACCAGGATACTTACAAGGTTGGCCGTGTACAGAAAAGAAATGCCCAGCGCGCTTGTCAGCCCCCAGAGAAGAGGAATCCTCACAAGAAGGTCTGATGAGGATACAGCATTAAACAGTAAGACCTTCTTGACAAGTCCCCCAGCGCTTTCCCTAGACCTAAACACGAGAAAGTTGTTGAGTGCAAAGTTGACGAGTACCGCTACCTGACTGCTAAGGATCGCACCGAACAGAAAATAGACGTCGTAGATACCAGTTAGAACAAAGAGAACATATTGGTTGAGGAATATACCTAATCCGCCTACGAACCCGAATTTGACGAGTATCCAAGCTATCGAGCCTCCGGTCCTTGGCTGCCTCGGAGCAGGAGGAGGGTACATTCCGAACCCCGACGAGAAACGGGTATCTCTGATCGCAGATGCGTAGAGGGATCCTTGGTAGTATTGCCGCCTAGCTAACACCTCATTGAGCGGGTTGATGGGTCGGATCTCTGAACTCAAACGCTATCGGTCAATTCTAGCTAGTCCTACTCCGCGTGATATAACCGATACTCTCTCAGTCGATCATGATGAGCAGAATCGCGTGGAGAACGAACTGCCCTTTTTTTCTCTAAACTTCCGATATGAGTTGACAAGCGAACTACAGTTCAGATGACGGAGTAATCATTGGGATAACAGGAAGCTGTTGTCCCGGCTCTAGGAGTTGTTCGAACTCTCGTCTTGCCTTCTCCATCTTTGGATAGATGACCTCTCGAAATCCTGTTACCGCGAATTCATTTGGCCTGTAGGGGTCATTGATCACCCTCAAGGCTCCGAGCGCCAGATCATAGTTTGAAGACGCGGTTTTGAGGTAGAATCCTATGACGTCGTCTTTGTACCAGTCGCGGAAGGCGCGTTCTTTCTTGTGCCATCCCCAACTGTCGAGGACGGTCCTAGTCCATTTCATGTGCTTGAAAATCCTCATCAACCAGTTGTGAGCAAGCCACTGCGGCAGGTCAAATCTGACCTGCTTACCGAAAACCTCGAATTCAGGCCGGTTAATGTGCTCGTACGTTATCTTGTCACCGTTCTCGTCGTCAATGTTGTACCTGATCTTGTCTCGGTCCAGCTTCTCGTCGTCAGTCAATAGGTGTGGAGTGTAAATCTCGTCCTTGATCGCCATCACCTTGTGCAGGTCCAGCATTACAGTTTTCGTCGCCGCGTATCCTTTGTCCTCCCTATCATTCCTGAACACCTCTAAGACCCTGTCCACGTATTTCTCCGCGTAGGGAAGGTCTCCCCACATTATCAGATCGTAGACTCTTCTCGCAATGCCTCTGTTGGTGTCTTCGTCAAGGTTCATCCTGGCGACTGTGCTCATTACTAATCTTCTGTATTCGTCTGCGGTCTTCTTTCCCTTCCAGAACATCCAGTAAGAGTGCGAGATCTGCTTGGCCTTCATGTCAAGGATGGACTGGTAGCTTTCCTTCGCCCCGAACAGTGTGAGGATCCTCTCGTCAGCTACGATGTTCTTGAACTCGAGAAGCTCGGGCGACACAACCATTTTCCGGCCCAGGCGGAACGCCTCCATGTTTCTGACTCTCTGGCTCGCAGGGACGGTCTCCATTATCGCGTCAACGAGGTTCTGTTCGCTAACTGGTATGAGGCCTTTCTGGAAAGCCGCGCCGAGAAGAATAATGTTGGTGAAAAGCTTACTTCCAAAGTACAGTTCGGAAATCTCGCTGATCCTTCCACCGAAGTACTCGTCAGAATTTGTATGCCTTCGAATATTCTCCTCTGCATTCGGAGGATAGTTCATCATCCCGGCGAGCATCGGGATGGTCGGGACCACGGTAGTGTTCACCACTGCGGTCGTGTGAACTTGGCTGGCGTATACGAGACTTCTCTCCGCTTCGAGCATGTCAACGCCCATCAAGAGATCGGCCTTCCCATTGGGGACGATTGTTGAGATCTTGGCTTTTCCATTCGAGTACAGGACGTGTGCAGATACTGCTCCGTTTCTGATTGCGAGTCCTTTTTTGTCGTTGAACCGGACGTGGTATCCTTCTTTGGTTCCGGCTCGCGCAAGAACTGATGACATTACTCCCACGCCCATGCCGCCGACGCCGCTGATGAATATCTTCCAGGTGTCATTGAAACGGTGTGGAGCAGGCGCTGGAATGTTGTCTAGTGAGATCTCTTTGACCCTTGATTTGGGAGGTCGGTTTCTTGTGATGATTACTTTCTCGAAGGAGGGGCAGGCCATGACCTTCGTGCAGTACGTGTCAGATACGCAGATCGACTGGTCAATACCAATCTTCTCGCCGTAATCGGTATTGATTATTGTGAGTCCTGGGCAGCCGGTGTTTTTGGTGCATTCGCGGCAGTTCTCGCAGACTTCCTGTGAGATGTTGACGAAGGTTTCCTTCTTGACGAAACCCTGTCTCTCGATGATCCTGTTTCTCTCTGAACGCTTTCTCTTGTGAAACGTGATGCCGCACTCTTTGTCGGCAATGATCACTTTTACGCCTGGCTTCTCGAACACCTTGTCCAGCTCCTTCATGTACTTCTCCCGGTTGGACGGGGGCATCTTCTTCACGTAGATCTGTCCCTGACCCATCGCCCGAACAATACTCTCAATGTCCTGCGGGGTCGTCTTGTCGCCCATCAGATTGTGACCCGTCTCCGGTGTTGGCTGATGACCTGTCATCGCGGTGTTCTTGTTGTCGAGGATGAGATAGAGGATGTCTTGTCCTTCTTTGATCGAATTGGATATGGCGGTCATTCCTCTCCAGAAGAAAGTCGAGTCTCCCATCAAGGCATACTGCTTGTTCGTTACGAACGGGTCCATTCCCGCACCCGCAGCACCACCCAGCGACATCGCCGTTAGGTTGTGCATCTCACCAAACGGAGGGAGGAACGACATCGAGTAGCATCCGATGTCACCGTGGGCGAAGATGTCTTTGTGCTCAGGCGTATCTCTTAGAGAATGAACGGCGCTGAGGGTTTCCCTGTGAGGACAGCCCGCGCAAAAGCCTGGGGACCGGGGTGGGACGAGGAGACCGTAGGCTTTGATCTCAGCTAACAGATCAAGTTCCCTGTGAATCTTCTTCTGGTCAATCTTGGCTGCGGGATCGCCAAGCTCCAAGAGCAGGTTTCCAACTTTCTCGATCAGGTTGGACGGCGTGAGTCCGCTCTCTTCAGGGAATCCATCACCTTGTGGGAAGAACTTACCCCAGACCTTCGGCATGCTGGAGAGCCTTCCTTCCTGCACCAGGTCGTCCAGGATCGTTTTGACCTGGTTCTCTATTGCTGGACTCTTCTCTTCGACAACAACGATGTTCTCCACTTTCTTGGATAATTCGCCGACGATTTCAGGCTCAAGCGGATAGGTTACCGCGGGTTTCAGTATCGGGAACTGTTCATCTAGTCCGAGTTCCCAGAGAGCCTGTTCTAGATAGCTGTAAGATATTCCTGCTGCGATGAACCCGATTCGGTGTTTTCGACCATCATCGTAGAGTATCTTGTCGAGCTTATGATCTCTAACGTACTCATGGACCTTCGGGAATCGTTCTCTGATAATTTCTTTCTCCAGGTCCCATGTGTTGGGTGGTATGCTGACTCTTCGTTTCATGTCAACTTTTGAAATATCGAGGGTAATCGGATTCCTGAAGGTAATCTCTGAAGGCTGATTTTCGGAAAGAACAACGCTACCTCCGCCTTCAGCTAGATAAGTTGTGATGAGATAGCCTACGACCAAGTTCGAATATTGCGAGAGTCTGAGTCCTTCTCCGATCCAGTCCTTGACCTCCTGCGGAGTGCTGGGCTCGATGATAGCCATCTTGAGATGTTCCATAAGCTGGCGGCTGTCACCAGCAACTTGAGTGCTGGAAGCGTGTGGGTCGTCTCCACAGACGATGAGCGCGCCTCCTCTCTTTCCGCTCAAGCCGAGTTTGTCAGCATAATTGATGATGTTGATCGGGTCCGCCGCGACGTTTAGCCCGACGCTCTTCATGACAGCAACGGCGTTAACGCCGACATCCAATGCACCGTTGAGCGCTGCAGCGCCTTGGGCTTCGTCGTTGGTCATCTCTGCCCATAATCCGCACTCTCTGAGAATCTCGGCGTTCTCTTCTAGAATTGTGAA
>Ga0137396_10001948_pt1 | contig 11128 bp, 12 predicted proteins | sample czc16metaG_FD_108284 | JGI IMG/M metagenome (GOLD analysis project Ga0137396, IMG submission 108284) | Vadose zone soil microbial communities from Angelo Coast Range Reserve, California, USA - czcobulk3.16 metaG | ecosystem: Environmental > Terrestrial > Soil > Vadose zone | place: USA...
CGGCGCAGCACCGGGTCGGGCCGGATGACCAGCGTCAGCACCGAGTTGGCCTTGTCCTCGCCCTCGTCCCAGGTGATGAGCAGCACGCCGCCGTCCTGCCAGGCGCTGGAGCCAAGGATCGTTGGAACGGTTTGGGCGAGCCATGTGTCGGCGACTTTGTTGGAGCAGTCGTGTCCGTCATGGCAGAGGTCGGGCGTGATCCAGACGAACTGCGGCACGGCGCCGGACATGTCGGTGGCGAACTGGGTGAAGGGAACCACCTGCGACGGGCAGTTGCTGCCGTAGTACGCGAACGGGTTGTGCTTGAGCGCATAGGGATATGGGCTGCGGAAGCAGCCGTTGTTCATGCCTTCCATGTAGGCGCGCCATTCGAGACCCGCATCGGTCAGCTGCGCGCCGAGGCCGCCGGCCGGGAGTGCGTGGAAGCCGTCGTCGGCAATGCCCCACGTGCTGCCGGACGTCATGGCGAGATAGTTCGGCAGGCTCGGATGGGAGACACCGTGATAGTCGGTCGCCACCCCGTACTTCGCGGCCAGCTGCGCGATGTAGCCGTTGCCGACCACCTGGTCGTAGCTCCTGTTCTCCATCACGATCACGAAAACGTGGGAGGGGCTCGCAGCTGGCGTGCCCTCTGGCGTCGGGCTGGCCGCGATCGGGCTCGGTATGGAGCTCGGTGACGCAGTTGTCTTGGCGGTCGGGTGGCCTTTGGGTGCGCACGCCGCAATGAGACACGCGGAAACGACGAGGGCTACAAATCGCATGCTCTTAGAGCCTACGATCCGGGCCTGAATTGCTGCTAAACAGCCCTTCCTGGGTGCTGGAGGTCCTGTCCGAGCGGGGAGGGCGGATCACCTCATTGCGGCTCAGCGGGGAAGAGCTGCTCGACCAGGGGATCGGGATCGACGATCCGAGCTCTCCCGATTTCGTCGCGGGTGGGGCGCAGGGGTGGGACGAGATGGTGCCGAACGTCGAGGCTTTTGGGTTGTTGCCTGATCATGGGGAAGCTTGGCGGACGCCATGGGTTGTCGATGAGGAGAGCCCGACCGCGGTGGTGATGTCGTGCCGCGGGCGAGCGGTGCCGTTCGAGCTGCGGCGTCGGATCGAGTTGGGCGAGCGGGTGCGTGTGGATTACTCATACAGGAACGCCGGGGCTGAGTCCCACCTTGCGTACTGGTGTGCACATCCGCTGTTCAGGTTCGAGAACGGGATGGAGATTGGCGTGCCTGGGGGCGCGGAGTTGGCCGTGTTGGCTGAGGGAACGAGTACCAAGAGGTTCTTGCCGAAGGGATCGATTGATCGGGCGAGGCTCGGCTGGAGGTCGGGTGCTGCTGTCCAGCTCGAGTGGGACGCCGGGTTGACTCCTTATGTCGGGATCTGGGTGTGCAATGGAGATCTAGGCGGCTATCGGCAGATTGCGGTCGAGCCGGCGACTGGGGGCAATGACCGGCCGGATCTCGCGGCGCCGCCGCCGATGCTCGCGCCAGGCGAGACGTTCGAATGGTGGCTCGAGATCAGCGACAGGAGGACTGGGAAAAGGGTGTAGCGGCGGCGCTGGAAGGCGATTTTTGGGCGTCTGAAAGGCGCGTGTGCATGCACTCGCGGCACTGGGCGGAGCTGGAACCCCGCCGGAGCCGGCACTGGGCGATTCTGACCCTGCTCGGGCTAGCCGGGCGATGGGGCCTGGCCCTCTCCTAAACTGAGCCGCGTGTCCAAGCTCCTTGGCTTGAGGTGTCGCGAGTGCGGCACCGAGTATGAGTTGCAGGCGACGCACGTCTGCGAGATGTGCTTCGGCCCGCTTGACGTCGTCTACGACCAGGCGGCCTTGAAGAAGACGGTCAGCCGGGAGCGGATCGAGCAAGGCCCCAAGTCGATGTGGCGCTACCGGGACCTGCTGCCGGTCGAGGATTCGGCTGCGGTGGTCACCTTAGGTGAGGGCATGACGCCGCTCGTGAAGGCGGACCGCCTGGGCGCTGAGCTTGGGCTGCGGAATCTCTACCTGAAGAACGACAGCATGAACCCGACCAACTCCTTCAAAGATCGGGTGGTGTCGGTCGCCATCAGCTGGGCGCGGTCGAACGGCTTCGAGACCATCGCCTGCGCTTCCACGGGCAACCTCGCCAACTCCGTCGCGGCCTATGCCGCACGTGCCGGGCTGGAATGTTTCGTTTTCATCCCCGTCGACCTCGAGCCGGCCAAGATCTCCAGCATCGAGGTCTTCGAGCCCAACATGGTCGCAGTCCGCGGCAACTATGACGAGGTCAACCGGCTCTGCAGCCAGCTCGTCGAGTCAACCCCCTGGGCTTTCTGCAACATCAACATCAGGCCCTTTTACGCGGAGGGTTCCAAGACGCTGACGTTCGAGACGGCCGAGCAGCTCGGCTGGAAGCTGCCCGACGAGATCATCATCCCGATCGCGAGCGGCTGCCAGTTCGTGCGCCATCGCCAGGCGGCACGGGAGCTGGTCGAGTACGGGCTGGTGAAAGAGGACCGCGTTCCGAAGTTCACCGGCGCCCAGGCGCTTGGCTGCTCACCCGTCTACAACGCGTGGAACTCGGACACCCCCGAGCGGGTGCTGCCTGTGAAGCCGGACACGATCGCGCGCTCGATCGCTATCGGCAACCCGTCGGACGGCATGTACGTGAACCGGATTGCTCGCGAGACCGGCGGCGTGGTGGAGGCCGTGACCGAAGAGGAGATCGTCGAAGCGATGCGACTGCTCGCTCGGACCGAGGGCATCTTTACCGAGACAGCAGGCGGCGTCACGATCGGGGTGCTGAAGAAGCTCGCCAAGGCGGGGCGCTGGAATGGGGACGAGGTCGTCGTCGCCTACGTCACTGGCCACGGCCTCAAGACCGCCGATGTCCTGGCTACGACGAACGGCCACTCCAAGCGCGTGGAAATAGAACCCACGCTAAAGTCGTTTCGCGAAATGGTGAAAATTTAGAAATGGCTCAATTCCGCATCCCCGGCCCTTTGCGGCGTCTCTCGGAGGGCCAGACGACAGTCGACGTCGAGGCAACGGACCTGGGCACGGCGATCGAGGCGCTGGACGCCCGGTATCCAGGCTTCAAGGACCGCCTTCTCGACGAGAGCGGCGAGCTGCGTCAGTTCGTCAACGTCTACCTGAACGACGAGGACGTGCGGCTGGGCTCCGGCCTGAACGCGAAAGTTGGCGCCAAGGACGAGATCTCGATCGTGCCGGCGGTGGCCGGGGGTCGCGGCCGGGCTTAGACTCCGCGGTATGGGTCGCCGGCGGCTGAAGCTGATCTTTGGTCCCGACATGGTCAAAGAGCCGGTGATCTACCAGCTCGGCAAGAAGTTCGAGATCGTGACCAACATCCGCCGGGCCGACGTCACCCGCGACCAGGGTTGGGTCCTGCTCGAGATCAGCGGAGAGGCCGAAGAGCTCGATCGTGGCGTGTCGTACCTGGAGTCATGCGGAGTAAAGGTCGAACCGGCGGAAGGAGACCTGGTCGAGTAACAGAGGACTGCTAACCTCGCCAGGTTGAAAAGCAGCGTCGATGTCGCGATCATTGGCGCCGGCCAGGCCGGTCTCGCCACGAGCTGGTACCTCCAGCAGGCAAACATCGACCACGTCGTGCTCGAGGCTGGGCGGGTTGCAGAAACCTGGCGGACGCGACGCTGGGACTCCTTCTGTTTGGTCACACCCAACTGGAGCGTCCAGCTTCCCGGCGCTATGCATGAGAGCCCTGCGCCAGACGGGTACATGACCCTGTCGGAACTGGTCGATCATCTGCAGTCGTGGGCGGATTCATTTGAGGCTCCGCTCGAGGGTGACAGCGAGGTCAGCTCGCTCGATGCCGCCGATGGAGGCTTTCTCCTCTCGTTGCCTTCAGGCACCCTCATGGCGCGCGCTGTGGTGGTGGCGACGGGCGCTTACCAGCGACCTCATCGCCCGGCGGGCGCTGACCGGCTTCCGAAGGAGGTCGTGCAGATCTTTGCCGAGGAATACACCAATCCATCGGACCTGAGGCCAGGTGCGGTCGTGGTCGTGGGGAGCGGCCAGACCGGGTGCCAGCTGGCAGAGGAGATACACCAGTCGGGACGCAAGGTGTTCCTGGCCTGCGGGCGGTGCGTCTGGATTCCGCGACGGCTACAAGGCCACGACACCTTCTGGTGGATGACCGAGTCGGGTTTCATGGATCGGACCCCTGACAAGCTGCCTTCGCCCTTGGGCAGGCTCCTCGGGAACCCGCAGGCGACCGGCCATGACGGGGGCAGGGACCTCACCTTCCGAGTGCTGCACGAGATGGGCGTCGAGCTGCTCGGCCGGTTTGTCGGAGCCGAAGGTTCCGAGCTTCACTTCGCCGACGATGTGGCCGCCAGCGTGGACTTCGGTGATGCCAGGCTCGTCGACCTGATGACGTTTGTCGGTGCGGACTGCGCCGCGAAGGGAATCGATTCGCCCGCTTTCGAGATGCCGCCGCCGTTCCGCATCAGGACTCGAGATCGGCTGGACGTCGCCAAGGAAGACATCGGGACTGTGATCTGGACTAGCGGCTACCGGCCCGACTATGGGTGGGTCAAGTTTCCGGTCTTCGATGAGATGGGTTTCCCGATGCAGACGGACGGCCGGTCCAAAGTGCCTGGCTTGTACTTCATGGGCGTGCACTGGATGAGGAAGGGCAAGTCGTCAATTCTTTACGGCGTCGGCGAGGATGCAGAGGTAGTCGCCGGCCAGATCGTCGAGGCGCGCCGATAGAACTGAGCTACTGGGTGAACCCGTGGTGGAGCGAGACACGCGTGCTTGACTCGCCCCTGTCACCTGACGAGTGCCGCCGAGCCCTCGAGTCCGAAACCGGGGTGTTGTGGGGCAAGCCAGTCCTTCGAGGTCTTCTCTCAAGCGCGGACAGGATGGTCCTGCGGAAGCGCAGTGTGTGGCTGAACAACGGATTTGAGACGCTTGCCGACGTAACGCTGCGGCCGAGCGCGCACGGCACGCAAGTGGCAATCACGTGGAGAAGCCATTATTTCGTGGCTGCGTTCATCACGCTTTGGCTCGGATTGGTCGTCCTCATCGCCGGCTTTGGGGCGGTGCTGAGCGGCATGCCTGAGGCCTCGGCGATTGTGCTGGTCTTCCTGCTGTTCGGCTTCGGCTTTGTGGCGCTTGGCCGCCTTCTCGCACGCCCCGATCGCTCGGTGCTTTTGGAGTTCATCGCCCAGGTCACCGCCGGGTCGCCTTATCCGGACGCGATGCTGCCCCCAAGGTAGCGAGGGATGCCTGGATGGTAGGTTGCCTTCAATGAAAGTTGCAGTCGCGATGTCCGGCGGGGTCGATTCTTCGGTCGCGGCCGCCCTCTTGCAGGCCCAAGGCCATGACGTCGTCGGCGTCACCCTGCAGCAGTGGCCGCGCGAGGACATGGAGGAATCGGCGAAGCACGGCGGCTGCTGCTCGCTCAACGCCGTCGAGGATGCGCGCCGCGTGGCATCGCTGCTCGGCATTCCCTATTACTGCTGGAACCTCGAGAAGGAGTTCGGAGAGCGGGTCATCGAACCGTTTCACCGCGACTACCTCGAGGGACGGACGCCCAATCCATGCGTGCGCTGCAACGCTTTCGTGCGCTTCGACCTCATGCTCGGCCGGGTGCTTGACCTCGGGTTCGACCGGCTCGCGACGGGTCACTACGCCCGAATCGTCAATGGGGGCGAGCTGCACGCCGCGGTCGATGACGCCAAGGACCAGTCTTACATGCTCTATCACCTCGATCGCGACCGCCTCGGGCGGATCCTCTTCCCGCTTGGTGGCATGACGAAGAGCGAGGTGCGCGAGCACGCTCGCGAGTTCGGGCTTCCGGTCGCCAACAAGGCGGAGAGCCAGGAGATCTGCTTCATTCCACGCGGGGAAACTGCGCGCTACCTGGCGAATCGACTCCCCGTGCGTGCTGGCGCAGTCGTCGACTCGGGTGGCCGGGAGCTTGGCAGTCATCGTGGTACTCCGCTCTACACAGTCGGACAGCGAAGGGGTTTCGGCGACCTGGCCGAGACCGGGCCGTGGTACGTGATGCGCGTCGACGCGCCCTCCAACCGGCTGGTCGTCGGCCGCAAGGAGGAGCTGGCCGCACGCGACGTCGAGCTGCGCGACGTCACGTTCATCGATGGGTCGGAGCCCGAATCGATCCGGTGCGAGGCGCGGCTCCGCTATCACGCGCGGCCGATCGCGGGCGAGTATCGAGCAGGCCGTCTTTCGCTGGATGAGCCGTTCTTCGGCGCGGCGCCCGGACAGGCGGCCGTGCTCTACTCGGGGAGCCGCGTCCTTGGCGGGGGGATCATCGCCAGCGCGTCGTGAGCGGCCGTCCGGATCTCGTGCTGGCGGTGCTCCACTGGATCGAGTACCTCGGCTTGCTGGGCGGGCTGGGGTCGATGGTCATCAGGCGCCTGGCCGCCAACCGGCCGCCGCTCCGCTGGGTCGCGCCGCCGATGCACATCTTTCTCGGCGTTGCTTTCGCGGGCGGGCTGGCGGTGATCGGCGTCGAAGCGTTGCACGCGGGGGCGGCCCCAGGTTGGGAGCGCATCGCACGTGTGGCGGCGGAGGGCCTGGCGTTTGCCTTCTGTCTCCGCGGGATCTCGTTCGTGGCGCCCGCCGCGTTTCTTGCCGTTGCGCTGCTGCCATTGGGCGGGCACGCTGCAGCGGTCGAGCCCCCGGCGGGCGCTGAGCTGGCCGATGTCCTACACGTTGCCTCCGCCAGCATCTGGGCCGGAGGCATCCTGGCGCTCGCGACGCTCCAGCCGCCGGACGGCTGGCGTGGAGGTGAAGCCAAAAACCTCCTCGAACGCTTTGCCGGGGTCGCTCTGATCGCTTTCGCGGTGACGGCGCTCACCGGCGTGCTTCGTGCCACCGAGCAGCTTCACGGGGTGAGTGACCTCTGGACCACCTCCTACGGCATCGTTCTGCTGCTCAAGGCGGTTGGCGTCGGCATCATGCTTCTGCTTTCGCTGGCCTGGCGGCGGGGCTTGCCGGTAGCCCGGGCCGAGGCCACGGCGGCCATCCTGGTCGTAGCTGCCACCGCGGTGCTGGCTGCCTACCCAAACCAGGCATAGAATCCGAGGGTGGCCACCGTTCGCGAGGTCATGAAGACGACGCTCTACTCCGTCGATCCTTCGACGACGGTCGGCGAGGCCATCTCGCTGATGGCGCAGAACAGGATCGGCTCGGCCCTGATCATGGAGGGCGGCAAGCTCATCGGGATCTTCACCGAGCGCGACACGGTCCGCGCCATATCGCAGTCGTATGACGCGCCCACGCACGAAATCTCGTCCTGGATGACGCGCGACCCCAAGACGGTGAGCCCTGACGTCGATTCCGAGGACGCCTTGAGGACGATGCTCGACAGCGGCTTCCGCCACCTGCCGGTGGTGGAGAGGGGAGAGGTGATCGGCATGGTCTCGATGCGAGACCTGGCCGCGGAAACCCAGTAACCGCGCGCTAAAATAATCGGCCCCCGCATCCAGGTGGTTTCGTGCGCCTAAAAAACGGCGCGAAGGATTTCGACGGCATTGGGCCTTCTGGCGCTCCGGCGCTACCTCCCGTACCTGCGACCTTACACACGGCTTGTGGTCGTGTTCGGTTTGGCTCAGCTGGGCAGCCTTGCCACGGCCGCGTCAATCCCGAAGGTGATCCAGTACATCATCGACGGGCCGATCACCCACAACCAGCTCGACCGGCTCGTGCAGATGGCCGCGCTCCTGGTCTTCATCGGCCTGCTCGAGTTCGTCTTCATCTACCTGCGCCGCAACTACTCGGGAATCGCATCGCTGCGCATGGAGACCGACCTGCGCAACGACTTCTATGCGCACCTCCAGGGCCTGCAGGTTGCGTTTCACGACAACTGGCAGTCGGGACAGCTGTTGTCGCGTGCAATTTCCGACATCGCCACTGTGCGGCGATTCGTGAGCTTCGGCCTGATCTGGTTCCTGCAGACGATCGTCACGTTCGCGGTCGTCTTCGTCCTTATGTTCCAGCTGGACTGGAGGCTCGCGGTGGTCGTGGTCATCTGCATGCTGCCCATCGCGTACCTCAGCAACAAGTTCCACGACAAGTACAAGCTCATCGCGCGACGCCTCCAGGATCAGCAGGGCGACCTCACGACGGTCATCGAGGAAATGGCCACCGGCGTCCGCATCATCAAAGCGTTCGGCCGGATGCCGTTGATGCAAGACCGTTTCGAGGACCAGGCCCGGCTTCTGCGCAGCACGAGCCTCCAGGGCATCGGTACACGCGCGCTGCTGTGGACACAGCTCAACTTCTTGCCGAACCTCTCGTTGGTCGCTGTGCTGCTCATCGGCGGCTTCAACGTCGTGCAGGGGTCGCTCACCATCGGCGGCCTTGTTGCTTTCATGAGCTACGTCTTCATGCTCACGTGGCCGATGGACGCCATCGGCTGGGTCTTGTCCATGAGCGAGGAATGCCAGACCGCGTCAGAGCGGCTGAACGAAGTGATCGACTCTCGCCCGGAGATCGGCGACCATCACGGCGCGCGCTCTCTTGATGAATGCCGCGGCCACATCGAGCTGCGTGGCGTCGGGTTTAAGTATCCGAAGTCGGACGAATGGATCCTGCGCGATCTCAACCTGACAATCGAACCGGGCGAGACGGTCGGCATTGTCGGCCGCACCGGCAGCGGTAAAACCACGCTTGCCTATCTGCTGCCGCGGCTCTATGACGTCGACGAGGGGTCGGTCCTGCTCGATGGCGTCGATGTGCGCGAGTTGACGCTCCGCTCGCTGCGCTCACACATCGGCGTTGCGTTCGAAGATCCGATCCTGTTCTCGGCCTCGGTCCACGAAAACCTGGTGATGGGGCGGCCGATCGTCTCGGACGAAGAGCTGAAGCGCGCGATCGACATCGCGAGAGCCGGTTTTGTATGGGACCTGCCGTGGGGCCTCGAGACCCGGGTCGGCGAACAGGGTTACACGCTGTCGGGTGGACAGCGGCAGAGGCTCGCCCTGGCGCGCGCGGTGCTTGGCCGGCCGCCGGTCCTCGTGCTGGACGACCCGCTTTCGTCGGTAGACGTCCATACCGAAGCCGTCATCGAGGAGTCGCTCGCGAGAGTGCTTCGCGGTGTCACTGGCTTGCTGGTCGTGCATCGGCCCTCGACGCTGGCGCTGGCCGATCGAGTCGCGTTGCTGGACGGCGGAACGATCGTGGCTACCGGCACTCACACCGACCTCATGAAGACGAACGACCTTTACCGTGCCCTGCTCTCGCAGGAGTACGAGCGGAGCTCAGAGGAGGTGCCGGCGTGAGCGTAGGAGCCCCGGTGGATCGTTGGCGTGGCGTGGCGTCGGAAGAGATCGACGAGTTCTCTCCCAGCGTCGCGGGCTTACTCCGCAGGCGCAGTCGCCGTTTGCTCTTTGGGCTCGCGAAGCCATATCGATGGGAGATCGCACTCGCGGGAGTGCTCATCCTTGTGCGCTCGGCCGCCTACCTCGCGCTGCCTTATCTCGTCGGGCTCGGCATCGACGCCGGCATCCGTCCCGGTCGCACGGGCAACCTGCGGACACTGGTTGTGGTCGTCGCCGCGCTGCTTCTCGCCCTCATGGTCAATGCTGCCGCCAACTACGCCTTCTTGCGCCTCTCCGGGCGGATCGGCGCGGACATCTTGTTCGACCTGCGCCGGGCCCTGTTCGCCCACGTGCAAGAGCTCTCGCTTTCGTTCTTTGAGCGCTACACGTCCGGGCGCATCATCTCTCGCCTCACCTCGGACATCGATGCGCTCAACGAGCTGCTGGCCACCGGCCTGACGTCTGTCATCACCTCCGTGATCTCCGTGGTCGCGATCACCGTGATCCTCATGCGCCTGGACGCGCGCCTCGGCACGGTCACGCTGGTCGCGATGCCGCTGGTGCTTGGGTTGACGTACTGGTTTCGCAGCAACTCAGCGCGTTCGTACCGTGCGGTGCGACGCGCGATTGTGCTCGTGATCGTTCACTACGTCGAGTCGCTCGGTGGCATCAGGGCGGTGCACGCGTTCCGGCGCGAGCCGCGCAACCAGGAGATCTTCCAGGACGTCAACGGCCGCTACCGCGACGCCAACATCTGGTCCAACCGCCTCGCGTCGATATTCGGTCCGGCGATCAACCTGCTGGGCCGGCTTACGACAGCCTCCGTGCTGCTGTTCGGAGGCTATCTCGTCGTCCAGGGCCAGCTCACCCTCGGTGTGCTGACCGCCTTCGTCCTTTATTTGAGGCAGTTCTTCGAGCCCATGCAGGACCTGTCGCAGTTCTACAACGTCTTCCAGGCTGCAGGGGCTGCGTTGGAAAAGCTCGCGGGCGTCATCGAGGAGGCGCCCACGGTGCCCGAGCCTGTGCAACCTGTTCGCCTCGATGAGGTCAAAGGCGCCGTCGCCTTCGAAACGGTGACGTTCGCTTATCGCGACAAGCCGGTGCTCCACGACATCAACCTCACCATCCCGGCCGGGCAGATCGTCGCCGTGGTCGGGGAGACGGGCGCCGGCAAGACCACGATGGCGCGACTGATGTCTAGGTTCTACGACCCGTCCGCCGGCAGGCTCACGCTTGATGGCACGGACCTCCGCTCACTTTCGGTCACCGACCTGCGGAGAGCGATCGTCATGGTGACCCAGGAAGCCTTCCTGTTCTCGGGCACCGTCGGCCAGAACCTCATGTTCGGCAGGCCGGAGGCATCGCGGGACGAGATGCTCGCGGCCGCGCGCGCCATCGGCGCCGACGACTTCATCCGGGCGATGCCCAACGGCTACGAGACCGACGTGCGGCGCCGCGGCGTGCGCCTCTCGTCCGGCCAGCGGCAGCTGGTCGCCTTCGCGCGAGCATTCCTGGCCGACCCGAAGGTGCTCATCCTCGATGAGGCGACCTCGTCGCTCGACCTGCCTTCGGAGCGGCTGGTGCAGCGGGCGCTGCGCACATTGCTGCGCGGGCGTACCGCGGTGATCATCGCCCATCGCCTTTCCACCGTCGAGATCGCGGACCGGGTGCTGGTCATCGACGGCGGACGTGTGGTCGAGGACGGCGCTCCGTCAGACCTGCGCCGGCGCAGCGGCGCATACGGCGACCTGCATCGCGCGTGGGTGAAGTCGCTGGCCTAGGTCTTCGCGGAGGCTCGGGACGCCACCGCGAGCAGTGCCATCTC
>Ga0137396_10001951_pt1 | contig 11117 bp, 9 predicted proteins | sample czc16metaG_FD_108284 | JGI IMG/M metagenome (GOLD analysis project Ga0137396, IMG submission 108284) | Vadose zone soil microbial communities from Angelo Coast Range Reserve, California, USA - czcobulk3.16 metaG | ecosystem: Environmental > Terrestrial > Soil > Vadose zone | place: USA...
CGCCATCGTCATGTCGTTCCTCAACTTCCTCCCGATGGGGAAGCACTTCCACATCATCACCGGGCTGCCGACCGTCTACTTCCAGCGGCTGCAGCCGATGGGACAGCTCAGCAAGCTCGACCTGGAGAACGCGACCAGCTTCGGCGTCTCCAAGCTCAGCGACCTTTCCTGGAAGGAGATCCTCGACACGTACTCCTGCACCGAGTGCGGCCGCTGCCAGACGTACTGCCCCACCTACGACACGGGAAAGCCGCTCACCCACAAGGAAGTGAACCGCGCCATCCGCCACCACGCGCAACAGGCCGCGGCGGCGATGCCGCTCCCGCTCGGGGCGCTCCTCTCGCGGATGAACCGCGTTCCCCCCTCGCCGAACGGCCACGGAGGGAACGGGCACGACGGCGCGGCTGCGGGTCTCCAGCTTCCCGCCGAATTGGCGGAGAAGCTGCCGCCGCTGGTGGGGAACGAGAACGGCGTGCTGCCCGACGAGACCATCTGGGCGTGCACCACCTGCGGCTGGTGCGAGCAGGCCTGCCCGGTCTTCATCGAGCACCTCCCGCGCATCGTCGACATGCGGCGCCACCTGGTCCTCATGGAGTCGCGCTTCCCCGACGAAGCGGCGCGGGTCTTCAAGGGAATGGAGGGCCAGGGCAATCCGTGGGGGATGGGCTCCAACCGGCGCGCCGAGTGGTGCGCCGACCTGGGCGTGCGCACGGCGGCGAGCGTCAAGGAGGCGGCCGAGAATTTCGAATGGCTCTTCTTCGTCGGCTGCGCGGGGAGCTTCGACGAGAGGCAGAAGAAGGTCTCGCGCGCCATCGTCAAGATCCTGCAGGCGGCGAAGGTGGACTTCGTCATCCTCGGCGAGGAGGAGACCTGCAACGGCGACTCGGCGCGAAGGCTGGGGAACGAGTACCTGTTCCAGTCGCTCGCGCAGCAGAACGTCGAGACGCTGAACCGCTACGGCGTGAAGAAGATCATCACCCAGTGCCCGCACTGCTTCAACACGCTGGCGAACGAGTACCCGCAGTTCGCCGGGCACTTCAAGGTGCTGCACCACAGCGAGGTGATCGCGCAGCTGGTCGACGAGGGCAGGCTCAAGCCGGGCGCGGTGCAGCTCGACGAGCCGGTCACCTACCACGACTCCTGCTATCTGGCGCGCCACAACGGCATCAGCGAGGCGCCGCGCCAGGCGCTGGTCGCAATCGGCGTCAAGGTGAAGGAGATGGACCGGAGCCGCACCGAGACGTTCTGCTGCGGCGCGGGCGGCGGCCGCATGTGGCTGGAGGAGACCATCGGCCAGCGCATCAACCAGAACCGCGTCGACGAGGCGGCGAAGACGCTGGGCGAGAAGGGCGTGGTGGCGACGAGCTGCCCGTTCTGCCTGACGATGATCAAGGACGGCATCAGCGAGACCGGCCGGGGCGAGTCGATGCAGGCGAAGGACATCGCCGAGCTGGTGGCCTCCGGGCTGCCTTGCGCGCAGTCGTCACCGTCCGCCAGCTGGGCGCCGGGGATCTCCTCGCGTCGGGCGAGCTCTGCGAGCGGATGCGGAAGAGGGACCCGGCGGTCGAGCCGTTCGCGCAGCGGCTGCCCATCCTGGCCGAGGGCCCGCGCGCGCTGCTCGATCTCTGGCGCGTCGCGCAGGACGAGGACGGAGCGCTGCAGGGCATCGCGTTCGCGGCCGTGCGCGAGTCGCGGACTCCGGAGGGCGCGGAGCGCCCGGTCGCGGATTTCTACGCGGCGGTCGCTCCGGAGCTGCGCCGGCAAGGACTGGGGCGCGCGCTGTCCGCTCCGGCGCTGGATTGGGCCGCCGCGCAGGGTGCGACGCTGCGGGCACGCGTGCGCGACGGAGCAGCGCCGGGGCAGGCGTTCCTGCGTTCGCTCGGATTCCGCGAGACGTCGGTGCAACTGTCTCTTGCGTGGTCAGCGCGTCGCCTCGAGGTGCCGGACATGCCCGCCCTGCGCATCAAGCGGCCCGGTCCGGGCGAGGCGATGCGCGAGCTGGAGCGGCTGTCGCGCGAGGCATGGGCCGGCGCTCACGACACGTTCGCAACTAGGTCCGACGAGGTGGCGCAGCTCTTCGGAGAAGAGGGACGGCTGGTGCTCCTGGCCGAGGCGGAGCGGCGCGCAGTCGCGTATCTTTCCGCCGTCCGGCTGGGCCGGACCCTCGGAATCGAGGAGGTCGCCGTGCTTCCCGAGTTCCGCCGCATGGGCATCGGCCGTGCCCTGCTCGCCGCTGCGTTGGAAGGCACGGCGCACGCGGTCCTGTCGGTGGCCGAGTCGAACGGTCCCGCCCGGGCCCTGTACCGCTCCTTCGGTTTCACCGTCTCCGCGCGCCGGCTGGTCCACGAGCTGCGCCATGGGTGAGGTCGTGGTCCGCGAAGCGCGGCCGGAGGACGACGCGGTGGTGGGCGAGATCCTCGTCTCCGGATACTTGACCCGGTACGCGCAGAAGATGCCCGAGGTGGTGCTCAGCGACCGCCGCAAGGCCGAGCTGCGCGACGTGGCCTCGAAGCGGAGACAGGCGCTGGTGCTGGTCGCGGAGCTGGACGGAAAGGTGGTCGGCACCGTGACGGTCTGGCGGCCCGGGGCGCCGGCGAGCGAGGCGTGGCTCCCCGAGGCATGCGATCTGCGCCACCTGGCCATCGATCCCGCCGTCCAGGGCCGGGGACTCGCCAAGCCCCTGCTCGACGAGGCCGAGCGCCGGGCGCGCGGGATGGGCGCGCAGTACGTCTGCCTCCACGTCCGGCGCGGCAACAAAGGCGTGGCCAGGCTCTACATGGATCGCGGCTACGTGCGCGCCCCGGAAGGCGACCTCGACCTTCCCGAGGTGCTGCTCGACGCGTACTTCCTGACCCTCCGCTGAGCCAGCCGGGTCCTTCGTCGCCGCCGGATCAGCGGGCGCGGACGGCGGGCGGCTGGGAGAGAGCGCGGGCGACGCGGACCAGCCGCACGCGGCGGTCGTCGCGCTGCGCGACCGTCAGCTCCAGCCCTCCGACGTAGAACCGGTCTCCCGACTGCGGGATGGCGCCGGCGCAGGAATTGAGCAGACCAGCGAGGGTTTCGAAGTCGCCGTCGCGGGGCAGCTGGGCGCCGAGCACCTGGTTCACCTCGTCGATGCGGGCCTCTCCCCGCAGGAGGGCCGTCCCGTCGGCGCCCAGCGGCGGGACGGCCACCTCGGTGTCGTGCTCGTCCCGGATCTCGCCCACGATCTCCTCCAGGATGTCCTCGAGCGAGACGATGCCGGCGAATCCGCCGTACTCGTCGGCGACGAGCGCGAGATGGCTGCGCTTGAGCTGCATCTCGCGGAGGATCTCGTCGACGCGCTTGGTCCACGGCACCCAGAGCGGGGGACGCAGCAGGTCCTGCAGCACGATCAGCTCGGGATTGGCGAGCAGAGGGATGACGTCCTTGGTGTGCAGCACGCCGCGGATCCGATCGAGATCTCCGTCGTACACGGGCATCCGGGTGTGGCCCTCCTCGGAGAGGAGGTCGATCACCTGCTGGGGCGTGGCCTCGATGGGGACCCCGACCACGCGCGTCCGCGGGACCATCACCTCCTTCGCCGTCCGGCCGGCGAAGTTGAACAGGCCGTGCACCAGCTCGGCCGAGGGCGCGCGCTTCTCGCCGCCCCGGGACTCCCCGGAGAGGATCTTCTCGATCTCCTCGAGGGGTGGGGGTGGAGGCGTGTAGCGGGCCGTCGCCCCTTGCCGCAAGAGCAGCGCGTCGAAGAAGCGCAGCATGAGCCGCATCGGGGGCTTGAAGAGGGCACAGACGACCCAGGTGGGCCCGGCCAGCGCCAGGCTCCAGCGCAAGGGGTTCGCCGCGGCAAGCGAGCGCGGCGCCAGGTCCAGGACGAGCGCCAGGACGCCCGCGATCAGCCCGGCCAGCAGCTGGAGCGTGGCTCGGGACATCGAGGCGCGCGCGATGCCCGCGCGGGCCAGGATGCCGTTGACCCAGATGGCGCAGGCCACCGCGGCGAAGGCGAGGAGCCCGCTGGCCGCGGCGCGAAGCGCGGCCGCGGTCGGCTCCGGATCGCGCTTCATGGAAAGCACCCAGCGCACGCGCCGGGGCGAGCCGTGCGCCTCCCGAAGCTCGTCCTCCCCCACCGCGGTCAGCGCCACGTCCGCCGCCTGGAGCAGCGCGCGGGACGCGAGCGCGGCACCCGCTGCCACCAGCTCGATCATCTCTGCCCCGCAGCGTACCATCCCGGGCAGTTGAAAGGACGGCCGCGGACCCTTATTGTCCGCCCCCCATGAAAGCGCGCGTCGTGGTCACGCTGAAGCGCTCGGTGCTCGACCCGCAGGGCCAGGCGGTGGGGCGGGCCCTCGCTTCGCTTGGGTTCGGCGAGGTGCAGGGGGTCCGTCTCGGGAAGATCATCGAGCTGGACCTGGACGAGAACGACCCGCGCCGCGCCCGCGATCGCCTCACGTCCATGTGCGAGAAGCTCCTCGCCAACACCGTCATCGAGGAGTACCGCATCGAGGAACCGGCCTGATGCTCTTCTCGGTGGTCGCCTTCCCGGGGACGAAATGCGACCACGACGTCTACCATGTCGCCAAGCATGTCCTGGGACGAGCGGCCCGTTACATCTGGCACAAGGACCGCGACCTGCGCGGCGCCGACGTGGTGGTGCTCCCCGGGGGCTTCTCCTACGGTGACTACCTGCGCACCGGCGCCATCGCCCGCTTCTCGCCGGTGATGGACGAGGTGCGCAAGTTCGCGCAGCGGGGCGGGCACGTCATCGGGATCTGCAACGGTTTCCAGATCCTGCTCGAGGCGGGAATGCTCCCGGGCGCGGTGCGGCGCAACGACTCGCTCAAGTACGTCTGCCGCGACGTCCACCTCAAGGTGGAGAACGCGATGACGCCCTGGACGCGCAAGTACGCGCGGGGCGAAGTGGTCCGGGTGCCCATCGGCCACGGCGACGGGAACTACTACATCGATCCGGAAGGGCTGAAGCGGCTCGAAGGCGAAGGCCAGATCGCCTTCCGCTACTGCGACCCCCATGGCGCGCGCGGCGTGCCCGGAGCCAACCCCAACGGGTCGCTGGCCGACATCGCCGGCATCTCGAATGCGCGCGGGAACGTGATCGGCATGATGCCGCACCCCGAGCGCCTCAGCGAAGGCGTGGTCGGCGGCGAGGACGGGCGCCGGCTGTTCGAGAGCATCGTCGAAGCAGTCGAATAGCCCCGTTTCTACTTCCAGCGCTCGATTCGGGTGACCGCGATCTTTTGGGGGGTCGAGGTCGGGTCAGAGCGTCGCGCTTTCGTCCCCTAGCATCGCGCGCCGGATGAGCTTCACCGGCGGGAAGCCCTGCCGCAAGAATGCATCGTGGAAGTCCTGCAGGCGGAAGCTCGCGCCGGCCTTCCGGCGGTAGTCCTCGCGCAGCTTGAGGATCTGCAGCTTCCCGAGCGTGTAGACGAGGTACGTCGGATCGCGCGTGCCGCGCTTGGTCTCGCGCACCGCGTTGGCGTGCGACTGGTACCCTTCCTTCTCGAAGAACTCCACGGCCTGGTCGAAGGTCATGTCACCGGTGTGCATCCGGATGCCGACCACGTAGCGGGCGTTCCGCAGCAGCGCGTCCTGGAGCTGCCCGAGGCGCAGCTTGAGGAACGCGGCGTCCTTCTCCTCGGGCACGCCGGGCGTACGGCCGTAGCCCTCGTCCAGCATCATCTGCTCGGTGTAGTGCGCCCATCCCTCGGCGTTGGTGCCGCTGCCCAGCAGCTTGCGCACCTTGGTGGGGGCGCGCTGCACCCAGAGGAACTGCACGTAATGGCCGGGGTACGCTTCGTGGACTGCCGTGCTGATCACCGTGCCCCGGTTGAAGCCGGCCATGTGCTCCTCGACCTGCTTCGGCGTCCAGCTCGGCTCCGGCAGCGTGACGTTGAAGAAAGCCACCTTGGCGCGCTGCTCGAAGGGGCCCGGGATGTCCATCGAGGCAAAGGTGAGCGCGCGCATGAACGGTGGCGTCTCCTCCAGCACGGGCGGCACGGGAGAAGGGATGGTCACGATCCGGCGCTCCGCGATGAAGCCGCGCAGGTCGCCGAAGGTGTTGCGGAAGGCCTGCAGCAGCTCGCCCGGCGCGGGGTGGTCCTTGCCCAGGTCCTCCAGCACCTGCTCCGGCGTGCGGTCCGGCGCGAGCATCCGCCCCACCCGGTGGAACTCGCGCTGGTTCCGGCGGAGATCGGCCATCCCGATCTCCAGCAGCCGCTCCAGGGGGATGTCCACCATCTCGTCGACCAGCAGCTTCCTGCGGTAGGTCTCGGCGCCGATCCGGTAGTCCCCGTTGGACCTGGCCAGCAGGTCGTTCTGCAGGAAGTGCTGGTAGGCGCGCAGCGCAGAGAGGACCTGCTGGTTCGCCTGCGAGAACTCGCGAAGGGTGGCCTCGTCCTTGGCGTCCTTGAACGCGGCGGGCACGTCCTTCTCGAAGAAAGAGAGGATCCCCGGGAGCTGCTCCAGGGCGATCTCGGTGTACCGCCGCGGCGGGTCCTTCAGGTTCTGCCGGGCGATGTCGAGGACCCCGGGCATCTGCTTCTCGCGCGCGACGAGCGAGCGGAGCCTCTCGTCCGGCGGCGCGAAGTCGCGGCTCATGATCACGAAGGCGCTGGCGGTGATGCTGCTCGAATAGAGGTCGGGGTCCTTCTCCCATCCCCGGATCGTCGTCAGCTCGAGCAGGGCCGATCGGACGTCCGAGAGGAGCAGCTCGCGATCGGCGGCGTCCGCCGACCCCGGCACGACGCTCACCGCGTCGAACCGCCGCTCGAAGTCCTTCAGCGCGGCGATCCGTGCGTCGACCGCCGTCCGCGAGAAGTCCTCGATGCGGCTGTCGTGCTGATGCAACCCCGCCCGCGTTCCTTGGGTGGGCCCGTACTTGAAGAAGACCTCGTCGAAGTACCGGTCCGCCAGGGTGGACAGGTCGGCCTCCTGCTTTTCGCGCCTGGGTTGCGCGCCGGAGCACGCGGTCAAGAGGAGCCCGGCCGCGACCGCGGTCTCGAAGCGTCTACGATTCGGCATGGCCCGGGAAGCTACCTCAAGCCGGCGCCGGACGTCAGGCAGGAATTGGAAACGGAGCTGGCCCCGGCTGCGGATCGTCGCGCGTCTCGGCGGGCACCGGGCCGTTCTTCCAGTACCGGAGCTCCGCCACGCCGTCCTCGATCACGACGTGTGGGAAGCCGACGCGCGCATTGGTCCAGGACCCGAGGTTCAGGTAGCGTGCGCCGCTGCCGATGGGCTCGTCGACCACGCGGTGGCTGTGCCCCATGACCACGTACTTCACGTCGAAGAGCTGCGCGATGCGCCGCGCGGCCTGCTGCAGCATGGGGTGGGAGTCGGTCTTGCGCAGCCGCCCGAGCGCCGCGTTGCCGGCGGCGAACGCGATGCCGGTCGCCACGCAGGCGGCGACCTTCGCCCAGAGCCCGTGCGCCGCGCCGACGGCGACGAACGCGCCCAGGAGCCCCAGCACGGCGAGCACGGCGCGGTCCAGGTAGAAGAGCTGCATCGAGTCGAACAGGCTTTCCTCGGCGGGCCGCGAGGCGATGGCCAGGAGCTGGCGCGCCTGCGCCTCGGTGCCGGAGAAGCGGCCGAGCGCCTTGCGCAGATGGGCGGAAGACGCGTGCGCGTCGACTTGCGAGATCGCCTTGTCCGCCGCGCGCGCGAACCTGCGCCACGCCTTGAGCGACTGGACGAAGACGGGGTACGTGACCCGCCAGACCATCACGAAGTAGTCGGCCGCGATGCGCAGCGGGTTGCCCGCCTTGAGGACCCAGTCGATGTACTCGGGGACGCCCCAGGTATCGACCTCGTCAAGGTCCGTCTGCTCCGCGTACCGGTTGGCGAAGTAGCGCAGCACCTTGGAGGAGAGCGGCAGGTCCAGCTCGTGGCTCACGCCGGGAGGATCGAAGAACCCGCTCTGCACCGAGTAGCGGTCGTGCGCGTTGCCATGCTCGGCGTAGAAGAAGCCGGGCTCGAGATAGAACCAGGGGTGGAACTGGATCCGCTGCTCGAACCGCCGCCGCGCGCCGCCGGTGAGGCCGAGCCGGGCGGAGAGTTGACTCTTGAACTCGGCTTGCACCGCGGGCCAGTGGAACTCCGCATCGTGGTTGCCGCGGACGATGTGAACGAAGTTTCCCTTCTGGAGAAAACGGGCGAACGCGTCGAAGACCTCGGGATGGCGCGCGAAGGTCTGGCGGAGCTTCCAGACGCACTTGGCCTCTTCCGAGGCGAGCCCAAATTGCCGTTCTTCGTCGCTGATCTCGAATTCCGCATCGCCGGGGCCAGGCGTGACGGTGATGGCGACGAAGTCGACGATGTCGCCGTCCAGGATCAGGCGCCAAGGCTTTCCGTCCTTCCGGTTGGCCGCGTGGTGGTCGAGAAAGCCGGCGAGTTGCGCGTCGAAACCGCGCCGCGCCGGCCGGACGCCAGGCTTCAGATCGCAGCCGAGATGCAGATCGGAGATGGCGAGCAGGTTGTGCGGACGCTCTCCAAGAGTCCCACGCACCCGCTTCCAGACGCCGCTCAGCCCCATTCCATCCTGCTGAGCAAGCGCCGTGCCCACCGCGGCGCGGCGAAGGGCGCGGCCCCTGGCGCGCGCCCGCGCGTCTTCGATCCGAGGGCGGGCCGCCCGATGCGCGAGGATGTCGGGGTGTGGTGCCTTGCTCGAAGATGCCGGAGAACTGGGCAGGGGGTGTCGCGTGCCGCGACAGATGCGTCGTCCTTGGGGGCGTGCGCCGCGACGCGCCCGGGCGTAGCATGGCGGTTTCCGAACGTCAGGAGGCGGCCATGGCCATCGATCCTGCCGAACTGATCGAGGCGCCGGCTGGCGACGACCGCTTGCGGAGCTCGCTGGAGCGCGAGGCGATCAGCGCCCTCCAGCTGGGTCCCGCCATCAGCGTCCCGGAGGGAGCGTCGCTCAAAGAGGCGGTGGAGAATCTGCAGCAGCACCACATCGGCTGCGTCCTGGTCTCCGGAGCGGACGGCACGCTCAAGGGAATCTTCACCGAGCGCGATCTGCTCAATCGGGTGGCCGGGCGCGGGCTAGACTGGTCCAAGTGCCGCGTCGCAGACTTCATGACGCGCGATCCCGAGACGCTCCGGCGCGACGACCGCATCGTCTGGGCGCTCAACCTGATGCACATGGGCGGCTACCGCCACGTGCCGCTGGTCGACGAGGCCAATCGTCCGACCGGCGTCATCTCGGTGAAGGACATCGTCGAGTTCATCATCGAGCTGATGCCCGGCGCGGTCTTGAACCTCCCGCCGGACCCCCACCGCGCTCCGTCGAACGACGAGGACCCGGGCGGAGTCGACTGAGGCGCGCGCCGTCTCAGAAGCGGATGCCGAGATTGGGCAGGAGCGCAAGCCTTCCGCCGCCGTCCAGCACGAGGGAACTGCCCAGGTCGATGCGGACCTCGACGCTGCCGTGCGCGAGGATCTTCTCGGCGGTCGCATCGAACGCGATGGGAATGCCTCTGGCGTCGATCGCGCCGCTCGAGCTTGCGCGGGCCCACGACCCGTCCGGCGCAAAGGTCAACGTCACGTGGACCTTGGACCCCGCTGCCGGCAGCGCGAACTGGCCCGCCACCCATCCGGAGGCGCTCGCGAGGTCGATGCGGCGGTCAGCGGGTTGGACCTCGACCGCCGCGCCGTTCACCTCGACCGTCACGCCCTGGATTGCGACGTTCACGCTGCGGAAGTCGTGCGTGCCAACCCCCAGGATCCGGATCTGCGCCTGGGTCGCCACCTGCGGAGGACTCACGCCGCCCTGTTGCCCTGGAGGAACCGCGACGATCGGCGCTACCGAGGAAGTCGGGCCACAGCGCCAGCCGGCGCCGGCGGCGAGGAGCAGCGTCGCCACCCTGCAAACCACGCGCGGCTTCATGGGTAGCAGACCACGCGCGACGTGCACTGCGCCTGCGCGCCCTCCGATTCGACCACCAGCCGATCGTCGAGCAGCACCGGTCCCTGCGCGTTCGGCACGCCGGCGAGAGCCTTGCATTGCTCGTAGCTCGAGATGGGGAACTCCGCCACCGTGTAGGCCCATCCGTAGTCGAGCAGCAGCGGGAGCTCCCATGCGGCGCTCTGGGACCTGAGGTGCCAGTTCGAGAGATCCGCACCGGCGCGCTGCAAGAGCGCATCGTGGGCAGCGGTCACGATCGTGCCGTATTCGGTCGACCTCACGATGAATTGGAAATGTGCGGTATCCGGATAACGCCGGAGTTCATGGATGCGCTCCGGTTCGCAGCCGGACGCTGTGCAACCCAAGCCGGAGGTCGTTTCGCAGCTGAGGCCTTCTGCCCGGACTGGTGCGGCCGCTGCCAGCGCGGAGACGACCGCGAGCTTCCACCCAGAGATCATGGAAATCCCCCCCGCCGCGGATCATGCTCACGACCGCCGCCGTGCGGTACCGCTTCCACCAGTCAGGCGAGCGTCCGCGCGCTTGCTGCAAGCCGCCGTTCGACCCCTCAGCGGTCGGCGTACTGCGCGATGCCGTTGCCGAAGGACCAGTTCTCCTTCGCGACTTCGACCAGGGAGACGAAGACGTCCTCGCGCCGGACCCCCGGGCTCTCGGCCAGGAGCGCCGCGATGCGGGCGAAGAGGGCCTTCTTCAACTCCACCGAGCGCCCGGCGCTGATGGTGATCTGGATCAGCAGCACGCCGTCCGTGCGCGGGATGTCCAGATAGGAGGGATCGTAGATGAGCCCCGCGGCGTCGTGCTCCGTGATGATCTGGAAGCGGTCCTTCGCGGGGACATTGATGGTCTCGACCATCGCGCGGTGGACCGCGTCGGCGACCGCGCGCCGGTAGCTCTCGCTCTTGCCGGCCCTCAAGGCGATCCTCACCAGCGGCATGGCGGTCCTCCGGCGCGCGCCTCGCGCTCGACCCTGCGATGCCCCGCCGGGACGATCGATTCCCGCGTGCTAGAGGCGCTTCTCGTAGACCCGGTAGGTCTTGTACTTCCGCGCGCCCATCCGCTCGATGCCGCGGTTGATGAGCACGTTGTCCTCGAGCGTCCAGCTCAACTCGCCGCCCACGTAGCCGCGCTTGAGCCCCCGCTCGGCGACCTCGACGTACAGCAAGGCCGCCAGCGTCCCGTACTTGTGGGAGGCGCGGTACTCCTC
>Ga0137396_10001952_pt1 | contig 11109 bp, 5 predicted proteins | sample czc16metaG_FD_108284 | JGI IMG/M metagenome (GOLD analysis project Ga0137396, IMG submission 108284) | Vadose zone soil microbial communities from Angelo Coast Range Reserve, California, USA - czcobulk3.16 metaG | ecosystem: Environmental > Terrestrial > Soil > Vadose zone | place: USA...
GGAGCGTGCTCCGCTTTCGGACTTTTCGGCGGAGCTTGCTGTGTCCGGCCGGGACCTGCCGCGAGGCAAAGGCCGATCGTGACCAGTGGAAAGATAAACTTTGCGCGGTTCAACACGATTGATCTCCCTGATTCTGCTACACCTCGACTGCGTTGCTCAAGGCTTTGCGTCTTGGTGAATCTGCAATTGCTCCGCCAACTTAAGTTCGCGCTCCGCCTCTTCCGTCCACCCCATTTCGCGATAGGCCTGTCCGAGCAGGTGGTGAGGCATGGGGTTATTGGGATCCATGGCGATGGCGCGCTGTAACGCGCGCACGGCAAGTGCGGTCTCGCCCTTCTTCTCCAGGACCTTCCCCATCAGGATGTACGGCCCCGTCGATGTAGCATCCAGCCAGATGGAGCGCTGCAGAAGTCTTTCCGCATCCTCATACTTCTGCAATCGGCTATAAGCATCCGCCAGCTTGTAGTACACCGCCGCTTCCCCCGGATTCAGCTCCAGCTCCTTCTGAAACTGCTCGACTGCTTCCGGCAGGCGGGACTTATAGAGGTACAGCTCTCCGAGCAGCGAATGTGCCAGCGGAAGCTTGGGATCCAGTTCCACCGCCTTCTTTGCGTATTCCTCCGCAACAGGTCCAAAATCCTGCCGCAGCAGCATCCGAGCCGTAAACAGATAGCTGGCCGCGGAATCGGCCGGGACAGCAAACATCTTAGCGAAGGCCTTCCGCGCGTTGGGATAGTCTTTTGTTTGGATGTAGCAAATACCCAGGATGTAGGCGGCATCGACATTTGCGCTGGGATACCACGTCTGCACCTTTTCCAGCGGCGCTATGGCCTCCCCAGGCCGCCCAGCGAGGTAATACGACAGCCCCATCAATTGCACCGCTTCGTTATCGCCAGGATCCTCCTCTAGCGCCTTCTTGAAGCTGGCCACCGCCTTCAGATAGTCGCTCTTCTTGTAATAGGTAACCCCCAGCTCATGAGCAAGTCCCCTCAAGTGCGGGTCATTTGTTGCCAGTGCCTCGAGTTTCGCGATTGCCTCATCGAATTTGCCCTGCTGTGAAAGGCGGCGCGCCTCGGCAAACGCCGGATCTTGTGAACCGTCCGACTCTTGCTTCGCTACCTTGTCCGACTGGGGGGGCATTCTGCGCGAAACCGTATGCGCCGACACCACACCGCAGACGGGCAGAAAACCAGCCAATAGTCCCGCCGCTAAAATGTCGGTCGTATGGCGAACTTTGCGAATGTTGGAACCTCTAGTGCAACTGGCTCAAGCCCGATCATCAGTCCCGATACTCTTGCAACTTCAAGAATAAGCAAACTCTCCGTTACTGCTGAAGATTCTTCGGATCGCGGTTGATTTGTTCGAGATTCTCGCGTGCTAACTTGTGATTGGGATCGATCCGCAGGGCGCGCTGAAAATGCAGCTTGGCCTCAGAGAGCTTGCCCGCCTCGGCCAGAGCGCTGCCCAGGTTGGCCTCCGCGTTGGCGTCGTCCGGATGCAAGCGGATGGCGGCGCGATAGTGCTCAATTGCCTCGAGGAACTTATCCTGAGAAGCAAGAGCACTTGCCAAATTGTAGTGCGCGTCAAAATTGTCTGGCTGCGCCCGGAGCGCGGCATTCAGATATGGTATGGCCTCGCCGATTCGCCCCGCGGCCAGGAGAGACGCACCCAGGGCATTATTGGCGGTAGCGTCTTGAGGGCGAAGACGCACCGCGAGTTCGAAATTCTGGATCGCCTCTGATTGCGCGCCGCGGGCTTGGAGCATGGCCGCGAGGTTGTAGTGTGCTGCGAAATCGGCAGGATTTTTCTCCAGGTTGTGTCGGGCCATAGTTTCCTGCAGCAACATGCGCGGATCGAAATCTGCATTGGAGGAGACGTGTGGAAGGACCTGAAGCCAAAGGTGAGCCATCTCATCGCTGGAGCGATTCCCAGCGACGACGCGGCGTGGAGGATCGTTTGGGTTGGCAAGATTTTCGCTGGAGTTGTCGTAGATATAGCGCATGGAGATGGTGGTACCCTTCGGCAAAGGCACGGGATCTGCGTAGCGGTAGACGGCTTGCCAGTTCAAGTTCCATTGCGGAATGTGAATGAGTGTTTTCGCCGAGCCGTCGGGTAGAGTGGCGAGGGCTTGTAGATCCTTGCCGAGATAATGCGCGTGGGGATAGATCGCGAGCAGGTCAACATCGACCGGCAGCGTAAACTCGTCTGTGACTAGGAAACGTTTCTCGCCAGGAGGGACGTCTAGCTGCCTGTCGTTTTCTAGTTGCAGCAGCAGAGGGAAGTGCGTCGCGGGTTTGTCGGTGAAATACAGGCCAAGATTCGGCTGGATCTTCTCTGTCTTGCCGGAAGGCTGCAAGTGTATGTTTAAAACGAGATCAGTGTCTTTGTCCAGGCGCAGAGACATGCTTTCAGGCTCGGGCCTTGGCACGGTGCCCGGTTTCCAAAAGAGGAAGTGGCTGTCGGGATCAAAGGTTTCTGACTCGATCTTAAGTTCCATGCCGGGGAAACCCGCGCGCGGATCTGCCTCCATGCGGCGAGCTGATTGATTGCGATCCACGAGAATATTCGCGTGGTGAACAACACGTTTGTCGCCGGGCCGGATCTCGATGGCTTTTAGCCAGCGGGTGCGATCGACGGGTGTTCGAAAGATGAAATTCCAATACATGTCGGAGCCGCCCGCGGGAAGAGTGTACGGTTTTTCCGCTTCGATGATTTCATCCGGACGGCCGAGCTGCCAGCCCGCGACAAATTGTGGGGCCGGAGGTAAATCAGCGGGAACGCCCTCGACCGCCCCCTGTTCAACCCATTTTTGAATGAGGGCGATCTGCTCCTCGGACAGGCGGAGTTCGTCGGCAAATTTCAACTCTTGAGGCTCCGGCAGCCACGGGGGCATGAAGCGCTTCGAAGTTACGGCGGCGATCTGGCGGGCGTGGGCCTTTGCGTCTGTGTAGGTAAGCAGCGGAAAAGGGCCAGCCTCGCCGGGACGGTGGCACGCAGCACAGTACCGAAAAAGAATGGGAGCGATATCGCGATTGAAGGTGGTCTGCTGTGCGGCAGGCATAGGGGAACGCGCCGTGGCACCGTCGTGTTTGACAAGGGCCGCTGCGGTCGCGGTGCTAAATCCGAGCAAGCAGACAGCGATCATTCGGCCTGAAGAGGTCATTCGGCGTCCGCGATGTAACATCCCACGCCGGGCGTATTCGGTGGCGGTGTTTTCCCGCCGAGAGCGGCCTGGATGGCATCGTCGAGTTCGTGAGTGGTGGGGGCGGGCCGAGCGCGCCCGAAATCCTGGTACAAATCATCGATTCGGCCGTGATAGAGCAGGCGGTGATGGCCATCAAAAACAGCCGCCTCAGGGGTGACCTGCACCTGAGCTTGGGTGACGAGTGCGTGCTGCGGATCGCGTAGCGCGGAGAGCTTGTAGCCATATTCGCGTTCATGTTGGCGAATTTTCTCAGCGGTAGACGCTTTGCTGGGGTAGACGAGCCACAGGGCTATTTTGGCGCCATATTCCGAGCTGATTCGCTGAATCACCGGCGCATAGCGGTTGGAGATGGGGCAGTCCGTGCGCACGAAGATGAGCACAACGGGCTTTCCCGAAGCTGCCAAAAAGGGATCTGCCGGGGTGCTATCGAGATGCAAGGCCGTTTTTTGGGCGGCGAGCAAAGAAGGCAATGCTAGAAGGAGAGGCACTGCAAAAGACAGGAAGAAACATAATAGCGGTCGCGAGCTAAGGCTAGGGCGATGCATGAGTGTATTCCCGAGGATCAGCACCAAGAATCTTACTTCGAGGCCGAGCGCCCTGTCGAATGCCTAAGCGATTTGTCCAGCCGTTCCGCAAGCCGAGAGTCACGACGGGGAACCCTTTAGAGGCTCCCCGTCGGGGTGGTGGGGTGTCCTTAGTCCTTGTTAGAAGTTCACCTTCAGACCGAACTGCAGTCTGCGCATGGTCGAGCCGAAAGCAAGGCCAGTGATCCGTCCGCCGTTGCTGCAATCCACGCAGCCGTCCGGGCGATCGAGATTTACATGGTTGAAGACGTTATACGCGGTAAATTGGAATTGGGTTTTGATCCTCTCCGTGAAACTGAACGTCTTGAAAACGGAGAAGTCCGTGTTGAAGAGCTTTGGACCTCGCATGGCGTTGCGTCCTATGCTCCCAAAGGCGTCGCAACCTGGCTGACCCCAGGGGCCCGAAGTGGCAGGCGTTGCACCTACGCAAACGTTCGCCGCAAGCGAAGTGCCACTAGTCTGGAACCAATAGCCCCCAACGTCGGGGCGGCCTGAACGAGTTCCGTTTTTGACGGCGCCGAGCAAGTTGGGCTTACACGGACCAACATCGATCTCGGGTCCGCAGTTGCTCAAACCAGGGGTAAAAGGCAATCCGCTTCCAACTGTTGTCGCACTGTTGATGGACCAGCCTCCGATAACCAGGTCGCCAGCGCGGCCAACGTCTCCTGCCCATTTCTTACCATGCCCAAAGGGGAGGTCGTAAACCTCTGTGAGGATGAACATATGGTTGCGATAGTCGTCGTTCGGTCCGAAGGCTACTTTTCGATCAATGTTGTAGTAATTTCCGTCATAGTTGGTGGCATGCTGGAACGTGTAGCTGCTCTGAAGGGACAAACCATTGGAGTAGCGCTTTTCAACCGTCGCCTGCAGGGAGTTGAAGTGGTTATCAGCATCGTTTCCGTAATAATCGATGCCCTGCGTCCACCCATATTTCGAGTAAAAGGGTCTGCGCTGATCGCGAGGGATGCCATTGTTCGGAAGGTTGGGATTGTACCCCACCACGGTTGGTTCATTGCCTCCATAGGCCGGGCCGCCACCTGCGAAGGTGTGCGTGCCTTTATTGCCAACGTAGGCCAGCGTCGCCGATAGAGTTGAAGTAACCTGCCGCTGCACGCTGACGTTCCACTGGTCAACAGTGGGCAGCCGATTGTTGAAAGGTCGAGACCGGGAGAAGACACCATTGGGCACAAGTGGTCGTCCATTCACGCCGAGGCACTGCGCTTTGTCGGGAGTAAACACTCCACCCACCACACCGCTCGGGTCGGTGATCGCATTGCAGTTGCTGGTGGCTAGCGTGCCGCCGAGCTTGGTTGCCGGGTCGAACGCAGTTGGCCCGGCATTAAGACTGAAGACAGAGCTTCCGGTATTGGCGTTCATCTGCTGGGCTCCGAGCACCGGCAGATTTTGCGTGATCGCGTGGCCAAAGATGGAGCCAAACACACCAATATCAAAGCTTCGACCATAGCCCAAACGGACTACGGTTTTCGTATTCGCCTGATAGGCGACGCCTAAACGCGGTGCAAAGTGCTTGTAGCTCGTGGTGGTGTTTCCGCGGAGATCGACGCCGGTTTCTCCAGCAATTCGCATCTCACCGGTGGTCAAGTCGACCCAACCGCCTCCATCCTTGCCGGCAGCAGACTCAGGTCTGTAGATTTCCCAGCGAAGCCCCGCGTTGAAAGTCAACTTAGGCGTCAGCCGAATGGTATCTTGTCCGTAGAAAAACAGACGAGGCTGAGTCTCGTACGCGTTGAGAGAGTTGCTGACGTAGCGCTCGAAGTGGCTGACTTGGCCGAGCAAAAATCCCGCGAGACCCGCACCGCCGTCTCCGCCGGGACCCACCGTGATGTCGTTGTTGAAGTCGAGCTGGCCGGCGCGGTGGGAATCGCTGGGTACACGCAGGTTGTAGGCGTAGCGGATGTCTGCGCCGAACTTGATCGTGTGCTTCCCCCGGATATTCGTCCAGTTGTTCACGAACTGATACTGGTGTTCGCTTTCTGTGAGTGGGCAGTTGCATTGGTTCACCCCCAAGGAGTACCCAAACTGGAAGTCGGAAGCTCCGGGAGTGCGAATCGTAAAAGCGGGCATGCCAGAGGTGGTGCTGTTCAAGTTAATGCCCGGAATCGCCGGAGTGAGGCTACCCACGGGTGACGTGCCGAAGCCTCCGGGAAGCACGTTCACATGGTAGCGCATGTAGCCGAAACGGACATCCGTGAGCAAGGTGGGGCTGAGAGTGTAGTCAAACCCCGCAGCAATGCTCTGGTTCCGGACCTTGGAGTCTCCGGCGAAGTCACCGACCGAGGGATCGCTCGGTAGCGCGTGGCCGCCCAGGTTTACGCCAAAGAGACCTGGACCGGAGCGCTTAAACTGCTGGAAGCTGTAACGCCCGAAGACGTTCACTTTGCTCGTGGCGACGAAATCCGAGCGAACGTCGAAACCATTCGAATCGAGGGTGTTGTTACCGGAAGCGAAGTAATTGTTCCCCAAGACCGTGGAGTTGGTAGGCCCGGGAAACAGAGCCAGGAGCGCTAGTGCTTGCGCGGCCCCCGGCTGAAGGCACGTGGCCCCGGGCGCGCAACCGGTCCCCGTCAGGCGCGACGTGGGTATGATGTTTCCGGGGAACTGCGTCCGTTTGCTTGGTGCCACAGGTATAGGATTACCCGACGCGTCGAGCACTAAGGTCTGGTGAGTGGCGTCAGTGGTTTGAAAAGGATCATAGATGCGCGTACATGGCGCGTTCGGGCAACCTGCTATGAGCGCTCTAAGATCCCCACCGCGCATGGCTGCAGTCGGCACAAAGCTGCCGAAGGAACCGCCAACGTGGCTGCGCAGACCCTGGTAATCGCCAAAAACGAAGAGCTTGTTCTTCTTGATAGGACCACCGAGCGTGCCGCCAAACTGATTCCAGTTCCCGCTGGGAACGCCGCTCTGTTGGTTAAACGGATTGCGAGCAAAGTTGGAGTTGGAGCGCTCGTACTCGAACGCCGATCCATGGATCTCATTGGTGCCCGATTTGGTCTGCGTCGTCACGATCGCGCCGATGGCTTTACCGAACTCGGCATCGTAATCCTGCGAAGTAATCTTCGCTTCGTCGATGGCATCGAGGTTCGGGTTGATAACGATGATCCCCAGAATCGGATCCTGGTTGTCCGTCCCGTCCAGCTCGAAGGCTGTCCCGGCAAAGTGCTGCCCATTCGTTTCGATCTGCTGCGAACCTTGAGGGTTTTCGCTGGCGGCGTGACCCCAGTTCAGACGCTGTGCCCCAGGCGAGAGCAACTGCAAGCTCGTAAAGTTTCGATTGTAAATCGGAAGGTCTTCCACGGTACGGGATTCAAAGATCGTGGCGACGTCTGTCTTTTCGGTCTGAAGCTGGGGAACTTCGCCCGTGACCTCGACCGTTTGCGTGACCGCACCAACCTGCAACTGGGCATCGACACGTACAACAGTATCTACATCGACGCGAACGCTAGCTACGTCATAAGCCTTGAATCCGGGCGCTTCGATACGAACCTTATAGCTGTCCGCAATCAAATGGCTAACGCTAAAGATGCCGCTTTCATTTGTGGTCGCTTCTTCAGTCGTGCCTTTCGAAATGTCGGTTACCGTAACCTTGGCACCCGCCACTGCATTCCCTTGCGGGTCGGTCACCGCACCAGCAATGCCTCCGTACACGGCCTGCCCGAATGACGTGCTCGCGCCGAACCCCAGTGCGAGACAAAGAACAACAATCGACCCCAATATCGCTTGCCTTTTCATCACACCCCTCCTGAGCACTCGTTAACCCCTCAAATCTTCCTTCCAGATCGAACGCAATCGCTTGTTCCAAGAGCAGCTGAAGCACGGCGCTCGTCAGCTTGCATCGGCAGACACCACCTCGCTGGACGCATCAGGCCCTGGACACTGGTGCGCGTCTCACGATGAACTCGAAAAAGGTGGCAACCTGTCGAACTGACCGTTCGCAGTGAACAGCCCCCAAACTCCTCGACTGAAATCTCGCTACGTCTAGCACCGACTACCACCGCCTTATCGACCCAGTGAAAGGGCCGGATACAACAGCGCGGACACTCAAACAGGAGTCGGCCTGTATTTGTGATGCCTTCTATCAGTTTTTTGAGTTACAGGGCAAGTGTCCGAGGGTCTGATACGGTTACGCGAAATAAGCTGCGCTTTGACAAAGAGATGCGCTAGGGTTACTTTGGTGTTACAATGCGCGAACGGTGGTCCCCGTGTCTGAGAAAGCGCAGCAACTGGGTCAAATCGAAAAACTTCTAGGCAGCCACTCCCTCCACGGGTCGGAGTCTCTCTGCAAGCTGCTCCGTTATTTGGCACATCATTCCATGGAGCATCCTGGTACTTCCCCCAAGGAGTACCAAATTGCGACCGAGGTCTTTGGACGCCAGCTGGACTTCGATCCCCATGTCGATTCGATGGTCCGGGTCCAGGCGGGGCGTCTGCGTACCAAGTTGGCCGAATATTATGCCTCCGAAGGCGCAGACGACCAGATCATGGCGGAACTCCCCAAAGGCACCTACGCCCTCACTTTCCATCCGCGTCCCCACGGGGCAGCGCGGAACCAAGCGAACACTTCTCACGAGGCCCCAGGCAATTTGGAGGTCACCGGCCGGACGTCTCGAGCAGGGATTGTCACCATCGTCGCACTCTCGGTCGTGCTCGCCTCCATCGTCGCCGTTGCCACGGACCGCTTTCTGAACCGCAGAGTCGCGGAGGCCCGGGTAGCCAGCGACAGCGCTGATGTGCCTGTTGCCTTTCACGTTTTCTGTAAGGGCTTTCTCACTGGTCCGCAGGAGCCGTGGGTCATCTTCAGCAACGCGGCCTTTGTCGGCCGGCCGTACGTTGGCATGCGCTACTACAATCGTGCCAAGGATTCCGGTGCGGTGATTCTGGATCATTACACCGGAGTCGGCGAAGTGCTTGCGGTGCACGCCCTCGATAGTGTTTTCGGAAAACTTCACCAGCAAATTCGCGTCAAGCGCGGCAGCCTGTTTTCCCTGGATGACGCCAAGAACAACGATCTCATCTTCATTGGCTCGCCTTCGGAAAATCTGACCCTCCTGGAGTTGCCGAACACGCAGGAATTCGTCTTCAAGCAGATCACCTTTGGGCCGCGCACGGGCACCATGGAGATCATCAATTTTCATCCGGGATCGGGCGAACCGAAAGAGTTTTTCCCGACTTCGCCCGACGAGAGCCTGACCGAAGACTATTCGGTCATAGCACTGAAGCGAGGATTGAATCCTGCGCATTCCGTCCTGATTCTGGCGGGAGCTACCACGATTGGCACGCAAGCTGCTGTCGAATACGTCTGCCAGCAAAATTCCTTGGAAGAGTTGCTCTTGCGCCTCTCTGTTTCGAACTCAGGCGAGCTGAAACCGTTCGAAGCGGTGATCCGCGTGAAAGTCGCCAAGGGAGTTCCAGTGAGTTCGGAACTCGTTGCGCTGCGCAAGGGTCCTCAATAGCCTCAAACGAAAGAACCAATTCAGACTCGATAGAAGCGCCTCACCCAAGTCAATTCGACCGTTTCAGCTTCCTTATTTCTTTTTAGCCGGTGGAGGCGTCAAGCGAGGATCCAGGGACGCAGCTTTTTGAAATTCTTCCTGCGCCTCATCGGGTTTGCCCTGCTGACGCAAGGCCATCCCCAGCTCGAAGTGGGCAGTCGCATAGTTTGGCGAGGAGTTGATCGCGACGCGGAATTGCGAAATGGCGCCCTCGATGTCTCCCGCATGGAGGAGGCGGCGTCCTGAGTTTGTCGCAAACAGCGCGGCCTGATCGCTGGTCTTCTGTTTCGCCATTTCCGTCCCGGTACGGCTTTCCGCAGCCGCGCCTTCGGTGTCACCCAGTTGCCGCAGTACCGTTGCCAGCGTGGTATGGGCGCCTGCAAATTCCGGCTGAAGGCGAATCGCTTCCCGCAACGCGGCCGCAGCTTCCGGGAGCTCACCCTTCTGCTTGAGCACTGTTCCCAGCGTGTAATAGGCCTCCGCGTAGTCCGGTTTGGCGTGCGTGGCCGCGCGAAGTTCCTCCGCAGCTGCGGCAAAATCGCCCTGCTGCCAAAGCGTCACTCCCAGCGTGTAGTGCACGTCCGCTTGCCCGGGATTCAATTCTGCCGCCTTGCGTAATTCGACCAAGGCTTCCGGGAGTTTGTCCTTCAATTTGAGAGCCAGCCCGAGGTTGTAGTGCAGTGTTGCATCCTGCGGCGAAAGTTTCAGCGCTTCCTCGAAATCGGAGATGGCCGAGTCGAAGTCTGCCAGTTGCAGATGCGCCGCTCCCAGGTTTCCTTTGTACGCCCCGTCATCGGGTCGCAGGCGCACCGCTGTTTGGAACTCCCGGATGGCCCCGCTGCCATCACCTGTCTCGAGGAAAGCGAGCCCCAAATTATTGTGGGCGTCCGGATTTTCCGACTGCAATTTCACGGCTTCCCGAAATGCCGCGATGGCCTGCTCCCCCTCGCCGCTGTGTTGCAAAAGCAATCCCAGGCTGTTCTGCGCATCCGGGTAATCCAGCTTCAAAGCAATGCAGGCTCGCAACTCGCGGATCGCCGCGTTCGAATCGCCGTTGCTCCCCAGCACCTGTGCAAGGTAATAGTGCGCGTCCGCGCTCGCGGAATTCAGTTTTACCGCAGTTTGCAGGTGCTGGCCGGCCTCATCCAGCGATTTTTCACGATACTGCAAGACCCCGAGGTGAACATGCGCTTGCGCAAAACCAGGCTGCAGCCGGATGGCTTCTCGAAACTCCGCAGCGGCACTCCGCGAGTCAGACTTCTGCACTAGCACGGCCCCCAGTTCATCGTGCAATTCCGCTCTTTGCGGCTCAAGCTCGATCGCCTGCCGAAACTCGCCGATGGCGCCGTCGAGGTCCCCGGAAAAATCGAGCACACGCGCCAAAGTGTAATGCGTCTCGGAGTCGTCCGGCGCCAGCCGCGTGGCTTCTTGCGACTCGCGTAGCGCACCCTGCAAATCTCTCTTGGCTGCAAACGCATTCGCGAGATTCATGTGCGCCTGCGCGAATTCCGGATTCAATTTCACGGCGGTCCGGAAGTGAGCGATCGCGGCATCGACCTCTCCCTGGGCGAGCAAAACCCAACCGAGCGAGTTGTGACCCTCCGGGCTCTGGGGAGCAAGCCGCAGCACCTTCTTAAAGGCGGTGCGCGCCGAAGCCAAATCACCCTTCTGCAGCGCCGACATGCCTTGCTGGTAGGTTGCAGTCGCCCGCGAAGCTGAATCCGCCTTCGAAGAACCCGCGGATTGCGCAGCGCACATCACCGCAGCAGCGCAGAAGAAAAACAGCAGCGCGTTGCAGAGTTGAAAA
>Ga0137396_10001953_pt1 | contig 11107 bp, 5 predicted proteins | sample czc16metaG_FD_108284 | JGI IMG/M metagenome (GOLD analysis project Ga0137396, IMG submission 108284) | Vadose zone soil microbial communities from Angelo Coast Range Reserve, California, USA - czcobulk3.16 metaG | ecosystem: Environmental > Terrestrial > Soil > Vadose zone | place: USA...
CCCCTGCTGACGACGGAGCTCCGGACCCAGGTTCGCCGGCACCTGGACCACGGGCCGGAGGTAGCGCATGCGCGGCAGGAGTTCTCGGCTGTCTACTCCGAGGAGATGTCCCGGGCGGGGAAGGCCCTCGTTGAAACGCTGGCGACTCCATTGTTCCACCTGGGGCTGCGTCTCTCGGGGCGCGCGCTCGTCCAGCGCGCGAACAACATCTCTCGCCTCGACCCGGCGGCCTGGGACCAGCGTAGCCGCCATACCGCCTCCAAGCTGCTGGCCTACCTGGGCCGGTTCACGACCAAGACCAGTCCCAACGGTGTCTTCTGCGCGACCGGGCTGGGAGCGGTGGCGGAAGGATCCGCGACCGTGCGCGGCGAGAATCAATTCGCCCGGCTGGATTTCCTGATCCACGTCGGCGACGCTCGCAAGATCGCGGCCTGCCTCGCGGTCCGTCCGGAAGCGCATGCGGCAACGATTCCCCGCATCAATCCCACCCTTCGCCGTGAGGGGGACGAATGGACCTTGTGGCGACCCGCGAGCGCGCGCCGACCCGCGGACGACGAAGTGCGCTCCCGGATCAAGGACCACCCGGTCATGCAGATGTTCCTCGATGCGACGGCCCGCGGGGAGGACCTTGCGGAGCTTATCCTCGAAGAGGTCGGAGCGCGCGTGGGGCGGGATGTCCGCCCGTTCTACTCGCAGCTCGTCGAGCGCGGGGTCCTGATCGGCGAGGTGGAAATTCCCTGGAGTGAGCGCCGCCCGCTGCGAGCGTTGGCGGCGCGCTGCGCCGGGGCGCCGTGGGCACGTGAGCTCGAGGAGATCGAACGGGGCGTGGACTCGCTCGCGCTACTCGACTCCCGGGAAGTCGAACCGCGGATGGACAGCCTCGCCGCGCGGCTGGAGTCGCTCCCCCACACACGCCCCCTCACGAGGGATGATCTCATACGGTGCGATGCCTCCACCCGGCTCGAGATCACGCTCCCGCGCGCGCTGCTTCACGATCTCGAGCGTCTCGTGCCGCTCTACGCGCGATTCTACGGCGCGATCTACCCCGAGGCTCTCTTCCGCGAGTCCTTCGTCGATCGCTTCCTCAAACGCTACCCGGCGGACACGAACGTTCCGGTGCTGGATTTTTATCACGGGCTCTTCGAGCCCGAGGGACCGGCGAGGCCCGCGGCCTTTGTCTCTCCACGATCGGGGCGATCGGACTCCAGACTCCGCGGCATGGCCGGCGCCGCATTCGAACGGGCGCAAGATTTCTTCGCCCGCCGCGCGCGCGAAGCCACGGTGGATGCCACCGAGGTCGAGCTGTCCGAGGCTGATTGGCGCGAAGTCGCCGGAGATTCCCCCGAGCCGAGGTTTTCCTGCGCCGCGCTCTTCCAGGTCGCGGCCCCGACGCTGGATGACGTGGGCGCGCTGAGAGCGCGGGTCTGCCTGAACGCGTTCTTTCCGGGCGCCGGGCTCTCTGTCGCGAGGCTTGCGCACCTGCACCGCGCCCCGGGAGCCGATGAGGCCGGTTCCGATTCCGAAGAGCAGAATTCCATCGTGCGGCAGCTGCGCGACGGTTGGGCGCGGCAGGCCCGGCCTGGAGCGATGCACGCGGAGATCACCTTCATGCACGGCGGCCGGACCGCCAACGCCGGGCTTCGTCCCGCGATTTTCCCCCTCGAAATCGAGCTCCCGGGAGACCGCGCGACCGAAGGGCGTGAGGCGATCCCCCTCGCGGACCTGACTGCGCGCTGGGACAGCGCCGCCGGGCGTTTCGTGGTGCGCTCGCGGTCGCGCGGAATCGAGATCCTGCCAGTGATCAGCAGCGGTATCAGCCCCGAGGGAATCATTTCCTTCTTGACGATGGTGGGAGCACAGGGCCTGCAGCCGCTGGGGCTCTTCCCTGGCTTCGACGTCCCGGAAATCCGAAGGTGGCCGCGCTTCACCTTTGGGAACGTGGTGCTCTTTCGCCGGCGGTGGGTGTTCCGCGCAGACGAGCTGCCCGCCGGCAAGTCGGCAGAAGACCACTTCATGCACACCCAGAGGTGGCGTCGAGAGCACGGAGTGCCCCTTCACGTCTTCATTCATTCGGAGAGCGAGCCGAAGCCGTTTTACGTGAACCTCGGGTCCGTGGCGTTCGTGGACCTCCTCCGGCGGGCAATCGGCTCGGGGGCCTCGGGTCCCCCGGGCCGCGTGCATGTCACCGAGATGCTACCGGGACCCAACGATCTCTGGGTTCGGGACCGGCGAGGTCGATATGCCTCCGAATTCCTGGTGCATCTCGACAATCTGGAGCCCCCCGCGGACGGCGCGGGGTCCCTCGCCCCGAGGGAAGCCGGATGAGCGAGGGACCCGCTCGGGCCGCGCTCCGGAGCCTGGATTTCCGCCGCCTGTGGCTCGCCCACGGAATCTCGCAGGTCGGGGACGGCCTGACGGCGCTCGCTCTGCTCCTCACCGTGAACCGGCTCACCGGATCTACCGCGATGATCGCCACGTTGACCGTGGTGCTCTCCCTGCCGCAGCTCGGGCTTGGCCTTTTCGCAGGAGTCCTGGTCGACCGTTGGGACCGCCGTTGGACCATGCTCCTTTCGGATCTGGCGCGCGGAGTGTTGGTGCTGGGATTCGTTCTGGTCCGGAGCCAGCACGACATCTGGCTGCTCTTTGTGCTCGGACTCCTGCAGGCGGCCGTGGCCGTGTTCTTCAATCCCGCGCGCTCCGCGCTCACGCCGCGCACTGTCGAGCCGGAGTCGCTGCTCGCGGCGAATTCCCTACTGCAGACGACGCAGCTGGTCAGCGGACTCGTCGGCACCGGACTTGCCGGAATCCTGTTCTCCCTCGCGAAGAGCGGCTGGCCGGCGTTCGTGCTGGATTCCGCCACCTTCTTCTTTTCCGCCGCTTGCGTCCTGGGGATCCGGACGCAGGGTCCGGCGGAACGACACCCGAGCGCCGCTGTTTCCGGAATCCTTCTCGATCTCCGGCAGGGGCTCGATCTCGTACTGCGCACGCGCGCCCTCCTCGCGATCCTCATGGCGTTCGCGGTCGCGTGCCTGGGGACTGGAGCGGTCGCCGTGTTGTTCGTGCCCTTCCTCGTGAATACCCTCCATGTTCCGGCGGCGGCCTTGGGCCTGGCGAAGGGCGCTCAGCTCGCGGGTCTCTTGCTCGGGGGCGCGTTGGCGGCTCGGCGCGCGGTCTCAGGCTCCAGCACCGCACTGATCGGCGGCGGACTGGCAGGAATCGGGGTTGCCACGGTGCTCCTGGGGACGTCACCGAATCTGGGCTTCGTCCTCGCGTGGCTTCTTCTGCTGGGTCTTTGCGCTACCCCCATGCAGTCGGCAACGAACGCCCTATTGCAAGAACGCACTCCCGACTCGCTCCGCGGCCGCGTCGAGGCCGCCGTGGATACACTGCTCACGGCGGTGATGATGATCTCCATGGCCTGGGCGGGAATCCTCGCGGATCGGATAGGAATTCGGACGGTGCTCACGGGAGCCGGATTGCTGTGTCTGGCTGGGGGGGCGCTTGGATGGACCATGCTGGCGCGCGCGAGGCACGCTACGGAAGAGGAGATCGAAAGGGGCTAGATTCCTCCACGGGCGGGGGAGTAACATTCGGCCCGGGCCAATCGTATGGCCGGGGGTACGGGCTCGGGCGCACGCTTTGGCCCGGCTGTGGAACCAGTCGTGAAGAGGAGACTCCCATGGACGACACCCTGGATCTCGAAGTCATCGAAGTGGAGTTCAACGGCAAGCCGGGATGTTTAGGCTCTTCCAGCACGTCACCACGGTGCACGTGTCCGGTCGCTGTGACTCCCCCTGAAGACTCCGGTCAGGAGTAGCCGAGCGGTTCCACGTTTCGTGAGGCGGAGCAGCCCCGCGCGGCTGCTCCGCCCGTAAGATCCCCCCAGAGACTGACGCTGTCCGATCTCGTCTGACAAAAAATTCCGATGTGCGCTGATGTGCTCCGCAAGCACTTTTCCATAGGATCTTCGCCCATACCTCGATCACGCCTCCGGATTTCGGCGTGGTGGTCGGCACCCAGCGAACTGCAAGGGAGGTGAACAAGGAAGGCACCCGTCGAATGATACACAAGGGCGCATCGAACAGCCGTGACAATGCGAGCCGGCGACAACTCGAAGGTCACCTGTGACTCTGACAGATTTCCGTGAGGAGGGTCCCCCGTGTCGAGACTGCTCAGACTGTTCATCTTTGCGGCTCTCTCTGGAACGCTTTTCATCGCTGCAGGCACTGCGAACGCTACCCATTCTTGGGGCGGCTACCACTGGAGCCGGGCCAGCAACCCCTTCACCGTCACGCTCGGTAATAACCTCACATCCAACTGGACCCCCTATCTGACCACGGCGGCGGCGGATTGGAGCATCACGTCCGGCGCCTGCAATAACCCGCAGAATCCAATACGGTGTACCGTGGCGGCGGGCGGCGGCGCTGGCAGGAAGTGTAGACCTACCGCGGGCCGGGTAGAGGTGTGCAACTCGACCTACGGCAACACCGGATGGCTCGGTATCGCCCAGATCTGGATCACTGGTCTTCATATCACGCAGGGCACGGTCAAGGTGAACGACACATACTTCAATACGCCCCAGTACGATACCCCCGCCTGGCGCAGCTTCGTGATGGATCAGGAAGTCGGACACGAGTTCGGCCTCGCCCACCAGGACGAGAACTTCTACAACCCCGATCTGCTCGACGCCTGCGGTAGAGGCTCGTGCATGGACTATTCAGCGGACCCCAGCAACAACACAAAGCCGAACCAGCACGATTACGACGAGCTTGTGATCATCTACAGTCACGCGGACGCTGCCGCCATTGCCGCCAGCGCCCCCGTCTCGTCGGGTCAGGATCTGGATCAGGATATGGAAGGCCCCAGCGCCTGGGGGACCCCCGTCCACTTCGAGAACGGCCGTGCGGATGTTTACGAACGAGATCTCGGCGGCGGAAACAAGATGCTCACGCACGTGCTCTGGGTGCAGTAGCGGCAGAATCAAGGTCGGCTCGCGTTCGGAAGGCTCCGATTCAAAAGTCGGAGCCTTTCGCTTGATTTCGGCTCTTCGGGGCGAGCAGACTCACATTCGTAGCCGGCCGATGTCCGGAGGACCGAAGAAGCCCGACCATGGCCCACAGGGGGGCACCATGAGGCTCGCGTCGTCCATCTCAGGAATCGTTGTCTGCGCATCGATGCTTTTCGCATCTCTTCCCTCCGCGGCCCAAACGGCAACGATCACCGGCTCGATCGCCGACAGCAGTGGGGAAGCGCTTCCCTCGGCGGTGATCCGGGTGGACGACACTTCCCTCCGGGCCATAAGCAGCGGCACGGGGACCTACCGGGTGGAAGGAGTCCCGGCGGGAACGCATACCCTGCGGGTGGTCCTGATCGGATACAAGCCCTCGAGCCGCGAAGTCACCGTCGGCGCGGGCGAAACCTTGAACGTGGATTTCGTGCTGTCGCGCGCACCCATCCTCATGGCGCCCACCGAGGTGGTGGTCGGATCCCGCGCTTCCCACACCGCCGCGGATGAGCTGGCGGTGCCGGTGGACGTCTACACTTCCGAGAAGATCGCGAAGCAGGGGGCCAGCGAGACGACTCAAATCTTACAGTCCCTTTCTCCCTCGGTGAATTTCCCTCGCCAGAGCGTCACCGACGCGACCGATGTCGTGCGGCCGTTCACGCTGCGCGGCTTGAGCCCCGATCACACGCTGGTGCTGGTCAACGGCGCGCGACGGCACCAGACCGCTCTCGTGAATACCTTCGCCTACGGGACGGGCGCGGGCTCGAGTGGGGTGGACATGAACGCGATCCCGGCGAGCGCCATCGACCGGATCGAAGTCTTGCGGGACGGCGCATCCGCCCAGTACGGCTCGGACGCCATCGCGGGCGTCGTGAACGTGGTCACGAAGAAGGGGCGTTTCACCCCCTTCGTGAACGTGGCGGCAGGCAGATACACACCGGACGGTTACCCGGACGACGGGACCACGGTGGACGTGAACGGCGGCTGGGGTACCGCGCTGGGGTCGGGCTCGCTCGCGCTCTTCGGAGAGTTCCTCGACCGCCAGCCGACCAACCGGGCATGGGCCGACCGATTCGATGTCAGCGGGAACGGCCTCGCCGATTCCGTGGATAGCGAGGGGCACGTCGTCATCAAGCGAAACCCCGTGCCCCAGCCGAATCATCATTGGGGAGACGGCCTCGAGAAGGACGTGCTCACCTACGGCGACCTTCGCCTGCCGCTGAACGGCGCCGCGTCGAGCCAGTTCTACGCCCACGGAGGGTACAGTTTCCGCAAGGGAACGGGTGACGGTTACCGGCGCTATGCCGGCGACGATCGGAACTGGCCTCAGATCTATCCCCTCGGCTATCTGCCGGAATTCGATCCCGACGTGAGGGACTACTCCGTCGCGAGCGGAGTCTGGGTTCGGCCCGCGGGTTGGTCGGTCGATGCGAGCGCCTCGCTGGGGCACAACGATTTCGCGTACAAGTTGCGGAACACCCTCAACGTGTCGCTCGGACCATGTCTCGACGGTCCGTGCGCGCCCGGACCCGACGGCATCCTGGGCACCGCGGACGATCCCGGGATTCCAAACCAGACTTCGTTTTTCGCCGGGAAATTGAAGCGCGATGAAATCATCGGATCCGTGAGCGCATCCCGCGCCCTGAAGGTGGGACTGCCCTCCGCGCTCAACGTCGCGGCCGGCGCCGCCTATCGCCATGAAAAATATCAGATCCTACGTGGAGAGCTCGCGTCCTGGATCGACGGCGGGGACACCACGCAAACAGGCGGAGACGCGCCGGGAGGCTCCCAGGTCTTTCCGGGGTTCTCGCCCTCCGACGAAGCGAACGCGAGCCGCAACAACCTCGGCGTCTACACCGATCTGGAGACCAATCTCACCACCAAGCTCCTCGCCGACGTGGCGGGACGCTTCGAGCACTACAACGACTTCGGTTCGGTGGTCACCGGAAAGGTGGCCGCGCGGCTCCAGCCCTCGCAACGGATCACGCTTCGCGCCGCCGCCAGCACCGGGTTCCGGGCGCCCGGCTTGGGCCAGATCCACTTCAGCAAGGTCGTCACGAACTTCATCGCCGGCGTTCCCGAGGAGATCGGCATCTTCCCCGTCGATCATCCCGCCGCGCGCCTGCTCGGCTCCAAGCCGCTCAAAGAGGAGACCTCGGTGAACCTGAGCGCCGGACTCGCCGTGAGCCCGCGCGACAACCTCACGATCACGGCCGACTACTTCAACATCAAGATCAGTGACAGGATCCTGCTCGGAGCGACCTTCGACGACGACTCGACGCGCGCGATCCTGACCCGCGGCGGTTATTCCGGCATCTCCGGTGTTCAGTATTTCACGAACGGTCTGGACACGCGGACCCAGGGAGTCGACGTGACCGCCGATCTGCGCGTTCCTCTCGGCGGGATGAAGAAGATCGGAATCACCGGTGGCGCCAACTACACGAAGAACAAGATCACGCGGGTCGACCCGCTTCCCGCCGTTCTGGCGAATTCGGCCGAGACGGGACTGCTCGATGTCGTGACGCGGGTCGCGATCGAAGAGGAGCGGCCGGACTGGAGAGGGACGCTGGCGGCCGACTACTCGGACGGGGAGTTCCATGCGCTGGGGCGGGGCTCTTACTACGGCCGCTTCGCATCGGCACAACCGGGGTATTGCGATGACTGCCGGGAAACGTACCGAGCCAAGACGCTCTTCGACACAGAGGTGGGTTACCGGTTCAGCTCGATGGACCTCTCGATCGGAGCGCGGAACATCTTCGACACGTATCCGGATCATCCCCGAAACGACTTCAACAACAATTACGGAACGTTCCCGTGGGCCGCGGCTTCGCCCTTCGGATACAACGGGCGCTACGTCTACGTTCGGTCAGCGATCCCGTTGACCCGGTGACGCGGCCGCGGGTTCGCCCGGTGGCGGTGGAGATCGATACCACCTGCGCTGGGACGGACGCGGCGACTTGGCTGTCCGGTCGGGGCTCCGCGTCGCATTCGCCAAGAGCCCCTGGGCCCTCGCGTCGATGAAACATCGAAGTTGCATGCGCTACATCCCGATGTCACGTCCTCTTGATAAAATCTCAGCCGACTCTTGGCGCGGCCGCCGGCTGGATACTGCTCCTCGATCCTGCACCGCGGGATCGCTCCGCTCTCTCCCAAGAGATCGCCGTCGCTGGCTGCTCCGACATCTCCGCCCCCTGCTTCTGATGATCGATACCAATTTACTCGCCAGGTGCGTAGCGGGGCCCTGAAGGCCGGACCGGGCGGTCCGGCGCGGTCCATTTTCGTTTCACGCGCAAGACTCCGTAGGGCAGCGTAGGCCCCATTCCCACAAGAAAATCAGCCCCGGTCGGGCATTATCCGCAAGTCCGTTCGGCGCAGACTTGAAAGTCGTTTCGATTTCTGGCGAACGACAGGGTCTTCTTCGCGGCAACGACGGCCCAAGTGAGCACGGACCACTAGGAGGATGAGACATGAGGCCAAACAAGACATCGTTCCCCTCGAGGCCAGTAGAAAGAAGCGAGCTAAAGGCGTCCACGAACTCAGCGACTCACCCAATCGCACGACAGCTATGCGGGGGCGCATTATGAAACGCTTGGTGCACGTTGTTGCCATGTTCGCTGCCTTGGAGGCCTGGCCCTTAGCGGCGTCGGCCCAGTCCTCGGTGGACCCCGAGGAGCCTCTTATGATTCGAGGCGGTGCGGGGTCCGAGCTACCCGACGATTCCCTGGACAATTCGCGGGAAGAACCACCTCCGCCACCCGTTGTAGGCCCAACCGTCATCGTCACAAACCCGCAATTTTTCAGTCTCACACCCCCATTCGGATTGCTCGGACGCAGTGAGACCGCCATTGCTTCTACTACGAGTGGCAGGTTCATTGTCGAAGGATGGAATGACGCTATTGGTTTTATCGATTCGACGCAGACCCTTTCGGGGTTTGGTTACTCGGTCGATGGGGGCAAGTCCTTCATTGATGGCGGATCGGTTCCATTCGGAACATTCGGCGGTCAGCCCGTGGTCGCCCTTGGTGATCCCTGGCTCGCAGTTCTAGACCCCGGAGACAGGACGTTTCTCTATGCGAGCCTGGGGTTACGTCGGGACCTGAGCACAGAAGTTGGGATCACGGTTCATCGCGGAGCATTCCGGGATAACGTTCTCACATGGGCCGCGCCCACGATCATTCCCGCGCCGGGTACGAATGATTTCCTCGACAAAGAGGCGCTCGGCGTCGATCCGAATTCCAATAACGGCAGCACGGCGGTCTACGTCTCGACGACAAACTTCCTCGGGGTTGGCGGTTCTCAAATAGAGCTCTACCGGTCCTTCAACGGAGGTGCGACCTTCACGGGTCCAATCATCGTCAAGACACCGGACCCAGCAGGGCAGCAAGGTTCTCAGGTCGCGGTGGGGCCCAACGGCGCGGTATTTGTCGTCTGGGAACGCGGGAGGTTCACGAATGCACCTCAGATCCTCTTCCGTGCATCGACAGATCAAGGTGCGACATTCGGTCCGCTGAGAACTGTCGCGAACATCACTGGACTAACCTTGTTCCCGCCGGTCGGGTACAACCGTAGCAGATACAATGACTTTCCGAGGATCGCCGTGGACTTTTCCTCGGAGCACCCGGGCCGGATTTACGTCGTCTACCACGACGCGGGGAGCAACCCGAACGTCCACACGGACGGGGTCTTCTTCAGGCCTTCCGACGGAGCAACCATCCCGACCGGCGGGGTGCGGGACGGAGATATTTTCCTGAGGTTCTCCGATGATCTCGGCGCGACATGGAGTGCGCCGACACTCGTAAGCGGTCGATCGCCTGGCGATGGCCTCGTGCAGTTCTGGCCCGTCGTGAGCGTTGAGCCGGGCGGCGAGGTGGCTGTGACCTATCACCAGGACACGGAAGTCCAATCCAGCCCGGTGAACCCACTGGCTACGAACATCGGCATTGATGCCCGCTTTGCGGGATTCACCCGCCGCCGGTCGTCATTCCAATCCATCGTGGACGTGTTCGCGACGCGTTCCTTGGATGGTGGTGTCACGTTCCAGACGCCCGTCCGCGTCAACGACAAACCATCGAACTGGTCGATCGCGGCTTCCAACATCCGACCGAACTTTGGGGACTACATCTCGAGCGTGAGTATTGAGGGCAAGATATTGTGCAGCTGGGCTCAGAGCCGTCTATACGATATTGACCCGGGACCTGTAGTGAACAATCGTTTTGTTCCCAGTGCTGCCTTTGCCCTGGTTGATTTCACAGGCCCTGGGACAACCATGCTCATGGCACCGACTGCCCAGCGGCAAGCTCCAGGAGCGTTCGCGCTCTCACAGAACTATCCAAACCCCTTCAATCCCACAACGGTCGTTATGTACGACCTGCCGAGCGCGCGACATGTCAGCTTGAAGGTGTACAACACGCTCGGACAAGAAGTCGCAACGCTAGTCGACGGTTACCGTGACGCCGGACACCACGTCGCGTTGTTCGATGCGAGGAATCTCGCAAGCGGCGTGTACTATTCCAAGCTGCAGGCAGGAGAATTCTCGAGCACCCAGAAGATGGTAGTGGCCAGATAAGCAATAAATGGCGCGCACGTCGCCATAAAGACGGGGGCCCTGGCAGCTCTCAGCGCCAGGGCCCCCTGTCCTCACCGCGAACTGAAAAGCTCGCGTTTCGGTGATCTGGCTCCCCGAGCATAACCCTTTCACGTCTGCCCCGCCGGCCCTGCGGGCGTGCCCTACCGCAGCGCCGCCGCGATGTTGCCGCCGTCGACAGTCAGAACCGCACCGGTTGTCTTGCGGGCGAGGGCCAGGGACACGAAAGCGTCTGCCACGTCCTCCGCGTGGACCTCGCGGCGTAACAGATTTCCCGCCATGTAGTCGTGTTCGCTCACTCCGCGCGCTCTCGAGCGGCTGGCGATCACGTCGCCGGTCAAGAGGCCCGAGCGAATGTGGTCTGCGTTGACGGCGTTGGAGGTGACTCCCTCGGCGCCGTGGTCGACCGCGTACTGCCGCATCAGCGCCAGGGTCGCGGCCTTGGGCAGACCGTAGGGACCGAAGTTCGGGCCGGGGTTCACCGCCTGCTTCGAGGCGTTGAACAGGAGCGCGCCGCC
>Ga0137396_10001956_pt1 | contig 11104 bp, 8 predicted proteins | sample czc16metaG_FD_108284 | JGI IMG/M metagenome (GOLD analysis project Ga0137396, IMG submission 108284) | Vadose zone soil microbial communities from Angelo Coast Range Reserve, California, USA - czcobulk3.16 metaG | ecosystem: Environmental > Terrestrial > Soil > Vadose zone | place: USA...
CTCCACCGCGTGGAACGTGCCCTTCTCGCACGTCAGGCTCAGCGGGATGTAAAAGGCCTGCGCCTGCGGGTGATACGCCATCGCGCGCCAGCTCTTGAAGCCGGCCGTGCTCGGGCACCACTCGACCTCGACATCGACCTGCGGAACCATGTCGGGACCATACGTGACCTTGCCGGTCTTCGGGTCCACCGTCATCAGCGTCTGGTATCCAAGGTCGAACGCGTTGACGAACTTGCCGGTTCGACGATCGAGCTCCCACAGCACGCCGATCTTGCCCATCTTGAAGAGCGACTGGCGGCCGCCGGCATCGACGAGGACGTTTTCGAACACTTCGTCCATGTCGTGCGTCTCGCCCGGGATGTGCTGGTAGTACCACGTGATGCGCCCGGTGTCGGGATCGAGCGCCAGCGTGGAGTTCGTATAGAGCGCGTCCCCGTTGGTCCCCCTGACCGCGCGCGCCCACGGCTTGGCTTGCGCCGTGCCCCAGTAAATCAGGTTCGTGGCCGGATCGTAGGTGCCGGGAATCCACGCGTCGCCGCCGGCGCGGAACATGAGCGGCAGATCGCCCCAGGTGTCGCCGCCCGGCTCGCCCGGCCGCGCCACCGTGGACGTGCGCCACGCTTCCTTGCCCGTCCGGCCGTCGAGCGCCGTGATGAAGCAGAGGTCTTCCTTGTAGCGCGTGCAGCCGGTCATGCCCGACACGACCTTGCCGCGGACGACAATCGGGCCGCTCGTGTACTCGTACCCCTTGCTGTGATCGGCCACGGCCGTATCCCACACCACCGCGCCGGTGCGCGCGTCGAGCGCGACGACGTGTGCGTCGGCGGTGTTGACGTAGATCTTGTCGTCCCAGATGGCCAGGTTGCGCTGCGGCTCGCCCATCGGGGCCTGGCCCGTCTGTGGGAACTCGCGTCGATACTCCCAGAGCAGATCGCCGGTGGCGGCGTCGAGCGCCTGCACGACGCTGTTCGGGTTGGGAAGGTACATCACGCCGTCGTGAACGAGCGGCGTCGCCTGGTTCGACCCCGGTTGCATCGCCCACGACCACGCGAGCTGCAGCTGGCCGACGTTCTGGCGGGTGATCTGGTTCAACGGGCTGTATCCCCAGCCGTCGAGCGTGCGCCGCCAGTTGAGCCAGTCGTCCGGGCTCGGGTTGCGCAGCATCGCGTCGGTCACGGGCGTGAATGTTCTGGTGGGGTTCTGTGCCGCGAGGGGAACGAACACGATCGTGCAGAGCGTCGCGACACCCAGCGTGGTGAGGAGGAATCGAATCTTCATTTGAACGACCTCGTCTTCCTCAAGCAGTAGGGGCCGACCTTAAGGTCGGCCCCTACGAGTGACCGCTGACCGCGGCTCTTACGGCGTTCGAGTCGTGGAGGCGTTGGGAAATACCACTTTGATCGCAGCTTGCGCACATTCGTCATCCTGGTTCCCGATGCCTCCGCCAGCGCCTATCGCGCCTGCCATCTCGTTGCCGATGAAAATCGGGAACCCACCCGGCTGGGCAAAATCGCCCATCCATTCTGGAGCGCGGTTGATTTGCTTGTTCACGCGTTCCCACAGTTCGATTGTCGGGCGCTGCCAATGCGCCGCTGTCGTCGCTTTCAATTCGGCCGTCTCGAGGGCCGTTTGGCTGGCGCCTTCCGTCCCCTGGAACGACAGGAGCGTGCCATCGGGATCCACCACCGCAATGCCGAGCGCGCTGTACTTCTTCTGACGGGCATACGTGACGCAGGCATCCACGAGCGCGCGTGCGGCGGCAGTCGTGATGACCTTGCGGGTAGCGAGCAGCGGCTGCGGGCTGGCCGGCGGCACTGTCTTGCCGTCGCCGAACACGGACCTGATGGCGTTCTGCGCGCACTCCTCATCCCTGCCGCCCGATAAACCCGCGGCGCCGGCGCCGATGGCGCCGACGACTTCGCCTTGAACAACGATGGGATAGCCACCGGGGATCGGGAAATAGCCCATCCACTCCGGGGCGCGATTGATCTGTTTGTTCACGCGTTCGTACAGCTCGCCGGTCGGCCGGCGGAACTTGGCGGCGGTCTTCGCCTTCAACTGCGCGGTCACACCCGTGTTCCCTGTAGCCCCATCCGTCGATTGATACGAAACGAGGTACCCGGCGGAATCCACGACCGCGAGCGCGATCGGATAATGGTCGCGCCCTGCCTGTGCCAGGCATGCCTCGATGATCGTTCGCGCGGCAAAGCCGGTGATGTCCTTCTTCTCGGATACGAGCGATTGGGCATCTGCGCTTGCGGCGGTCAGAACGGAAATGCACGCGAACGACACGGCGGCGAGCGAGCGATTCGTCATCGGCGTTTCCTCATCGTGATCAGGTCGGGTGCAGCTGCTATTTCTTGAGCACTGGATGCACCCAGCCCGCCGTCAGAATGCCCGGCGACGGCCGGAAGCTCAGATAATCCACGTGCTCGGGGATATCGAGCCATCCGTGCACGACGCCCGCCGGAATGATGATGATGTCGCCAGTCTTCACCAGCTTCTTGACGGCCTCGTACGCCATCCCGCCGCACGTGGGACCATTCAGGTCCGGCGAAGGGTTGTGCCGTCCGTTGACGATGTAGCCGTCGGTGAACATCGTCCCGGCCCCGGAGACGATGTAATAGCCTTCGGTTTGTGAATCGTGAGTGATACCGCCGGCCATCCCGCCACGAGGAGGCGTGGCCATCTGCCGCCCGCAGGGTGCGGGTGCCGGGGCCGCGGCGCCTGCCGCCCTGCCGCCGGCGGCGGCGTTGGCCGCTCCGCCGGCCGCGGCGACCTGCACGCCGTCGACCGTCTTCCCGCGATGAATGATCCCGATGGAAAAATTCTCGTGGCCGATGTCGACGGTCCTGATATTCCGGTCGGTGCCTTGTCCCTCTTTGTTGACGAGATCGATCTCCTCTTTCGTGATGTACGTCGCAGTGGTCGGCTTCGTCTTCGCACCCTGCGTGAAGACCATCGCTGGAGTGAGAACGACGACAACTGCCAGCACTCGTAACAACATCAGCTTCATGAGACGTCCTCCCGCTTGCCGCGGTCACCGGCCCGCGGTGCCACCTCTCTGCGGACAACGACAGCCCACGAGAGGATACAGGGAAACATGACGGCCGTTCCGCGGTTAGCATAATGCCTATGACGAGGCTGCGGCACGTGGCGATCGCGTTGGGGATGGGCGTCGCACTCTTATTGCTGCCGGTGTCGCTCTCCGGTCAGGGTCAGGGCCAGGCCCGGCCGCCCGCCGCCCGGCCCCTCGACCAGGCTCGGGACAGGCCGTGGCCTCCGGCGAAGACGGCCGACGGACAGCCGAACGTGGAAGGCACGTGGCGTCCCGTCAGCGGCGGCACGCATTCGCTCGATCCGGCGTTGAGCAGCGCACAGGAGTTCGATCAGCGCATTACCGGCGTCATCAAGCGCAACCCGAGCTTCGTCGTGGATCCGCCCGACGGCCATATCCCGTATCAGCCATGGGCGGCCTCGCTGCGAAGAAACCTCGAGGCGAACTACGAAAACCCGACGAGGCCGGAGCACGTCGACACGCAGACGCGGTGTCTCGTGCCGGGTATCCCGCGCCTCTACTACTTCCCGTCGTTCCGCATCATCCAGACGCCGGGCATGGTCACCTTCGTCTGGGACGAGTACCACACGTATCGCGTCGTCCCGTTGGACAACCGGCCGCACGTCGCGCCGAACGTGAAGCTCTGGATGGGCGACGGGCGCGGACACTGGGAGGGCACCACTCTGGTCGTCGACACGACCAATCTCAACGCCAAGTCGCGCCTCGACGTGATCGGCGATTTCTACAGCGAGAACACGCACATCGTGGAGCGGTTCGTGTTCGTCGACGGGAACACGATGAACTACGAGGCGACGATCACCGACCCGACGGTGTTCACGCGTCCCTGGACGCTGCGCATCCCGGAGCGCCGCATGCCGGATGACGAGTTCTGGGAGTTTGCGTGTCACGAGGGCAACCAGGACCCGGAAGTCCTCGTGGACCAGATACGGCAACGGTAAAAACCACGAAGGCACGAAAATGATTCGCCGTGATTTCTTCAAGACGCCTCTCGCCCTCGCCGGATTGACGATGCGCCCGTCCGCCGAGGCTGCGGCGGCAGCCGCCGGCGAGGAACTGGCACAGGCGCCCGGCCTGACGCGATACGTGGCGGAGTTCATCACCGGCACGAGATACGAAGACGTTCCCGACGAGGTCGTTGCACTCGGCAAGAAGACATTGCTCGACGGATTCGGTCTCGCCCTGGCGGGCTCTGCGTCCGTGGTCGCACCGGTCGTGCGGCAATACATCGGGACACTCGGAGTGACGGCGAAGTCATCGACTGTGGTCGGCACGGCCATGAAGGTGCCGGCGCGCTTCGCGGCGTTCGCCAACGGCGTGTCGATTCACGCAGATGACTACGACGACACCGGCTCGGCGCTCCACGTCGCGGCGCCAGTGCTTCCGCCCGTGTTCGCGCTCTGCGAGGAGGGACGCCGCAGCGGCAGGGATCTGATGCTGGCGTTTCACGTCGGCGTCGAAGCCGCCAGCAAGATCGGCGACGCGATCTTCCCTCGCCACGACCGCGAGGGATTTCACACCACCGGCACCATCGGATCGTTCGGCAGCGCCGCCGCGTGCGCGAAGCTGCGTGGCCTCACGGTGGCGCAGACCGCCTACGCACTCGGAATCGCCGCATCGCAGGCCGGCGGCATCCGCCGCAATTTCGGCTCGATGACGAAAGCCTTTCACGCCGGACACGCCGCTGAAAACGGATCGGTGGCCACCGATCTCGCCGCGCTTGGCTTCACGGCCGCCAGCGACGTGCTGGAGACGCCACTCGGATTCTTCCAGGCGGCCGGCGGCGGTTTCACTCCCGCCGCCATCGTCAATCGTCTCGGGCGTCCCTGGATGTTTGCCTCGCCGGGCGATCTCATCAAGCGGTTTCCGTGCGGCACGATCCAGCAGCCCGTGATGGATGCGACGCTCCGGCTGATCGCGCAGCACGGGATCAAGGCAGCCGACGTCGAACGCGCCGAAGTCGGCGGAAACCAGAGCAACGTCAACACGCTCTTCCGTCACCGACCGGCGACCGGTCTCGAGGCGAAGTTCAGCATGGAATTCGCGGTCGCGATCCTGCTGGTGGACGGGAAGGCAGGCCTGGGACAGTTCACCAGCAGGATCGCGAGTTCGACACACTCGGTCGCGACGGTGCGTTTCAGGCGGTGCTGGAAGAGCCGGCGGTCGTGAAGATGTACATGAAAGACGGCCGTCTCCTGACCACGCGTACCGAGCCGGCGAAGGGGAGCCCGAAGAACCCGATGACCTACGAGGACGTCGCCGACAAGTTCAGGACCAACGCGGAATTCGCACGGTGGCCGCCTGCGAAAACGGAATCGATCATCACGCTCGTGAGATCGCTCGAACGCGCGCCGAACATGGCCGCGCTCACCGCCGCCCTCACGACCTGATCCGTATTAGAGCAACAGCGTCTCGACGCGGTGCGCGTGCACCATGTCTTCGCGGGGCGACCAGGCGAACACGGTGAAGTGGCCGTCCTGGCCCGCGACGAGCGCCACCGAGTCGCGCTGATCGTGGACGAACTGGGCCGCCGACAGGTGCCTGGTGCCGCCGAACGCCGTCGGATTGATGACGACGGGAGCGTTGGACTCGATCGGTTCGGTGACCGTCATCTGCTCGACCTGCGGCTGCCCGCGACGCCGGACGATCTTGGCGCCGAACGCCAGCACCTCGTACTTCGAGGTCATGAGGGTGGCGCCGTCCACGGCTGTCAACCCGGCGACGGCATCGACCGCGCGGGCGAGGGAATCCTCCCACTGGCGCTGGGCGTCGCGTCCACCGCCGCGCTCGACCAGGTTCGCCAGCTCGGCGAACGCCGGACTCACCACGTAGGTAATGGGTTGCACGATGGAGTCGCGCCACGCGTCGCTGCCAGGCGGCGTGACGATCAGCAGCCCGCCGCGACGATGCGCTCGCATGGAGACTGCAAGCTGCACGAGCACGTCGGTCCGGGTTACGGGAGCCGGGATCCGGGATCCGCCGTCGTCCAGAAGCCTCGGCTCCCGGCTCCCGGCTCCCGGCTCCCGGACGTCAGCCGGCTCGAAGCCGAGCAGCGTGCGGAGCACCGTCGGGCAATCGGGGAGCGCGGATGCCTGCTCGTCGATCACCTTGATGCGATCGCCCTCGAGCACGGCGACGTTGACGAACTTGGCTGCCTCGCGCCCGCGCCGGTGTTTCACGACGATCAGTCCCGGCTCGACGACCTCGGCAACGAAGCAGTGCATCGGTATCGACCGGGCAGTTCCCCAGACGCGCAGTTCTCCCTCGAGGTACGCGACGCCCAGGTGAATACCGGGCCGTTCCACGGCCGGCGACACCCGCGTCAACACGGCGGGATCGAGCGGCAGCGAACGTTCGAGAACGAGCGGATCGTCCGTATCGGCGGGGGCGAGGAACGCGAGCGAGATCTTCGGCACGTAGCCTTCCTCGCGCCTGAGGCTCGCCCAGAACACCGTGTCGATCATCGTCTCGATCGCGCCGACGTCGGGGATCGTGTCGACGGCGACGGCGCCGGGGCCACGGTCGAGGTCTCGATGCGAGGAGAACCGGGCATGAAGCCGCGGCGCGACCAGCCGCGCGACCGCGTACGCGCGCTCGTTCATGCGCTCATTATCGCGTGCGCGCGCGACAAGTCGTGCGCGCGTCTACGCGCGGCGCCTGGTGGGGACGACGAGCACCAGGATGCCGCCGACGAGCGCGAGCCCGCCGATCACAGGCGGAATCGGCACCGTCTTGTGCTCCTCGGTCGTGGCCTTGAGGGGCCCAATGTCGACCACGGTCTTCTGCTGAGTCCAGCGGAAACCGCCGAGCAGCAGCGAGACGAGCCCAATCACGATGAGGAGCGAACCGACGAGGTATCTGGCAGTCACGCCGAGGTCCTCTGCAATCGATGCGCCCAGCAGTACGCATAAAGGTCGGTCGGCCCCTACGCATCAGGTTCGCTGGCAGCAGTCCTGCACCTGTAATCCGTGAATCGACCGCAACAAGGAGGAGAGAAGAAGAACACAGCAGAAAAGGAGGACTCTGCCATGACGAAGCATTTGCGAGGAACGATGCTCGCGCTCGGCACCGCGCTGATGCTGAGCACATCGACGGCGAGGGCCGACGAGTGGAACCAGGAGACCATCCTGACGATCAACCAGCCGATGGTGGTCCCCGGCGCGACGCTCGCGCCTGGCACCTACATCTTCAAGCTGGCCGATGAAAACGGCTCGCGCAGCGTCGTCAACATCTTCCGCGACAGCGACCGGGAGCTGGTGGCGACGGTGAACACGATCCGCATGCATCGGACGGATCGGACGGGCGATCTCACGCTCAAGGTCGCGCTCTCCGAAGGGGGCGCCGCCCCGACGATGAAGGGGTGGTTCTACCCGGGTACGATGGACGGCCACGAGTTCCTCTACCCGAAGGAACAGCGGCGCGCGATGGCGAATGCGGAAACGGTCGACATTCCCGTCACGCCGCGAGGCTAGCTGAAGCAGGGGTCGGCCTCGAGGCCGGCCCCTGCGATTTCACGTCTCCAGACCGCTACCTGGCCGGCATGCGCGGGATCTTCTCGTCGGCCATCGCCGCCTGCCACGCGAAGGTCGCCATGACGATGGCGGATTGTTTCAGTTCGTCCTCGCTCATGCGCTCGGGGTAGTCGGCGTTGGTGTGGCGCGTGCGCTCGTCGTATGCGTCGAAGTCCTTGATCACGTTGAAGCCGGGCAGCCCGGCCTGGTTGAACGGCACGTGGTCGGTGGCGCCGATCCCCTCGATGATGTTGCGCGTGGCGCCGAGGTCCTTCAGCGGCTCGAGCCAGCGATCGAAGATCGCCTTCGCGTCGCGATTCCCCTCCATGTAGAAGCCGAGCGTCTTGCCGCTTCCCGGATCGTCGTTGAGAGACACGGCGAGCCGGTCGCGATCGGCCGGGCTGCTGACGTGCTGCATCAGGTAGGCGGTCGCGCCGAGCAGGCCCTGCTCCTCGCCGCTCCAGAGCGCCGCCCGTATCGTGCGCCGCGGCTCGGCGCCGAGCGCGCCCAGGATGCGCATCGCTTCCATCAGGGCCACGGCTCCGTCGGCGTTGTCGGTGGCGCCGCGGGCGGTGTGCCACGAGTCGAGATGCGCGCCAACGAGCACGATCTGATCTCGCAGCGCGGGGTCTCGTCCCGGGATGTCGGCGATCACGTTGTAGCTGTTGCGATCGTCTTCCAGGTACCGCGTCCGCAGCTCGACCCTGAGCGAGACGGGATGTCCACCGGCAGCCAGCCGCGCGAGCACGTTGTACTGCTCGCCGGCCACGACGACGGTCGGCACGGCGCCGGGATCGTTGCCTCGGTTGCCGGTGACGCCGACGGTGCCGTCGCGGTACCCGCTCGGCCTCAGCGCCACCGCCGCGCCGGCACGCGACAGAATCGGCATCAGTTCGCCGGCCGGCGTGGTGCTCCGCGCCCCCGGCAGTGGTGGATTGCCCGTGGCAACAGGACGATCGTCGAGGCCGGGCTGCGGGCGATCGCGATCGACCCACTCCATCTGCGGAAGATGAGTGAGCACGATCGCGCCGCGAAGCTGTCCGGCCATCGCCTGGATCTGGGACGCGTTCTTGTCGCCGACGTATACGGCGCGCCCGCTCAAGACGCCAGAGGTAGACGGCGACCAGGCGTCGGCGTAGGCGATCAGAGGCTGGTAGCGCGGTGCCGTCATCTCCACGGAGATGTGTTCGAGCTGCCATCCCCGGCCGAACTCGTACGGCTCGAGGCGCGGGTTCGCGAGGCCCCACTCCGCGAAGCGGTCGCGCACCCAGCGCGCCGCCTGCACGTGGGCGGGCGACCCGGTCAGCCGCGCGCCGATTTCGTCGGTGAGCGTGCGGTACAACGCCAGCGCCCGCGAGCGCTGCAGCCCCTCCGCCCTGATGCGCGCGACCATGTCGCCGGCGGCGCGCTGCTGCGTCCGCACAGCCGTGACGCCGAGCACCAGCAGGACGAGGGCAACAACCAGCGAGCGACGCATCATCGAGGCTCCTTCCAGAGGCCTTAGCATAGCTGTTTGCTATCCTCGGGCAGGCGAGAGGAACCGTGGCCAACGCGCACAAACACAGCTGGACGGCAGGCGACTACCTCACTCACCGCTTCAATCCCGACCTCGGCGTCGGACGTGTCACCGCCGTCGAAGGTCGCGCGCTCGTCGTGCACTTTCCGCGCTCGGGCGCGACGCTGCGCATCGCCGCCGGCAGCGACGCGTTGACGCGCGTCGCGTCTGACTCCGTCGAACCGGTCGTCCAGCCGAAGATCACGCTCCTGCCCGCTGATGTCGAGATCCGCCGCGACATCGGCCGCCTGCGCTCCATCCGCGAGGACGACGTCGTCGGGTCGTTCCTGGGCGGACGCGTCCGGTTGTTTCCACACCAGCTCTACGTCGCGGAGCGCGCGACGGCGGGGCAAGGGCCGGTGCGGTGGCTGCTCGCGGACGAAGTCGGCCTCGGAAAAACGATCGAGGCGTGCCTCATCCTGAATCGCCTGGTGCACACGCGGAACGTCGACCGCTGCCTGGTCGTCGTGCCCGAGGCGCTGACGGTGCAGTGGCTGGGCGAGCTGTGGCGCAAGTATCACCAGGTCTTCACGCTGCTGGACGGGCCGCGGCTCGCCGACGTGGCGCGCGACTTCGGGGCCACGTTCAACCCGTTCGACGTGCACCGGCGCGTGGTGATTGCGCTCGAGACGCTGATCGAGCGGCCGGAGCTGACCGACCAGGCGGCGAGCGCCGGAATTGATCTCCTCGTCATAGACGAGGCGCAGCGGATTCGACGGCCGCGCGGCCATCCGGGCGACGCCGGGTGGCGCGCCATCGCGCCGATTGCCGCCCTTGGCCGGCACGTGCTGCTCCTCAGCGCGACGCCGCTCGAGGACGATGCGCACGGGTTCTTCCGGATGCTGCAGCTGCTCCGCCCCGAGGAGTTTCCGGACGAGGTGAGCTTCGACGATCGGCTCGCGCGCGGCACGCCGCTGCCGCCGTGCACGAGCTCGACCCGGCGCGCCGACATCGGAGGGCTGCCGCCGCGCGTCGGGATTCCCATCGACCTTCCGGATACGGCCGGCTGGCAGGTTCGGCACCAGGTCGAGGAAGGCGTGAGGCGCGGCCTTCGGGGACCCAGCCGCGTTCGCGCGTCGCGGACGCTCGATCGCCTCCGCCGCGCGCTCGCGTCGGGCGCCGCCCTGCACGCGGTGCTCGGGGCGGACGAGGACGCGCTGCGCCACCGGGCCGGGGCGATGGACGCGGCCGACCCGCGCGTCGAGTGGCTGCTGTCGAACGCGCCGCGCTGGCACACTGCCAACGAAAAGACGCTGGTGTTCGTCGCGCACCGCGAGACGCTCGAGATGCTGCGCACGGCGTTGAGCCACCGCGCGCAGCTGGCGAGCGGTGTGTTTCACGAAGAGCTGTCAGCGGCCAGGCGAGACACCGAGGTCGCGCGCTTCCGCGAGCCGGACGGCCCGAGCGTGCTGGTCTCCACCGAGTGCGGCGGCGAGGGGCGCAACTTCGAATTCTGCCGGCGGCTGGTCCTCTTCGACCTCCCATGGAGACCGACCGTCGTCGAGCAGCGGATCGGCCGCCTCGATCGGATCGGGCGGCGCGTCCCGGTGGAGATCGTCTACTTCCGTCCGCCAGGCGGCATCGGCGCGGACGTCGTGCGCCTGCTCGAGGCGCTCGGCGTGTTCCGCGAGCCGCTCGCCGGCCTCGAGCCGCAACTGGCGCCCGTCGAGGGCGCGCTCGAGGAGATCGCCCTCGACGCCGGCGCGTCGCTGACCGGCGAGCGGCTCGATCGACTCGTGGCCGACGCGCGCGCCGCCCGCACGCGCATCCGCGAGGCCGCGTATCAGCAGCTGCATCGCGATCCCTATCGCCCCGACATGGCGGCGGTCATCCTCGCGCGCGTGCCGCCGGACCTCGACGCGCTCACCGAGCGCCTCGTGACGGGCGCCTGCACGCTCCTCGGGTTCCGCGTCGAGCACCTGCGCGGCCGCCGGATATTCGCGATCGAGTTCGGCAGCGAAG
>Ga0137396_10001958_pt1 | contig 11103 bp, 9 predicted proteins | sample czc16metaG_FD_108284 | JGI IMG/M metagenome (GOLD analysis project Ga0137396, IMG submission 108284) | Vadose zone soil microbial communities from Angelo Coast Range Reserve, California, USA - czcobulk3.16 metaG | ecosystem: Environmental > Terrestrial > Soil > Vadose zone | place: USA...
CAGCGGGGGCCGGGGAAAGGTCTGGGCCGCGACCTCCAACGGCGGTAACAAGCCGGTGCACGTCTTTCGAATCGACGGCAGCGCCTGGACGGATTTTCTCGCCCCGACCACCGGCGAGACCATGCTCTTTTCGACGGCGACGACGATCTACGCATACGGCCCGAACGGCCAGATCCTCTCGCACGGCCTCTGACCGAAGATCCTCCGACATCTTGCCTGTCGCTGCAGCCGCAGTGGACGAGGTTCCGTCACTTCTCGAAGCGCTTCGCGGCACTCGTCCGCAGTGGGGCTATCTCGCTTCCGTGCCGCGCATCGATGCGGCAATCGTGGACATGATCGCGCGCGAGGCCACGCGTCAAGGGTCTGTCGTGGGCGTACGGCTCGCCGAGACGAGTGAGGAAGAGGACGCGGCCCCCTGGACGCGCCTGCCGTCGCGAAGACCGAAGTCGGTAGTCATCACCGAGCCACTCCCGCCCACGGTTCACGCGGTCCTCGCACAGAAGCTCAACCGGCGCCAATCGGGCTGGCTATCAGCCGATCCATGATCGAAGCGCACGGCGGGTCGAACACGCGCTCCGCGGTTGCCGCCTCGGGGGAGACGCCGTGGCTCTGGGTCTCGGTGCGCGTCAGCGCGATGACGCCGAGGATCGTCTCGTTCAGAGCCAGCGCAACGATGCCCCCGCGTTCGCAACGACCGCCGCGAGCGGCTGCTTCACCTCCATGCGCGATCGAGGCGACATTTCCCCCTCCTGGTCGAGTACTTCATCGAGCTTCGCGACCCAGGCTGGAAGGAGGTTCCGCCACATCAACAAGAAGAGCCTCGACCTGCTGCAGTCGTACGACTGGCCTGGAAACATCCGCGAGCTGCAAGACGGACGCTCGACGAGCAGCTGATCGGCGAGGAAACGAAGCTCATCCAAGCTGCGCTGGCGGAGAGTGGCGGGAAGGTTTCGGGGTCCTCTGGCGCTGCAGTGAGGCTGGGAATGCCTGCAACGACGCTCTACTCCAAGATCCAGAGCCTCAAGATCGATCGGCGGCGCCTCAAGCGGCATTGAGACCTGCATGGCCTCCGGCGAGCGCGCCCGCTACGAAATCCAGAGACCGCTTTACGATCGTTCGTAATCCCCATTCGCGCCCGCAGGGAACGGGCATTGGTGCAGCCTGTCTGGCGTACGTCTGCGGTGGATCGCCAGCAGCCGGCGTCACGGCCAGACCCGGCTGCAAACTGGCCCGCAGCTTGCTCCGGTTTGCCGAGGGGATTTACCGATGCGCAAGAGAAGCATGGCGAGCTTTGAGGAGGAGAACGAGGAGGCATGGTGGAGGTGGAACGCAGTCATTCGAAGTGGCGGCCAGGAGGCATAGTCATGGCTTCCCGCATCTCATTTGTCGTTCTCGTGCTCGTCATTGTGACCGGCTGTCAGCAAGGCAAGGCACAAAACAAGAGCAGCCACAACAATGGACTCGATCTGCTTGACAAGGCCGGAAACATCCGCAAGCCAGCAGACTATCGAGACCGTTACCAGGCGCTCGGAACGTTTGAGGTGGTCGATCTCAAAGGCGACCACGAGATGCACTACACGTACGCGTTGCCGGGCACCGCGGAGTATTACCGCAAGACGGGAAAGTTCGCGGATGGAACCGTATTAGTGAAGGAGGTCTTTGGAACTGATCACGGCCCAATGACGACCGGGGACGCGCATTGGGCTTCGGGAACGAAAGTGTGGTTCGTGATGATCAAGGACGAAAAAGGACGCCATCCCGGCAATCCGCTGTGGGGCGATGGATGGGGATGGGCACTCTTCAAGTCTGACGCGCCCAACAAACAGGTCGCAACTGACTACAAAAAAGACTGCCTGGGCTGCCACGTCCCCGCACAGGCAACAGACTGGATCTACGTCCGAGGTTATCCAGGTCTCAGCTCGAAGTAAGCAGTACGATGTGAAATGTGATTCTCGAAGAACGTCTCAAAGGGAGATTTGGTGATGAAAAGGTTTCTGTTCGTAGTCATCCTTGGAGTTGGTCTGATTGCTGCTATCTTGACCCTGCTGAGCACGAGTCCCATCGCCGCTCAGACTAGCCAGTCGGCTGCAGTGTTTGATCCTGATGGCAAGATGAAGTTGCCAACCGGGTATCGCGCGTGGGTTTTTGTGGGTGCTCCCTTGACGCCCGAAGGCCTCAACAACAACAAGGCGGACTTCCCCGAATATCATCACGTATACGTAGAAAAGGCAAACGTCGATGAGTATCTGAAGACAGGCACCTTTCCCGAGGGAACGGTCATCGTAAAAGAACTGACTCGGCTCCTTGAGCCGACTTTTCCAGACGGCTCTCGTAAGGAACCATCTGGACGCGGGTATTTCAACGGTAAGTACAACGGCATCGACGTATCAGTGAAAGACAGTAAGCGCTTTTCCAAGACGAACGGCTGGGGCTATTTCACCTTCGGACATCATCCATTGCCGTATGCGGAGACCGCGGCGGAATCGTCTGTGACCGAATGTGCAGGATGCCATATCGCTCACGTCGCCAGAACCGACATGACATGGATTCAGTTCTATCCGTTACTTCGTGACAAACAAGGGTATTAGGCACGGAGAGTGGGGTGTGGTTGCCGGCGGCTGCGCGATCTGGTTTGGCCGATGGTCTTCGTCGCAACGATGCTGGCGGACTTTGCGCCAGCGACTTTGGATTTGCGGGTGCCATTCGTGGAGCCTGCCATCTGGTCAGCCATCATCACTGTAGGGCTGTTCGTCGCGCTCGCCGTGAACGCCATGGCGGGTCGGATCGTGGTCGTTGGCCCTCTCCCTGGCGGAGCGGCCGGTGCGCACTGACCGGCTGAGCTGGTGGCGGGAGCGGAGCCTGAACGAACGGGTGGTCGCCGCGGTCCTCGCGGGCTCGGCGCTCCTCCTGGCCGAGGTGCGGTTCGAGCACCGCGTGGTCCTGGCCGAGGCGTGGCGCGCCTGGCTTCCGCTCGGCTACGCCGCCGCGCTGCTCCTCGGAGGCAGCGTTGCGCTCCTCCGCTGGCAGCGCGGTGGCCGCACAGTCCTCGCGGCGCTCTTCGCGCTCGCGTTCGTCGTCGGAGCGCTGGGCATGTGGTTCCATTCCGGCGGACACCCGCTGACGCATTTGGTGCGAGTGCTGTCGGCCTGGCGGGTCCCGCCCGGCCAGGACGGCGGAATGAGGATCGGAAGCGCTCCCCCGGTGCTCGCTCCCGGCGCCTTCTGGGGCCTCGGTCTGATCGGCTTGATCGCTTGCCTAGGCGATGGGCCGGACCACCCCGCCGGCGCGAAGCGCGGCGCCGGTGATCGCCGAGGAGAGCGGGCTGGCGAGGAAGGCGACCAGGGGTAAGTCTGTTCGTCGAGGGCCTCGCGCGCGTGAAGCGTGCGTCCGCCGAGCAGATCGAGCGCGAGCTCTTCCGCGACATGCGGCCGACGTCGCTGCTCGAGTCGCCTCGCGCAGGAGGTAAAACGTGCCGCGCGTGTTGACCGCGAAGATTTGCTCGTAGTCCTCGTTGCGCATCTCGACGAACGGCCGCACGGCGATCGCGCCGGCGTTGGCCACGACGATGTCGACGCCGCCCAGGCGCTGCGCTTCGTCGAACAGGCGCCGCACCTCCTCCACGCGGCTTGCAGCCCAGTCGCCCGCCCACCCGCTCGCTCGATCGACGGCGCCGGCACCGTGGCTGAGAAGAGGCGGTGCCTGCTCTCCACCGGAGCGGCTGCTCAAGGCGTCGCCGTTGATGGCGCTGTACACGGTGCGCAGCGAGTGGATGTTCGCGAGCAGCTCGACTACAACCTGCTCTCTCTTGCAGCACGACCTGGCCGGCCGCTCCGCCGCCTCGAAGCACAGACCCCACGCCCAACGCAGGGCCGCTGCGAGGGACGAATTGACCGCCGCTGGCGCGCCCCCCCGATCAGCAAGAGTCCGAGGGGAGTTGTCCCAGAACGGTCGGAGCACTCGTGAAGTTACGAAGTTTCGCGAAGTTCAGCAAATCGTAGAACACGGAATCCAGCATCCCTCTCCGTTGCCGGCGTTCGGGAGTGGCTTCCTGGTTGCATTCGGCGCCAGGTGCACGCGAAAGAGATGGTGAAACAACGGAATCCGGCGTCGAGAAGTCGAGCCTGCGGAAGCCAGCTCGGCGCCGGCCGTTGACCAGGAGGATTTCGTGAAGACCACGATGATGGCGCTCGCGCTTGCCCTGGCAGGGTGCGCGGGTGCGTCGGGACAGGTCGAGCAGTCGCGCGACAATCCGCTCGCCGGAATGTGGGCGGGCGTGATCGATCGCGACGGGTGGCAGCGGCCGCTCGCGCTAGCAATCAACGCGCAGCAGGAGGGCACGTATACCGGGAGCTGGATGTCGCTCGAGAACCAGCCCGGCATCATGTTGGACAGCGTGCGGCGCAACGGGGACAGCGTGGAGTTCGAGCTGCAGAACCTGAAATTCGATGGGAAGGTGCAGGGGCGCGCGATCGCGGGAACTGTCGCGAATCGCGATGGATCGAGCTCAGGCAACTTCACGCTTGCGCGCGTCGACCCGATGATGCCGCCCCTGGGGGGGCCCTGGCCGTGATGAAGCGAGCCCCGGAGCAGCTGGCCCAGGAGATCTTCTCTCCGGACGTACCTTGTGCTCGGACCTGCCGGAGGGTCCGCAACGACCCGCTTCTCGCTCTATAACCAAGGCCTGACCCAGGTATTGCGGTATTGCAGGCGACAGTCAACGGCCTACGTTCTCTCGTCCGCGGCGGCGCCGAGCGGGGCTGCCGATGAAGGCCAGCGTCAAGAAAGGGGGGTGCGGGCCGAAGGCCACACGGATGCATCAGCCATCGGGAGGCAAGCACGACACCCAGTGGGAAGACGACGAGTGGCTTGTCTCGCGCATCTACTCCAACGGAGACTCCCGTCTCCTGGTGCGGAGTCGCGTTGTCGAGCGGCCCGGGACGCTCGCGCCCCTCGAGCGTGCGTATGAGCTCCGGGACGTTCTCGACGCGGACTGGGCAACTCGTCCGCTGTCGCTCGTGAAGCAGCACGGCAGCGACGCGCTCCTGCTCGATGACCCCGGTGGAGAAGTCCTGACGTCGCTCGTCGGTCGTCCGTGGGAGTTGAGGCCATTCCTGCGGGTCGCAATCGGCATCGCCGATGCGCTCCGTCACCTGCACGAGCAAGGGATCGTCCACAAGGACGTCAAACCGGCGCACGTCCTCGTCGATGTCGGCGCGGGCAAGGCCTGGCTGACGGGGTTCGGCATCGCCTCGAGGATTCCGCGAGAGCGACAAGGTCCGCCGGAGATCGCCGCCGGCTCTCTGGCCTGCATCGCGCCGGAGCAGACCGGCCGGATGAACCGTTCCGTGGACTCGCGGAGCGACCTCTATGCCTTCGGCGTGACGCTCTACCAGATGCTCACTGGCGAGCTTTCCTTCGCGGCCGCGGATGCCATGGAGTGGATTCACTCCCACGTGGCCAGAGGGCCTAAACCGGCTGGTGAACGCGTACCCGGCATTCCCGCTGCGATCGAACAGATCGTGTTGAAGCTCATGTCGAAGACCGCCGAGCAACACTACCGGACTGCAGCGGGCGTCGAGGCAGACCTGCGAAGGTGCCTGACCGAGTTGGAGGCGTCCGGCGCCACTGATCCGTTCCCTCTTGCGTCGCAGGACGTGGCCGACCGGCTCTTGGTTCCCGAGCGGCTGTACGGACGGGAACGCGATGTCGCGACGCTAGTCGCGGCTTTCGAAAGGCCGCCCCAAGCGACGACGGGGATCGCAGCGCCGGTCGAGCAGCAGGATCTGGTCACCGCGGTCAAGGTGTCGCAGGCGGTTTCAGGTGAAATCGTCCTCGAACGCCTGATCGAGAGGTTGATGGTGAATGCGGTCGAGCAGGCGGGCGCCGACAGAGGGCTCCTGATCCTCGTGCGAGGTGACGAGTCTCACGTCGAGGCAGAAGCCATCATGGACCGGGAGCGCGTCACCGTCAGTCTCCGCCAGGCAGGCGCGGGTACCGCCGAACTCCCGGAGTCGATGCTCCGGTACGTCGTCCGCACGCACGAGAGCGTGATCCTCGAGGATGCTTCGAGCCAGCACCTGTTCTCGGCGGATCCCTATATCGTCCAGAAGCGCTGCCGCTCCGTCCTTTTCTTGCCGCTGTTGAAACAGGCCAGCCTGAAGGGCGTGCTCTATCTCGAAAACAGCCTCAGCCCTCACGTGTTCACGCTGGCGCGAATGGAGGTGCTGGGGTTGCTTGCCTCGCAGGCGGCGATTTCGCTGGAGAACGCCCAGCTCTATGCCGATCTGAAGCAGGCCCAGGAGAGGACGCGGCAAATCGAGCAGGAAGTCCGGCGGGTCGTCGACACCATTCCCGCGCTGGTCTGGACCGCATCGCCTGACGGCATGGTCAATTATTTCAGCCAGCGCTGGTTGGACTATACGGGCCGCTCGCTGGAAGAGGAGCTCGGCTGGGGCTGGATGCTTGATGTTCATCCGGACGATCGCGACCGCGTGCGGGCGGAGATGCGGAGCTCCTTGCCCGCGGGGAAGGCTTCTGCCGAAGTCGAGGTGCGGCTCCGGCGGGCCGACGGCCCGTATCGTTGGTTCCTCGGTAGACAGGTGCCCCTGCACGACGCTGCCGGACAGATCGTCGGCTGGTACGGAACCGCCACCGACATCGAGGACCGAAAGCGCGCCGAGCAGTCGTTGCGCCGAAGCGAGGCATACCTCGCGCAGGCCCAACGCCTGAGTCACACCGGCAGCTTCGGAGTGCGCCTTTCGCCCGAGGGGATCGTCTGGTCGAAGGAGACGTTCCGTCTGCTGGGGCTCGACGACACAAGCAAGCCGAGCCTGGAAACGGTCTTCCAGCGGACCCATCCGGAGGATGTCGCGCTCGTGCGACAGGCGCTGGACGAAGCCATCCGGAGTGGAGCGGGCGTGGACTTCGAGCATCGCCTCGTGATGTCAGACGGCTCCGTCAAGCACGTCCACGTGGTGGTCGATACGATAAGGGACGACTCCGGCGACGTCGAGTTGGTCGGGGCCGTACAGGACATCACTGCTTCGAAGAACGCATTCGAGGAGATCCGGACGCTGCGCGACCGGCTCGTCCACGAGAACGTCGCGCTCCGCGAAGAGGTCGACAAAGTGTCGATGTTCGAGGACATCGTCGGCAGCTCGCCGCCTTTGCGGGCGGTGCTTTCGCGGGTGAGCAAGGTAGCTCCTACGGACTCGACGGCGTTCATCACCGGAGAAACGGGGACCGGAAAGGAGCTCATCGCCCGCGCAATCCATCGACGATCGCCGAGATCGTCGCGGCCGTTCGTGGCCGTGAACTGCGTCGTCATTCCCAAGGACTTGATCGCGTCGGAGCTGTTTGGTCATGAGAAAGGCGCCTTCACCGGAGCGCTGCAGCGCAGGGCGGGACGATTCGAGTTGGCCGAAGGCGGCACGTTGTTCCTCGACGAGGTAGCGGAAATCCCGCCCGAGATTCAGGTCGCCCTATTGCGCGTGCTCCAGGAACGCCGATTCGAGCGGGTGGGGGGCACCCAGTCGATCTCGAACGACGTGCGCGTGATCGCCGCCACGAACGTCGATCTGGACGCGGCGATGAACGCTGGCGCATTCCGCCGCGATCTGTTCTACCGCCTGAACGTGTTTCCCATCCAGATGCCTTCCTTGCGCGAACGGCGCGAAGACATTCCCCTCCTGGTCGGGTACTTCATCGAGCGCTTCGCGACGCAGGCCGGAAAGAGGTTCAGCCGCATCAACAAGAAGAGCCTCGATCTGCTGCAGTCGTACGACTGGCCCGGAAACGTTCGCGAGCTGCAGAACGTCATCGAGCGGTCGGTGATCCTCTGTGACACGGAAGAATTCTCGGTCGACCAGCATTGGCTCGCTTCGCCCCCGCCCGCGAAGGAGCCGACAAAACGGACGCTCAACGAGCAGCTGATCGGCGCGGAAAGGAAGCTCATCGAAGCCGCGCTGGCGGAGAGTGGCGGGAAGGTTTCGGGATCCTCCGGCGCTGCGGTGAAGTTGGGAATGCCTGCAACGACGCTCTACTCCAAGATCCAGAGCCTCAAGATCGATAGGCGGTGCTTCAAGCGATATTGAGACCTTCATGGTCTCCGGCAAGCGCGTCCGCTACGAATCCCGAGACTGGTTTACGATGGTTCGTAATCGCCATTCGCTCCCGAGGAACGGACCATGGGTGCGGCCGCTGGCATGGGCGTTGCTCCGCTACAAGCTGCATGTTCAAGATTCGGAGGACTTCGGCAAAACCATTGGTCCTGTATCTCGTGAGCGGCCGTATCGACGAAGAGGCAGCATCCGAGCTGCAGCGTCTCTTCGGCCAGGAACCGGCGGGGAGCAGCGTGGCTCTGGACCTCGGGGAGGCTCGACGCGTCGACGCCGTTGCGATCGAGTTCCTTGCTCGTTGCGAGGACTCTGGAATCAAACTCCGTAATTGTCCGGCGTACGTTCGCGAGTGGATCGCCAACAGCCGCCGTCACGGCTAGACCCGGCGGCAACTTGGTCCGCATTTTGCTCCGCTGTGGCGAGGATGCGCAAGAGAAACATGGCGAGGTTTGAGGAGGAGAAGGAGGAGGCATGGTGGCAAGCCATCGATCGGTGCCCCGGCCATTCCTCGTAGCGGCATCACAGGAACAGGAGAAATAAGTATGCCGACAGAGATGAGTATGTCGAAAGAGATGGGTATGATGATGTCGAATCATCATGGCGGACATCTCTACATGCAGACGAACGAGACCCGGAACGTCGTCATGCACTATCATCGGTCTGCGAACGGCGCGATTCACGAGGTGGAACGTGTCCCCACGGGCGGCTCCGGTTCCGGGACTTTCAAGCCGATCAGCGGCCAGGAGAGCGCGCCGAACGCGTTTGAGGGCGCGGGTAGCGTCATCCTCACGCCGGATCGGCGGTTTCTGTTTGCTACCAATGGCGGCGACAATTCGGTCTCCAGCTTCAGCGTAGGCAAAGACGGTCGCCTCACGCTGCTGGACGTCAAGCCGACGGGGAACGCCGTGATGGGAAAAAGCGGCACCGCCAAATCGCTGGCCTATTGCCCCTCGAAGGGCATGCTTTACGTGCTGCACTCGTTCGGCCCCGACCATGTCCGGCTGATGTCGGTCGACGGCGCAGGCAAGCTCACGGCGCGCCCGGAGCGATACACGGTGAATACGCAAGACAAGACCGATCGTGTGGCCACCATGGCCGTGCTCTCGCCCGACGAGAAGTTCCTTCTGGTCGGCACCACGTTCGACGAGCGACCCCACGCGAATCCGGACGGCACACCAATTCTCTGGGTCCGGCGGCCAGACGGCACACCAAAGTCGATCGCTTCGAATGCGCCAGACCCCGACGGCCTCATCACATTCCCCGTGGGCCGGGACGGCACGCTCGGCGCACCCTCGTTCCACGACGGGGGAGGCGGTTCTCCTTGGAACATAGCCTTCCTGCACGGCCGGCCCGATACCTTCATCCTCGGATATGCCGTCGGCGACGGGTGCGTCATGGGCAGCATCGACGAAGAGGGCAGGATCGGCCTCGGTCCGCTCGTGCCGATCGACACGAGCGCAGGCAAGCCCGCTGAACTGTGCTGGCTGGCCATCTCGCCGGATGACCGCTCGGTCTTCGCTACGAACTTCGGCTACAGCAGCATCAGCAGCTACCACATCGACGGCGCCGAGCTCACCATCGCGAAGGATCCCGCGTGCCCGAAGATCCAGGGAGATGGCACCTTCAGGGCGCTCAATGGAACCGTTAGCAGCGGCCCGAGCGATAACTGGCTTACGCCAGATGGCGCCTATCTCTACCAGATCTATGGAAATGCCTCGAAACTGGTGGGCTACGCCACTCAGCCGGACGGCTCGCTCAACGAGGTCGCCAGCGTGAGAATTCCCTACAATAGCCCGCAGGGCCTGGCGGGATTCTGAGTCCGCTCAACGGGGGCGCAATGATCCAGCTCGGGAACGCGGCCCGGCTCGGCGGTAACCCGCTGCAACGGAGGCGGTGCAGCCACCTCGGCGACAATAAGCGCAATCCCGGGAGTGGCTGCGCCGCACGCGAGCCTGCGGGGAATCCGTCCGATAAGGATCTGCAGCGGGCGGAAGGCTCCGTCCGGATCGTACTGGGCGGCTCTGAAAAGGGCACCCGCATCGTGGACGTCTTTCAACGGTCTCCCATTCGCATCATGTTCCCAAGGGCCGGTGGTGGTCCGCTAGAAGAGGCTGTTCTCGTAAATACTGCAGGCGGTATTGCGGGCGGAGACCGGCTCGAGTCTGCTGTGACAGCGCTAGCCAATGCTTCCATCGCGGTGACATCACAGGCGGCTGAAAAGGTCTACCGGGCGTTGAACGAACCCGCGCGCATTGCGACGAAGCTGAAAGTGTGCGAGGCCGCGAGACTCGCGTGGCTCCCCCAGGAAACAATCGCCTTCAATTGGGGACGCCTTAGCCGGGAGATGGACATCGAACTCTCCTCCGGAGCGGAGCTGCTTGCCCTCGAGTGGCTTGTGTTGGGTCGCGCCGCACACGGTGAGGAGATGGTCGGGGGACACATCAGCGATAGCTGGCGCGTCAAGAAAGACGGTCGGCTGATCTGGGCGGACAGCTTCCGCGCCACGGGGGAGATGTTTCCGCACCTTCACAGAAAGGCCCTGCTCTCGAATTACAAAGCCGTTGGAACGCTAGTCTATTTCGGGCCTCGTCTCGACACACGGCTGGAGTTTGTGCGCGACATTTCTCCTTCCCTGAAGTGCCACTGCGCCGCAACGTCGGTGGGCGGGCTCATGATCGTTCGCTTCGCAGCGAAGGTGTCCTCCGATTTGAGGCTCGCCTTGCGCAGCTTTCTCCAGCAATTCAGCCGAGAGCTTGGACCCGGTCCTTTCCGAGTGCCGAAGATGTGGTCATGCTGAAGTCCGCCATAGAACGGAGAAGCTCATGAACCTCACGCCGCGTGAAAAGGACAAGCTCATGATCGCGCTCGCGGCGCTGGTCGCTCGGGGGCGGCTCGCAAGAGGCGTCAGGCTCAACTATCCAGAAAGTCTAGCGCTCATAACAGATGTCGTCATGGAGGGAGCACGCGACGGCAAGTCTGTTGCCGA
>Ga0137396_10001959_pt1 | contig 11102 bp, 11 predicted proteins | sample czc16metaG_FD_108284 | JGI IMG/M metagenome (GOLD analysis project Ga0137396, IMG submission 108284) | Vadose zone soil microbial communities from Angelo Coast Range Reserve, California, USA - czcobulk3.16 metaG | ecosystem: Environmental > Terrestrial > Soil > Vadose zone | place: USA...
CCCCGTTTCGCTGAAATACTACATACGTTTTCTTGAGAACGGGGCTGGTGTTTGCACTTTATCCTTGGGCCTCCGCGAAGGATGGGCGACTTTCGAGAATATTCATAGTGTGCTGCACTTGGGCGATAATCTCTCGTTCGGCGCAAGGAAGGAAGAGACTAGGCTGCCACATGTATGCTCCTACCTCAGAATGAGTAAGGATTACGAAGGCGATTGCTGGGCAAAGGACTTGCATGCGCATACCGCTGTTTCTGTTAAGAACCGAAGTGGTGCCGAGATAACGCTGCACTTTTATCGTGACCTCTTCGTGAACGGAGAGAACTTACCTGGAAACGTTTTCTCGATGCAGGAAATGGTTAATAGGTTGCTGCTGACTAACGATGGACGGCTGCCGGATAGTTGGTTCGTCCCGGAGGACCCGAAGAACTTGAAGGCTTCCGACCTATCGCGTTGGCTAGATTGGGAGTTGCTCGAGTGGCCCAGAAACGCTTCCGGTGAATACGAAATCAACTATCCCTGGCAAAATCCATACGTCTTTACGATTTGCGAGCTGCGCAAGCCGATCAAGGGCGAGCGCTTTTCTGCTCAGGCGGTAGTGAGTGCGCGCGGCAGAGAGATGGCTTCGATTCTGACGAAGATGAACCTCAATAATGACCGCATCGACAAGGATTTTCAATGTATGGGAGATGACTACATGTCCCACGCGCTCCCATTCAACAGTAAAAGGAAGGCTCTACGCAATCTGAGTCACGATGACCGCCTCTTTTTCAGTTTCTCCCGGCGCGGAGCCTTAGCCATAACGGCAAAAATGGACGCCATTCCCGGTTATTTCGTGCTTCCCTCGTTCGTGAACCTGCTGGAAATTCTCCGCGCTCGTTGGCACTTAGGTAACGCTGTGAACCTGGAGCTGGACAAAGCGATCGAAATGCTAGTGTCGGAGGGAGGAGAGCCCCCAACAATGTATGCTCTCTCTGCCGTCCATCGCGCCCGAGCGATGCTGGCGATGTTTCTGCGCGACCCTGTGCCGTACCTTTTTGATGGCGGGGCTGTTACAGAGATCGCGCAACTCGCCGACACGGAACTCTGGCTTTCGCGCCTGCGTGTAAACGCCCACGAAAAGCTGACTACCCTGGACAAGCTTATCCAGCACGTCCAGCTCTCGAAGGCTTATGCGAATCTCGAAGATCTCCCTCCCAAATCTGAGAGCAAGAAGAGTGATCTCGATATCTGGGACGAGGAGGCCACAAAACTAAACAAGGAGTAAAGGCGTGCCACGGGATCCCAAGTGCTTAAAGCAGGCAGTTAACGCGCTCTTGAATGACATTATTGCGCTTCAAAAAGCAGCTCAAGAGGATCACGTTTCGTATTATCTGTCAACCGAGACACTGGACAAATGGGTCGGGCTGGAAGGAAAGGTGCTGGATACGTTTCTTGGGGCTTTTGATACAATGTCTGAAGAGGACTTGTCTATGGTGGAAATGTTTTTGATCTTGGAGAAACGCACCTTCTGGAAAATTAAAGTAGAACTTATCAAGCAAAACAGATTTCAACCCTGCTGGTTTGAAGGAATGCTTGCAATCAATATCACCGATTCATTCAAGAGCTTCACGCACATGTTAACTCCTGCTCAACCTGGATTTCGCACTATTGCCGGTGTCGCCGATGCGCTGAACATCTTTAAGCATCACCTATCCGAAGGACTTAAACACCTTGCCACGCGTGTCGCTGCTTTCAGTCTCTCGATCGAGAGTTACTACTGGCCAACTGAAGATGTGCTGCGTCAAAGATTAGTGGTGTCGGTGACAACAGGAAAGAGTGACTAGATCAAAGCGTCCCGTCTTCCCAGCTCATGAAAACAAGTCGCGCCTGGCTGATAAACGTCGGAGGGTGTCTTAATAACTGCAAACGGGGTTTTTGGGAGACGCGATTCCTTTGGCATCTCATTTTTCTGGCGATAGCATTTCTTTATGTATCGCTTACCCTTGTCGAAGGATTTTGTGGCAACACAAAGGTGGAAATATATCGAGTGCCGCCAAAGTTTGCTCCTGAGCTGTTCAAGGCGTATGGCGTGGATCCCTCGCTTAAGCACTGGGTCCTTGAGTCGTGTACGTGGCAACAGGCAATTTCTGCCGATCCTTGCAAGCTCTTTGACCTTTTGTGGGAGTCTCTTTACGTGACGTTGATCTCTGTAACTACCATTGGCTTTGGTGATGTCGTGCCGAGCCATCCGGTCGGCAAATTGATTGCGGTGGCGGACGCGGTTGTCGGGTTTTTCGCCTTTGGTCTTTATGTCAACACGCTTATGTACGGATTGCGTGGTGTGTTGCCCGGGCACCATGAGCAACAGACCCCGAAGGAGCCAGAGGATACTCAGGGAACTGCCAAATAGACAGTGCGGCGCACAGCGCATCGGTGCGGACGGTTTCAGAAGAGAATTTCGCGCCGCGGCTGACCTGGTTAGGTCCCCCGAAGCGGCCACCGGCACTAAGCGATCGGGGCTTGGGTGTTGCGTTGGCGGGGGATGCCGAGGCTGTCGAAGATGGTGCGCGTGGCGTCGGAGCGGTTGAGGGTGTAGAAGTGAATTCCGGCGACGTCGTTGTCCAGGAGATCGTGGCATTGTTCGAGGGCGAAGTGCACGCCGACGCGGCTGACCAGTTGGTGCCGCCGGAGGCATTCGTTCGCCTTGAGCTCTCGCTCCAAAACCACAAGCCAAGCGTTTAACTCCCTCGCAGCGGGCATTGATGCATCGTAAGCGGCTTACGATGGATGGCATTTGTCGTGTGTTGAACTGGCTTGGCGGGGGTCAGCGGCCCCCAGCAGAGGGCGACATAGGGCTTAATAAAGATCGCGCCTCAACCGATGCATCGTAACAGGCTTACGATGGACTCCCAAGCGCGGGGTGGCGAAAAGAGCGGGATGTTGCGCAAAATGGTTAGCGCCGCCTGGCTTCGGGCTTCCGGAGCAGGGCCAACAGCTTGCGATCGAGTCTGGGCGGCGGTTTGCCCTCTTTCTCGGCGGCGCGTTTCGCCTCTCGGATCGCCACCAGAAGTTTGGCCTGCTGTCGCGTCAGTTCACGGCGTCCGGCTTGCCCACCGCGTTTCCCGATCTCGGCGAAATATTCGCGGACTTGGCGAGGCAGAGTAACTCGTTCGGGAGGCATTGGTTTATCGTAACCGGCTTATGATTGGGATCCAAGCCCACGATCTTGGATTCACGCCCACTGCGCGAACATCCTGCGGCCGGTGGCGCTCGATCTTATTATCCTCGAATGAAATCGATCCACGGTGGATTGCCTTTGCCAGGTATTCGGAGTCATTTGACCTCATTAGCATTGCCACCCGCGACTGGACGAGCGAAAAACCTTCTCGCTTGTAGTTCCCTTTGCTCTGCATGGTCCGAATCGCTCGTTCATCCGCCTCAGGCGGATCGCTAAATCGTTAAACGATGAAGTCGCACCTTTACGGCGCCTGGCTCACGCTCTTTGCTGCTTTTAACAGCCGCGATAAGGAGATCTTCCGTGTTGTTCTCGCCGTCGTGGTGCTGGCGGCGTTCCTCGGCCTTTTGGTCTGGCTCTGGATAAAGGTAAGCCGCCGGTTTCAACAACGGCGGGTCCAAAAAATCCAGGCGGCTTTGAGTGGCCTCGGGTTCACCTTGCGCGACGACCACGACGAACTCTTACGGCTCGTGGGCCTATTCAAGATCGGCCAACGCGGTGATTGGCGGCAGGTTTTGAACGCGTTCGAATTGGCCCTTCCCGCCACTGGGGGCACCCAACTGATGGATTACTACTTCCAGGTGGGTTCGGGAAAGTCGAGGCGGGGACTTCGCCAAACCCTCGCGCTGATCCATGATAAGCAACGCGAACTGCCGGCATTTGTCCTGGCGCCCGAAGGATTCTTCTCGCGGGTGGCGCAGGGTTTCGGGGCGAAGGACATCGACTTCGACAGCTACACGAAGTTCAGTGGAATGTTCAAACTGCAGGGAGACGACGAATCGGCTGTGCGTGCCCTGTTCACGCCGGCGATAATCGAAGAGTTAGAACGGCATCCGGGAATTACCCTGGAAGGCCGGGGTGGATACGTGCTCGTTTTCCGCGCCGGGAAACGTATCAAGCCGGAAAACTTTCCGCAGTTTCACGAAGAAGCGCAGCGCCTGGCTCAACTATTCCTGCGCTGAATCGACGTCGCCGTCGACATATTCAGGCATGCGCGCCGTGTGCACACCGGCGCTCGATGGCAAAACTAGGGCGTGCCGCCTCAAACAACATCGCCCGGCGGAGCGGCCGATCCACCTAGGCGATCGGGGCCGGCGCGTTGCGTTGACGAGGGATGCCGAGGCTGTCGAAGATCGTGCGCGTCGCGTCGGAGCGGTTGAGGGTGTAGAAATGGATTCCGGCGACGTCGTTGTCCAGAAGGTCGTGGCATTGTTCGAGGGCAAAGTGGACGCCGACGCGACTGACCATTTCACGGTTGTTGTCGCAGCGTTGGAGGGCGCGCAGAAGTTTGGCCGGGAAACGAGCGCCGCCGGCGAGCTCGGCGATGCGCTTGAAGCCGCTGATGGAGGTGATCGGCATGATGCCGGCGATGATGGGGACGTGTATGCCGGCCAGGGCGCAGCGTTCGCGGAAATCGAGGAAATCGCGATTATCGAAAAAGAGCTGGGTGACGATGTAGTCGGCGCCGGCGTCGACTTTCGCTTTGAGGTGGTCCATTTCGACCAGGCGATTCGGCGTCGCGGGATGGCCTTCCGGGAAACCGGCCACACCGATCCCGAAACCGCGCCGATCGGGATGCGCGCCGGATTCGTTGTAACGCTTGATGAATTTCACGAGGTCGATGGCGTGTTGAAATACATCCGCGGATTTGTCGTAGACGCAGCCGCGCGGTGGATCGCCGCCCAGCGCGAGAATGTTGCCAATGCAATTCTTCGCGTATCGGGTCAGGATCGCTTCGATCTCGTCGTGTTTGTGGCAGACGCACGTCAGGTGTGGAATCGGATCCAGCTTGGTCGTGTTCTGAATCCGCTCAACCAGATCGTGCGTTAGGTCGCGCGTCGAACCGCCGGCGCCATACGTCACGCTGACGAAGTGCGGCATGTAGGCTTCCAGTTCGCGAATCGTCTGGTAGAGGGTCTCGGCCGCCTCGGGCGTTTGCGGCGGGAAGAACTCGAACGAGAACGTCGGCGAATCCCCCTGCATGATATCGGTGATGTGCATTGCGTCCGGGCGTATCTTTGCGCCCGCGATGACTTTCGGTCAACTGGGCAGGAGGAGTTGAGAGTTGAAAGTTGAGAGCGTAAAGCTCCGTGGGAGCCCCGCTCCTTTACGGAGTTGAGAGAGTGTTGACCTCGTTCCCAAGTTGCACTTGGGAATGCTCCTTGTCTTTGAAGCTGTACTTCGAGGCGGAAGAATGCGCACGTGTAATGGCCGAGCGGGGCAGTTCAACTGCGGAGATAGGTGCGTTTCCAAGTGCAACTTGGGAACGAGGGACGAGGGACGAGGGAACGAGGGAACGAGGGGACGAGGGGACGAGCGCATGCCGGCGAGGCGTCGGCATCAACACGCGAGGCGCGTGTGCTCCCCAGAGGTGAACAACGCCCGTCGCATTGACAGTGATTTCCGTGAACGTAGTCTGGACTTGAATGGACGAGGAATCTCCCGAAGCGACGCGAATCTCGAGACATCGAGGCGTCACCCGCCGTAAATTTCTTGGCACGACTATCGCAGGAGGAGCTAGCATTCTGGCCGGAGAATTGATGTTCCAAAAATTTGCGGCAGCGGCAGAGAATCCAGCGACGAAATCCTCTTTCACCATCGGCGGCGATCTTGCGGTGAGTCGACTTGGCTACGGTGCGATGCGTTTGACGGGCGAGGGGATATGGGGTTGGCCGGCCGATCGGGAGAACGCGCGGAAGGTTCTACGCCGGGCCGTCGAGCTTGGGGTGAATTTCATCGACACCGCCGATGCCTACGGACCGGAAGTAAACGAACTGCTCATTGCCGAGGCGCTCCATCCTTACCCGAAGGGGCTGGTGATTGCGACCAAGGGCGGTCATACCCGACCGGGACCCAACGTCTGGGTGCCGGACGGACGGCCCGAATACCTGACGAAATGTGTCGAGAACAGTCTGAAACGGCTGAAGCTGGAGCGGATCGACTTGTATCAGTTGCACCGCATCGATCGCAAAGTGCCGGTCGAAGATTCGTTAGGCGCGCTTAAGAAGATGCAGGAGGCCGGAAAGATTCGGCACGTCGGATTATCGGAAGTGTCGGTGAAAGAAATCGAGCAGGCGAAAAAGGTTTTGCCAATCGTGAGCATTCAGAACCGCTATAACATCGAGGACCGCGACTCCGAAGAGGCGCTCAACTATTGCGAGAAAGAAAGGATGGCCTTCATACCGTGGGCGCCGATTGGCGGCAGCGGAAAAGGTTCGTTGACGAAGGTCGGCGGCTCCCTTGAAACGGAAGCAAAACGTCATAATGCCAGTGTCGTGCAGCTGGCGTTGGCCTGGCTGCTGCAACGATCACCGGTGATGCTGCCGATCCCGGGAACGTCGTCTCTCGCGCACCTGGAGGAAAACATCGCCTCCGCGAAACTCCAACTGACTCCAGCCGAGTGGAAGACGATCGAAGAGTTGGCGAAGGGAGCGTGATTTGTTGTTGGGGGGGCACGCGCCTCGTGTGCTGAGGCCGGCGCCCTCGCCGGCATCGATGTCCGGGTAGAGAGAAAGACAGAAGCGTTTTGGCGAGGGCGCCAAAACCAGCACGCGAGGCGCGTGCGCTCCCCAAACAAAACATCGGCCCCGAAAGCGTTCGGGGCCGATCCACCTGAAGAATCCAGACGATAGCGAGACATCCGAGCGTTGACATTCCGCGAGGCGCTCTGAACCTGATCCGGATGCGAAGCGATGTGGATTCCGAGACGCTCTTTAACGTCGCTGATTTCGCGCGGGCCGCGCGCGGCAGGCTTTCGAAGGATGTTTGTGATTACTTTGAAGGCGGAGCGTTGGATGAAATTACGTTGCGGGAGAACACCGCGGGATGGGAACGGCTGAAGCTTTTTTACCGGGTACTCGCAGGAGTGGGGAAACGCGACCTGACGACGACGGTGCTTGGTCAGCCGATCTCGATGCCGCTCGTGACCGCACCGACGGCGTTTCATAAGCTGGCTTGCGAAGCGGGAGAGATCGCAGCTGCGAGAGCTGCCAAATCGGCTGGGACTTTGTTCATTCTCAGTTCGCTCTCGAATACTGCGATGGAGTCTGTCTTTGCCGAAGCGGCAAGCCCGCGCTGGTTCCAGCTTTACATCTACAGGGACCGGGCAATCACGCTTGATCTCGTGCAACGGGCGGAGGCTGCGGGCGCGGAGGCGATTGTGCTGACGGTGGACGCGCCGGGGTTGGGAACGCGGGAACGCGATACGCGGAATCGCTTTCGATTGCCGGACGGTCTGGCTGTCGAAAATCTGGCGCCGCTAGGGAAGGGACAAATGCCGGAGGTCTCGGGCTCGGGATTGGCCGCTTATGTGCGAGATAATTTCAAATCGGATCTTGGATTCGATGATCTCGACTGGCTATGCGGCTCCACCCGGTTGCCGGTGGTGGTGAAAGGCGTGTGCCGCGGCGATGATGCGCGCCGGGTGTCGGAGCATGGCGCGAAAGCGGTGGTGGTGTCGAATCACGGCGGGCGCCAGCTCGACACCGCGCCTGCTACTTGCGAAGTATTGCCGCGCGTGGTCGAAGCTGTGGGCGATCTCTGCGAGATTTACGTCGACGGCGGGATTCGCCGCGGGAGCGATGTGCTGAAGGCGATTGCGTTGGGAGCCCGCGCGGTTCTGGTGGGCCGGCCGGTCCTGTGGGGACTCTGCGTCGATGGCGAACAAGGAGCGACGCAAGTGTTGGAAATTCTGAGACGCGAACTCGACGAAGCGATGTTGCTTTGTGGCTGCACGAAACTCAGCGACATCGGGCGGTGGTTGTTTGCGCCTTAGCTACTCAATCACGTTCACCGGATCCCTCGTTAGGCCATTCTTGTAAATGGCGCCACCTTTCATGACGAAGTCGACTTTTTCTAAGACGCTAATGTCTTTGAGCGGGTCGCCGTTGACGGCAACCAGGTCGGCGAAATAGCCCGGGACGAGCTGGCCTGCTTTCGTTTTCCAGCCAATCAAGTCAGCGGCGCTGGTGGTGGCGGATTGGATGGCTTGCATCGGCGTCATGCCCCATTCGACCATCTTGGCGAATTGCTTCCCGTTCCATCCGTGCGGATAGACGCCGGCGTCGGTGCCGAAAGCGCATTTTACTCCGGCCTGAAATGCTTTCCGGAAATTTTCGCGCTGCAATCGGCCAACCAGCTTCTCTTTGTCGATGATTTTTTGCGGGTAACCGAGCCGCGAATATTCAGCCAGGATGTAGTCGTCGTTATAAATGTCCGACACCAGCCAGGTGCCGCGTTCTTTCATCAGGCGAATGCCTTCGTCGTCGATCAGGCTGCCGTGCTCGATCGAGGCGACGCCAGCGCGGACCGCCATTTTGATCGCTTCCGTCCCGTGCGCATGCGCCGCGACTTTGCGGCCCCAGAGGGCGGCTTCGTCGACCGCGGCCTTCATTTCTTCCATGGAATATTGCGGCGCGCCGACCGCTTCTTCTTCGGAAAGAACTCCGGCGCTGGCGAGGATTTTGATCCAGTCGGCGCCGAACTTGATGTTGCGACGAACAGCTTCGCGAACTTGCTCGGGACCATTCGCGATGCCGGGCGCGATCAGCTTGAATTCGAGGTAAGGGGAGAAACCGTTCAGGTCGGCATGGCCACCGGTCGAGCCGAGCGCGACGGCGGAACAGAGCATGCGCGGGCCGGGAATCTTTCCGCCATCGATCGCGCGGCGCAGCGCGATGTCGGTGTATTCGTCCGCACCGACATTGCGGATGGTGGTGAAACCGGCCAGCAAAGTGCGCCGCGCGTAAACGTGCGAAGTGGTGGCAACATCGATCGGCGACTTGCGAAAGATATCGTCGTAATAATTTTCCGGCTGTCCGGTGACGTGGGTGTGGCAATCGATCAAGCCCGGCAGGACGGTGGCGTTCCCGAGATCGATCACGCGCACTTCGAGCGGGGCAAATTTCGCAACATCGGCTGCTGACCCGATCTGCTTTATCTTGTCGCCTTCGATGAGGATCGCTTGATTTTCCCGCACAACGCCCGCAGCGGGATCGATGAGATGCGCTGCCTTGACGAGGATGAGCGCCGGAGGCGTGGTTGTGGGAGTGGGCGTTTGTGCCGGAAGGAAAGAGGAGGCGAAGATCAAGAAGAGGAAAACGAAACGGGCGCGGTATTTCATGACGAGGTAGAGTCGGCCCGGACAATAGCAACGCTGCGCGGCTCGGGCCACCACGAACAAACAAGAGCTCGGGCGAACCTGAGACGGCGTCAGCGATCCCGCCCTTCAGTAAAAGGTGATTAAGCCTGGGGTGAGGCGGCGTGGTAGATGGCTTCGTAGAGCTGTTCCATCCGGAACGGTTTGGCCAGAATCGCTACCGCACCGGAGTCGGCGAGATTGTTGGGCGGCCTGCCGCAGACGAGGATTACGCGGGCGGTGGGATGCTTCGCCACAATGTTGCGGCAAGCCGTCGCGCCGTTGAGTTTTGGCATCTGGTAATCCATCAGAACGACGTCGGGCCGATGTCGTTCGTAAGCGTGAATGGCCTCCAAGCCCGAGCTGACCACCTCCACCACCTCGTGCTGGCAAAGACGAACCAGCTCCGCCAGCGAGGTCCCTACGCTTTTCTGGTCGTCAGCGATCAAGACGCGCATACCGCAATCGCAGAACTTTCCATGCCAACTGGAACCGCCTGCGCCGCGGCGGAAGTTATTTCAAGGTGGCGTGAAAGGTGACCTCGAGCTTGTCGCTCCGGCCCTCTATGGCAGTCGCGGACGCTGAGCCGGTGAGGTCTTTGCTGGCGGGATTGTCGAGTTTCAAGTCGAAGATGCCCGAAACCCCAGTCTGCCTGTCCTTCATGTGCACGTCGGTCCGAAACACTTTGCCTTCTTTGTCGAGGAAGAAGACGAGGCCGTTGAATTTCGATTTATCGAACATCATGTCGAATTCGCTCTTCCATTTGTCGACCGAAAGTTTGTTGTCGGTCAAAAGCAGAATGACTGGCTTGCGTTCGTCTTTTTGATCGACGAACGCCGCCGCGAAAGTGAGCACAATGGTGGCACCGTCGAAAGTGAGAGAGCCTTTGGCCGATCCGCTCGGCAAATCGGAACCGGCGGACACCGCGGGACCAACGAGCGCGCTTAGCGACAGCGCGGCGACGAGAGCAGAGCGGCGGAAGGATATTGGCACTGGAGTCATCCGGCAAAGTTAGAGAGCGGGCCGATTTGTCAAAGCCCGTGTCCGGACACAGGTGGAAGGAAAAGACTCGTCAATCCACGGGTTTTACGGCAACAAACACAGCTTCGTGACTGCACGCCCCGCTGCCGATCGGCTCGCGCACATTGACACCTTGCGGGCCCTCGCCGCCCTAATGGTGGCGTGCACGCATATCTGGCAAATATCTCTCCCGGTTGCCCGACAAACGGGCAGCATCACCGACCAGACCTGGCCCCGGTATCTTGAATTGGGGACCCTGGGCTTTGTGCTGTTCTTTGCGATCAGCGGGTTCGTCATCTACGGAACACTGCGCGGGCCGCGCGAAGGCGCCGGACGCCGCTTTATCATCACGCGGTTCTTCCGACTGTTTCCGGCTTACTGGGTTTCGGTGGCGGCAGGGCTGATCTTCATCTGGTGGTGGCAAGGTTGGTCGATCACCGGGCCGATGGTTGCGGCCAACGCCACCATGCTGCCGACTGTTTTCGGGCAATCGCGAATCATGGGCCTTTACTGGACGTTGGAAACCGAGCTTGTTTTTTATTTCTTATGCTGGCTGGTTTGGCGGCTGGGCTGGCTCAATAACCCGCGCGTCCTCGTCGGATTGGTTGTGGGAATGTCCCTGGCATGGTTCTTAGTGAAAGGTGCGAAGCGGATCGGTCTGGTGCCGGAAGACGTCTTAATGAGTTGGAAAAATTTGCCGCGCCATCTCGGGATCATGTTTTGGGGCGCGTA
>Ga0137396_10001960_pt1 | contig 11098 bp, 10 predicted proteins | sample czc16metaG_FD_108284 | JGI IMG/M metagenome (GOLD analysis project Ga0137396, IMG submission 108284) | Vadose zone soil microbial communities from Angelo Coast Range Reserve, California, USA - czcobulk3.16 metaG | ecosystem: Environmental > Terrestrial > Soil > Vadose zone | place: USA...
GATTACCTTCGGGGGCTCCGCTGTCAGACCACTTCACGAGCGTGTCGATCTCGCTCTGTTTCAGCGAACGATCGTTCACGAAGTGCCCATAGCTCGTGTCAGCGAACCAGGTGGGCATTTTCCTCGTCACCACTGCGGCCTTGATCGCTCTTGCCCAGGGCCGCGCCTCCTGATAACTAAGGAGCGACATCGGGGCGATCTGGCCTGGTCGATGACAGCTCTGACAATTTTGCTGGAGAATGGGGAGTACGTCCTTCGCGAAAGTAACCGGGGAGGACTCTCCGGATGCCATGCCGGCGACAACCATCGCCAACCCTGCAAGAACCAGACGCATCATAACCTTGCCTCCTTACCAGGAAGAAGCATCCAAATTAGCCAAAATCATCGGGAATGCACGTAGCCGTGGGCTTTATGCCCGCGTTCAAATACCGCCAGAAGAATTCTTTGATTGAGCTTGAACGCGGGCGTAAAGCCCGCGGCTACGAATCCGCTATCGACACTTCCAAAACTCAAATGGACTGCCCGCTGCCTGAGTTTCCTGGTTGCGACCGATTATACATCGCGACCACGAAGGTGTATTAGTACTGATAGGCGATTTTATGACACTCGACCCAACATGAGCACTGACACTGTTGTTTGGAGAAGGTACGATCTTCCCGGGCACGAAGCCTGCCGCGTACTTCCGGTGGATACGGGCTGGCGGATCGAGGGTGTGGCGGTGCTCCTCTGCGAGGCGCAAGCGTGCCGCCTCGACTACCTTATCGATTGCAATCGAGAGTGGATCACTCGATCGGCCACGGTCACTGGGTGGATCGCCGACGAAACGATCGACGTCACGGTCACACGTGAGGTAACGGGGCATTGGAAGGTCAATGGGCACGTGATCGAAGACGTAGCGGGTTGCGTTGACGTCGACTTGAACTTCAGCCCTTCGACGAACCTGCTACCTATACGCCGGCTCGGGCTCGAGATCGGAGCGATGGCGCGGTTGACTGCAGCATGGCTACGCTTTCCGAGCTTCACGCTTGAGCCCCTCGAGCAGTCGTACACCCGCCTGGAATCGAAACGCTATCGTTACGAAAGCTCAGGAGGTAGGTTCGTGGCCGACCTAACCGTGGATGAAACCGGACTGGTAATCGACTATGGGAATATCTGGTCCCGCGAGGTGACCGCCAACTAATGTGGTGAGTCAGAAGTTCGCTCACATTTTCGGGATCATTTTCCACTGTAGCGGCGGTCTATGACCGCCGGTTTTATGGCATGTTGCGAGGAAAAACCGGCGGTCATAGACCGCCGCTACAGTCGGAAAGCCCGCGTTGATGGCATCGAATTTGTGAGCGAACTTCTGACTCGGGACACCAATGAGGTGAAACTTATGTTCAAAGACACAAAAGCATTCTCGGGTTTTTCGGTAAACGATCTGAAAAAGGCCAAAGAGTTCTATAGTCAAACTCTGGGACTCGAGGTTTCTGAAAGGCCTGAGGGACTGGAACTGCACATTCGGGGCGGCACCAGGATATTCGTCTATCCCAAGCCGAACCATACTCCGGCAACCTTTACCATTCTTAATTTTCCGGTAGCCAATGTTGAACAAGCTGTAGACAGGCTCACCGAACTCGGTGTGCGTTTTGAGCATTACGACCAGGGCAATCTCAAAACAGACAAAAAGGGTATTGCTCGCGGTGCCGGTCCGGACATCGCCTGGTTCAAAGACCCTGCTGGTAATATTTTGTCTGTGCTTCAAGAGAAGTGAAAGGAGCTTCTATGCGCTTCCGTGTGTCGCTTGTTCTGATGACTACACTGCTTGTGTCTTTCGGTGCATTCGGCCAAAAACGCAGCATCACGGAAAAGGACCTGTTCGACTTCACGTGGGTAGGAGACCCGCAGGTGGCGCCCGATGGCTCGCGTGTAGTCTTTGTCAGGGTCGGTGCGAATGACAAAAGAAACGGCTACAACACATCACTCTGGGTGGTCTCAACCACGACTGGCGACGTCCATCAATTGACGAACAACACACGCGATTCCGCCCCACGCTGGTCGCCGGATGGCAAGTATCTCGCCTTCGTGCGCGTGACCGAAAAGGATGGCAAGCCCGACCAGCCGCAGCTTTTCATGATGAATATGGCAGGCGGCGAGTCGTTTCGGTTTACGAGCCTGCCGAAAGGGGTGACTCAGCCCGCCTGGTCTCCCGATGGAAAGTCCATAGCATTCCTCAGCACTACCAACCCCGAAGATGCGAGAAGAACCGATTCGGAAACTGACCATGAGAGCGACGTTCGCGTGATTACGCGCGCCGTTTATCGCTCGAACGATGCAGGGTATTTAGACCCCAGGCGTCCAATGCACCTGTGGGTCGTCCAGGTTCCACGAAACTCTGATGAGAAAGTGAGCCCGAAACAACTCACCACGGGCCGTTTTTCAGAGGGCAGCATCGTCTGGGCTAAGGACGGCTCACAAATCTACTTCACCTCTGTCCGTATCGATGAGCCTTACTACGAGCTGCCGAAAACGGACATCTACGCGCTTCCGGCTGCCGGTGGAGAACCGGTTCGGCTCACCACTTTAAACATGGAAGCGAGAGCGTTTGCTCTCAGCCCAAACGGCCGGCAACTCGCCTTCATCGGATCAACAACTCAGCCGATTAACTCGTACAGTCAGCCGGACCTCTGGGTGATAGATTTGATGCCAGGTGCGAAGCCGCGCAATGTAACTGCCGGTTTTGATTACGATGTCGGCGCAGGCGTCAGTGGAGATAATGATCCGCCGCGCGCCGCGGGCGCCAACGTTCCCATTTGGACGGCCGACGGGGGCGCCATCGTAGAGGTCTACGCGAAGGAAGGAAAAGCGAATCTGGGTCTCTTCGAGACGGCGACCGGCAAGCTCGCTGAAATCACGCGCGGCAATCAGGCAGTCATCGCCTTTCGCGCCACTCCGGACGGCTCCAAGCTGGTATATACGGTTTCGACGCCCACGCGCATCGGTGACCTTTTCTATCTCGAACGATCAGCCGCCCAGCCAAAACGACTGGCTAGTCTCAATGACGCCGTCTTTTCCAACATTAATCTGACAGAGCCGGAGGAAGTCTGGTACACGAGCTTTGACGGCAAGCGGATACAGGCCTGGCTACAGAAACCGCCGGCGTTTGACGCGCAAAAAAAATACCCGCTCATTCTTGATATTCATGGCGGGCCACATACCGCCTACGGCTACGTCTTCGACCATGAATTTCAATGGATGGCTGCAAAAGGGTATGTGGTCCTGTATCCAAACCCGCGGGGCTCGACGAGCTATGGCCAGGAGTTCGGCAATATCATTCAATATCGCTATCCGGGCGACGACTACAGGGATCTGATGGCGGGAGTAGACGAGGTCATCAAGCGCGGCTACATCGACACGAACAAACTCGGCGTGACGGGTGGCAGCGGCGGCGGCCTCCTGACTAACTGGACCATCGGCCAGACGACCCGCTTCGCTGCAGCCGTGTCGCAGCGTGACATCGCAAACTGGGCCGACTGGTGGTACTCGGCCGACTTCACGCTGTTTCAACCGAACTGGTTCAAGGCCCCGCCGTTTGAAGACCCTGAAGACTACAAAGCGCGATCTCCTATCACTTACATCAAAAATGTAAAGACGCCGCTGATGGTCATTCTTGGCGAGTCAGACTATCGCACACCGCCAGGCGCCGGTGGAGAGGAGATGTTCCGCGCCCTCAAATTCCGAAAGATACCAACAGTTATGGTGCGGTTTCCCAATGAGTCGCATGAGCTGTCGCGCGCGGGTCAGCCCGGGCACCGCGTTGAGCGCCTTGAACACATTGTCGGCTGGTTTGATCACTGGCTGATGGGGGTTCCCAAACCAGAATATGAGGTCGCGCCGGAACGCGAAGTGCCATTCCGTCCGGAAACTCTACCGGGCCGGCAGCCGCCGCAGCATTAGGAGGACTCCGAGAAGGCAAACTGCACTGTAGCGGCGGTCTATGACCGCCGGTATTTCGTTGATTTCAGGAAAGACCGGCGCTCATAGAGCGCCGCTACAGTTGCTCGATCCGAGTTTTTCCGCAACCTGTTAACGATCAAATTTGACTTGACGAGATATTACCGGGTCGCACATAAGTCTCTGTGTCTAAATTGGGAGTGAGGAGTAACGTTCAATGACCATGGCACGCACAGTCAGGATCGGGCTATTTGCGCTGTTGATTGCAATGGGGTCGCTCGGAGGCGACGCAATTGCGCAGCGGGGCAGGGGCGGGGCGGCGAATGCACAGCAAAACCGCTCTGCGGGACCGCCGGCAGGAGTGACGCCGCTTCCGGTCGACCTGTTTACCAGCAAGAACTTTTATCTCGATAAGCAATACTGGTTCGACAAGCGATACTTCAGATGCAATACACCGCGCGCGCTGACCGATATGGTCAGAGACCAGCGGTTTGGTGCATGGGGCGATTGCAACCTGGACCGGGACATTTCCAAGATCGTCAGCCCTTACTCATACAAGACCGCTGAGGAACACTACAACGCGCTGCTGGCCGACGCGAAGAAGGCAGGCGGCCCCACGATTCACACACGCCAGACACTGCCGAACTGGGATGGCCGTTATCGTCGCCTGGCGCCACAGGAACAGTGGGTGTGGGGCAGGAACCTTCAGACTCCCACCATGCTTTCGCTCCTGACTCCGGAGTATCAGAGACGCATGGTGCAGCAGAACTACCACGAGGTTGTCAACAACTCGCCTCAGTGGATGGCCGCGTTCTGTTATCCCGAGGGAATGATGCGGTGGTGGGCTGAAGCTTCCCTGGGCGGGGACATCGAAGTGATGATGACGCCGCACCAGGTGCAGTTCCTGTCCGGCATTGCGGACAACTTCCTGCGCCAGGTTCTGATCGGCCGTAAACACGTCCAGCAGGTGCCGCTGTGGTACGGAGAGACGGTTGGCTTCTGGAACGGAAACACGCTGGTCGCCTGGACCGCCAATGTTCAAGGATGGACGCTGTCACATTCCATGTTCGAGTACAGCAGCAAGCTGGAAATCATCGAAGTCTTCAAGCCAAGCGCCGATGGCAAAGTGATTACCGTGGAATCGACATTCTATGACCCCGAAGCCTTCATTCGCCCGCTCCAAACCATCACGCCGTGGGAGTACCGCACCGGCCTTGACGATCCAGCCGCCAGGTTCATGTTCGTCGAATGCAGGGTCCAGAGCACGATCGTAAATGGCCCCGACGGCAAGCCGACTCAGCTCATCCCCGGCGATCCCGGTTATATCGACTACTTCGGCAGACCGTGGGCCGAGAACTGGGAAGAGCATTTTGAAAAAGGCTGGAAAAAGCCTGAGCAATAATTCGAGGTTCGGAGACAATGAGACAAGACAACAGGAGGAAATTGTGAGGCAAGTAATCGGAAGACTCTGGCTGGTTGGGGCAATGCTCGGAATCATATTACTAGGTATCATGGCCCCGCCGGCTCTGTCCCACCACTCGTTCGCGATGTACGACCAGACGGTCACGAAAGTGATGACCGGGAAGCTCACGCGGTATATCCCCGGCGCCAATCACGCTCAGCTCATTTTCCACGTGCTGGATAACGACGGAAACCCGGTGATGAAGGATGGAAAACCTCTCCAGTGGGGCGTGGAAACCGGGTCAGCCATCGCGATGGCGCGTAATGGAGTTTCGCCGGCGACATTCCCGGACGGCACGATATTCACAGTGGAGCTCTATCCGCTGCGCGACGGCCGGGACTTTGGGGCGATGGCGGGACTGCTGATCAGGTGCGGAACCACGATGCCCAAAGGCGGTTGCACGAGGGAAACGGGAAAGGTCCTTACCGATCGGACCTTCAACGCGCGGTAATTCATCCCCATCTCGTCGCCACCTCGGCAGGAGGAGACCGACGATGGAAACCTTTGTCCGTGACGTCCGGGCCAGCGTCCGGACGCTCATGAAGAAGCCGGGTTTCACCGTTGTAGTGGTGTTAATGCTGGCGTTCGGCATCGCCGCCAACACGGCCATCTTCAGCGTGGTGAACGGCGTTCTGTTGCGTGCGCTGCCTTACCGGCAGGAAGACCGCATTGTCACCGTCTGGCAAAGCGCCCCCAAACGCGGCGTCGAGCGCGAAGAGACTTCGCCCGCTGATTTTTTCGATTGGAGCGAGCAGAGCCAGTCCTTCGGAGAGCTCGGCATGGCCGAACCGTGGGGCCATCTCCTGATCGGTGACGGAGAACCCGAAGCGATTCGCTCCTGGGTTGTCTCGCCAGGCTTCTTCGAGGCCCTGGGCGCCCCGCCGCTCCTGGGCCGTACCTTCCTGCCGGAGGAATATCAGCAAGGCGCCGGTCCGGTTGTGGTTCTGGGCTACAACTGGTGGCAACAGCACTTCGGCGGTGACCCGAACCTGGTTGGACAGAAGCTGACGCTCAACAACCAGGCGACGACCGTGGTAGGCATTATGCCCCCGGAGTTTGAATATCCGCCCGGCCGCGAGGTGTGGGCCCCGCGTCCACGACGCGAAAACGACCCACAGAATCGTGGCAGGACATTCATCTGGGTTGTGGGGCGATTGAAACCTGGGCGCACGGCTGAGCAAGCGCAGAAGGAAATGAGTGCCATCGGCGCGCGGCTCGCTGAGCAGTATCCTCAAACCAACGCGGGCATCGGCGTCACCCTCGTGCCATTGCGGCAAATTCTCTTCGGGGAAGTGCGCCCGGCCTTGCTTGTGTTGTTCGGAGCGGTTGGGTTGGTCCTCTTGATTGCCTGCGCCAACGTTGCCAACTTGTTCCTCGCCCGCGCCGCCGAGAGGCAACGCGAGTTTGCGATCCGCGGCACGCTCGGAGCCAGCCGCAGCCGGATTGTGCGCCAATTGATGACCGAAAGTCTGGTGCTGGCAGCCCTGGGCGGCGCTGCCGGCGTGCTTCTGTCGGGCTGGCTGATTCGTTTGATTGTCGCGCTGAGCGCCAACAATCTGCCGCGCCTGGGGCAGATCAATCTCAATTCGAGTGTGCTGCTGTTTGCGGTGAGCATTTCGTTACTGACGGCGGTGCTATTCGGTTTGGCTCCGGCGCTTCAGAAGGCCCGGATCAACTTGCAGGACGTGCTCAAAGAGAGCACCCACACGACAACTGCAGGGAACACTCGACAACACTTTCGTCGCGCCCTGGTTGTTACCCAGGTCGCTGTCGCGTTTGTGTTGCTCGTCGGCGCAGGCTTGCTCGCACGCAGTTTTGCGGCATTGCTTGAAGTAGACCCGGGCTTTGCCGCGAACAAAGCGCTCACGCTGGAAGTCCAGTTGGCCCGCCGCACGCCGGAACAGCGGGCTGCATTTCTCGATCAGACGCTGGAGAAGCTTGCCGCAATGCCCGGCGTCGCAGGGGCAGGCGCGGCGTCTGCGCTGCCGTTTCACGACAATCAAGTGGCTCAGCCGACGACGATCAAAATTGAAGGCCGTCCTTCCGTAGCGCCCGAAGGAGATGCGACGGCGAATTTGATTTCAGTGACCCCGGACTACTTTCACGCCCTGGGCGTGCCGCTGCTTGGCGGTCGTCTGCTCACCAGGTTTGATACGAAGGACGTGCCGGTTGTTGTCATCAACCACACGATGGCCCTTCGCTACTGGCCGTCCGAAGACCCGATCGGGAAAAAGATTTCATTTCGGTCCTTTGGTGGCAGCTTTACGACTGAAATTGTCGGCGTCGTCGGTGACACGCGCACCGCAGGCCTGGAGATCGAGCCGGCGCCGGAGATCTTCGTATCGCACGCCAGCGCGATCGGCTATCCCAATTCCATGACCTACTTCGTGCGCACGACGACGGATCCGCTGCGCTTGCTGCCTGCGGTCAAAGAGAAGATCCGTGAGGCCAATAAAGATCAGGCCTTTTCCGGCACTGCGACCATTGATCAACTGGTCGAAAGGTCGCTGAGCCGCCGGCGATTCAATCTCCTGCTGCTCGCTTCATTCGCCGTGCTGGCGCTGATATTGGCAGGCGTGGGTCTGTACGGGCTGATCAGTTTTACGACGTCGCAGCGCACGCACGAAATCGGCATCCGCATGGCTTTTGGCGCCGACCCGCGCGATGTCCTGAAGCTGATTATCGGCGAAGGAATGACGTTGACCCTGGCCGGCGTCGCGATTGGCCTGCTGGCTTCGCTTGCGTTGACACGGCTGATGGAGAGCCTGCTCTTCGGTATCAGCGCCACGGATCCGGTGACGTTTGTTGTGATTGCGTTCGTGCTGGGCGGTGTCCCTTTCTTAGCTTGCTACATACCGGCGCGACGGGCGACGAAGGTCGATCCGATGGTGTCGTTGCGGCACGAATGAAGACGCTTTTGCAGGATATTGTCGCGCTTCTGGCAATCATAAATCCCCTCGGCGCGATCCCCGCGTTCTTCACGATTACCGAGCGCATGGAACCCAGTGAGCGCCGGCGGGCCGGAATTCGAGCATCGATCGCGGTCGGCATCATTCTGACAATAGCCGCCATAGCGGGAACACCGATTCTCCTGGCCTTTGGCATTTCGATGCCGGCGTTCCAGGCCGTCGGGGGCCTGGTAGTCCTGTTTATGGGGCTGGAGATGCTTCGTGGTGCGCCAACGAAGGTGCAGCACGATGAAAGCGTGGAATCTGCGGAAGACCGGTTACTGGTGCCGCTGGCAATGCCGTTGCTTGCAGGCCCAGGAGCTATTACAACGGCGATCACCCTCTCCTCCCGCGCTTCAAACTGGCTGGAAATACTTTTGCTGCTGGTCGCGGTTTTGGTTGTCGCCGTGACGACGCTGATTGTCCTTTCGTCTGCGGATTGGGTGAGCTTGAAAATCGGCCGCCGGGGCCAGCGCATCTTCCTGCGCTTCATGGGACTGATTCTGGCGGCGGTCGGAGCCCAGATTCTGCTCTCCGGTCTGCACAGTTTTACGCCCGGTCCCTGAGCTCGGCTTTGCACATAAAGCCGGGAGTTACGTGCCCGTCCTCAATCTGCAATCCGCCACTGGCGTAAAGCTTGTAGGTTTCCCGCCGATTGACAATTTTGACCTGCTTACTGGAATGTGGCATTCAAACAGGAGAAAGACGATGCTGTCGGTCATCTCGTGGGAGTGCGACTGTGGCGCGCACGTTAAAGCGATGTACGAGACCGAGGGCCGAACCACCATGCGTTGTCCAGAGCCCGCCTGCCGAGCCAGGCATCTCGTCGACGGGAAAGTAAGTAATCTGTGGGTCCAGGATGCCAATCACGTCTGGCAGGACCGCGAAGTAGCCCCTCTGATCGTTTCCTGGCCTCAGGAGAGAGGAATGACCATTCCCACCGTGCCGGAGTCATACTCTCTTAAGGGAACTGCCATGGGATTTGCGCGAGGGAATAACGAGGTCTCAAAATGATCTTTGCCGATGTGCCGGCACTAGTGTCCTTAGTCAGAAGTTCGCTGACGTTTTCGGGACCATTTTCCCATTGTAGCGGCGGTCTATGACCGCCGGTTTTATGGCATGTTGCAAGAAAAACCGGCGGTCACAGACCGCCGCTACAGTCGGAAAGCCCGCGTGGATGGTATCGAATTTGTGAACGAATTTCCGACTCAGCACACTAACAACTCCCGACTGAAGTTCGCACTTCGTGCGCTGCGGCACCGCAATTACAGGCTCTTCTTTGCCGGTCAAAGCTTGTCGATGATCGGCACCTGGATGACCCAGGTTGCCACCAGCTGGCTCGTCTACCGGCTCACCAATTCACCGTTCCTGCTGGGACTGGTCGGCTTTTCCGGCCAGATTCCGGCGCTTGTACTAACGCCGTTTGCCGGCGTTTGGGTGGACCGCTGGAATCGTCATCGGGTGCTGAAGGTCACGCAGTTCCTGTCCATGCTCGAATCGTTCGCGCTGGCAGCGCTCGCGCTGACTAACCGTATCAATATCTGGCAGATTGTGGGCCTGACGATGTTTCAAGGCGTCGTGAATGCCATCGATATGCCGGCACGCCAGAGTTTTGTCGTGGAGATGATCGAGGATCGGGCGGACCTCCCCAGCGCGATCGCGTTGAACTCCTCGATGGTTAATAGCGCACGACTTATCGGGCCTTCGATCGCCGGAATGATCATCGCCGTTGCCGGCGAAGGCTACTGTTTTTTCATCGACGGATTCAGCTATCTGGCCGTGATCGCTTCTCTTCTCTTGATGCGAACACCGGCGTCGCCTCGGCGCGTGCGGCAGAATGTTCTGGCGGGACTGAAGGAGGGATGGAGCTACATCACCGGTTTTGTTCCGCTACGGTCTATCCTGGCGCTGGTTGCGTTCGTGAGTCTTACCGGGTTTCCTTACTCGGTTCTTCTTCCCGTCTTCGCGAGCAGCGTGCTGCACGGCGGCCCGCACACCCTGGGTTTTCTGACGGGGGCCGCCGGAGTGGGCGCGCTTGCCAGCGCATTGACGCTCGCGATGAGAAAGACGATCGTCGGGCTGGGAAAAATGATCAATATCCTGGTGTTCACGTTCGGCGCCAGTCTTATCCTGTTTGGGTTGTCACGTGCGGCATGGCTTTCGTTTCTATTGATGGTTCCTGTTGGCTTTTCGATGATGGGACTGCTGGCGGCGTGCAATACGATCATGCAGACGATCGTTGAAGAAGATAAACGCGGCCGGGTGATGAGTTTTTACACGCTGTCGTTTACAGGGGTAATGCCGCTCGGAACGCTGATCGCAGGAACGCTGGCGTCGCGCATCGGCGCCCCGCTGACTGTTGTCACCGGCGGTGCGCTCTGCATTGCCGCGGGACTCTGGTTATCCACTCGGATGGCTGAAATTCGCCGTATCATTCGGCCGATTTATGTCGAGCTTGGAATCCTTCCCGAAGTCGCGACCGGCATCCAGGCAGCGTCCGCCCTACAGACGCCCCCCGAAATCGTGGATTGAACGCGGGCCAGGGTGGGTTAAACACAAAGGGCACAAAGACACAAAGAAGGCCGCCATCAAGAATTGTTTTGTGCGGCCTTCTTTGTGTCTTTGTGCCCTTTGTGTCTTTGTGTTTAACCCACCCTGGCCCGCGTTCGTCAGAGAGCGAGTGAGACGTCGAATGCGAGTTTTGCCGCGCCGGTTGTGACGGAATGATCTTTGAGCGCGGCGACCACCACCTCGA
>Ga0137396_10001961_pt1 | contig 11097 bp, 10 predicted proteins | sample czc16metaG_FD_108284 | JGI IMG/M metagenome (GOLD analysis project Ga0137396, IMG submission 108284) | Vadose zone soil microbial communities from Angelo Coast Range Reserve, California, USA - czcobulk3.16 metaG | ecosystem: Environmental > Terrestrial > Soil > Vadose zone | place: USA...
CTAGGCATACCCAGTCCTCTTGACCAAAACTTCGCACTTTCCTAATGCGGTAGTCGGGGAACATGCTGAACAGTCCTTTCCACATATTGTCTAAAGCAGGCCGTCCCTTTAATGAGCCCAAGGTCGGGTCATAGAGCACAACGGATTCTCCGTGTAGATCTAGGAACTGTTCTTGGGATCGCATGTTGATACTGTCCACCCATGCTCGCTCAACGAGTCTCAGATTATCTGTTATCGTGGTTTGCAAAGCGCGTCTGAGATCAGAAGTGGCGTCATTCCCTATAACCTAGATAGAGACTCAGAAGGATAGTGCCGGTAGCACCCCGTTGCCACGACTACGCACAGAATGTCGAGAAGGAATTCTTTGATGCCCGTCCCATGAAACCCGACCTTGGAGTACTGGGTCGCAAATGGGCCCTGCTCATTGTTGCCGATATTGGGTTGAGACATGTCGACCGCTTCAGCAGTCTCCGCCGCTCGAACCCTCAGCTCAATCCGAGAATCCTGAGCAGAAGGCTCCGGGAACTTGGGGAAGTGGGAATGATCAGAAGAATGGGAGGGAATCGAGCACCAAGACCTGTTCGCTGGGTCTTGACGGAAAAGGGAATCGACATACTTCCTACCATCGTTCGACTAATAGTGTTTGGGGCTAGGTGGCATTCGGAGAATCTTTTCAACGGAAGACTTCTGAGAAGACTCCCCTAGTTTTCGTTGTGATCGAATTCCCTCATCAAAGTCTCCGCAAAGCGGCACGGCCCCGACTAGGTGGATCCTGAAAAGACGGTTCTCTTTGGAGTCGTAGGAAATAGTATTCTAAGCCAGTTTGTTTACGGTACTTTCCAGACTAAATCGAAGCCTTTAGGTGATTGAGTTGTGAACGTCGAGGCTCCCGCACTCTTTACTGCCGCGTCGATGGTCACCGTCAAACGGTAGGTGCCTGATAGATGTTGTCCCTGGTCGATGGAGAGGTAAATGGTATGCGTCCGGTTCCCAAGAGCGACCCCACTGAGTGTCTGCATCGGTAGCGAACTACCCCCGCTTGGAGTACTGAATACGAGCGTAATGTTGATGTTTGCTTGACCTGCGGTTGCATTGACCTTGTTCTCGCTCGTGCGGAACCACCCTCCTGGCCGGATAAGGTAATAGTACTCGTACGCCGTCACAGTCGATGTCGTATTTCCTGCATGATCAAAGGACAGGGAGCCAGTAGTCTCGTTGAAAGTGACCTTAGTCAGTGGCACCGTCACATTGCCGGCAAAGGCGACTGGGGCGAAGAGAACAGCCGCTACCGCAATTACTACGACAATTATTATTCCTAGAATCTGTTTTTTCATATCGTAAAACTGCTCCTATGCGTTCCTCATGCGAGGGTTTTGGAAGCTATAGGGTTTGCTAACAATCCCGTAGCGCCCCGAACGGGCAGATAATCCGGTAGGATACTAAGAGTGCAGTCTCTCTTCAAATGGGTCCTGAACGACTCGGCCTTTATCAGCCAGGACGCTTCATCTATGACTGGGCAGAGTTCTTGGCCCAAGAACGGCATACTGCCAGTATTGCGAAAGATCTTGTCTTCATAGCCGCGCCGCTCCTTGCAACTGTAGTGGCGGCGGCCGTAGTCTTGTCCGGAAGAGCTGCAGGTTTCTCTACGAAGATAGGGACTGCGGATTACAATATCGTCTCCGGTCTCATACTATCGTGCGTCCTAATCTCTGTGCTTGCTTACGGGCTGAAACGTCATCCCGGACAACTTGCACGTGTTGTTGTCGCGTGCATAACGGTTGCTGGCACGACGTCTGGCCTAGTTTTGTTCAAGCTTTGGTTTGAAATAACCGGGGCGGCACCGATACTCTTCCTGAGCGCGATTCCCCTGGGCTATCTGGGAATCCGTTGGTCGGTCAAAGGATACTATGGTTCGTTATCTCAGAGGAGATCGAATGTCCTCGTTATCGGATCGGCTACACTTTTGGGAGCTCTGATAGGAACCTCGCTTTCGCCGTTGTTTACAATCACTTTTCTTGGAGCGCTAGCGCTAATGGATTTTCTCATTGTGGAAACAAATGTTCTGACTCGTCTAGTTGGCCCTCAAAGATATGGTGAGGTGCTTTCCTTGACGACTTTACCCCTTGAGACATCACTAGTCGGCCTTGGGGACTTTCTTGCCTACTCTATGCTCGTGGCAACATCGTTCCAGCTGAGTGGGCTGGTCGGGGCCTTGGAGACCATAGCATTCGTTCTGTGCGGTGCTCTGATCACTCTCCAGATTACGCGGCGAAGGTCCAAGACTGCGGGGCTCATAATTCCCATCAGCCTCGGAATGATACCAGTGTTTCTGGGACTGTAATACGATGAGCGATTCAAGGTCAGTCGGTCTCCAATCCAGGAAGAAGAGCAGCCGGATTCTAAGATATATGACGAAGCCTATCTTCGCTGCGGTGACTATTTCACTAGTGGACACGCTTTTTCTCCAGTTTGGTTTCGGATTCATTTCTCGAAACACGCTTACCTTGGTTCTGTTACTTGAGGGAGGCATCGGGCTTCTTTCTGGAGTCGGAATTGCACTTTCATCAACTCCTTCAATTTCGAGGTTAGGGCATGTGAGGTTCGGAACAGCCGCGTGGTCGAGAGACGCGGAGAAAAACGCCGAGAGAGTCGGCCTAAAGTGGATGGTAACGGCCTCGCTAGTGGTCCTTTTAGGGTTCGCCCTGTCGATCTTGTGATGGATAGGCGAGTCGAAGAAATCTGTGTTTTAGACGCCCAGAGCGCTTACGGGCTTGTGGCGGGGGCTACCGCGGTTGTGCTTGGAGTCGCGGCGCTTACCGGTCGACGTCTAACTCTCAGAACGTAGACCGCGGCAATTGCGACTGCTGCCACGACTACCACCCCGATTAGGTAGACGCCGTACTGGTCGATGAAGCTTGCACCATAAGTCGGCGAGTAGCCCGCGGACTGCAATAGCTGTCCGGCCTTTGTGAGGTTATATGGATAAGGTTGCAATGCCGTGTTGAAACCCTGCGTTAACGCGGCTCCCGTCTTGTAGTTACCAACGACCGGCGTTGTAATTGCAGCGACACCGGCACCGTTTAGGAGGCTCGTGATTATCTGGTCTCGAGGTGTGGCGTAGCTGATAGCCTGGCGGATCCATCTTGCGGCATTGGCTGCTGCTGTTGCGTTGCCCGGGTACTGTTGTCCGTAGGGCGTACCGGTACCCGTGCCTATAATGGGGTGTTTCATGTTAACACCCATTTCTTGCACACCGTAGGAGTCGTAGGCTGTTTGTTTGCTGGCACCCCAACTGGTTAGAAAGCTCTGTTGTGTTTCAAGATGGTACTGGCTGTCCAGAAAATCGACTTCATGGTTGGTGAGGGCCGTGATCGCCGCGTCGCTTCCAACGATCGTTTTCACATAGTAGTCTTGCACTCTGAACTGATTCTTCGCAAGCAAAGCACTTCTACCCCAGTCGCTGAAATCGAAGTAGTTGTTGTTCTTAGCCAAGTGAGACGTGCTGGTTGCCGCATCGTATCCCACCCATTTGTAGGGTCCCGTGCCCACGGGAAATGGGGTGCCTGCAGTGCCTGTGCCGGGCTGGTTGAATAGACTGTTAGTTATCTTGGAATAGTCTTTCCCGAATGCAGGCTGTAGAACATGCTTCGGGAGAATGGCCGTAGTCAGGATGTTCTGGACAAAGTACGCGTAGGGTGCTGGCAGCGTAAAGCGGACAGATAATGGGCCCGTAATGGATACATTGTTGATTCCGCCAACGATGCCTTTCACAAAGGACTCGGTCTGTGCTCCAAAAGTATCGTTCTGGTAGATGTCAAAAGTGAATTTGACATCGTCAGACGTGAATGGTTGTCCGTCGTGCCAAGTCACACCCGGGCGAAGATTCACGTTCCAAGTTTTTCCATCAGGGCTAACTGACCAGCCTGGTGCTGACGGTGTGCCTGCTGCGAGAGCAGGAATCATGGCTTGGCCAGTATTGGGAATCGTGTCGTTTCTCAATGCTAGTCCATTGAATAATTCGCCAGAAATCGCTAGGTCATAGTACGAGGTACTCAATTCCGGAACAACCCCCTCTCCCGGAGCTTGTCCCGTCTCTGCCAGTATGAACTTTGACGTGTTCGTCGCATTCGTCAGGTGTTCTACTGGCGGCCATGCTGGAAAGTGGTATGTCTGGAATACTTGTTGAGCATTAGAGTAGTCACTGTCGAAAGCAACTATTTCATGGGTGTACAGTAAAGGAATCGAGGGAAGCTCATTGGACGCCAAGACCTGCCATTGCTTAACGAGGTTATTACGCGTCGTAGCGTCTAGCGTGGTTTTGATCTGGTTGCTCAGATTGTCGTTCTGAGTATTATTCCACAGATAGTAGTTCTGACCCGCCGGGGGGAACTGACTGCTGTGGTAGAGTCCCCAAGGATCAGGATCTATTAGCAGATTGTAGCCCACGAAGAGAATGTCGAATCCACCTTGATCAAAGGTCTTCCCGACTATGCTTGTTGGCGGACTCAACGCCCGCGCGTAAATGTTGGGACTGAACGGAAGCTCTACTCTTGACACGTCCATTCCGAGGCACTGAAGACTGTTCTGGATAATGGCTGCCCAAGCGCGTCTGGCAGGGTTGGATGTTGGAACCAAGAGCGTGACATGCAGTCTAGGACTAAGGCCTGTGGCGCAACCTGCCCCTTTCACTTCTACCGTGGATAGGGGGCCTAAGACCATGAATACCGACAAAACTACGATTAGAACAGCTAAGCTCCGGACTGTTAGGTCGCGTCGCATGCTTGTAAAAGGTCCAATCAAGCGTATATTGCTTATGCCGACAACTATAGTGGGTGAGTTCTCCCCTGTTCTTAGAAACCGACCTGATTACGATATTCCTAATAGAGAACCAATCATGTCTTGGAACGAGAGAGCCAAATGCCGTCGTCGGGCCCCATAGCAGTGAAAACATCCTGAGAAAGATGCAGAGAGAGATGCAAGGAAGCAGTTCTTAGTTGTCCGTTATCAAATATGTCATAAGGCGAGCATTATATCTGATCCCAGTCTTCTTTGGAATAACTCTTCTTGTTTTCACCATTGAGAGGTTGGCCGGGGACCCTGTGCAGCTGTACACTGCTCTCAACCCTCACATTGATGAGGCTCAGAGGCAGGCGCTTCGACACTTCCTTGGCCTCGACAAGCCGCTATACCAACAGTATCTTCAATGGCTGACACAGATTTTCACAGGTAACCTCGGATACTCCTACACCAGCGGTGTTGTCTCTACTCTTATCGCACAGGAACTATGGGCGACCCTTGAGTTACAGCTTATAGGGTTGGTTCTATCCCTGGCCATAGCTATTCCAGTCGGAGTCCTTTCTGCTAGGAAGAGATATTCTCTGCTGGACGTATCCATTACCAGTTCGTCTCTCGTCGGAACCTCCATACCGATATTCTTCCTGGGAGTTGCTTTCATTCTGATTTTCGGGTACAACCTACACTGGTTTCCCTCTGGCGGTTTCCAATCGACAACATCTGACAAGTACCCATATGGAAGCTTGGTGCTTGACCAGCTCTGGCACCTAACTCTTCCAGCTGCAGTGTACACGTTCGCTCTCCTTGCCCCAATAGTTCTATTGGTAAGATCCAGCATGCTCGAAGTATTGAGACAAGACTACATCTTAGCTGGACGCGCCAGCGGACTAAGCGAACGGACCGTCATCTACAAACACGGGTTAAGAAATGCCCTTATCCCAATTGTAACATACGTCGGGCTGTATTTTGGAGGTCTTATAGCCGGTGCACCAGTTACGGAGACCGTTTTCAACTGGCCCGGAGTTGGAAGGCAGTTTGTCACGTCAACGACCCAACTTGATTTTCCTGTGATTCAAGCAATAGTAGTGATAATCACGATAATGACGCTAATCGCCAATCTCATTACGGACGTTGCATACGCCTACATTGATCCAAGAATCAGGCTCGATTGATCAGATGACAGATCAATCCGTGATGCCGCCTTCCACAGGGGAGAAGGCTCAACGGAACCGAGGAGTGAGCCAATGGGCCCTTGCCTGGCGACGGCTCAAGACCAACAAGGTAGCCATCGTGGGTCTCGGGATCGTCGGCATATTCGCTGTCATGGCGGCGTTTGACAGGCTGGTCGCCCTCTATCCTGCTCAATGTCTCGTCGGTCTGAGTCCGAGCTGCCCGTCTCCGGCATACGCCTCAAATGCTCTTCCTAGTGTGGCTCACCCTTTTGGCACCGACCTCGCAGGCTACGACGTGTACAGTGAGATTGTTTATGGTACTCGCGCGGCTTTCGTTATCGGACTCGGCGCTAGCGGTCTCGTTATGTTGATCGCGATTTCAATCGGGCTGGTTGCCGGCTACTTCGGGGGTTGGATCGACAATGTTCTGATGAGATTTACCGAAGTCTTCCTAGTAATACCCTTTTTCTTATTGCTGCTTGTCTTCCTCCAGGTCACAATCAAGCTAGCACCGACAGCTACCGGTGGCATATGGTTGGTCGTGTTCATAATCGGAGCTTTCTCTTGGCCAGGAGCTGCCAGGATAATACGTTCCGAAGTGTTGAGGGTCCGTGAGTTTGAGTTCATCGCCGCTTCACGCCAAATAGGCGCCTCATCGTTCCGAATCCTCTTACGTCACCTCTTTCCAAACGTTCTTCACATCGTGATCGTGCTTGCGACTCTACAAATTGCAGGTTCGATCCTCACGGAGGCGGCAGTAAGTTTCCTGGGATTCGGTGCACCCAACTCCAACACATGGGGGCAACAAATGTACACGTCAGCAGGCTTCATAGAACAGGCATGGTGGGGAACCTTGTTCCCAGCAGTATTCGTTACATTGATGGTAATGGGCTTCAACCTCCTCGGCAACGGTCTGAGGGACGCCTTAGATCCTCGACTTAGGGAGTAGCGAGACCTCCCCGATGCCTGACTCTATCCTACGCGTTGGAAACCTCAGGACCTATTTTTTCACCTATGCAGGCATCGTCAAAGCGGTGGACGATATAAGCCTCGAAGTTAGCAAAGGAGAGACCTTGGGCGTAGTCGGAGAATCTGGTTCCGGAAAGACCGTTACCGCCCAATCGATCTTGAGAATTGTTCCATCACCAGGAAAGATCGTCAATGGAACTATTGAGTTCGAGGGAAAGAACCTGCTAGAGTTAGCGGAAAAGCAGATGCAGAGAATCCGAGGGAAAGAGATTGCCTATGTCCCCCAAGATCCTACGACCACCCTTGACCCCGTTTACAGGGTGGGGGAACAATTATCCGAGGTAATAATGCGGCATCATCATATTTCCAAAAGGGATGCTCTTGCTAAGGCCACCGACCTGCTTCGCAATGTCGAGATTCCGGACCCGGAGATCAGGATCAATCAGTATCCGCACGAGCTGAGTGGCGGAACAAAACAGCGAATAGCGATTGCAAGGGCGCTTGCGGGTGACCCTGCTCTAATCTTAGCGGATGAGCCGACAACTGCGCTGGACGTAACGATTCAGGCCCAAATCCTTGACCTTCTCAAGGAGCTGAAGAACCGGTTGAATGTGGCCATGGTTCTCATCACTCACGACATGGGAATAGTCGCAGATGTATGTGACAGAGTGACTGTTCTTTATGCCGGCCAAGTTTGTGAATCGGGAACTGTCGAACAGGTGTTCGAGAAGCCGAAGCATCCCTACACACAAGCCTTGTTGACCTCCGTTCCAAACCTTGCCTTGAGGAGGGAGAAACTGTCGGTTATTCCAGGAAACGTTCCCAACCTAATCGAGCCACCATCAGGTTGTAGGTTCAACCCTCGGTGCCAGTATGCCCAGCAGATATGCGTCGACAAAGTGCCGGAGCTCGAACCGATAGGGGAAGGAAGACGGGTTCACTGTCACAGATGGAAAGAGCTTGATCTGAAATCCCCCGTTGCGAGTTGACCCCAAACGGCCGAAACGGTACTCCAAGTTAACGAGCTTACGAAACACTTTCCGGTTTTCGAGAGAGGAGTAATACTTAGACGGAAGCTCGGAGATGTACACGCAGTCGACCAGGTCTCCTTCAGCATCAAGAAGAATGAGACTTTTGGCCTAGTTGGAGAGAGTGGTTGTGGGAAGACCACGATTGCGAAATGCGTGCTATACTTAGAGCGGCCAACATCAGGGAAGATATTCTTCGACGGAAAAAATATAACGGAGATTTTCAAGAAAGGAAGGAAAGTTCAGGTTCTCGCTCTCAGACGTCAAATGCAGTACATCTTCCAGAACCCTTACTCCTCCCTTGACCCGAGAATGACAGTCGCGGACATAATCACGGAACCATTGGAAGTACACAAGCACATTCCGCGCGAACACTGGCAGGACAGAATGTACGAACTCCTCAAAATGGTTGGACTGGAAGACTATCACGCAGAGAGATATCCACACGAGTTCAGCGGGGGCCAGCGACAGAGGGTCTGCATAGCCCGAGCACTGGCAGTCGATCCGCAGTTTATTGCGGCGGATGAGCCGGTCGCTTCTCTCGATGTCTCGATTCGAGCCCAGATTCTGAACCTGCTTCAAGAGCTCCAGCAAAAACTCGGCATAACGTATCTCTACATTTCACACGATCTAAGCACTGTTAGACACATCTGTCATCGAGTGGCGGTCATGTATCTCGGAAAAATAGTCGAGATAGCCGAGACCGACGAGCTCTTCGAAAACCCTCTACACCCATACACAGTAGCCCTTCTGTCGGCGATTCCGATACCGGACCCGAAGAAAAAAACGCATAGGATTATTCTTCCGGGAGAGGTGCCTAGCCCCGTTAACCCGCCCTCTGCTTGCAGGTTTCATCCTCGCTGCCCAAGACGCATCGATATTTGTTCGAAGATAGAGCCACCATTGTTGGAAGTTCGACCAGGCCACTGGCTGGCCTGCCACAATCCGTGGCCTTCCAAACAGCTCGCTTCCTAGTGCCTGATGATAGGCCTAGCCATTCATTCCCACCCCCAGGTCCAACCCAGAAACTGTCAGCGTCATCAGTCGACCGTTCAGGAACCCCTTTGATTTCAAACGTGGACTTGAGGAGTCGGCTGGAACAGCTTCGGTTGGGTAGTAGCTTCCTTCACTAACTAATGTCTAAGCATTCTTTTTCATACTGACCCCCGGGGGTGGTCCGTTTTCCTGCGCTCCGCCCTTCGTGGGAAAAGCCACAGCTTCCCGCTCTCCTGCTTCCCGGTTCTCTAGATTGTTGGGACCTTGTAGTGGAAGAAGACCCAGAAGGAGAGTACTATCCCCCCCAGAGATATTCCTAGGAGAGCATAATCGACTAGCTTGAATCGGAGTTCGAATAGCGAGGTTCTTCCCTCTTTTCCCGGGAACCCGCGTGCCTCAAGCGCCTCGGCGAGTTCTAGACTTCTCCTGATCGCGATTAGTAGGAGAGGAATGAGTATCGGAATGTAGTTCCGGACCCGTTTCAACAGGTTCCCCTTGTCAAGTTCCAACCCTCTTGACCGCTGCGCGTCCACCACCGTCTGCGCGTCCACTGCCATCGTAGGAACAAGCCGGACAGCCGTCGTGAACGTAAACGACAAAGCGTTCGGATAGCCCAGCCACCGCCGCGACAACCAGCGGATAAAACCAACCTTGTCAATCGCCAGCCCAAGATCGTCAGGGGAGGTGGTCATGAAGAAGAAGCTGAAAGTCGTCATCAACAAAATAAACCGGAGGGTCAAAGCCACAGCATTCACCAAGGGTCCTGTGAAGAAGTTTACAACAAAGATCAAAGCCGAAAGAAACACACCCGCCCTGAGAGATTGAACCCATCGCCCCGTCACACGACCAACTAGGAGAAGCGGAACCTGCACGAGCAACAATCCTGCCAGGAGGTAGATGTTGGTGAAGAGGAGCGAGGGCACAATAATCCCGATAACCAGGAGAAACTTTGCCCGCGGGTCTAGCCGGTGGACCGGTGTCTTGAGGCTTGAAAATTTGAATCCGTTAAGAACTCTGAGCGACACGAAGCTTGACCTCCGACAGTTTTTCTCCTAGAAGCATCTTTGCCCTGTGAACATCAACCACGTCCCTCGGAAAACCAAAACCATCTAATTGGCTGAACAGCTTGGCCATCTGAGGCTTGACCAGCGAGGCCTTCTCGATCAGACCATCATCGGACAAGATCTCGTCCGCTTGGCCCTGCGCCAAGATCTTCCCCTTCGACACTAGAACAACCTTCGGGTTGCACTCTGCCACAAACTCGACATCATGAGTCACCATCACCACCGCCTTGCCCTGGGAGTTGAGTTGCAGGATGAAGTTACGCAGACGCTCCTTCTGCTGATAATCCTGCCCGATCGTAGGCTCGTCCAGAATCAGATAGTCGGGCTCCCAGGCCAAGACCGCCGCCAACGCCACTCTCTTCCTCTCCCCGCCACTCAACAGGAATGGAGATGTGTCCGCATAATGAGCAAGATCAAGGGCCTCGAGAATCCGCTCTACCTGTTTCACGATTACACCCGGCTCGAAGCCGAAGTTCTTCAAAGCAAACCCAACCTCCTCCCTGACGGTTTCCGAGAAGAGCAGATGATCAGGGTTCTGAAACACAATCCCGACTCTTCGAGATAGCTGAGCAACGCTCTTCTTCGTTGTATCATCTCCATCGACCGTGACCCTTCCCAGCGTCGGCTTCAACAAGCCATTCAGTTGTTTCGCCAATGTCGTCTTTCCCGCACCGTTCTCGCCCATGATCGCAAGAAAGTCGCCACCCTCGATCTTCAAATCGACCGAGTCAAGTGCTAGTTGACCCGATGGATAGGTGAAGGAGACCTTCTCGACGAGGATCAGTTACGGAGCCTCTCGGACAGCATCTTCACGGCAGATTCCACACGAGTCGGAATACGTTCAGAGACAAGCCCATCTCTCCTCAACATTGACCAGAGAAGGCTCACTTTGGGAAGACCAATCCCTAACCCGCTCAACCGATCAAACTCAGCATCGAGGACATCCTCAACGCTTCCATCCGCCACAATCTTCCCGTGATCCATTACCACAATCCGCTCTGCGTACCTTCCCACCAGATCCAACCGATGCTCGACGACGATAACCGTGATTCCATTCTCTCTTCGGAGATCATC
>Ga0137396_10001964_pt1 | contig 11090 bp, 6 predicted proteins | sample czc16metaG_FD_108284 | JGI IMG/M metagenome (GOLD analysis project Ga0137396, IMG submission 108284) | Vadose zone soil microbial communities from Angelo Coast Range Reserve, California, USA - czcobulk3.16 metaG | ecosystem: Environmental > Terrestrial > Soil > Vadose zone | place: USA...
AATATTGGTTGGCGGGAGGGTTGCGCTTCGCGATTGCATTTTTTCTGGCGTTCGTAGGGCTGGTGCGAGGTGCGCGGGGACGAACTCGCCAAACTCGACGTCTTGCCGGGGCTGAGCGCCGTGTTTTTGTTGGGATTCGGCGCGGACACGATCAAGAACGTCTTCGTGCAAAAGAACAGCCAGCCGTCTCCTTCGGCCGCGAAATGAGAGGTAGGGAGGATCTACCGTGACGAATCCAATCCCAATCGGGAACCCGCTATGAGCCTTGGACTACAGAATCTCAAGCACATCGTCGTGCTCATGCTGGAGAATCGGTCGTTTGACCACATGCTGGGGTCGCTCAAGGCCGTGGATCCGCGGATTGACGGAATCACCGATCAGATGAGCAATCCGGACACGACCGGTGCGTCCGTCAAGGCGCAACCACTGGCGGAGTTTCAGGGACAGCTAAATCCCGATCCCGACCATCATTTTCAAGCTGTCGACTTGCAAATCTTCGGCGGAGGCACGAGTGCTGCGCGGGTCCCGACCATGCAGGGGTTCGTAAAAAGCTACTTCAACCAGCGTCGGGACGTGGGCCATTCGAAGAAGATCATGTACTACTTCAAGAAAGACGATTTACCGGTGCTGACGACCTTGGCTCTGGAATTTGCCGTGTTCAATCGCTGGTTTGCTTCGATTCCAGGCCCGACGATCTGCAATCGCGCCTTTGCGCACTATGGGACGTCATTTGGCCGGGTGGATATGAATCCGTTCGACATCATCGAGCCGTTCAAGAGCATCTACACGCGGCTCGTGAAAGCCACTCCGAAACACACAGCCAAGGTCTACTACTACGACACGAGCAGCTCGACGATGGAGGTCGTGAACCTGCTGCAGAACCAACCGGAACTATTCGGCACCTACAAGCAGTTTCTAGGCGACTGCGACAAAGGACTGCTGCCGGATTATTCCTTTGTCGAGCCGAACTATAACGACCACGAAGCCGACGACGGCGAACAGGTGGCGAGCGATCAGCACCCGGACCACGACGTCCAAGCCGGGGAGTATTTGATCGCCGAAGTGTACATGCGGATCAAGCGAAATCCGAAGCTGTGGGCGAGCACGGCGTTGCTGGTCGTTTATGACGAGCATGGAGGGATCTATGACCATGTCGTTCCGCCGACCTGCCCTCCGGACAAGTTCACCGCGGCGGCGAATAGTACGGGAACCGGGATGGAGTTCAAGTTCGATCGGCTGGGTGTTCGAGTGCCCGCCGTTCTCATTTCGCCGTGGATTCCGAAGAATACGGTGGTGGACCGGGTGTTCGATCACGCTTCAATTCCCGCGACAGTGACGAAGTTTTTCCTGGGCGATGACGCAGCACGTTCTCCTAGGGAAACGAACGCCGATGTTTTTGTGGAGCCGAATGTGGAGCCGGTCGATCCCCAACGGAATCTGCTTTCCCTAAATACGTTGCGGACGGATTGCCCGGAGTTCGGTGTTTAGCACGCAGCAACCTAGAACGGAGTGACGCAAAGTGACCATCATCCCCGTGCCCAGGCCCTCGAAAAAGGCCATGAATCCGAACCGGCCGGTGTCCGCCTTACTGTTGACGCAGATTCAGCATTTGCAGCACACGGAGCGGCGGCTCCCGTTGCGGTACCGCACTGCGATCTACACCCACGCGATTCGAACCGAAGCGGAAGCGGCGCGGTACATTCGCGAAGTGACGGAGGCGATTCATCAAGCCCATGCTGACGCGGCGGCCGAGCGGGCCAACCGAGGACGTGGGGGCCAAGGCCGCTCCAAGGTGAAGACGAAGAGCAGGAAGCATGGAAAGAAAAAGTAGGAGGCTTTCTTGGAGACGTGCATACGGTGCAGTGTGGTGCTGGTGCTGTTGAGTGTGCCCATGGTGGCTTTGGGCCAAGAGAGTGAGCTAAGGGCCGAGTTGCGGCGCGAAGGCGAACGTGTTTCCGACGCCTGCGGCACCTTCAGCTTTAAATCCGTGCCGGGATGCGCCTACACACTGTTTACCGACCATCCCCTCCACATCGCAGCGGGCAGTATGCCTCCGCAGAACGGATTCGGTCTGGGCGCGGCCTTCGTATGGTCGAAGAACACCAGGAATTGGCGGCTGAGCTGGGACGTGGACGCAACCGGCGCGTCGAGTGGGGCCTGGCGTACGGGTGCCTACATGAAGCTGGTCCACACGCCGCATCCTGCCAAAAGCCCGATCAAAGTCACCATCCCCCAGCTGGGAGAAACGCCGAAGGAAGAGGAAAAGCCCAAGGGAGCGGAAAGTTTCACACATCCTTACACCGTTTTCGACCTCTACGCGCAATCGATTTCGCTGAATAAGCTGAACTTCTTTGGCTTGGGCAATGACACGCTGCTCGCCGGGAAGTCCGTATTCGAGATGAGCCAAACGATTGTGGGGGGCAGCGTGATCAAACCGGTGTTCGAGTGGGCGGCGATCCGCAAACTCCATCTCGCACTCCTCGGAGAGGTTAACGGACGCTTTGTCGATATCCGGGGAGAGCATGGGCAATCCGTACCGTCGATTGAAACCCTGTATACGGAGGCCAGCGCGCCAGGCTTAACCAACCAGCCGGGATTCGTTCAGCTGGGAGAAGGTTTGCGGATCAAGCCCGTGATCGGAGATTTCGAACTGAATTACCTGGGGAAATTTCAACAATTCTTCGCACCGTCCGATTCGCACAACTCCTTTCTGCGATGGACTGTCGATCTAAACCACACGTACTACCTCTACGGATACACGCAGTCGCCTCCCAAGGGCGCGGAAACGGTAGGACCCGATTCCTGCGCGCCAGCGGGAGACACGTGCCCGGAGATTCCGCATACACGGAACTTAAACGGCTCGATCGCAGTGCGCCTACTGCTTTCCGAATCCATCAATTCGGCGACGAGCGCGGTTCCGTTTTATTTTCAGCAGACGTTGGGAGGGCAAGACATCAACGGCGCACTGTCGGTCGGCAGTTATCAGGACTATCGATTTCGCGCACCCAATCTTTTGGTCTTGCAGGAAACCTTCGAGCACTCGATCTGGGGTCCATTTGGTCTAAAGCTCATGGCGGATCAAGGAAGGGTGGCTCTGACGCGCGGTGATCTCGGCTTCAGCCATCTGAAGCATAGTTTTGCCGCTGGGCTCACACTCCGAGCCGGCGGATTTCCGATGGTCTCTCTGATGTATGCCTGGGGAGGTCACGAGGGCCAGCACACCATCGCCAATATGAATACATCGCTGCTGGGCGGATCTGCGCGGCCTTCATTAAACTGAATTGAGTGCGCAACGCTAGCTGAACGGCTCAGGGACGAGCTTCGTTCCGAGCGGCCGACCATCCGGGAGTTAACGGTATGGCGCGAACTATGAACGCCTGGTGCTTCTGAAGAAAAAGTACGATCCAGCGAACCTGTTCCGACAGAATTCAAATATCAAGCCCAGTTAGGAAGTTAGGATCCTTCTGGCGTTAACTTCCGGGTAGCCCGTCACTTGGCGACAATCCCCTGAGACACGGCCAATCGATTGCCAAGGAGGTCTTCTTATGCGTAGTCGACTTACCGGCCAAGTGCAAAGATCCTCCCGAGCGCGGGTCAACCACGTAGTGAAACAGACGAATCACACCTTGGAGATTTGGATTTATCACCAACAAGCGAGCTTGCGACAGCGCGGTTATTGAAGTCGATAAACCAAGGGCCGTTTTGGAGCGGCGTGATTGACTCGGGCATCCGCTCATCGTAGGCTGCAGGCCGGGGCACATTCCTTTTTTGTGCCCATGTATTTATGCGCCACTGGTCCTCACTGCCCCGGCCCCTTCTGGCTGCACTTGCGACTCTATTTGCCGCCACAGCCATCCTCTACGGTTACCTCTGGATGTACGATGCGCGGCACCCGAATAATCCCGTCGAGCTCGGCTTCAACCGGCAGCACAACACAACACTCGACGAGATAACGCATTCGATCCCGATTCTCGACATTGTGCCATCGAGTCCCGCCGAACGTGCCGGCCTGCGCGTCAACGACCGTATCGTTGCCGTCGATGGTCACGCTCTCAATACGATAGCGCCTTTCAATGAAACCTGGAGCCGCTCGCGGCCCGGCGACGCCGTCGAGATGACCGTTGCCCGCGATTCGGAGCCACGCCCTGTCATCTTGCACGGTGTCTTTCGGCCGTTTACTTCAGGCGGCGAACAACTGGGCCTTGCCAGGACTTCGGCGCTGCAAGTCGCCAGGTCCTACCCCGTTTTGTTCCTGGTGGTCGGGCTCGCCGTCCTCTTCTTGCGCCTCGAGGATCCCAATGCCTGGCTCCTGGCCTTACTGTTCTGCGCTTTTGTCGCCGCACCGGGTTTCTCCAACGCGTGGTCGATGCACCCCGCGCTGCGCACTTTCGTCTTTGCCTATCGTGCACTCTTTTGGGGGATGCTTTGCTCGCTTTTCTACTTCTTCTTCGCGGTGTTTCCCGCCCGGTCGTGGGTTGACCTCCACTTCCCTTGGTTGAAGTGGGCAGGTCTCGGTCTTGGAATGACTTTCGCGCTGCCCGGCCTAGCAATTGGCAATCCGCAGATGCCCGCGCTGATAGTACGGTTGCTGGGGGCGCACGCTGCGGAAGTGACTCGCCTTTCTGTAACGTACGGTTTTATCGCTCTGGGTATGCTCTCGTTGGGATGGAATACCTTCGCGCGCGATGCCAGCGCCGAAGTGCAGCGCAAGTCCCGCGTCATTCTCTGGGGCACCGTCGCTGGCGTTCTGCCCATCATCATAGAACGCGTGGCCGTGGACTTCGCTGGCTACCGGCCATCGTTCTGGGTCGATACCACTCTAGTCCTCGTGCTACTTCTATATCCCCTCTCCTTCGCCTATGCCGTTGTGAGGCACCGCGTGTTAGAAATCCCCGTGCTCCTACGGCGCAGCGCGCGCTACGTTCTCGTGCAACGGGGATTCTTCGTTCTACTGTTTGCGGTTGCCGCCACCGCCATCGTTCTGTTCACTCATTTTTTCTCCCGCTTCGTCCGCGCCGATGCAAATATCGGCATGGGTCTGAGTGCCGTCTTCGGCATCGTGCTTGTCTCCATTTTCGCGCCTCTGGTCAGGCGCGGAACGGACCGTATCGACCGCGCCTTTTTCCGGAGCGCCTATGATGCCCGCGTCATCTTGCAGGACCTGGCGGAAAAAACACGGACGGTGACGGACCGCCATGAACTCGCGAGGCTGCTGGAGCTTCACATCGAAGGAGCACTGCATCCAAAATCGCTGGCATGCTATCTCGAAGCCGGAGACGGAAACCTTGTCGCCGAATGCGGAAGCATGCCCCGAGAGCTCGACACATTTCCAGCCGCACTACCTCGGCCGAAGTTCCCTTTTCGGTTTGGCGCACGCTTCGTTCTCCGAGAGGTGGACACGATCCCAGCGACGCTGCCGCTACTCAGCGAGCTCGCAGGGCGCGGGAAAGCCTGGGACGTCCCGCCACCGGTTTCCGACGAGGCCAAGGACATTCCGGCGCTCGCGCCGGAATGCCTGGTGCCTATTCTTGGGCGCAATAGCGGATTGATCGGCTTGCTGGTTCTTGGCCAGCGGCTTTCGGAAGAGCCTTACTCCGGCGAGGACAAATACTTACTCGATTCCGTCGCTAGCCAGGCGGGCATCGCTCTCGAAAATATTCGCCTCGCCGAAAAGATGGCGGAACGGATGGAAGCGGACCGCCGCGTGGCGCGCGACATGGAAATTGCCCGGGAGGTGCAATCCCGCCTGTTTCCTCAAGCCATGCCGCCGCTTGAAACGCTCCGATACGCGGGTACGTGCCTCCAGGCGCGAGTAGTCGGCGGCGATTATTACGATTTTCTCGATTTGGGTCCTGGCCGGCTCGGCTTCGTCCTCGCGGACATTTCCGGCAAGGGCATCGCCGCCGCCTTGCTCATGGCCAATCTCCAAGCGAATTTGCGCAGCCAGTACGCGGTTGCTCTCGACGATCCTCACCGGCTACTGCAGTCGGCAAACCGTCTTTTTTACGAAAACACGCCGGAAGATCGCTACGCCACGCTATTCTTTGCCGATTACGACGATGCCAGCCGCTGCTTGCGCTATGCCAACTGCGGCCACAATCCCCCGCTCCTGCTGCGCGCAAACGGAGAACTCGAAAGGCTGGGTGCCACGGCGACTGTCCTGGGGCTGTTCAAAAATTGGAAATGTGCAGTCGAGGAAGTTTCTCTACGGCCGGGAGACGTACTGTTGATCTACACCGACGGCATCACCGAAGCGCCTGACCTCACAGGAGAGGAGTTCGGCGAGTCGCGCCTGTTGGAAATTCTGCGCTCCCACCCTCAGGTGCCCGTTAAAGCGCTTCTTTCACTCATCCTCGCCGCGGTCCAGGAATTCAGCGGCGCCAGCCAGGCCGACGACTTGACTCTCCTCATCGCCCAGGCCTGCTGACTCGGCCTTTCTCTCTGCCCGCGATTTCCACCCGGCCGTATAACTCGCTATCGACAATTGAGATCAATCTCAGGTAACTTCCGGTACCCCGTCATCGCCAGGAATCGCGGTCACGCAATCCGTCCAAGCAGCGCACCACAAATCAACTAATGGGAGCTTACTTCACCTTTTGTAATAGCTACGACCATAGCCTTGACGGCACGGATGTAGTCTTCGGGAGCCAGCAAGATCTGCAGCCCTCGAATCCCTGCAGATACCGAGATTACATCGCAGATTTGCGCAAGCTCATCGATATACACCGGATAATCTTTCTTGCAGGCGAGAGCGGTAACTCCGCCGCGAATGTAACCGGTCGTGGCTTGCACTTCCTTCAGAGGAACCATGTCGATCTTCCGATCGCCTGTCCGCTGGGCGAGCGCCTTGAAGTCCAACTCTTCGTTCGCGGGAATTACCGCCAAATAGATTCCATTCCGGTCCCCTCGCACGGCAAGGGTTTTGAAGAGCTGCTCTGGCGGTAAGCCGACTTTTGTCGCCACCGTTTCCGCGGACAAATCGTCAGGATCCACCTCGTACTCGCGCAACTCGTACTTGATCCCCAGTCTATCCAGAACTCGCGCTGCGTTCGTCTTGACCACTCAATGCGCCGTCATCTTAGGCTCAGTCATGCCAGTCACTTGGATGCGTGTCAGGTCCTGAAGCATACAAGAGCTCTTCTGTTCGTCATTCTCGGCCACTCGCATCGGATCATCTTGTCAAACCCTGCTCCGTACAGTGGGGCGATGCGGCAACCGAAAGACGACTTCTTGGCGAGGCGGAGGCGCTTGAAATTCAAATCATTGAGTTATCTGTACCTGGCAACACATTTCTTCCTTGCTAGTGGTTCCGCAGGTCGTTTACAGGTAAAGACAAATCCTCCGTGTGCTGCGTCATTTACAAAGTCTAAGCGAAAAGAAAACGGGATGCGGAAAATGTGGATGGGTTTCTATTGCCAGTTGCCTGGCATTGGGCGGGGAGGCGAAAAAAAGGGGACCCGACTCACGCCGCGGCCCCTTTTTCGCGAATCGGTCAGAAGCTGAACTTTAGCCGCATACGCATGGTGCGGGATATAGACTCTGTTTGGTTTTGATCCAGAAAGCTTCCAGCCACTGTCCCGTTCACTGTCCGGGGTGCCACACGGTAGCCGAGATTAAGCGTGTTCAGCGTGTTGAACATGTCCAGCCGGTACTCAAGATTCATCTTCTCGGTGAACCGGAACCTCTTCACGATAGCCAGGTCCAGGTTATCGAGACCGGGCGCGCGCAAGGTGTTTCGCCCCACGGTGTTGGCATTGGGAAGACCGGTGCCTTCAATAAAATGTACCGTCGTCGGATCAATGCACGGCGTGCCAGCTTGGTCAGGATTTCCGTAGCCGGTGGCACAAGACGCTTTGATGATGGCTCGGGTGTTCAACGCAGTCGACGCATTGCTGATGTCGGGCCGGTCCGGTCCAGATTGGCCATCGGCATTGCGATCTGTGCCGTTGGCCAACGTAAACGGGAATCCGGATTGCCAGTGGGCGATGCCTGAGAGTTGCCAGCCCCCAACCAAAGTGCCCAGAACTCCTCTCCGTGGTCCTCGGACATCCCACAGCAGGGCCAATGCGCCCACATGTCTGCGGTCGAAATCCGAATTGCCGTAGTCCAAATGCCGGCTCCCGCCTACGACCTGAGAAACCGATTGCAGGGCGCTGAACGTCGAGTCAAACCCAAAGACGTCACTGATATCGTCCAGGAAGTGCGAGTAGGTGTAGGAGCCCGAAAACTGCACCGGGCCCAGCGGCGTCCGGCTGAAGCTACGCTTGAGTTCGACTTGAAGTGATTCGTAGTTCGAATTTGCCGAAGTGGCGCGCACGGTACGGATGCCCACCTGGGGCTGAAACCGAGCGAGCGTGACTGGATCGACTCTAGGGTTCATGTCAATCGTGCGGAAGAGCTTGTGAGACACCGAACCGACGTAGGAAGTGTCCCAGATCATCCCGTACGGCAGCTCACGCTCGAATCCGAAGGACCAGCGCTCCGTATAAGGATTCCTAAATGGTTGAAGGAACAGGTTTGATTGAGTAGATTGCGCAGTTGGGGGTGTTGGTTGAATCGTGGAGAATTGCGCGCTGAAGCCTACCAAACCGCGAGGTGCTGTACCCGATGTTGTGGATGGAATTGTGCCGCCCAGCGTGTTGGGAGACGATCCAGCGATGTTGGACAAAAGGTTGTTGAACCAAGTGTCGTAGCTCACCTGGAATCCGCCCCGCCAAACCATCTTGCTGCCCCCCATCATCCGGTTAAACCGGTTGGGGCCTTTGGGGTTCCAAGCGAAGCCAACAGTAGGAGCGAAGTTGTTATTGTCCGGACTAACTTTATGCGGAGCCGCAAAATTCACCGCGTCGTAGTTGGTGAAGGCCGCAACAGTAAAGGTGTTCACGGGCATGCCGAAATTCTCATAACGGAGGCCAAGATTCAGAGTGAGGTTCTGCGTGGCTTTCCAGGAATCCTGGAAGAAGTAAGACTGCCGGAAGAGATTGGGATGGTAAATCGAGCTGCCAAACTGTCGGTTCAGGCTACCCCCGTTACCCCCAAAATCATCGAGAAAATTGGAGAAGGCCGTCACACCTCCGGAACTGGCTGCATACAGAAAGGAACCGCGTTCGTTAAACGGCGGATGCTGCCGGGCCAGCTGTCGGAGGTAGTCCAGGCCAAAACGAAAGGTGTGTCTCCCCCGTATCAAGCTCATGGTGTCCTGATACTGCCAATTGTTGGCGAACCGGAATTGGGGAATGTTCGTAGCACCGCCAAAACCGGTAATGCCGAGACCTGAATAATTGGGCACAGTTGCGTGAAAAGTATCCGTCGGAAGAAGCGGGAAGTTGAAGCCAATGCGGCCGTAGTTGAAGCGGAACTCATTGGTCCAGCTCGAATTAATTACATACGTGTCCGTGAAGCTACCGGTCATAGTTCTACCGGCAAATCCGTTGTCAAAGCCCGGCAGGTTGTTCAAGGATGGCGCCTGCAGAAGCTTATCGTAGAGCCAGCGGAAGCTCATGTTTTGTTTGTTCGAAACTTTGTGATCGATGCGAATCTGATGATTATTGTCCAGAGAGGAAAAAGATTGCTCACGTGTGAATAACCCCGTGGCCAGTACCATGCCTGTCCGCGTCGAATTGGTGCACGTGCCGGTGGCGCTGGGAACCGCGAGGTTGATGTTACTCGGAGTCACATTCGGATCACCCCGCAGAGAACCCAGTGCTTGCAGGTACAGCGCGGCCTGTGGACATTGCCCTGACAGAGATTGCAGCGTGGTCACGCCTACGTCGGTAGGCAACCTCAATGGACTTGAGGAGGTTACATTCCCATAAAGGCGATCCCATTGCGCTGCAGCGAAGAAGAAGGTTTTATTTCGTCCATCATAGAGATGGGGAAAAACAATCGGGCCTCCGATGGTAAAGTCGGGAATATTTTCCACTCGTCGCGGGGGCGTCGTCCTTCCACTGATCTTTTGAAGATGGGTCAATGCCGCAAACGTGCTGCCCGTGTAAACGTAAGCGGCTGTTCCATGAAGACCATTTGTCCCTGACTTAGTGATCTGGTTCAATATAGCGCCACCCGCCCGGCCAAATTCAGCGCTGAAATCCGCTGTCTGGATATTGACCTCTTGCACGGCGTCGGGATTGGTGATGGTGTAAGCCGGGCCCGTAACGGAAATGTCGTTGTTCTCCACTCCGTCAATCATGAAGTTGTTGCCGCGCGGTCGCTGGCCATTCACAGCAAATGCGAACGTGCCGTTCTGGTTGATGGAATTCGCAAGGGATTGCGACAAGACGGCCACTCCGGGCAGCAGTTGAGCCAGCGTCAAACTGTCGGCACCCGTGATAGGAAGGTTGTTCAACGTGTGATCCGAGAAATTTGCGCCACGAACTTGCTCCGAGGTCTGCAGCTCGACCTCAAAGCTTGAAGCCTCGACGGTCACAACCTCCGAAACAGCCCCAACCTTAAGCGAAACGTCAATGTTGGTAGTGCGCGCGGCATTTATTTCGACACCGGTAAGCTCTGCCCGACTAAAACCGTTTGCCTGTACCAACATCGTGTATGTGCCGAGATCCAAGGCATCAAAGCGGTAAATACCCGCCTCATTCGTGGTGGTTTGACGCGCAGCATTGGTGCCAACCTGCGTTATGGTGATGGCGGCCTTACCAATGATCGCACCGGCGCTGTCCGTAATGGTCCCCGTCAAGGTTCCACGGCTGGTTTGTCCATCGACTGTCGCGACCGCTAGAAGAAGCAGAGAAAGTAAAGTTCCGACGAGAAAGCACACTCTGGAAGGATTCATGGCTGCCTCCGTCAAAATGCTGACCTGCCGCCCGCCGACAAGAAGCCAATCCGGACTAAATTCCTAAAACTTGAGTAAAGAGCAACAACCCGGTTTATAAACCGTGTGCAATTCCTCTACCAAATCTGAAATTGACTCTAATTTCGGCATAAAGTTATATTAAGTACAAAAGGCTCAGCCGGAAGGACGGGAGTAAGGAACGGGCAATGCCTTCGAGCGATTTACAATATGGAATATCACTCTTGGCCAAAATATGGATTTACGTAGGCGCCTGAACCGCTTTGTATGAATGCTTCTATCAAGG
>Ga0137396_10001965_pt1 | contig 11084 bp, 8 predicted proteins | sample czc16metaG_FD_108284 | JGI IMG/M metagenome (GOLD analysis project Ga0137396, IMG submission 108284) | Vadose zone soil microbial communities from Angelo Coast Range Reserve, California, USA - czcobulk3.16 metaG | ecosystem: Environmental > Terrestrial > Soil > Vadose zone | place: USA...
AGGGCGCGAAGACCAGGAATGCCTCGTTCTCGATCACGACCCGGGCTCCGGCCAGGCGCTCCCGGGTGATCATTCGTCAGAAGACGCAGCCGCTCCCCTGTGCCAGGTGGCGCTGGGCGCCGGCCAGCTCGTCCTGGAAGGCGGGCGGCACCACGGCCACGGCATAGAGCTGGGAGTGCGGGTGCTCCAGCGAGGCGCCCGCCGGCCGGCCGTGGTTGTACAGAATCAGCACATACTCCAGGGCCGGGTTCCGCTGGTGGGCCTGGTAGCGGTCCAGGTAGGACTGGACGATCTCCTCCACCTGATGGCGGGGCAGGAGCGGGGTGGGGGCTCGATGGTCGGGACTGCTGATCAGCACCTCGCAGGCCCCGATCGCATCCCGTTGTTCGAAGACCCCATCCTGGGCCGCCTGCCCGTCGGGCTCCAATCGGAACGCCGCGTACAGGTTGGGCACGACGCGCAACCACCAGCCCGGACCGTTGGCCCCGCTGCCCGGCTCCCGATAGGCCAGCACCTCGGGCGGCGTCATCTTCTCGTTCCCCGGACAGAAAGGGCAGACGTCCTTGGCCGCCACGGCGTCCCGAGGCGCCTGGGTGAACGAATCGGGGCGCTTGGCTCGCTCGGTGGCAACGGCCACCCAGCGTCCGGTAATCAGGTCCTGGCGGAGTTGGGGCACAGTATTTCCTTTACGCGAGGCAGCGGGGAGCCTCATTATCCCAAAGGTGGATTTGCCCCCCAAGCTTTCGCCCATTGCCACCTTCTCGATCGCGGCGGCCGACCCGGACGCCCACGAATGCGGGGTGGCGGTGGCCTCCAAGTTCCTGGCGGTGGGGGTGATGGTCCCCTGGGCGCGGGCCGGCGTGGGCGCCGTGGCCACCCAGTCCTGGGCCAACCTGTCGTACGGACTTGATGGTCTCCGGCTGCTGGCCGACGGGGAGGCTCCCGCGGAGGTGATCCGGCGGCTGACGGAGGCCGACCCGATGGCCCCCCACCGCCAGGTCGGCGTGGTCGACATGCAAGGACGGTCGGCAAGCTTCACCGGAGCCCAGTGCATGCCCTGGGCGGGCGGGCGGACCGCGCCCGGGGTGGCGGTACAGGGCAACATCCTGGTCTCCGAAGCAACCGTCTTCACCATGCTCGAGACCTTCCTGAAGACGCCGGGAGCCCTGGCGGCCCGACTCCTGGCGGCGCTGGCCGCCGGAGACCGCGCGGGGGGCGACAGCCGGGGCAAGCAGTCCGCGGCGCTGCTGGTGGTCAGGCCCGGAGCCGGCTACGGCGGATTCAATGACCGGTACCTGGACCTGCGCGTCGACGACCATGCCGATCCGGTCGCCGAGCTGGGCCGTCTGTTCGTCCTCTGGCAGCTGTACTTTGAAAAAGCCGTCGCCAGCGAGCTGATCCCGATCGATGCCGTGCTCGCGGCCGAGCTCCGGCGGGGGCTGCGGCAGCTCGGCTACGATCCGGGGCGCGATGGCGGGTGGGATGAGAAGGCCCAGGCCGCGTTTGAAGCCTTCACCGGCCGCGAGAACCTGGAGGAACGCCTCCGCTCCGACGGCCAGACCGACCGCCGCGTCATCGAATACTTCCGGGCTCGTGTCTCGGCGTCCCTCCCATACCCCTCCCCAGAGGGGAGGGGAAAATCCTGAGTCCCTCGCCGGAGATCCCGCCGCCGCCCGCGGCTCCTCCCGATGCGGCGATTGCGGACCTGCCGCTCGAGAAGGTCAGCGTCGAGGCTGGGGGCGCCATGGTCCGCCCCCTCCAGCTCGCCAGCAAGGGGAGGGAGATAGATTTACGAGTAGCGGACGCGCGGGTCGAGGAATGTGTAGGAGATGTCGACCACCAGGTTGGCGGTGACGATCAGGATGGCTCCGAAGAGCACGGTCCCCATCACCAGCGGAATGTCGAGGGTGAAGATGGCGTCCACGGCTTGCTTGCCGATGCCGGGCCAGGCGAAGACGGTTTCGATGACGACCACACCCGCCAGGAAATACCCCAGGTCCATCCCCAGCTGGGTCACGATAACCGTCAGGGCGTTGGGGATGGCATGCCGAAGCACCACCTGGCGTTCGGTCAGGCCCTTGGCCCGCGCGGTGCGCACGTAATCGGTCTCCAGGATGTCCAGCAGGCAGGCGCGCAGCAGGCGGGCATAGTAGGCCGCCCCACCCAGGCCGAGGGTGAGGGCCGGCAGCACCAGGTACTGGGGCGCGAACAGGCCCCCGTACCCCCCGATGGGGAAGATCGGCAGCAGGAAGCCAAACACGAACAGGAAGATCAACCCCAACCAGAACGGTGGCGCGGCCAGACCGACGAAGGTGAACACCATGGTGGCCCGGTCCCAGAAGCTGCCCGGCCGGATGGCGGAAAGGATGCCGATGGGCATGCCGATGATGACCTCGAAGAAGACGCCGGCAATGGCCAGCTCGGCGGTCGCCGGGAAGCGTTCCAGGATGGCCGGCAGCACGGGGGCCGCGTAGCGGTAGGAGTAGCCGAAGTCGAGACCGTGGGGCTTGATGATTGGGATGGGCGGGAGAACTCGCCAAATGTAATCGACGAACTGGACGATGAGGGGACGGTCCAGGCCCAGCTGGTGGTGGATGCTGCGGATGGCGGCCGGCGAGGCGTTGGTGCCGGCGTAGAGGCGGGCCGGATCGCCCGGGACCATGAAAGCGACCACAAAGGTGATGGCCGCCACCCCGAAGAGCACAAAGACCATCCAGAGAAGGCGGCGAACGATGTACGCGGTCACGGGTCCGCCGGACCCGCCGGAGAGGGGAGCCGCGGCTCCCCTCTCGTCAGGCGATCGTTAGCTGGCTGAGGCACTGGCCGCCGCGCCAGTCACCCAGATGCTCGTGACAACCAGCGGCCACACCGGGTGCAGGTGGTAGCCGTGCACCCGCGTGGATGAGACGTTGGCCTCGACGGTCGAGTACATCGGCACCCAGGGGAAATCCTGGCCGGCGACAACGTCCTGGAACTGCTTGTACAGGTTCAGGCGTTCGGTGGCGTTGGTGTCGCCTCGTGCCTTGTCCGCCAGGGCATCGGCCGACTTGTTGCAGTAGAAGGCAACGTTGGAGCCGTTGGCCGTCACATTGGCCGCTGAGCAGGTCAGGATCGGGTCGATGAAGTCGGACGGGTCGGGGAAGTCCTGGATCCAGCCGTTATAGCTGAAGGCCGTCGTGTTGGGCTTGCCGGTCACATCCAGGAAGGCACTGAAGGCCAGCCCTTGCAGGTTGACGGTGACTCCGATCGCGGCCAGATCCTGCTGGACGGCGGCGGCCTCCCGGTCGGAGTCCGCGTTTGCCTTCGGGTAGACGAGCGTCTGCGGCGGGAAGGGCTTACTGGGGCCGTAGCCAGCCTGCGCCAGCAGGTCCTTCGCCTTCTGGATGTTCTGGCCGTTGGCATCCAGGCCCAGCGGATTGTAGTTCGGGACGTAGCCGGGCATGGGCGGTGCCTGGATCCCGTTGTTGATGACCGCCCTGCCGGCCAGGATCTTCGCCTGGCTGGCCTTGTTGATGGCGTAGTTGAAGGCCTTACGGACCTCCAGCTTGTCGAAGGGCTTCATGGTGGGGTTCATGGCCAGGTACCAGATATCCACGTTCGGCGTGGTGACGACCCGGTTCTTCCACTTGGGGTCGGCGCTCAACTGCACGTACTGCGCCGACGGGATATTGATGTCCGGTTGCGGGAGATCCATCTGGCCGCTTTGCATGCGGAGGATGGCCACTTCCGGCGTCACGCCGATCTGGGCGTCGACCTCATTCAGGTAGGGCTTGGTGCCGAAGTAGCTGGGGTTCTTCTTCAGCACGATCAACTGACCCGCGGTCCACTTGTCCAGGACGAAGGGACCGGTGCCCATCGGCTTGTGGGCGAAGTCGGTGCCGGCGGCGGCGACCGCTTCCTTGGGAACCACGAAGCCAAATGGCATGGCCACGATGTTCAAGAAGGACTGGTTCGGGGTGTCGAGGTCGACCTCCAGGGTGTTGGGGTCGAGGACCTTGAGCCCCGAGATGCTGGTGGCCCTGCCGTTGAAGAAGTCCGCGGAACCGGTGAGCACGCCCCAGAACGGTCCTCCGGTCATGGGGCCGTTGGTCTTGGGGTCGAGCATCCGCTCCCAGGAGTATTTGAAGTCGTCGGCCGTGACCTCGCGGCCGTTGCTGAACTTCACCCCCTTGCGGATCTTGAAGGTGTAGGTCTTGCCGTCGTTGGTGATGACCGGCATCTTCTCAGCGATGTCCGCCTTGAGGTTGGTGGTGAAGCCGTCGTAGTCGAGCAGGCCGTTGTAGATCTGGCGCTCGATCGACCAGGAGTCCGTGTCGTAGCCGATGGCGGGGTCGAGTGTCTTCAGGTCGTCCTTGAAACTGATCGTGAGCGTGCCGCCTGAGGTCGGCGTCTCCCCGCCGGTTGGGGTGTTGTTCGCGCACGCCGGCAGCAGGATCGTCCCGGCTGCCATCACGGCCAGCCAGGCTGTGGGTCGTCGCTTCATGCGTCCCTCCTTCCCGTTCCGATCGAAACTTGTCCAAGAAACTACCGCGCCCACCGCTCCTTGTAAAGGACTCCTCGACTTGCCCGCTACCCGGAGGCCTCCTCCACCTCGAACGTGCCCGGCGCAGCCACCTCCAGGCCCGGTTCCAGGGTGGCCCGCTGGCCGGTAGCCAGCCCGCCGCCGCCCGCCGCCACCCCGCCGATCGCCCCCCGGAAGAGCGCCCGCTCGCGGGGGTCGAGGGCGTCCCGAAGCCCGTCGCCAAGCAGGTTGAAGGCCAGGACGGTCAGCAGGATCATCAGGCCGGGGACGATCACCAGCCAGGGCGCGATCTGCATGAAGGTGACACCGTCGTTGACCATCACCCCCCAGTCGGCCGTGGGTGGCTGCACCCCGATCCCGATGAAACTGAGGATTGACTCAACGGTGATGGTGGTGGCGATGCCGATGGTGCCGTACACGATGATGATCGGCATCAGGTGCGGGAAGATGTGCTTGGCCAGGATCCGGATGGGATGCGTGCCCAGCGCGCGCGCGGCTTCCACGAACTCCTTCTCCTTGATGGAGAGCACCTGCGCCCGAACGATACGCGCCACCGCCGTCCAGTAGAACAGGGCGATGACGGCCGCGATCACCAGCAGGTTGCCATGCAGCCCGCTCGAGTACAGGATGCCGATCAGGGCGATGGAGAAGAGGACGACGGGAAAGGCCATCATGATGTCGGTAAACCGCATCAGGACCATGTCCATCCAGCCGCCGAAGTAAGCGGCCACCGACCCTAGGCTGATCCCCAGCGCCAGGGCCGAGAAATTCGCCAGGCACCCGATGATGAGGGAGACCCGGGCGCCCCACAGGGTCCGGCTGAGCAAGTCCCGGCCGTTGGCGTCGGATCCCAGCAGGAAGGTGGCGCCCGGCGCCAGCGGCCGGCCGTTGAGGGGCAACAGCTCGTAGTAGCCGTGGTTGGGGTCGCGCAGGGGCAGCACCGGGGCCAGGATGGCCACCGACACCAGGACGAGGACAAAAGCGAGGCCGGCCAGCGCCAGCGGTTCGCGCCGAAACCGGTCCCACACCGGCCGCCAGGACAGGCTCTGCCGAACCCAGCGCACCAGCCAGACCAGGCCCCCCACCAGCACGGCGAACATCGCCAGGGCGGAGAGCCGGTCCGGAGTCATGGTGGATTCACGGTATCACCGACCGCCCCTCCCCTAACCCCTCCCCAGCGGAGGGAACACGCTAGCGCTACTGGTGGTTACGCGGGCCGGTTACCAGGTATAGGGGCCGGCCGGCGCGGCCGCGTACTCGCGGGCCTCCGCGGGGTTGGTCATGGCCCGCTGGTAGAGGCGCACGTATTGGAGGGCGGAGTTGGCCCAGCTGACATCGGAGGTCATGGCGTTCCGCTGCAGGGCCTGCCAGAGCTGCGGCTGGCGGAAATTCTCCAGCGCGCGCACCACCTGGGCGTAGAGGTCCCAGTGGTCGTACGCGTCGAAGACGAAGCCATTGCCGGTCTGCTTGGCCGGGTCCCAGTCATGGATGGTGTCGGCCAGGCCGCCAGTCGCCCGCACGATGGGGATGGTGCCGTAGCGCAGGCTGATGAGCTGGCCGAGACCGCAGGGCTCGAAGCGGGACGGCATCAGGAACATGTCCGATCCGGCGTAGATGTGCTGGGCCAGCACGGGCTTGAAGCCGATGGTCGCCGAGAGCTTCTTCGGATTGTCGCGGGCGTTGGCCCGGAACAGCTCCTCGTAGCGGCCTTCGCCAGCCCCCAGCACGACCAGCTGCAGGTCGAGCCGCATCAGGCCCCACATGATGTTGGCGATCAGGTCCAGTCCCTTCTGGTCGTAGAGGCGTGAGATCAGCCCGATCAGCGGCACCTCCGGCCGCTGGGGCAGCCCCAGCTCCTTCTGGAGCGCCAGCTTGTTCTCGACTTTGCGCTCGATGCTATCCAGGTCGTACCGGGTGGCCAGGTTGCTGTCGGTTGCGGGATTGAAGACCTCGTAGTCGATCCCATTGATGATCCCGTAGAGCTTTGACCGGTAGAGGCGGAGCAGCGGATCCATGCGTTCGCCGTACTCGGCCGTGAGGATCTCTTCGGCGTACCGGTTGCTGACCGTGTTCACCGCGTCGGCGTAATACAGCCCGCGGCCCAGCAGGTTGACGATGTCGTCCAGGCCGGGGATACCCGGCTTGATCAGGCCCCACGGATCCAGGTTGGCCAGGTGCAGGGTGCCATACCCGAACACGCCCTGGAAAGCCAGGTTGTGAATGGTGAGCACGGTAGCGATTCCCGCATACGCCGGGTCGGTGGCATAGAGCTTGGCCAGCATGTTGGGAATGACCGCGGTGTGCCAGTCGTTGACGTGCACCACGTCCGGGATGAAGTTGAGCGGCCGGAGCATCTCCAGCGCCGCCCGGCTGAAATAGATGAAGCGGGCGTCATCGTCCCAGAACCCATACATCCCTTCGCGGCCGAAGAATTGCTGGTTTTCGATGAAGTAGACTGGGACGCCCCCGCTGATGCGGCCCTCCAGGACATCCGCGGAGATCGTCTGCTGGGCCAGCGGGACGGGTAGGTCCCGGACGACGGGCTTCAGCTCGTACCGTTCCGGATCGATGGTGCCGTAGCGGGGCATCACCACCCGCACGTCGTGACCCAGTTGCTTGAGGGCCTTGGGGAGGGCGCCCGCCACGTCGGCCAGCCCACCCACCTTGGCAAAGGGCGCCACCTCGGCCGAGACCAGCAGAATCTTGAGGGGTTTGGGCGGCTGGCCCTTGAAGATGTCGCCGGGGACCCGGACCCGGATGGACCCCGCCGGTGGAACCTGCTCCACCACGGTCTCGCCCCGCTGGACCGCGGCCACCAGCTCCAGGGTTTCGCCGGGGTCATGCTGCAGGGCCGCGAACGGGATGCCGAACGCGAGGCTGTCGCGAGCGGCGGTCGCCTCGCCGGCCCAGAGAGGAGCCGCCCCCTCGCCCCCTCGGGTTGCCCGCAGGGCGAGGGCCGCCCGGCCGTTTTCGAGGCGGACGGACAGCGCGTACGCGGGCTCGAAGCCGAAGTCGGCTCGATGGGCGGCCCCGGCCGGCGCCGGCGCCCCTTCCGGCTGTTGGGCGCCGCCAGAGAAGTAGATGCAGAGGTCGGCCGGTCGCGTGGCGGCCGCCGACAGGTCGAAGCGCAGGTAGAGCTGGGCGTCGTCGCGGCCGAACCAGACACGGCGGATGATCCCGCGCGGCGGATGCATCGCGCCGTAGAGGGCAGTCACGTCGAGGTAGCCGGCCGCCGTCCACTCCGACTCGTCCAGCGTCCCATCCAGATGGGGACTGATCATCCGTTCCGGGCGCTTGGCCGCCGCCGTATCCCCAGGCCGGACGATTGGCTGGAACAGGGCGGAGGGCGGTTGCTGCTCCAGCAGCTTATAGGCGTTGCGCAAGTGGAGCCGGTACAGGTTGTCCCAGATGACATCCATGCCCGAGTCGTGACCGCGGCCGAACCACCAGAACCAGTCGCTGCCCTCCGCAATGTAGACCTCGCGGCGAGCCTGCTCGATGGCGGGGCCGTCCGGCTGCTGGGCCAGGATGCCGCGGGTCTCGGCCAGCAGGTCCCAGGCCTGGTTGTGCTCGTTGTCACCCACCCAGGTCGCCAGGCTGGCGTCGATCCAGGACCCGGCCCGAACGCTGGAGATCGACCGAACCGGCGGGTTGCCGGCCAGGAACTCACTGATATGCACCAGGCGTAAATCCGGGTCTTTGCCGATCCGGGCGTAGAGCGCGGCCAGGAAGGCGTTGCCGTTGGCCTCATAGAAGTCCCAGCAGTTCTCGCCATCGAGGGCCAGGGTCACCAGCAGTGGGGGGGCCGACGGATCCTGGCGTTCTCGAATGGCGTGCAGGCGCCCGACCAGGTCGGACGCGGCCTGGTCGGCGCCGTAGGTCTGATAATCGAACCCGATCAGGTTCGAGAGTTTCGCGTCGCGGAAGATGGTCGACAGCGGGGCCTGTCGATCCACCCGGTAGGGCGTGTACAGGACGTCGGGCCGCATCACCCGCCCTTCCCCGTCGCGGCCGATGGTGGTGTCCAGGGAGCGGGCCAGCAGGCCCTCATCGCTGAGCAGCCAGGTCAAGCCACGGGCCGAGGCCAGGTCCAGCACCGGGTCGCTGATCGCCTGTTCGGGCGGCCACAGGCCCTTTGGCCGGGCCCCGAAGGTGTGGGCGTGCGCCTCCAGCGCCAGCTCCAGCTGGGCCGCCGCATCCTCCGGGTGCGCGAACGGGCGGCGGGGGAGCTTCAGGTCCGGCCGAGTCTCTTTCGCCGAGGCCACGTCGCAGAGCAAGGGCAGGATGGGGTGGTAGTAGGGGCTGGTGATCAGCTCCGCCTGGCCCCGCTCCTGGACGTCCTGGTACTTCCCCAGCACGCGATGCAGGAGGTCGAGCTGCGCCCGCAAGATCGGCTCCTTATCCTCTTCGGTGAAGTCCCGGCCCTTGCGCACCAGCTCCCGGAGCGTGGGGTCGGTCTCCGCCTGGTGTGGGTCGATCCAGGACAGGTTGAACCAGACCTGCAGGTCCCGGACCTCGCTATCGGTGAACAGGCGGGCCAGCTCCGCCGAGGTCTTCGGCCACGCTTGCTCGCGCTTCTGGACCAGCTCGAGGTAACGAGGCGCGTCCCGGACCCGGCGGAAGCTCGGCGATTCGGTCATCCAGCGAACCACGAAGGCCCGCTCTTCTTCGCTCAGCTCGTCGGCCCGCCGCCGGCTGAGGTCGAGGTAGATATCGGAGGCGTTGCCCGACCGGTAGTCCTCCAGCTGGTCGATCAGCGACGGCACCAGGTTGAAGGTGACTTTGACCTCCGGGTAGGCGTCGAGCAGGGCCGCCATACGGTAGTAGTCCTTGGCCGCGCGCAGCCGGACCCAGGGCAACAGGAACGTGTTGCTCAGGTCATCTTTGTAGTAGGGCTGGTGCATGTGCCAGACGAAGGCCACATGCAGGGGAGGCGCCACGGGGAGCTATCTTACCCCGTTACCCAGTGGATGCCCGCGCGGCCGGCGGCGCGATCTCCATCCGATACACGTAGTGCAGGCGAGGCGAATACTCCACCGTCACTCGGTCCCCGGGGCTCATCGACTTGAACGCCGCCCGATTGATGCGGAACGCTTCCGCCCAGAGGCCTGGCGCCAGCGAGCGGCTGCCCGGCTGGATGGCCACGTGGTAGGAATGGCCGAGCATGCCCAGGTCCCGGCGCAACCCCACCACCATGCCGCTCATGGTCGCCCGTCGGGCCAGCACGTCCATCAGGCCGCGGAGGAGGACGGTGACGCCCAGGGGGATCAGGATGCACCCCATGGCCGCGATGAAGACCAGCAGGGAGGTCTCTCCGGACGGAACGGGACGGAGAACCAGCTGGGCAATGCGCGGCGTGACCGCCGCCACCGAAGTCATGCCCAGGGCCACGGAGGTGAACCCCGCCAGGGCGGCCGAGCGAGGGGATTCCCCTCGGCTGACCGACCAGAGATGCCACTTCACCCGGGGCCGCATGGGCCGGCCGTCCGGGCCCACCGCGATCACCAGGTGGCCCCAGGGCAGGGAGCCACCGGCCAGGCGCAAGAGCAGGAGCGCGCCGAGCCCGATGCCGACCAGCGAGAGGTCGAACAAGGCAGTGGTGGACACCCGTAGGGACCTTTCGTATATGACGGGCAGGGCGGGGACCTCTTGCAGGCCCCTGAATTCAGGCCGAATTCACGCTGAGTGCGAATTGGGCCTGGGTTGGGGCTCCTTCCGCATAACCCTCCTTGCCAACTTGCAACAGATGCGTAACCCGGTACCCGCGCGCCAGCAGCTGGCGGGCGATGAAGCGCCGGTGGCACCGAACCCAGAGGGTCTCCGAGCACATGACCGCCGTCATCTGCCGCTGTGCCAGCTCTTCGAGCTGAGCCAGCCCGCGCTGGAAGGCGGCGGTCGCCATCCAGGCCCGGTAGCCCCCCGGTCGAAAGCCACCCAGGTCCTCCCCCAGCCAGATCATCGTGATGCCCTGCCGGGACAGGTCACCGGCCAGGGCGTCCAGGTTGAATTGCGGGTTGCGCCGGGATCGCGGATAGTGCCGGACGTCCACCAACTGGGTGATGCCGTGTTCGGCGAGCAACGCCACCAGCTCGTCGAGCGGCCGGGTGCCGTGCCCGACCGTAAAGAGTCTTCCCCTCTCCGGGGGAGGGACTGCCTGATCTATACGAACGCGTCCATGGCGCGGAGGAAGTTCAGGTAGACGCGCTGCTGCTCGCGCAAAATGCCGAGCCCACCCAGCTCCCACCATTCGTCAGGGGTGAAGTAGGCCGATACCTCGGCCTGGCTTCCGGTCTTGGAGAACCACTGGATCAGGTGGAGGTTGTCCGACTGCAGCAGCCACTCGGCGATATCGAGCAGGTGGGGGTCGCCGGTCAGCCGGGCCTTGCTGTAGAGGTGATGCATCAGCCGGAAGATGCCCTGCTGGGCCTGGTTCCCCAGGAAGAAATCCATGCCCCCATCGCCCGCCCAGGTGCAGCCGTAGTCCGGCAACGGCATCTCGTGGGCCGTGGGAAAGGCGGTGAGCGCCTCCGACGGAAGCAAGTAGTTCATCTTGTGCCGCTTG
>Ga0137396_10001967_pt1 | contig 11083 bp, 1 predicted proteins | sample czc16metaG_FD_108284 | JGI IMG/M metagenome (GOLD analysis project Ga0137396, IMG submission 108284) | Vadose zone soil microbial communities from Angelo Coast Range Reserve, California, USA - czcobulk3.16 metaG | ecosystem: Environmental > Terrestrial > Soil > Vadose zone | place: USA...
CTCCGATGTCGGGGAAACGTACCTGCGTCGCCGATAGCAAGAAAGAAATCGCGAACGCAAAAGAGCTCACGACTAGAATGATTGGCACCCCATAGAGAACATTAAACTTCAGAGAGACGTGAGAGTAGATCATCAAACCCGCCAGCAACGTGGACGCCACCACAAAATCGAAGAGGGCTGCGACGACGTAGGTGATCGGCAGAATCTCGCGCGGAAAGTAGACCTTCGTGACAAACTGCGAATGACTGACGAGGCTGTTGGTTGCGTTTGAGACAGCGGTGGAGAAGTAGTTCCAGGGCAGCAGCGCCGTGTAAGCGAAGATGGCATATGGTGCGCCGTCGCTCGGCATCCTGGCAATCAGCGAGAAAATGAAAGTGAAGATCAGCATCATCGAGAGTGGCTGTAGAATCGCCCAGAAGACGCCGAGCACCGACTGTTTGTATCTGACCTTGATGCGATGGATGCTGAGTGTCAAAAGGAGATCACTGTATTGCCTGAGCTTCGCCAGATCGCGAATCAAATTCATTCCCGAAAGCGAGGGCGGGCCCAGTACAGATACACGTCGAGGTCGGTTTTGATGCAGTAATAATGTTGTCTGGGCTGAACTCGTTGGTTCTTTAGCAGTCATCACGCAGGATTTACCCTAATCTGATTTTTCCAGCAGACATTTCTTCAATTCTTCCGCCAGGCTTTGAACATTCGGTTCGCGCAGCACATCCCCATGCTTGCCGGGAACGATATGAACCTCAAGAATGCCGCCGGCAAGCTTGCCCCAACCCAGTTGCAGGTCGCGAATGCGATTGAGTGGCTGTCGTTTTGTGCGGAAGACCGCAACGCGGCCAAGATATGTTTTTGGCACAAAATCCGGGCCTGGAAAATAGGCTCTGTACGGATTCTTCTGATCTGCAGCAGGGTTTTCGAGGGGCGTGGGCGCGGCTTGGGCAGCGTTCCCGTTTGCGCTTCGAGGTTTTCCTTTGATGAATCCTAATTGATCGCCCAGGGCAAGACGCAGCCGCGAAGTAAAGCGTTCAAAATAATACTGACCAAGGAACAAGGGACGATTATACGTGTTTTCAATCACCCACGTGTCGAATATGCCGACCAGCGCGACGCTCTCACCTTGACTCTCAAGTCGTCTCGCCATTTCGAGAGCGATGTGTGCCCCGCGACACATCCCCGCAAGTTGGTACGGACCATGCGGCCGCACTGCGCGGATTGCCTCCAGGTACTCCTTAGCCAGCTCATCCACAGCCTTGTTGCTGTGTTCTCCTTGTAAGTCTTCGGGATATTGCGCCTGCAATCCGTAGACAGTCTGATCGGATCCAAGATGCCGTGCGAGTGCCACATAGCCGAGCGCGTTTACGTTCGGCATTGAGACGCAGAAGAGCGGTGGCCGGTCGTTACCCTTCTGGATTTCGATCAGCGCGGGCCACGTTTGTTGGCGCGTGTCTTCGCGAAGAATAGACGCGAGTTGTTCGATGGTGGCGCCCTGAAATAGACTCACCAGCGGGATGCTCCGGCCATAGGTCTTCGTGATCTCGTTCATCATTCTCACCGCAAGCAGAGAGTGCCCGCCGAGTTCGAAAAAATTGTCTCTGACGCCAATCGGTCGGACCCCAAGCAGCTCCTCCCAGATACGCTTCAGCGCAAATTCATACTCCGTGCGCGGCTCGGCGAGATCCCGTTTGGCATAAGGGGCAACGCTTATTGGCGCGGGCAAGGCGCGGCGATCCACTTTGCCGTTGGGCGTGAGCGGCAAGGCATCCAGCATCACATAGGTTTGCGGGACCATGTATTCAGGCAATTTCGCGCGTAGGTGGCTGCGCAACTCGGGCACCAGGGCATTGTACAACCTGCCGCGCAGCGGGTTGTTGGTGAAGTTTGTCAACGGTTTCCCGCTTACCAGCTGTTGGCCATCAGCTGGAAAGTTCGGCAGGCTCGGACGGTCTGATCTGCGTCTTGTAAACATCAGGTTAAGGGCGCCCGTCGGATCCGATCCTGAATAGCTAATGCTGACGTTGTAGGACAGCTGATCAGCTAACTCCCAAAGATCCTCGGGATCAACCGCGTCGTCGTTGCGCATTTCGCCCGCGGCGGTGCGAATCTCGCCAGCAGTTCCTGGCCCTTCCGGATTGGCGATCATTTTGCATGCTTCGATCGCTGAGGAAAGCCGGGCGTTCGGCACTTGCGTTAGGAACAGGTCATCAGGCTTGTCGTCTTCGAGAAACTGCCGCAACGATTCGAGGCGTAATCCCTGCCGGCGCCAATCCACCGGTTGCAAATCTGACCCGGCTGACTCTTCTGTTCCGATGTGCAGCACAACGTCGTAACGAAAGCGCGTCAGCTCGTTGTGAAAACGTCCGCGCTTTGCATGAATCTCAACCTTGGCAATTTGCGGGATGCGAGCAGGCAAAGCAGCGAACAGGTGCGGATCGATTAGCAGCTCCTCTTCCTGATCTACGCGCCGGCGCACGCGCTGGGCCAACTCTGTCCGTGACAGCGACGCGGGAGCCTGGTGCAACTGGACTGACGCGTGAAAGGTTTCCAACAACGCCAGGCTGCGGACATCGCCAATAAAGATCTTGCCTGCCGGAGCTAGCTTCTTTACGACACCGTCCAGCACTCGTATCAGATAATCGACATCCGGAAAGTATTGAACAACCGAATTGAGAATAACGGTGTCCAGCGATTCAATCTCAAGACTCGAAATCTCATCGGCTGCGCATTTTTGCAAATCAACCTGAGGCAGTCGGTGCTTTCCCAGTTGCTCAGCAAGATATTGCAAAGCCGTCTGCGAGAAATCCGCGGCCACATACTTACTACAGCGAGGCGCAACCTTGAACAAAAGCAAGCCGGTCCCACAACCAATCTCCAACGCCCGAGTGGGTTGTAAAGAAAGTATGCGCGCGACCGTGTTATCGACCCACTCGCGCATCTCCTCAGCCTGAACGGGCAAGCCGGTGTAGCTGCTGTTCCAACCACTCAGGTTGAAAGTTGGATCCGGCGCCGAGGCTGTCTGATCGTAAGTTTGGTCCCAGATCGCCCGCCACTGAGAGACCTGCTCAGACTCCAATTCATTCTTGCTTTGTTGCGGCAAGGTCTCGCTGGAATTGGGCACGAAGTAAGCAACGAGCCGTTGGTCGCCGGGCGCTACCTCCGTCGTCGTAACGACACCCTCCCGCACCAACGAATGCGCCGAGAGTGCCGCTTCGATCTCTCCCAATTCGATTCGATATCCACGCACCTTTACCTGGTGATCTGTGCGGCCGATAATTTCAATATTGCCGTCAGCCAAATAACGCGCGAGATCACCGGTCTGGTACAAGCGCGCGCCCGAGTTCCTGTCGAAGGGATCGGGAATAAAGCGCTCGGCGGTTAGTTCCGGGCGATTAAGATAGCCGCGAGCCAGGCCATCACCGCCAATGTAAAGCTCGCCCGTAACGCCGGCTGGGACCATTTGTAAACGATGATCGAGTATTGAGATTTGGGTATTAGCGATTGGCTGGCCAATGTGAACATTCCGATCCGACGCCTCGACCCGCGTCAATGTCGACCAGATGGTTGTCTCGGTTGGCCCATACAAATTCCAGACTGCCGCGCCGCGCGTCAACAATGAATTAGCCAGTTCTCGCGTCAACGCTTCGCCACCGCATAGAATCTTCAATCCCTCTTTGCCTTGCCAGCCGCCTTCGATCAGCAAGCGCCACGTTGCCGGTGTTGCCTGCATGATTGTTGCCCCTGAGCGGTCAATAGCCTCCGCCAGGCGCGTGCCATCAGCGGCAACCTCGCGAGACGCCAACACGACGCGGGCGCCGAGGATAAGCGGCAAGTAAATCTCGAGCCCGGCTATATCAAAAGAAAGCGTTGTGACTGATATCAGCACGTCAGCCGCTGACACTTCCAGCTGCTGGCTCATCGCGCTCAGGAAATTTACGAGCGCTCGATGAGTAATCTGGACGCCTTTGGGGTTTCCCGTCGAGCCCGAGGTGTAAATTACATAGGCGAGGTTTTCATTGGTTGCTGCGGGGAGAGGATCATCGCTGCTTTCCTGGGCGATCAGTGCACGGTCACGATCGACGGCGATAGTCCTGGCCGGGGACTCAGGCAGCTCCGCCAGCAGCTTGCTCTGAGTGAGCAACAGCGATACGTTCGAATCGTCCAGCATCAGTGACAGCCGCTCGCTCGGGTACTGCGTGTCAAGCGGCAGATAGGCGCCGCCGGCTTTTAATATTCCCAACAATGCCACTACCATCTCGGGCGAGCGATCCATGAAAATTCCCACCAGGGTTTCTGGTCCAACTCCCTGCTTTCGGAGATAGTGCGCAAGCTGATTTGCTTCACTGTTCAGTTCGCGGTAAGTCAACTGCCTGTCTTCACACACCAAAGCAACAGCTTCCGGAGTTCGCTCTGTTTGCTCTTCAAAGAGCTGGCAAACACAGCGCCGCGGATAGTCGAGTTCTGTATTGTTCCATTCGGCGATCATGCGTTGCTGCTCGATCTCAGTGAGCAGCGGCAGATCGGCGATACGCTGATCCGGATCAGTCACTACGCCGGCGAGCAACGTTTGGAAGTGCCCCGACATTCTCTCGATGGTGGCGTCATCGAACAGGTCCGTGTTGTATTCGAACGATAGCGTCAACTGATCCGCGCTTTCGCCGACGTACAGCGATAGATCAAACTTCGCAGTCTTTCGTTCGAAGTCAAACCCTTCGACCGCCAGCCCCGGCAGCCTGAACCCGGACGTCGGAGCGTTTTGCAAAGCGAACAGCACCTGGAAGAGCGGCATGTAACTCAAGCTGCGCTCTGGCTGTAACTCTTCAACGAGCTTCTCAAAAGGCAAATCCTGATGAGCGTAGGCGTCAAGCGCCACATCTCTGACGCGCCTTAGTGCTTCACTAAACGCGGGATTCCCGGACAGGTCTGTTCTCAAGACCAGCGTATTCACAAAAAAACCTATCAGGTCTTCCGTCTCGGTTTTGGTGCGGTTGGCTATCGGCGTGCCTACCACGATGTCCTGCTGCTTAGCGTAGCGAGACAGCATCGTTTGAAACGCCGTGAGCAAGGTCATGAATAAGGTCACGCCTTCGCGCAGGCTCAAGTCCTTGAGCGAGCGGCTCAGCTCTTTCGAGAGCGATGTCGTGTAGTACCCGCCGTTAAAAGTCTGGATCGCGGGGCGGGGCCGGTCGGTTGGCAGTTCAACAATCGCCTGAGCGCCGGCGAGCTGCACTTTCCAGTAGCTCATTTGCTCTTCGAGCACCGGGCCTTGCAGCCACTCCTGTTGCCAACGGGCGAAATCGCCATATTGAATCGGCAGCGCCGGCAAAGTTGGCGTTCGCGAATTAGAAAAGGCGTCGTATAGGGCGGCAAACTCTCGGAACAAAACTCCCATCGACCAACCGTCGCTGATGATGTGGTGCATTACCAGCAACAGCACGTGCTCACGGTCACTCAATTGGAACAGGATGGCACGCAGCAGGTCGTCGTGAGCAAGATCGAAGCCGCGCCTCGTTGCCGCGAGTGTCAAGCGCTTGGCTTCTGCTTCTCGTTCACCAGGAGGAAGAGTCTGAAGATCCACCGTTGCGATCTCAATTTTGCGCACCGGGTATACAACCTGTACCGGTTCCCCTTCCTGCGAAAGAAAGTTGGTGCGCAGTGATTCATGACGCGCAACGATCGCGTTCACGGCTGCCTGCAAGGCTCGCAGATCAAGCTTCCCACTAAACCGAGCGGCTCGAGAAATGTTGTAGGTGGCGCTTCCCGGCTCTAGCTGATCCAGAAACCAAAGTCGTTGCTGCGAGAACGACATCGGGGCCGTTTTTGGTTGGGCGGCTTTCTTATGCAGCAGCTCCGCAAGCAACGCCCGCTTCTCGGCAGCCGACAGCTCCAGTCCATTTTGCGAGGTACGACTCATCTAATACGTCTGTTTCCCGTTTCAATTCCCAGTAACATTATACAAAGTTCGGCTAATCAGCCCGGCATCTTCAGTTTGGCTTTTGACAGAAAACACTGAACAGCCAGTGGTTTTCGCCTCGTCAGAGCCAGGTTTTTGGAGTGGTGCGGCGAGCATTTGCGTTTAAACGTTCGACTCTATCACTAGGTGCTTCTTCAGTTCCTCCGCCAGCTCAGCAACGTTTGCTTCTTCCAGCACAGTTCCATGCTTCCCTGGAACGATCTGAACGTCTACTCCTCCAGTGGTCAGCCGGCCCCAGCCGAGCGTTGTATCACGAATGCGGTTCATTGGCTGCTTCGGCACCCGAAACACAGACACACGTCCGTTGAAGGTCTTGGGGACAAAATCCGATCCAGGAAAGTAGACGTGCATCGGGTTCCGATTCCCAACTTCCGAGCCGGACGCCGGCTGCGCTCCGCGATTCTTATTCATAACGTTGGTGATTTTGCGTTTGATGACTTTCATTTTTTCTTTAGTGCTCAGGCGAAGCAGTGATCTGATGTGGCGGATGTAATACTCGACATAGAGCAGGCGGTTGTAGGTGTTCTCGATGACCCAGGTATCAAGGATGCCCAGCAATGCAACCTTCTGACCTTCCGCCTCTAAGCGCCGCGCCATTTCGTAGGCTACGTGTGCGCCGCGGCACATGCCTATTAGTTGGTATGGGCCTTCCGGTTTCACTGCTCGCATTGCTTTCAGATAGTCAGTCGCCAGTTCTTCGACCGCCGCCTCGCTATGTTCTCCCTCCAGATCTTCAGGATACTGCGCTTGCAACCCATACACGGGTTGATCCTGGCCGAGAAGACGCGCCAGGGCTCGGTAGCCGAGCGCGTTCACGTTGGGGCTTGAGACGCAGAAAAGGGGGAGCTTCGAACCGTTTGCTTGAATCTCCACGAAGGTGGGCCAAACCATGGTATCCACATCTTTGCGGAACATTTGGGCCAACGATTCGATGGTAGAGTTCTTGAAAAGACTGACAATCGGAATGCGCCGGCCGAGTTCCTGCCCGAGCCTGGCCACCAACTGAACGGCTAGCAATGAATGGCCTCCCAGTTCGAAGAAATCGTCATAGATACCGACTTGTTCAATACCGAGCAGCTCTCGCCAGACATTCGCAATGGTCTGCTCGATCTTGTTTCGCGGCGCGACAAATTGATTTGTCAGAGGGGGTCGTGCGTGGGTTTCAGCAATCTCGTTTGCCAGCTGTGGTACCTCGCGCAAGGACTCGAGATTGATCCATTGCGCAATCCTGGCATGCAAGTCGCCGACAGAGACAACGACCTGGCGCAGCGAACCACGAAACAGAATTCGATGGAAGGCTTCAACGCCCTCATTCGGTAGTATGGCTGACTCGGGCCCACCGGCCGATGTCTCTTCTTCGCTGTTTTTCCCAAATTCCCAGCCATCAAAGTTGATACTAAACCAGGGCACAGCTTTGGCCTGGTTCTTTTGACTGGCAAAGGCGTCCAGAAAAGTGTTGGCCGCGCTATACGCGACTAAACCGAGACCGCCCAACACAGACGAGAGGGACGAGAGCAGTACCCAAAAATCTGGATCCTGTCCCTGCAACAGCTCTTCCAGTACTAGTAGTCCCTGCGCCTTTGGCCGGAACTGCCGCGCGCCGCTTTCGTGATCTGTTTGATGAATTGCTGAGAAGGCGCCTGCGGAAAGGTCACCTGCTCCGTGGATGACTCCATTCATTTTACCGAAGTGGGCCGATGCCTCCTGGACCACGGTTCGCATTTGATCTCGATCAGCCACATCAGCGCTGAAGACGAGAACTTGTGAGCCGAGGCTTTCAATGTTTTGGAGGCGGCGGATTTTGCGGCTCACGACGTCCTGCTGATCATGCGTCGACAGCCATTGCACCCAATCTTCCTTCGCTGGGAAAGCCGAACGTCCGGTCAGTACTAATCGGGCGCGAGCCGTTTTAGCCAACTCTTCGGCAAGCGCGAGACCGATGTTTCCGAGGCCACCCGTAATCAAATAGACGCCGCTTTCGCGAATGAGCGGAATCCGGTCCCTTGCTTCACCCAATCGTGCTTGTTCGAAAATTTGTGTCCAGCGCTGACCCTCGCGATAAGCAACCACGGTATCGAGAAATTCCGCCATCGACAGCTCGGCTATTAGATGGTTAGGCAGCACGCCATCCAACTGGTTGTCCGCGGCAGGCAAGACGATGTCAATGCTGCGGCAACGGATGTTCGGAAATTCCTGCGGAATAACTTTACAGGCTCCTAACACGGTGGACTTTTCCGGTTGCAGAGTCTCCTCACCCGTGACGAGCTGTAGGCCATTAGAGATCACGCCAATCTCGAGCGGCTCGATAATGTTCTCGGCGCCCAAGGCTCGGGCCAAAGCGACCAGGCTGTAGAAGCCGACTTCTTGAGCCTGTTCGAATGAATCCGCTCCTGATTGCCTCAGCCCAATTACCTCACCGTCGGGCTCTGGTGTGACGCTCCACAGATGAAGGATTTTTTGCGGCAGCTTATCCGCTGCGCGAAGACTCTTGAACAAAGATTGATAGTCATCAGTTTGTCGCGGATTGATCGTGTATTCGTGATCGTTCACTTTTGCAAACTGCTCTCCCGCCGCGACTATGAAAACATCATCGGTCTGTTGCTGGAGGCGATCTACTAACTGAGAACCGAACCGATCTGCGTCGGTGAAGATCAACCAGCGCGACTGCGAAGTGACGTCGTTTATTTGTGGTTGGCCCTCCGGCAGGATTGTTCGCTTCCAGGAGGGTGTGTAGAACCATTCCTCGAAGGGCCGCTTTTCGGGCGCCGTCTCAGATCTTGCTGCAACAACTTCCGTTTCCCTGCGTGCCTCAACCCAGTAGCGCTGGCGCTCGAAAGGATACGGCGGTAATGAGCGACGGCGGCGGGGCTCGTGTTTGTAAAATCCACGCCAATTAATTGACTGCCCGGAAAGCCACAGACGACCCAGGGCGTTCAACAAAACTTCTACATCAGATCGCTGCGCCTGCGGGCGCCGGACTGAAGAGATAATTATTTGCTCTACGTTTTTATGTGGATGCTGGCGGACCAGCGTGCTCAGCGTTTCTCCTGGCCCAACTTCCAACAGAACCGAGTCAGATCCTTTCAATAGTTCTCCGAGCCCATCGGCGAAGCGGACTGTGCGACGTAGATGCGTGGCCCAGTAAGCCGGATCGATTGCTGCTTCCGCAGTTATCCATGTGCCGGTGAAGTTAGAGATAAAAGGTATAGTCGGACTTTTCAACTCGATCTGTCGCACCAACTTTGTGAATGGCTCGAGCAGCGGATCCATCATCCGTGAGTGAAAGGCATGAGATGTGTGCAGGTGCTGAGTGCTCTTGCCTTGCTCGTTCAACTGCACTTCCAGTCGCTCAACATCCTCTCGCGGACCTGACACTACGCACATCGATGCGCCATTAACCGCGGCGAGATCGAGGGTGCCATTCAAAAAGCTTCGTACGTCATTCTCCGAAAGGGAAACCGCGAGCATTGAACCGCCGGGCATCTCCTGCATCATTCGTCCGCGCGCAGCGATTAGCGCCAGCGCGTCTGCGAGAGAAAAGACCCCGGCCAAACAGGCCGCCACATATTCACCGATGCTGTGACCGATCATTGCCTTTGGGCGAATGCCCCACTCGATCCAAAGCTGGGCCAAAGCGTATTCGATAACAAAGAGCGCCGGCTGGCTGAAAGCGGTTTGTCCCAGCTGGTCGACTACTTCTCCGACGCGGTCAGCCTGCGGATACAGCAGTTGGCGCAAGTCCTGGCCCAACAACGGCCGCAGAAATTCCGAGCAGAAATCGACCTGCTCGCGAAACGTGGGCTCGACCTCGTATAGCTCGCGAGTCATCTCTACGTACTGCGCTCCCTGGCCGGGAAACATGAAAACGACTGGTCTGTCCCTAGCGCCCTGAGCTGTGAAGGAAGTGAAGACGCTTCTGGGATCGAGTGCCGTTAGCGCACTCACGGTCGCATGGGCGTTCTCACAAACAAGCATGCGTCGGTGGCTAAAAGCTCTTCGTCCCACCTGACAGGTATAAGTCACGTCAGCAAAGTTCGCGTCCGGATTCTGCTTTAATTGCTCGACGAGATTGGTGGTCGCAGTCTCGAGCGCTGTATTGGTTTTGGCGGAAAGTAAGAGAAGTTGCACTGGCCGGGAAGGCGCACTGCTCTCACTTTCTGGAGCCTCTTCAAGAACTGCGTGCGCATTGGTTCCCCCGATGCCGAACGAGCTAACGCCGGCGCGGCGCGGTGCTGCACCACGTTTCCATTCGTTGAGTTTGGTGTTGACGTAAAAGGGACTGTTGGCAAAATCGATTCCCGGGTTGGGCTGTTTGAAGTGCAGGGTGGGCGCCAGCATTTTGTGTTTGAGCATCAGCGCGGTCTTGATTAACCCGGCCACGCCGGCCGCCGCGTTCAAGTGTCCGAAATTCGATTTGACCGAACCGATTGCGCAAAAACTCTTCTGCTGCGTTCCGGCGCGAAATGCCTGCGTGAGCGCCGCAATTTCAATTGGATCGCCGAGAGGCGTAGCCGTTCCGTGGGCCTCGATATAAGTGATCGTTTCCGGATCGACGCCGGCCATAGCCTGGGCCATGGCGACGACCTCGGCCTGACCTTCCACACTGGGCGCTGTGTAGCCAACTTTCAAAGCGCCGTCATTATTGATAGCCGAACCTTTGATAACGGCGTAAATGTTGTCGCGATCTGCAAGCGCATGCGAAAGCCGTTTTAGAACAACAATCCCGACGCCGTCGCCACCTATCGTGCCCTTCGCCTCGGCGTCGAAGGTGCGACAATGGCCGTCCGGAGAATTAATCATTCCCTCTTGATACAGGTAGCCTGTATTTTGGGGAACCTTAATCGAGACCCCGCCGGCTAACGCCATATCACATTGATGGCCCAGCAAACTCTCACAGGCCATGCAAACAGCGACCAGTGAAGTGGAACAAGCCGTCTGTACGACGACGCTTGGGCCTTTCAGATTCAGTTTATAAGAGACATGTGTGGTCAGGTAGTCTTTATCATTCCCGATCATGACTTGAAAACCACCGACGAGTCTCATCAATTCACGGTTGGATACGAGGTTGAATAAATAAGTATTCATCGCGGCGCCGGCATAGACGCCGATGGA
>Ga0137396_10001969_pt1 | contig 11083 bp, 9 predicted proteins | sample czc16metaG_FD_108284 | JGI IMG/M metagenome (GOLD analysis project Ga0137396, IMG submission 108284) | Vadose zone soil microbial communities from Angelo Coast Range Reserve, California, USA - czcobulk3.16 metaG | ecosystem: Environmental > Terrestrial > Soil > Vadose zone | place: USA...
ATGGTGACCTTTCCCGAGAGCCGCTCCGGCAGGATGAAGTTGCGCTGCGTGAACTGGCTCACGAACTGGATCACCTCCGCCAGGTCGCGCTTGTCGAAGGACATCAGCACCGTCTTTGCGTTCTTGCCCACCTCCTTGTGATCGACCGGTTGGACAGGCGCGGGCGCCACGGACAGGGCGCAGACAAGCAGATGCGCGAGTGGCACGCCGGGTCCGTCTGCACACGATGTGCCGCACGGCTGCGCGCAGGTCGCCTCTCTGTGGGCTTTGCCTCGCGCAGGGATCGGACTGACAGCGAGTCAGGCGATCTGTCAGACCATGACAAAATGACGCCGCATTCGACCCGCGGTCAGGTTCGCGAGCCGCTCAGGAGGTCGCCTCGACAGTCGCAGCGGTCGGACGGGCTGGAGAGTTCAACGGCGGTGTCACGGCGCGCTTGCGTGGACGAACCTTTTTCGCTGCGCGCTTTCGCACCTGACCGGATTCACCGCTCGCCGCCTTGCGGAGCTTCTTTGCGGCTTCCTTCTGCAGCGGCAGCCCCTTGACCTGGGTGCCGGTCTTCGGTTTGAGCCACCAGCGCACATCCACCGGCTTCGAGTCGCTGAGCTTGGACGCGTCGACCCGGACGATGGCTCCTTTTTTCAGGTCGATGTCTGCCGGCGACACGCCGGAAAGGGCGGCCAGGGCCAAGGACAATTGAGGCTCGTGACCGACGAGCGCGACCGCTCCTGACTTGCCGGCGCGCTTCGTGACGGCAGACCGCAAGGTGGCGACGTCGAACTTCGGATCCAGCTCCTCCAGGACGGCGACCTCGCCGTGCTTGGTGGCGCCTGCAAGAATCTCCGCAGTCTGTACGGCGCGCACCAGTGGGCTGGTGAGGATGAGGTCCAGCTTGTGGCCGAGCTTCCCGAACGCGCGGGCGGTCTTGTGGAATCGACGGCGGCCCTTGTCGGTCAACCCTCGCGAGCCGTCCGGAATTGCTTCGCCACCATCCACCGCGATGCCGTGACGTACGAGATAGAGCTGCATGAGAAGTCCTCCGGCGGGAGAGAGGCGCGCACAATACCACTGCGGCTTCGCCGAAGTCTCCAGCGGAATTCGTCGTCAGCTTTCCAGCGCGTTTGCGCGGCAGATCGCCGCATAGGCGTCCGCGCTGGGACGGAACTCGCGCTTCTGGGTGGCGAGATCGAGGGACAACAGACCGAATTTCGGCGCCCATCCTTCCGACCACTCGAAATTGTCGACGAGCGACCAGTGGAAGTACCCACGAACGTCGGCGCTTTGCTGGATCGCCTCATGGACTGCCGCGACATGGTCACGCAGGAAGCCATTCCGCACGGTGTCGGCGCCATTCGCGATGCCGTTCTCGGTCACGTACAGGGGAACGCCCAGGCGCGCGTGTCGCAGGAGTTGGCGAGTCAGTCCCGAGGGCGACACCTGTCCCCAATCCACCACGGCGCCCCGAATCGTCGGGCTTTGCACGTGCCTTCCGAACAGTCGCTGCTGTTCGCGCGCATCGAATCGCACGGCGTAGCGGCCGTAGTAGTTGAGACCGAGGAAGTCGAATGATCGGCGGAGGAACGGTACGCGCTCGGGGATCGCCCGGATGGGAGGCAGCAGCAGACCGGTTTCCAGCGCGTAGGTGACGGCTCCCATGAACGACCAGTCCTGGAGACGCGCCACAATCCGGTCCGTCGCCCGGGCGCGATCTGCCTCCAGGAGCGGCGCGTTGACCACGATGCCGACGGTGCACCGTGGATCGATGTCCTTCATCGTTCGATACGCGGCGGCGTGGGCGCGCAGCATGATGGAGAGCGCCCGCAGGCCGGCAAAGAGATTGCCTCGCCCCGGCGGCCACTCGTCCATCGCATAGCCAGCTCCCGCGACTGCCGCAGGCTCGTTCAAGGTGACCCAAAGCTGGACCCGGGTGCCGAGCGCCTCGAGACATTTGCGCGCAAACCGCGCGAACCAGCTGACCGCATCGCTAGATTCCCACCCGCCGGCTCGCGCGACCCAGCGCGGCAGCGTGCAGTGATTGAGCGTGACCATCGCGCGCAATCCGAGCTCGCGCATGCGATCGAGGATGCGCGCGTATCGAGCGAAGGAGGCGTCGTCGAAACGGCCCTCCTCGGGCTCGAGACGGCTCCATTCCAGTCCGAGCCGGTGCGCGTTCTGTCCGAGACGGGCGGCAACGGCAAGATCCTCCTCGGCCATTCCCGCCCACCAGGCGCATGCACGGCCCGCTCTGGTGCCGTCGTGGATCCGTCCTGGAATCTCCTCCCACTCGGACCAGTCGTTGTTCTCGTTCCCGCCCTCGACCTGGTGCGCGGACGTCGAGGTCCCCCAGAGGAAGTCCGGCGGAAACGCGCGGGGGCTCACGGCTTGGATTCTCGCAGCAACACGCTCCCCGGTGAAGCGTCCTCAGGAAGCCACCAGAGGTTTCATGGATTTTCCCGGTGGTCGCCACGGAACCCGTAGGCCGCTTCACGGACCGCCGCCTCACTCTCGACGGCGGCTCCAAGGGCTCCACCGAGGGTGGCCAGCGAGCTCACCAGCCACGCGAGCCGGAGGTATTCGCGCGCGACTGCACGGTGGTGGATCTCGGCTTCCAGCACGGCTGGTGCGATCAGCAGATAGCCGGAGACGCTGGTCAGCAGGAAGAGCGCCACATAGAGCGCGGAAATCCCGAAAGCGAGGGTCAGGGTAGTGGCTGTATTGAAGAGCGCGACCTGCTCCCGGACCGCCGGATTGGGGCTCCGTTCCCAGAGCCCGTGAACGACGATGATCAGGAAGCAGGTCCCTGCGATGGTGCTGAGGGAAAGGACGACGAGACGGGGCCAACCCATGCCGTTCGCGATCCGCCATACGCCAGGTGAAGTGAGGCTGAACGCCGTCGTCCCCAAGGCGGCGACGAGCGATCGCGAAAGTCCGGCAACCAGGCGCCAGGGGCGGTTTGCTCGGACCATGCCGAGGACCAGCCGCACGTTTCCGCGGATTTCCGCGGTGACGAACCGGACGCTCCCCGCCTCGAACGCCTCCGCCTGACCGACCGGATAAGCGAACCCGCGCAGGCGCGAGCGCACCAGCGCGCGCGTACCCGTGGGCGCTCCGGGTCTCGGCCGGTGCAACCGCTCAGTCAGGAGGTCGTCGAGGAGCCGGAGAACGGTCTCCCGGACACGGATCGACGTCGCAATGGCGCCGAGCGCAGGGACCGAAACGAGAATGACGCCGAGCGTGACGCTGAGATGAGCAGTGACGGGTTTGCGTCCAACACGCAGCGGCAGGTCCGTCAAGCAGACGGCCACGGTCCAGCGCTCCGCAAGCATCCGGCGGCGCGCGACCTGGACCAGATCCTCACGGAAACCGGCTGCACTGGCGAGCGGCTCGACTGCTACCCGCACCTCGAATCGGATACCGGAAAATCGGCTGGTGAGCTCGGCTGGCAGGTCCCGGACGAGCTGCCCGGCCAGATCCGCCAACACGGGGGCAACGAGCAGACCGACCACGATCTCCTGCTCAGCGGAGGGGGCGGGTTCGGAAGGGTTGTCTTCTTTCATCGATTGCCTCGCAACATTGGTCGGCGTGCATCGACATCGTATGGCCCGCACGCGGCGGTTGTACGCCGGCTCGGTCACGTAGATCTACGCAGCTTGAATCGCGAATGGAGACCAAGGGCGCGCCGGCAACCGCGTGCGCATCGTTCGGTCAGGGAACGGTGCAGGCCTCGACGGGTGCTGGTTCGGAAGGCTGAGGTTGACGGTGGAAGAGACTCCGCGGGCACAGGGGAGCTGGATCGTCACCAACATTCCGCCTCGACTCGACAGGCTGCCTTGGTCCAGGTGGCACGTCCGGGTGGTGGTTGCCCTCGGGATCACCTGGATGCTGGATGGGCTCGAAGTGACCCTCGTCGGCTCGGTCGGAACGGTGCTGACTGAATCTTCCACGCTGCACCTGTCCGACAGCCAGATCGGTCTGTCCGCGAGCGCGTACTTGCTGGGCGCGATCCTCGGGGCCCTCTTCTTCGGGCGCCTGACGGATTCTCTGGGCCGCAAGAAGCTCTTCCTGGTTACGCTCGGCGTGTACACCACCGCGACGGCGCTGACCGCGATCTCGTGGGGGTTCGCGCCTTTCGCCCTGTTCCGTTTCCTGACGGGGACCGGGATCGGAGGCGAGTACTCAGCCATCAATTCGGCGGTCGACGAGCTGCTTCCCGCGGGAGTGCGCGGACGTGCGGACCTCGCCATCAACAGCACTTACTGGGCAGGGACCGTGCTCGGTGCGCTCGGCACCATCATCCTGCTCAACCCGCATCGCCTGCCTCACTCCATCGGGTGGCGCGTCTGCTTCGCGCTGGGTGGATTGGTGGGCACGGCGATTCTCTTGATCCGCCGCAACGTGCCGGAGAGCCCGCGCTGGCTGCTCTTGCACGGCCGCGCGGATGAAGCCGAACGAGTAGTGTCCCAGATCGAGGCCGAGGTGGCCCGAAGCATCGGCCAGCCCCTGCCAGCCGCGCCGCCGCCACGGCCGATCCAGGCGAAGGGAAGAGTGAGCTTCGGCGAAGTCGCGCGGGTACTGCTGCGGACCCACTTGCGCCGCTCGATCCTGGGCTTCACGCTGATGGTCTCGCAGGCGTTCGCGTACAACGCGATCTTCTTCACGTACGCGCTGATCCTGAGCCGGTTCTATGGCATTCCGAGCGACAAGGTCGGGCTCTACCTGATTCCGTTCGCGATCGGCAATCTCCTGGGGCCGTGGATCCTGGGGCGGTTCTTCGACACCATCGGCCGGCGTCAGATGATCATCTTCACGTACGCCGTCTCCGGAATCTTCCTCGCGGCAACTGGATATGCGTTCGCGCAAGGCTGGCTCACGGCGACCTCGCAGACGGTGCTCTGGTGCATCACCTTCTTCTTCGCTTCCTCCGCGGCGAGCTCTGCGTACTTGTCCGTCAGCGAGCTCTTTCCGGTCGAGCTTCGCGGGCTCGCGATCGCGATCTTCTACGCCGTGGGCACCGCTGCAGGCGGACTGCTCGCCCCTGCGTTGTTCGCCACATTGATCGCTTCCGGCAGCCCGTCGCAGGTCCTGACCGGATATCTGCTCGGTGGGGCGCTGATGCTCAGTGCGGCGGTCGTGGCGGCCCTCCTCGCCGTGCCGGCCGAGGGCAAGTCGCTGGAGGAGATCTCCGGGACCGAGATGCTGGAATGGCGTCCCGGCCAGCCCACGCCGTCATTGGGTCACATTGGCCGCGAGCGCCGTGCTTGACGCTAGGCGCGAGGCGCCGGCTGCCATGGCGCCGCCGGGCACCTGCTGTCCCGAGTCGCGTCATCCTGTGCCAACCTGTCAGCGCCGCCGAAAAGGCGAGGAGCGCCTCACCCCTCACCACAGAGCGTCGGGAGTCCAGTCGGGGACCGCCAGTACCACGGCCACCGGGCCCGCGGGTCAACAGTCACGTCAGATCCTGGCAAACCTGGCGCAATCGAAAGGTAAAGCAGCGGGCGTGTGGACCTGGCCGCGGGTCCCGCCCGGTTCACGCCGGCGTAAGGCGGCTCCATCGGAGCCGCCCTCCTCCGTCTTGCAGAGGCAGCGGCTGGACCTCAATGCGTCTCTGCGCCGGTTCCCGATTCGTCGGCCGGCGGCGCATCCACCAGCGGCATCGCGATCGGCAGCTCGTCGTCGGCCTCGTCCATGAACCTGGACAACGGATTCGGATTCGCCACGGGAATTCCGTCGGCGTCGGGCGTGGCTGGCCCGTTGACGTACGCGCCGTAGGGGACCGAACCCGACTGCGCGCTCCGCCCGGTCGCGGCGGCTCCCGTTCCTGCATTGCTTTCCTGGGCCCGCACCGCCGTCGCGGCCAGGGATCCGACTGCAATCATCGTTCCGACCATCATCGTCAATTTCATTGTCTTTTCCTTTCCGACTTCAGAGCGACATGCCCTGGTGTTTGACCGTCGGAAGCATAGGAGCCGGGAACCCGCGTGCCGGTCGGATCCGACCGGAGACCGTCTCGCGTCTACGAGCGCCGAGAAACTGGCGCCTTGACGGTCGGCGACCCCGAAATGCCCGTGCCAAGGAGCAGGCGGGAACCGCCTCAGATCTCGAGCGGGCGCCGGTTGGTCGACAGGATCTCCACGGAAAGCCGCGGGTCCGCGCCGGAAACTGCGCGCGAGAGCACCAGTGCGCCAACCAGCTCGCTCAGCTGCTCCGGATGGTACCATGTCATTCGTGGGCGAGGCAGAGATCCCCCGGTCCTTCCGGTTGCGGCCCCTCCTGATTCTCTGCAGCGTGGCCCTTCTCTATCGCGCCCCGTTTCTCCTCAACCCCAATGCGATCGATTCCGATGGCGCAGTCGTTGGACTGCAGGCCCGACACCTGCTCGGCGGCGAATGGTCCTGGTTCATCTGGGGAACGAACTATCAGGCGTCGTTCGACGCGGTCGTGCATGCGCTGGCATTCTCCGTATTCGGCGCTTCGCCGTTCGTGATGGTGTGCGACACGCTGTTCGCGGCGATGCTGATGATCGTTCTAGCCTTCCTGTTGCTGGAGCGGCACGTCGGCGCATCCGCAGCCCTGGTTTGCTGCGCGCCCATGGTGTTCGCGCCAGCCGCGTACAACCATTTCATCCAGCAGGGTTTTCGCCAGTGGGCGCTCACTGCGTTCGTAGCGGCCGCATATGCTTTCGATCGCGGGCGCGAGTCCGCGCGCTGGGCCTTTTTCGGCGGCTTGCTCTTCTTCTTCATGTTGTATCTGGACTTGTTCACCCTGCAGGCGGCGCCGGCGTTGGCCCTCTTCTCGCTGTCCTGCCTGGCATGGGGCGAGCGGAGCCTGGCGAGGGGGCTCGCGGCTGCGGCGGGAGCGGCGATTTCGGGCGCGTTCTTCCTCTGGGTCCGGCATGGCTTGCCGGGTCCTCCGCCGACGCAGCTCGAGTTGTCGCACCTCCCTTTCAACTTGAAGCTGCTTCTCGAGCAGTGTGGTCCCTGGATTACAGGTGCACGCGCGTCATGGGCGCCTGCGGGAGGCCAACTTCGGCCGTGGCACGCCCCTGCGCCTGTCGTCGCTCTGCAATGGTTGGGCGCTACGCTGCTCCTCGTGGCGGTCACGTTTCCGGCGTTCGCGTTCATCCGCTGGTCGTTTCCTGGAGCCCGGTCCATGGCCCTTCGCACGAAGCTCGTCGGATTGCTCGGGTTTCTCACGATCGCCACCTCGGTCGCGGCATTTCTCGTTTCGACGTGGCCCGTTGATCTCGCCTCGGTGCGCTACCTCGCGTTGGGCGCCGTGGCGGTGCCCTTCGCGCTTGCTCCGGCGGCGTCTCTGCTAGGCGCATCCCGCTTCTCCATCGCGTGCGCCCCCGCCGTCGTCGCCCTGCTGATCGCCGGCTGGCTGGGATATGGGGAGTCTGTTCGCGGCCCGTTTCCAGTGCGCTCGCCGCGCGGAGTGGCCGTGGAAGAGCGCGCGCTGCAGAACGAGTTGCGTACCCTCGGCGTGCACGCGGCCGCCGCCGATTACTGGCTCAGCTATCGCTTGAGCTTGTTGTTCAATGAGGACCCGGTGCTGGCAAACATCGACGGATGGGAGCGAATGCCCGCGTACCGTGCCGCATTCGATCGTGCGCCTCTGCGCGCGCTCGTCTTCCATCCCTCGATACCCCAAACGCCTGCGTCGCGGTACGAGGCCCGACTCCGTTCGCGAGGTATCCGCTTTGAGGAGCTCAAGGTGGCGGACTTCACGGTGCTGATCTACATGCAACCGTAGGGCCGGGCCTCGAGCTTCAAAGCCGGTATGTCCGGTGCTAGTCCTCGCCCTGGCCGACCACCGCCTCGAGCAGCTTGAAGAAGACGTCGGTGTTCTTCTGTACTCCGACGAACTTCCTCCAGGCGGTGCTCCCGGTGCTGTACGCCGAGATGGGAATGTCGGAAGCGGTGTGCACGGCCTGATCGCCCGGCGCCTGCCCGCGGATGAAGAACCCGGGCTGGTCGATGGTGCGCCCGAGCGGCGTGGACGAATACCCTTTCCCGGCCAACTCGCCCTTGATGCTCGAGGGCAGCAGGCTGTCGATCACCGTGACCGGCTTGGTCAGCCAGGTCTCGTAACGGTCGCCGTTCGCACCGAACCCGAAAAGAACCTTCCCGTCCACGTCGTAGGACGCGGGATATCCGTCCGGCTGGATGTCGTACTTCGGGAAGGCGGCGGCGTCGTAGGTGCCTACCGCCTGCAGGCGCTTCGGCTGGTTCTTGAACGCCGGGTCCGGGCTCAGGTTGGCCGCGTCCGAAGGCAGCGAAGCGAGCTTCGCGATGCCGCCCTGCAGGGCGCCGATGACGCTGAAACCCGAGCACTCGTGGTCGGCCACCACGATGACGATCGTGTTGCCGAGCTTGTCAGCCCACTCGCGCGCCACACCTACCGCACGGTCGAACTCGATGACCTCGCCCACCGCGCGCTCTGCGTCCATCAGGTGCGATTGCTTGTCGATGTGCGCGCCTTCGACCATGAGGAAGAACCCTTTGCGGTTCTTGCTCAAGACCGCGAGGGCCGCGCCGGTCATCTCGTCGAGCATCGGCTGGTCGGGCGCGTGGTAGTCATCCACTACTCCGGACTGCGCGGGGTTGCGGCGCTTGGCGACCTTGTCGAGCGCGACGTTCATGTTTCCGTAACCGAAGAGGCCGAGCAACTTGCCGGGCGCGCCCGCAGCCGTGAGCTCCTTGGCGCTCGAGACGTAGGTGAAGCCGTCACGCTCGAAGTCGGCGATCAGGTCGCGGTCCGGATCTATGGCGCCGGACGGCACGCCCCAGGCCGCGGCGAGGTCGGCGGGAAGCCCCGCGTAGTCGTTGCTGGACGAGCGGCTCGAACCATACTGGCTCGAAGGCAGGAACCAGCGCCGCCCGCCGCCCATCAGCACCGCGAGGCCGTTGTTGTTCCGCTCGTCAAAGTACTGGTCGACGATGCCCTGGCCGGCATTGCGGTTCCCGGTGTGCACGGCGTTGGCGGCCGGCGTCGCGTCCTCGACGTCCGCAGTGGAGACGATGCCGGTGGAGGTGCCCTTCACGCGATGCAGGTACTCGGCCATGTACTCGACGCGCGGGTAATAGAACGGGTTCGTCATGTGCGCGGGGTAGACGCCCTCCTGGCCGTTCTGGGCATGGTTGCCGGTCGTGTAGCAGGCCATGCCCGGCGCCGAGTCGGTGACGATGCTGTTCAGGGAATGCGTGCTGACCAGGCCCGTTCCGGGAAAGCCATCCATCGCGAGATAGCCGTTGGGATCTCCGCCGGTGACGCCGAAGCGGACGATGCGCGCGGCGGTGCGGTGCGCGGTGCCCATGCCGTCGCCGAGCAGGATGATGACGTTGCGCGTCCCGCCCGGATCGTCGCCGCTTCCGGGCGAGACCACGAGGAAGCTGGCGCTGGCGGTAGCAGAGCCGGTGTCGTCGCTCACCGTCGCGGTGATCGTGTGCAGGCCGGGCTTCCTGCTGGTGAAGCCGCGCAGGTTGAAGCCGCCGTATCCGGGGCTCGTGACCCCGTCCGTGGAGGCGCTCGGGATCGAGGCGTCCGCCGGCGAGGTGAAGCTCAGGGCCTTGCCGTCGACAGAGAGCGCGGCCGAGTACCCGCCGGTGCCCTTGGCCTCGACGCGGATGTCGAAGCGCTGGCCCGGGAAGAACCGCGCGCCGGAGGGAGGTGTGACGGTGACGACGGGGGTGGCTGACGCGCCACCCGCGACAGCGAGTGACAGCAGCAGGCTGCGGAGGTTCATCGCTTCTCCTTGTGGGTTCTTGACTGACGTGACGGGTCGAGCACGATCCGGAACAGCGAGACGTTGCCGTCGGGCGACACCTTCCGGCCCGTCTCGAAGCGGCCTTCGACGCGCAGCCGACCGCGGATGGGCGCCACCGGGCCTTCCTGCAGCGGCGTCACCACCACCAGGATGCTCTCCACCGGCAGATCGCCGGTACCGCCGCCCCCTTCGTCCAACTCAAGCGGCGCCTTGCAGAGCCAGAAGGCGCCGCTGGGTGGAATCTCCATCCGCACCATGAACCCCTCGATGCGCACGCGCTTGCCAGACAGCTCGTCGGCGCGATGAGACGGCCGCAGCGGTCCGGCCGCTTCGAAGAGATCGGAGAACGAAAGCTGCGCGACTGCTGCCGCGAGGAGGAGGGCGACCATCGGTGCTCCAGGGGAGCGGCATCTAGCACTCGGTGGGTGTGTCGTTCGGTGAATCCGGCGTGACGAATCGGTGGCGCGCGCATCGCCACGAAGTTGCGTGAACGTTCCAGCGCCCTGCGGCCCGATTCGTATCTTCCGCGCCGGCAATCCACCCCAGGAGGAACACGATGCGTCGCTTCGGAGCCGTCATTGCCGTCGCCCTGCTCGCCGGCAGGGCTAATGCCTCGGATCAGACCCGCCCCGGCGCGGGAAACGCGCAGGCCGTGAAGATCGCGCGCTCGTCGCCCCTGGTGGCGGCCGCGTTCCAGGCTACCCGGGAGAGGGCTCGCCAGATCGAAGGGTGGGCGCTGCGTGAGGCCACCGTGGACGCGCTCTACAGATCTCCGGGCGCAGGAATGTCGGCTCTTGCTCAGACATTCTTTTCGCCTCCTCCAGGAAGGAAGCGGTTCAGGATCTCCTCCAACGCGGTCTTGTCGATCGGCTTGGAGAGGTAGCCGTCGAATCCAGCATTGCGAGCCTTCTCCGCGTCGTCGGTCATGGCCATGGCCGTGAACGCGACGAGCGGTATGGACGCGGTCGTCGGGTCGGCCTTCAGCTCGCGCACCGCCTCGAATCCATCCAGATGAGGCATCGCAAGGTCCATCAGGACCAGCTTCGGCAACTCGGTGCGAATGAGCTTGATTCCCTCGACCCCGTCGCTCGCGTCCAATACCCGGTAACCGCGTCCCTCGAGCATCTGGCGGGCCAGCTTGCGGTTCAGCTCGTGGTCGTCGACGACGAGGACGGTCCCATTTCCGGAGGGCTGAGCGGACATCTGTTCGCGGCCCAGGACACGGCGCAACGAAGCGAGCAGCGGACGGGCGGCGATCGGCTTCAGGAAGAAGTCCTCGGCACCGAGCCTGAGGCATCGGTCTTCTTCCGGCAATAC
>Ga0137396_10001970_pt1 | contig 11077 bp, 7 predicted proteins | sample czc16metaG_FD_108284 | JGI IMG/M metagenome (GOLD analysis project Ga0137396, IMG submission 108284) | Vadose zone soil microbial communities from Angelo Coast Range Reserve, California, USA - czcobulk3.16 metaG | ecosystem: Environmental > Terrestrial > Soil > Vadose zone | place: USA...
GTCGAGCCGCACCGCGTGCCCGACCACCAGCGCACCGCCACCGACCACCCCCAGGGCCTGCAACGGCACCCGGTGGGCGGCCATCACCTTCTGCAGCTCGGGTACCCGGCGGGCGACGACGGTGACCACCACCCGCCCGGCGGACTCGCCGAAGTAGAGGGCGGCCGGGCTGACCTGGCCGGAAAGGCCGGGGCATTGCGCGCCCTGGCCGCCGAACAGGGCGCACTCGGCGATGCTCACCAGCAGGCCGCCCTCGGCGACGTCGTGCGCGGAGCTGAGCGTGCCGGCGCCGATCGCCTCGTGGAGGGCGCGCAGGAGTCGGGCTTCCGCACCGAGATCGACCAGCGGGGCGGAGCCTTCCAGCGGCGCCCCCACTGCCCGGCTGTACTCGCTGCCGGCCAGCTCCTCGCGCGTCTCGCCCAGGAGGAAGATCAGGTCCCCCTCGTCCCGGAAGCCGGCGCCGCAGCGGCGGTCGATGTCGTCCAGGATCCCGACCATCCCGACCACCGGCGTGGGGGGGATGCTCATGCCATCGGTCTCGTTGTAGAGGCTCACGTTGCCACTGACCACCGGAAGCTCGAGCGCGCGGCAGGCATCGGCCAGGCCGCGCACGCTTTCGTGCAACTGCCAGGCGACCCGCGGCCGCTCCGGGTTGCCAAAGTTGAGACAGTTGGTCACGGCCAGGGGGCGCGCCCCGGTGCAGGCAATGTTGCGCGCGGCTTCGGCCACCGCCAGCTGGGTGCCGGCGTACGGGTCCAGGCTGACGAAGGCGGCGTTGCCGTCGGTGGTGAGTGCCAGCGCTTTTGGCGTCCCCGGAACCCGGAGCAGGGCGGCATCATATCCGGGGCCAATCACCGTGTTGTTGCCAACCTGGTGGTCGTAGCGGCGATAGATGGGCCGGCGGCTGCGCAGATTCGGTCGAGCCAGCAGCTCCAACAACATGGCTGCCGGATCACGCAGCGGCGCGATGCTGGCCGTCTCCGGGGCGGCAACCCCGGTGGCCATCAACGAGCGGATGGGGACCCCGTCGATCAGGGCATCCAGCGGCAGGTCGGCCACCACCGCTGCGCCATCGCGAACCCGGACCCGCGGCCGGCGAAGGATAATCCCCACACGATCGGCGTGCAGCTCGAACGCGTCGAGCACCCGGTGAGCGGCTGGCTCGGCCTCCGGCTTGACCAGCACCAGCATGCGCTCCTGCGACTCGGACAGCATCACCTCATAGGGCGTCATGCCCCGCTCGCGACGGCTGACCCGGGCCACGTCGAGCTCGACGCCACGCCCGCCGCGGTGCGCCAGCTCGCAGGCCGCCCCGGTGAGGCCGGCGGCCCCCAGGTCCTGGATCGCCACCACACCATCCAGCTCGTTCAGCTGCAGGCAGGCCTCACACAGCAGCTTCTCCAGGAAGGGATTGGCCACCTGGACCGCCGGGCGGCGGTCTGGCGAGTGCTCATCCATCTCGACGGACGCGAAGTTCGCCCCGTGGATGCCATCGCGCCCGGTGTCGGCACCCACCAGTAACAGCCGGTCACCCGCCTGCTCGGCGCGGGCCCGTCGGACCCGATCGTGACGGACGAGGCCGACGCACATGGCGTTCACGATCGGGTTGGCGGCATAGCCGTCGTCGAAATACACCTCGCCGCCGACGGTCGGGCAGCCGAAACAGTTGCCGTATCCGCCAATGCCCTCCACCACGCCCTGGAACAGGTAGCGGCTGCGCGGATCGTGCGGCGGTCCAAACCGGAGCGAGTCCAGGATGGCGAAGGGACGGGCGCCCATGGTGAAGATGTCCCGCAGGATGCCGCCCACCCCGGTGGCCGCCCCCTGGTACGGCTCGATCGCCGACGGATGGTTGTGCGACTCGATCTTGAAGACGACCGCCAGGCCGTCTCCGATGTCGACCACCCCTGCGTTTTCGCCAGGTCCCTGCAAGACGCCGTCGCCGCTGGTGGGTAGCTGGCGCAGCAGCGGGCGCGACGTCTTGTAGCTGCAGTGTTCGCTCCAGAGCGCCCCGAACATACCCAGCTCGAGGTCGTTTGGCTCGCGCTCCAATAAGCGAACGATCTCCTGATATTCCTCCTCGGTCAGCGCCACCGTGTCCAGGTTTCGGCGGGGGGAGGCCACCGCCATCAGGCAGCCACCAGGGCCCGCACGGCGGACCGCAGGATCCAGAGCCCGTCGGCGCCGCCCAGCAGCGGTTCGCAGGCCCGCTCCGGATGCGGCATCATCCCCAACACGTTGCCCCGGGCATTGACGATGCCGGCGATGTTCCGCAGTGAGCCGTTAGGATTGGCGTCCCTAGTCACCCGGCCGTCGGGGCTGGAGTATCGGAAGACGATCTGGCCTCCCTGCTCGAGGGACTCCAGGGTTTGCGGGTCGGCATAGAAATTCCCTTCGCCGTGCGAGATCGGAATCCGGAGCACCTGCCCCGGGCGGCACTCCCGGGTGAACGGCGACTCGGCGCGTTCCACCCGCAGGTGCACCCATTCACATCGGAACTCGCACGAATCGTTACGCAGCAGCGCCCCGGGCAGCAGCCTGGCCTCTTGCAGGATCTGGAAGCCGTTGCAGATCCCCAGGACGAGGCCGCCCCGGTCGGCAAAGCGGGTCACGGCCTCCATCACCGGCGCGAAGCGGGCCACCGCCCCGCAGCGGAGATGGTCGCCATAGGAAAAGCCGCCCGGCAGGATCACGGCGTCGAACTCCGACAGGTCGGACTCGCGATGATCGACGTAGCGGGCGGACTGGCCCAGCACGGTGGTCAGCGCATGCATGCAGTCGCGGTCGCTCCAGGTCCCCGGGAACACGACGATGCCCCACTTCACGGCGCCACCGTCTCTCGAACCGGCGCGAGCTCGATCCGGTAGTCCTCGATCACGGCGTTGGCCAGCAGCGTGCGCGCCATGTCGTCGAGGCGGGCCAGCGCCGTGTCGCGATCCGGGCTCTCCAGGGTGAGCACCAGGTACTTGCCCGAACGCACGTCCTGCACGCCCTCAAAGCCCAGGGATCGCAGGCCCTGGCGAATGGTCAGCCCCTGCGGATCGTTGACTACTGCCTTGGGGGTGACAAAGACCTCGGCGCGAAACGTCATTGGGTGAGCAGCTCCAGGGCGGCCAGGTAGCGCGACCGCGTCCCGTCCACTACCGCCTCCGGCAGGGCCGGCCCGGGCGGCCGCTTGTCCCAGCTGAGCGTCTCCAGGTAGTCGCGGACAAACTGCTTGTCGTAGGAGGGTTGGGCGCCGCCCGGCCGGTAGCGGGCCAGGTCCCAGTAGCGCGAGGAGTCGGGGGTGAACAGCTCGTCGATGAGGATCAACTGACCGTCGCGCCAGCCGAACTCGAGCTTGGTATCGGCCAGAATCAGCCCCCTTGACTCGGCATGGACCACGGCGGACCGGTAGAGCAACAGGCTGACCCGCTCCAGGCGCGCCGCCAGCTCCCCACCAACCCGGTCCGCCAGGTCGCGACGGGAGATGTTCTCGTCATGCCCGGTCTGGGCCTTGGTCGCGGGGGTGAAGATGGGCTCGGGCAGGCGGTCGCTTTCCCGCAAGCCCGCCGGCAGGCGCTCCCCGGCGATGCCACCGGTCTTGAGGTAATCCTTCCAGCCCGATCCCGAGAGGTAGCCGCGCACCACGCATTCAAAGGGGATGGGGTTCGCGCGGAGCACGCGCATCGCCCGATCCGGCAGGTCGGGCTGGCTGGCCAGGAGCTCCGCCGGGATGGCCAGCACCGGGGCGACGTGATTGGGGACGATACCGGCGGTCCGGCCGAACCAGAACGCCGACAGCTGCGTTAACACATGCCCCTTGTCGGGGATCGGCGTGGGAAGGACGACGTCGAAGGCCGAGACCCGGTCGGTCGCGACCATCAGGAGTTCGCCCCCGCCCAACTCATAGGTGTCGCGCACCTTGCCCCGCGCCAGCAGCGGCAGGGGCAGGGTGGTCTCGACCGTGGCCAGGGTCATAGTGTCCCGAGTCGGAGGTTCGTTGCGAAAGTCGCGGCCCCGGCGGCCGGTGCCAAGGAAGGGGTGGCGGGAGGAGGAGCGCACCCAGTGGTGCGTGACGACGAATCGCCGGGCCCCCTGACGCCGGCATCAGCGCCGCAGGCGCCCGGCCGCCCGGGCCGATGAATTTCCAATGGATCTCTAACTCGGGACACTATAGGCCCACCCGTTCGTACGTCACGCGCACATTGCGCAGGTAGTACGCCGGATCGAACAGCGTGCTCAGCTCGTCGGGCGTCAGGCGCTCGCGGACCTCGGGTGCCTGGGCGATCACCTCGCGAAACTGCTGCCCATCGTCCAGCGCCCGATGCGCCGCCCGTTGCACGATGCGATACGCCTGGTCGCGGTCCATGCCATGTTCCACCAGCGCCAGCAGGACGCGCTGGGAAAACACAATGCCGCCGCCTTGCAGGAGGTTTCGGTGCATGCGCTGTCGATCGACGGTCAGCCCGTCCACCACCTGGGTCATGAGCCGCAGCATGTAGTCCAAGACCAGGCAGGCATCGGGAAAGACAATCCGCTCAGCGGAGGAGTGGCTGATGTCGCGCTCGTGCCACAGGGCCTGGTTCTCCAGGGCCACCAGGGCGTAGCCGCGTAGCGTGCGGGCCAGCCCGCAGATGCGCTCGCTGAGCACCGGGTTGCGCTTGTGGGGCATGGCCGATGACCCCTTCTGCTCCTCGCCGAAGGGCTCTCGCACCTCCGCCACCTCACTGCTCTGCCAGTGCCGGATGTCCGTCGCGAACTTATCGAGCGATCCGGCGACCACCGCCAGGGCGGCCAGGAACGCGGCGTGCCGGTCGCGGGCGATCACCTGGGTCGTCACCGGCGCGACCTGCAGGCCGAGCCGCGCACAGACGAACTCTTCGACCCGGGGGTCGACGGTGGCATGGGTGCCCACCGCGCCACTGAGCTTGCCCACCCGAATCTCCTCGCGCGCGCGCTCGACGCGCGCCCGAGCGCGGCCCAGCTCATCCAGCCAGCCCGCCAGCACGAAGCCCAGCGAGAGCGGCTCGGCGTGCATGCCGTGAGTTCGGCCCACCATCAGCGTGTCCCGCTCAGCGGTGGCCCGGCGCCGAACCGCCTCGTGCAGCCCGGCCAGGTCACGCAGCAGGACGTCAGCGGCCCGGGTCAGCTGGACGGCCAGCGCCGTGTCCAGTACATCAGAGGAGGTGAGCCCCCGGTGCAGGTAGCGCGCGTCATCGCCCAGGGGCTCCGAGACCGCGCCCAGAAATGCCAGCAGGTCATGTCCCACGCGGGCCTCGAGGGCGTCGATCCGGGCCGGATCCACGGTAGCCCGGCGCAGGCGAGGAATAGCGTCGGGTGGTACCTCGCCCAGCTGGGCCCATCCCTCGGCCGCCAGCAACTCGATCTCGAGCCACAGCAAGAACTTTGCTTCTGGCTCGAAGATCGCGCTCATCTCGGGATGAGCGTACCGAGGAATCAAACGGCGGCTAGTCTCCTTTCAGGTGGCGGCCGTCGTGGATGGAGGCATTATACCGACCCAACCGGCCGCACCCCCATCGGGTTTTCGGCACCCGGGCCAGTCGTCGGCATGGTCCGCCGTCAGGAGCCAGCGCCCAGACTGGCGCCGGCTGGTACATTGGCCGAGCGTAACCATTGAGCGGCCCCTCCCGTTCCCCAGAACAGCAGGCGCCCCGTTGAGAGGGCGATGATGCCGGGCGGATCCGAAGACGAACGGGACCTTGTCGACCGTGCCAAGCGCAACCCGGAGGCGTTCGGGGCCTTGTACGACCGGTATTTCACGCAGATCTACCGGTTCGCCTATTCGCGCGTCCGCGACCAATCGCTGGCGGAGGACCTAACCTCGGAGGTGTTTTTCAAAGCGCTGCGCAACATCAATCGCTACACGTACGCGGGACATCCATTCTCGTCCTGGCTCTATCAGATCGCGCTCAACGCGGTGGCCGATCATTACCGGGGCCAGCGCGGCGAGCTGGAGCTGGAGGATGCCACCTCGGGCGGCACGCCCAGCGGCGCGGTGGTGGACGAGGTCGTCCGCCGGGACCGCAGCCGCCGGATCTGGTCGGCCATCGACCAGCTCCCCAAGCAGCAGCGGGCCGCGCTGATCCTGAAGTTTGCCGAGGACCGCAAGATCGACGAGATCGCCCAGATCCTGGGCAAGAGCTCGGGCGCGGTGAAGCTGCTGCTCCACCGGGGCGTGGAGCGGCTGCGCAAGGAGTTGCCGCCGCTGGAAGCGGAAGCGGAGGTCGGTTTTGAACCCGGATCCTGAGCTCGAGGAGCTGTTCCCCAGCGGCGCCCACTGGGAGGTGGTCGATCTGATCCAGGCATCGCGGCCGGCCCAGCCGCCCCTCGATCCGTACTTCCGCAACCACCTGCGCATGAAGCTGATGGCGCAGGCCCGCCGGACCATGTCGCCGCGGTCGCAGCCCCGATGGTTTGCCTGGCCGCGGACCCCCCTGCTCGCCACCGCCGCGGCGGCCGCCGCCGTGGTCCTGACCGTGGGCGTGTACAACGCCCTGCACCAGGCACCGCCCTCGGTGGCCGTCGTACCGCCGGGCATCGGCTTGATCCGGACGGCGGAGCCGATCAGGATCGCGTTCACCGGACCGGTGGACAAGAATGCCGTCGCCCAGTCGGTGAGGATCGAGCCGGCCACCCTGTACACCACGCGCTGGGATGGGCAGACGCTGGTGATCATCCCGCTGCACCCGCTGGCATCCAACACCGGCTACACCGTCAAGCTGGTGCCCCAGACCGCTCCGGCCCCGAACACGGTCGCCGCCACCGCGGCGCCGCCGGTGGTGGTCCGATTCGTGACCACGCCGGCCGCCGTGTCGCCGGTGGTGCCCCCGTCGTTCCGCAGCGACAACCTGACCTTCTTCGGCGAGGTATCCATCGCCGACCCCGGCGCGGTCACCAGTGCCAGCTGGACGCCCGACGGCCAGGCGCTGATCGTGACCCGCACGGTCGCCGAGACCGTCACCCCCTCGGCGTCCACCGCGGCCCTCCCGCAGGTCGTCCCCGAGGTCTGGTCGATGACGCCGCAAGGCACCCTCGTCCGCCGCCTGGCGACGCGGGCCACTCTGCCGGCCGTGGCCCCCGACGGTCGTCACCTGGCCTTCTGGCGGCACGACCGTCCCGACCAGTCCAGCCTCTGGGTCAGCGCCTTCGAGGACGACGGCACCCACGCGACCCAGGTCGCCACCGTTGGCGGCCTGCCCAACCGGCCCGCCACCTGGGTCGGGAGCGACCGGCTGGCCTACGGCGACGGGGGCACCCTACGGCTGGTGGATCTTCAGGGCACCCCGCCTCCGCTCACCGTCGCGATCACGCCGGGGGCCGCCGCTGCGGCCATCAATGACGGCCGCTTCCTGGCGACCGCGACCGCGGATGGAGCGACGCTCTTCGACGTGGCGACCGGCCAGTCGAAGGTGGTCTCCGCCGGGACGGCCACCACCTTTGCGTGGTCGTCCGATGGACGGCTGGCCTTCATCCTGTCAGCCGCATCCGGGCCCCAGCTCTGGGTGGCGGCCCCGGACGGGCTCAAACAGATCGCCGCGTCGAGCACTGGCGACCGGTGGTCCGACATCAGCTGGTCGCCCGATTCCAGCTCGCTGCTGGTGGCCAGCCGGGGCGCGTCGGCCGACGCCCAGCCGAGCGCGTTCTTCGTGAATGCCGACGGCAGTGGGAAGCCCGTTGCCTTCGCTGCCCAGGACCGCGAGTACACGACGCCCCGCTGGTCCCCGGATGGCAGCAGCATCGTCTTCTTGCGAGGGGATGAGACCGGTCGGGCCCGGCTCTGGATCGCCACCGTCCGGATCGGCCAGCTGTCGGCGGCCGACGCCGCGCAGCTCGACGCCGTGCACGTGGTCACCAGGTTCCTGGACTCCCGGCAACGGGGCAACCTCGCCGACGCCCAGGCCGACCTTGGCCCGCAGGCCCTCGCCACCTACCAGAATGGGAACCTGCCGCTGGTCACCGCCCCGGGTGATCCGTCCATTGCCCGCTCCTACGTGTTCGGCGTCCAGCTGGTGAGCCCCGACCGGTTCCTGGTCACCGTGCGCATCGTCCTGGCGGACCCCAAGACCCGGCAGGAGATCCGGTTCTTTGAGGAGCACCTGACGGTGGTCCGCCACGGGGAGCGGTTCCTGATCGATGCCGTGCAGCCCGGGATCACCACCATCATTGGCCAGGGGCCGAGCGTGGTCTCGGTCCATGTGCAATCCGCCCCGTCGCACCAGCAGGTGACCGTCAAGTTCGACGCCGACCTGGCCGCGGCGACCGTCTCCCGCGAGTCGATTTACCTGCGGGACAGCAGCGGCCAGCGCACGGACCCGACCGATTTCCAGTTCGACCCCAACACGCGCACCGTGAGCATCAGGGCCAAGCTCCACCAGGGCAAGTACACGCTGGTGGGCACCACCGGCGTCACCGACGTCAACGGCCACGCGGCGGCCCAGGAGTATGACTACACCGTCGTCATCGGCAGCGGAAACGACTAGCCGGTCTAGCCTTTCTCTTCGCTGACCGCGACAATCGCCCCGATGGCGGCCGCCACCTCGGGGCTGCCGTAGAAGGCCTCGAAGGGCGAATGCTCGGCCGTAAACGACCGGACGCGTTCGAGGAGGGCGGGATGCTCCTGGATGAAGTAGGTGGTGATTCGGCCCGCCTGGAAGTCCGGCTCTTGCAGGAGCGATCGGTGGAAGGGGATGGTCGTGGCCGGCCCGGTCAGCACGAATTCCTGCAAGGCGCGGCGGCCGCGGGCGATCGCCTGCTGGCGGTCCGCCCCCCAAACGATGAGCTTGACCAGCAGCGGGTCGAAGTGGGGCGAAACCTCGAGGTGCGGATGGATGCCAGAGTCCACCCGAACGCCCGGGCCGCCCGGGGGCCCGTAGCGGCGGATGGGCTTCGGCGACGGGAGGAAGTTGCGTAGCGGATCCTCGGCGTTGATCCGGAACTCGATGGCGTGACCGCGTGAGGCCGGCACCCCTTCCGCCGAGAGCGATTCGCCACGCGCAATCCGGATCTGCTCCCGCACCAGGTCCATGCCCAGCACCATCTCGGTGATCGGATGCTCCACCTGGAGGCGGGTATTCATTTCGAGGAAGTAGAACTGGCCGCCGGAGAAGATGAACTCGATGGTGCCGGCGCTCTGGTATCGAACCGCCTCCGCCGCCCGGACCGCGGCCGCGGCCATCGCGGTGCGCGTCTCCGCTTTCAGGCCGACCGCGGGGGTCTCTTCCACCAGCTTCTGGTGGCGCCGCTGGATGGAACAGTCGCGTTCCCCCAGGGCCAGGGTGGTGCCCTGCGCATCGGCCAGCACCTGCATCTCGATGTGGCGGGGGTGGTCGAGGTACTTCTCGATATACACGGCCTGATTCCCGAAGGCCGAGAGGGCGGCCCGGCGGGCGCCCTCCACCGCGGGTCGCAGCTCATCCACCGTCTTGGCCACCCGCATCCCGATGCCACCCCCGCCGGCGCTGGCCTTCACCAGCACCGGATAGCCCAGCCGCTCCGCCTCCGCCACCGCCGCCTGATCGTCGGTCACCGTGTCTGTGCCGGGGACCACCGGGACCCCGGCCGCCTGCATGGCGCGGCGGGCCGCCACCTTGTCCCCCATCGCCCGCATGCTCGCCGCCGACGGGCCGATGAACGTGATGCCCGCCTCCACGCAGGCCTCGGCGAACGCCGGGTTCTCCGCCAGAAAGCCATAACCGGGATGCACCGCGTCCGCACCAGCGGACCTGGCCGCCGCGATCAGCTGCGGGATGTCCAGGTAGGCGGCTCTCGGGTTGGCGCCGGTCAGAAGGATCCGTTCCTCGGCAAAGGCCACATGCGGAGCCCGCCGGTCCGGCTCGGCGTAGACGGCGACGGCGGGGATCCCCATCTCCCGACAGGTGCGCATGATCCGCAGGGCAATCTCGCCCCGGTTGGCAACCAGGACCTTGGCGACGGCGGGCTCAGCCAATGGTCAACAACGGGTCGTTGGCGGCCACAATGGTGCCCTCTTTGACAAAGACCTCGCGCACCGTCCCGTTGGCGGTGGCCGCGATATCGTTCTGCATCTTCATCGCCTCCAGCACCACCACGACCTCGCCCAGCTTCACCGTGGCGCCCGGGACCACCTTGACCTTGATCACCATGCCCTGCATGGGCGCCTGCACCAGGCCGTCGCCGCTGATGGGCTGGGACGGCGCCGCCCCGGCGGTGGGGGGAACGGCCGCCGCCCCGCGCACCCGGACGTGGTACGGCTCGCCGTCGACTTCAACGGTGAACTCCCGGGTGGTGTCGGCCTCGGCCGGGGCCGCGCTGGCGGCCGCGGCGGCCTCCGGCTCCGGCGACCGGGCGGCGGCCGGCGTCGGCGCCGGGGCCGCTTCCGCGGCCCGGATTTCGGGCCTCAGGATTCCGGGCGCGTCGTCCGGGAAGAGCACGTACAGCAGCACCTGGTCGAGACTGTCGGCCGGCAGTCCCTGGCGTCGCATCTCTCGCCGCGCGGTATCCAGGGCCGGCTCGAGCAGATCGGCGGGCCGCATGGTGATGGGCTCGGATCCGCCCAGCGCCCGTTGTTTGACGGTCCGGTCGATCTCGCCCGGTGGCTGCCCATACAGTCCCTTCACGTAATCGCGGAACGACTGCTCGATGACCTGGTAGCGGCGCTCGCTCAGGGTATTGGCCAGCGCCTGGGTGGCCACGATCTGATTAATGGGCGCCGCCATCGGCGGGTACCCGGTCTCCGCCCGCACCCGAACGAGCTCCTGCAGCAGTCGATCGTAGCGGTCGAGCGCGTTTCGCTCCTGCAGGGTCTTGGTGAGGTCGGCCAGCACCGGGGTGGGTAGCTGATGGTCCAGCACGGTCATGTCGTTCCGGAAGGAGATGGGGTCCTGATACGGTTCGTACTCGTCGTGCAGGTCGTCGAAGTAGCGGTTGGCCTGGCCAATCAGTTTCAGGTCCAGCCTGGTGTCGTACGGCGTGTCGCGAAAGCTCGCCACCATGGTCTCGGTGCCGGGCTGGGATGACCCCCAGGCCAGCGCCGACAGGGCGGTGTCGATGCTGGTCGCTCCGGCCTCGGCGGCCGCGAAGTAGGTGATGGGCGCCA
>Ga0137396_10001971_pt1 | contig 11076 bp, 7 predicted proteins | sample czc16metaG_FD_108284 | JGI IMG/M metagenome (GOLD analysis project Ga0137396, IMG submission 108284) | Vadose zone soil microbial communities from Angelo Coast Range Reserve, California, USA - czcobulk3.16 metaG | ecosystem: Environmental > Terrestrial > Soil > Vadose zone | place: USA...
ATTGTGATGTTGATGTTTTCGAATGACACTTGGACCTGCTGAGAGCCTTGCGGGGTGGGTCTTACAATGAGAATCTTAGTTATGGCTGGAGATCCCTGGCTGGTAACTACGGTCAGTGATGCTCTGTATGGCCCTGGCGCCTGATATTTGTGGAGGATTATGGGTTCCTGTTCCGTTGAATCCGTCTCCGAAGGTCCAGAGGAACTTCGATTGAGTTGTGGTTGTATTCTGGTAGACTCTGGTGGTTGACGCGTTGAACGTCACTGGTGCTCCAGCCTCGGGTTTGGCTGGTTGAATGATGAAGTTTGGTGCGACGTTGAAAAGTACGAGCCGGGATACTGTGTCCGTCGATCCATTGATGTCTTGCACTGTCAAAGCGACTTGCCACTTGCCGGGAAGGGCGGTCAGAAAATCACGCGTCTGGGTAGGAACTGTTTGTCTTGACTGTAGGGCTTCCGTCGCTGAAATTCCACGCGTAGTAGACTATTGGGCCAGGCATGCCGGTGCTGGTGTTTGCGCTGAAGAAGACGACATCGCCTGGTGCAGCGCAGGCAACGCAGTGATTGTAGGTGAAGGCCGCGAGGGGCTGATTCGTTCCCTTCGCATATTCCAGATTGGGAATCGTGTTCAAGATGAAGAGTGCGAGAATGGCTAGGAGGAATCCTCGTGGTAGGTTGCCGGGTCTTCAAGATCTGAACAGGTTCAATTTGCCAGTCTTGTTCTTATTGTTAACTGGTCTTTTGTCGTATTGGAGCCCCGGACGAGATTTGAACTCGTGACCCTTGCCTGTTTGTTGGGAATACCAAGGCAATGCTTTAGGCTGCCACAGCATCTACCAGGCTGAGCCACCGGGGCACAACGGAAGAGCGTGCTAAAGAGCCGCTATATGAGTTACTAGAGAAATGCTCCAATAATTCTGGGATAGACTTTAGATGATCTCGTTACACCGAATAGGTCTTAAGAAGTGAGTATTGGAGAGCTACTTGATCGACTCGCTCAAAGTCTGATTTCGGGAGCTGTGAGTCAGATATCTAGTGGTAGTGCTGAACAACTCTAGGAACCATTCTTTCTAAAGTTCTTAGATATGGGAGAACCTTCCATGGAAGGAATCACAGTGCTCTGGCGGAGAGTAGACTTTTTCTGTTGGATCCACTTTAACATGTATCATCCTGAAGAACGATGAAACGGCGTCGACTCTACGCCCTTCTTACAGTGTTGATCATCCTTGCTTCGATTCTCGCGGTAGTCTACCAGCTAGCTGCATTGCTTCCCACCCACTAGAACTTTGCTAAAACAAGCTTCCGAAACTGACTTCCACGAGAGCGTAGTCGACACATCGGCTCATCCTTTTTTGGTCTATGAGAAATGGATGTGAGGAGTAACTGAATTCCTCTTCTGAAGTAGTTCGAGGAGAGATTGCTGTTTCCGTTCAGCTCGCATTTGGTTCAGAACGTCTCCGGCTGTTTGTGACAACTCGAAGAGTCCTCGTGGCCCACGAAGGCAAGAGAGGAGCGGGAGGCTTTGTTGTGACAAACATTTTGGGGAGACTAGGGGGGGTTCTAGAAGATTTGTTCAAGAGCGGAAGAGAGTCGGTAGCTCGAAAGAAATTGAATCTAGATGACCCTCAAGAAATTCTCGACGCTCACAAAGACAACTTCGCGGTTGGCAACGATGAGATTGTTCGAGTAGACTTGGACGAGGATCCCCGCATTGTCATGATTACAATCTTGACAAAGGATGACAAGTTTGAGTTCTACACCCAACAAAAAATTGAGACGCTCGAAGCTCTTCTTGAGAAGAATTTCAGAGACAAGCTATTTGTCGAGAGGCTACCCACCTGAGCCGCAATTGAGGAGAGAGATCACTGTGCCGAACCCTGCCCAATATCTGCTCCCAGTCGGAGAACTTACTCAGATCCTATGCATCAGAACGAGGAGAAGAACAAAACTTCCTGCCACCATGAGGAATGCTAATGGAATCGCAACCAGACTTCGGAACAGGGGAAACTCCTTCCCTTCGAAGTGTCGAGCTTTCCCGCTCTTCTCCATGATGACTACGAATCCTACAACTAAGCTCGCCCAAAAGAGAATCAGAACCGGACCAAAATAGGCCACCCCAGCGATCGAATAGGCTACGAAGAAGGATACCATTACTGCCAAAGGTCCTCCTACTACCATGATCGAGACCCCCGAGAACGCGAAGATGCCTAGAACGGTTTCTCTCAACCGCCACAACTTCCCGCGGGGAGGCGAAGGCACCCATATGCTCCTGTCGACCTCTCGCCAGACTCGAGCTTCTTTATCCGGATTGCTTCGCCGATCTGGCAAGATCTTCGTCAGAACAACTGAGCGGCCAATCACTAAAGCTTATCGTTGAAGGCTTCGTAAGTCAAGCGTAACAATTCGGAGCAATAAATGGGCAAGGAAGACTGGATTGAGGCCGAATCCTTCCCTAGCGGCGGGTAGACTTGCTCTTACGCTGATAACGTGGAGCGTTGGGAAGCCTCCAGTCAAGTATTACTGTGCCTATTAGGACTGCGAGTGTAGCTAATATCACTGAGAACGCGATTTTCTCGTATACGCCTCCAGAAGTCTCTGAGTAGAGGGTGTCTCCCCTTGCGTATGTGTTGAGGGGGGCTGTGACTACGCCGGAGACTTGAGCATCTGCTGAATAGACAAAGTCCACCGTTGAGCCTGGCTCGGATATCCGCAGGTCGACCTGGGACTTGAAGCCTCCATTCACCGGGCTCGCCCAAGTTTGCGACTGCGATATGATATCTCTTGAGTAGGTCCAGTTTTCAAGAGGTATATTCAGAGGTGACATGTCCAGGAGGACGAGGTTCGTAGTTGCGGCTTGCAATGTGAGGCTCGATAGTATGGTAGTTCCGACAGCAACGGCTATTGTGCGGCCAGGTCCGGGTCTTGTATTGATTATGGGCGCCAACGCGGAAGCGAGGTATCTGGAACCAATCTGATTGTAGGAAACCCCCGCGACCTTTAGATCATCTCCAAGACGGATTGCCTTCCAAGATAGGTCGTAGCTCGCGACGTTGTTATTGACCGACGGAACTTCTTTGACCTGAAAGTCTACAGTAACGTTGAGCCATTGACGCGGGCAGATGGGCGAGCAGTTTGTGCCTGTCGAGTTGGTAGAAACGATCCGGACGTTGGGTTGGGTTATCTGGGCAGTGTTGACCCTTGCCTGGATAGCACTCTGCAGAGCATTTGTCAGAGACTGCAGGTCTCCGCTTGTGAGTGAATAGTTTAGTTTCTCGGGATAGACAGAACTTGTTGGGAAGCTGGTTATGTTCTGCCAAGCGTTGATCTGCCAGGTGACCTTGAAGTTGTCGCCTGATTGCTGGATGGTGTATTGACTAGCATTTGCTCTGGGATACAGAGTGAATGCGAGGAGAACAAACATGATCATTGCAATCGCGCCGCGCCAGCCAATCATTCTAACCGATCCTCCAAATTTATTTTTAACCCCTGCATATTTGCCTAACGAACGATTCTCAGTCCTTTCGTAGACTCGTGGTATTAAGTACGCTTTTTCATTCTCTTGTGGGGCCTTCGGCGTCTTCTGATCAGTAGATAGCTGCCGGTCAAGAGAGCGGAAACGGTTCCAATCCAGAAGAGTGGCTCATTGAATATGGAATATGGAACAATCAGAGTTACTGTCTGTCCGTCCAAGCTGTCTCCAGTCGAGACTCGGGCAGTTACCTTTGACGTGCCTGCAGGGAAGCCGGTCGTGTCCCATGGGAGGCTGAGGGATACGTTTTGGCCTTGAGTCAGAGTGACATTTTTCTGAGCGGCCAGATAATTTTTCCAGATGATCTGTAGAAGAAAGGTTCCACTTATCGTTCCGGTATTGGATATTGTTGTATTCACCATCAGGGTTTGTCCGACTGTCGCAGAGGTTAATGTTAGGTGAAGCGACTTTATTCGAATCACCGCCTGCGCAGCCAAGACATCTATGACTATGCTAGCGGTGTGCGTGGTGGGGCCATTGGATGCGGATAGCTCCACAAAGTAGGTTTGTGCCGGGGTGGATGAGGTGGAATTGATAGTGAGCGTTGACGAGTTGGTCTTACCGGCGATCAGCTGGAGTGATGGCAGGCTGAATGAAGGGTTCAGACCCGATTGCATCAGAGCTGCGCTAAGGGATACTCTCCCAGTGAAGTTGCCCAAACTAGACAAGGTAACTCCAAATGGGACATGATCTCCAGCAAAAATTGAGGCTGCTAGTGTGTCACCACTTGGAGGTTTTACGCTCAGGTAAAAGTCTGGATTCGGTTTCCCGTAGACCCCGTGGACTGTATCATGAGATATGGGGTAAGGGCTTCCATTGAATAGGTCGCTCCTGATTAGCCGGACGTCGGTTCCCGGCCCATTAATAGCATGATAAGTTATGTTGATCAATACCCCGCTGCTGGGACCGCTTTGGGGTGGAGCTCCTAGGTAGTTTACTTGTGAGTGAACTATTCCCGGTCCGTCGCTAATTGTACAACCTGTATCGCCGGGGCTACCGATAGGGATCCCAGAACCGTTGTTGACGCAGTTCGTCGACTCTGAAACCTGTGTGCCTGAAGGATTTGGAGCGAATATATTTTGATTGATTGAAACGCTGACTGGATTCAGAAAGGACTGGTTCGTCCAGACAATAATGTCCCATCCGTTGAAAGGGTCAATGTTTGAGACGTTTATGGTAAATGTCAGCGTCGTTCCCGAAGCTGCTAGGGGTCTTTGGGCTGGACTCACATAGACTATTCCCGTTGATCCTCTGGCTTGTGGAACCGGGTTGAGGTACGCTAGTGTACCAATGATCATGAGAGTGAAGATGAGGATCGTACGCCAGCCGGGAGATGTGATGCCTTTCAAGACTTCACCCACGGAATAAGATATTCTCCATCAAACCTGTCTCGTCGCTGTGAAAAAAATCTGTCCTGATTCTCTCCCATGCTTCATCTCTAGGCGCACCCGGTCTGGGAGTAGAGCAAATCAATTGTCTCTCGGTCCTTCAAGACATGCGTGCCCCAGTCCGTGGTTGCTGTAGCAGAAGACTGACCAGGCTCGAGGATGCACATATCCCACACAAACGGGGCACCCCTTCCCGTGTAGTTCGCCGGCTGACCGAGAGTGTTGTTTACGCCTAGCGTTTCTCCCCATACTTGGAAAAAGTCGCCTAGAGTGTAGGCTCGCGACACTCGGGACTCGATGTAGATAATCCCAGAAGAAGTGTCTTCGGTGTGAACGGGGTAATTCCCCTTGATTCCCTCGGATATAAATTCCGTCGTGTTCATAATTCCTCCAGGAACGCCAACGTTCTGTCGAGGATGAACTACGCTGGTTTGCCCGGTTTTCGCATCGACCACTTGTACCAGCAGTAGGGTGTGGAAGTTCTGTACCGGTTGGTCCGTCGCATAGTTTGCGTAGATCGCGCCTCCTACAAAAATGACGGCGATCAAGGGAATTACAATACGGACCACGCTGTTTCTCGTAGCTCTCCCCTCGATCAGTATGCATCATTCAGCCTAACTAACCTTCCGGCTTGGAGATCGAGAAGAAGTCTCATTTAGAGTCCGACCTCAAGCATAAAGTCCACACATCTCTTCAGGGTCGCCTTAGCGAAATTTGATCCATATCATGCAGTTCGAGGCTAAGGTTATCTGTCCCAAGTTCGGCAGTGTCTATGGTTGAGAGTTGCAGCTTGAAGTACTCTTAGCGAGGATTGGAGTTTGCTTAAATACCGCATGACTTTGCGTCGGACCTCCTACTCATTACCCAATGATGGGGCCTCTGGGATGAAGATTTTGAAAACGCTTACTCTTCTTAATGACAACTCTCGTTCCAACCAAGGATCCACTTTAGACTCCTGGAGTAACTGAATTGTTGAGTCGACGCAAATTATCACTTATTTTTCTCGTCATTGCCGTCATCATCGCATCTTCAACCCTAGCAGTTCATCCGGCTAGAGCAAGGGTTGGAAGCACTGTCTACTTCTCTCCTGACAGTATTGCCGCTCTCGCGACTTTTCCGTCTAATTTTGTCTTGAATATCACTGGAGATACACTCGGATCGACCCCAACAAGCGGTATCAATGGATGGGACATTCTCGTAACTGATAACGATCCGACCCAGACATTTCTGAATCCCATAAGCGTGAACACGTTCTCTAACACGGGGGGTAATCTTCTATCTCAATTCGGCGGAGAATCTGAGACCATCAACTGTGTCAACAACGCAGGCACGGGCTGTACGGCTTCGGATGGACCGGGGTTGATGCATACGGCCGTCAGCCTCCTGGCTCCTGCTACACCATTCCCGGTAAGCGGGCTGATAGCTAGCATAACATACCAGGCAGTGATGACGCCCATAGTCCCCCTGAACATCACCATTACCGCTCAGACCATCAGTGATGGGTCTCCTACCCCTGTGCCCGTTACAACCCGGGTCGCAACCTACAACGGCATCGTCGCCAACTTTGCGGTTTCGGCCTCTCGCCCGGCACCCTTCAATCCCGGTAGCAGCATTTCAGGCACCGTAAACGTGACCAGTATCAACTCCTACGCAAAATCTGTCACCATAACCAATGACACCGCACCTGCTTCCGGTCTTTCGATACATTGTACGGCGCTTTCTCCTAACCCTGTGGTTTCGGGCGGGACCTCCACTATGTCGTGCACTTTCAGTTCAACCCTCCCGGGAATTTACGCTGTTACGTTCAATGTAACCGATGGTAGCCTGTTTCATCTGGCCCCCATGATGCTTAGGGTTGGCGATTTCAGCATGACCGGCACGTCGCTACCCGTCGTCTTTGTAAATGGGAATGCAGCCATCTCGACCATCACCGTTCACAGCCTAAGCGGTCTAGCAGGAACCATAGGGCTTCGTCCTGCGATCGTTCCTGCTTCTGGTCTAACAGTGACTTGCCCCTCGTCAGTTTCTCTTCAAGCAGGTGGAACTGCACCGGCGGCCTGCAACTTCTCTGCTACCAAAGGTGGAAGCTACATTGCAACTGTTTTCGGCTTCTACAACTTTACCGGCACAGTATCCGGATCTATCGTGCACTCTTTCCCCTTCATCGTCAATGTCCGCGACTTCACGATCTCGGCCTCGACTCCTGTCAAATTTATCGCGGGTAGTTCCGGAGGTTCAGCTACAATAACTCTGACTCCCAAGCTTGGCTTCACGGGTACGATTACTCTCACTACCAGCGCAAACACGACTGGTCTCACTGTAAGTTGTGGCGGACCAATATCGCTGACCACTACTACGACGCGTGTTTGTACCATTACATCTTCCACGCCGGGCGGATACAACCTTACAATTACGGGAACATGCAACGCTTCTCCTTGTCCCACAGCTGGTCTCAGCCACTCCGCCTTTGTGGGGGTAGCTGTTCCTTTCGGAATCCAGGCAAGCTCTGTATCTCTTGTCGTAGGTCAGGGTGCTAATGCAAACTCTACTCTTACTCTCACCGCCGGCAACTCACCCGCGAAGGTTGTTCTAACTTTATCCGTTTCCAACGCTTCTATCACTAACCGTCCAACAGTGTTGTTCAGCAATGCCACAGCCTCCAATGTCGCCACATTGACGGAGGGCCTGATGCCGGCTGGAACCCGCCTGGTGACTTTGACGGTCGCCGCGGTCACCTCTACGCCCACCGGAGCCTATACGGTGAATGTGACCTCGGCGAGTGGGAGTCTTTCGTTCGTTCTTCAAATCGGAATTACTGTTGTTACTCCTCCGAGCATAACCATCACTTCAGTCTCGGTTTCTTCCACTTCCCAGACTATCGGGCAAATCGTCAACATTCATGTGGGTATCATGAATGCTGGAACGTCCTCGCAGAACTTCACAATCCTTGTCAAATGGGGTTCCATAACCGTGGCCCAGAAGAGCTTCGTCCTCGGTGCCGGGCAAACAGGCAACTACACCCTCGCATGGGACACTTCAAACTATAGTTCAGGCACCCAGTCGATTTCGGTCACCGTCCCTCCTCTCCCTAACCAAGTCAATCCTTCTCCTAGCACGGTGGCTGGACCCGCGCTTACTCTGAACTCTCCTCCACCGCCACTGTTCTCCACTGATGAGATCCTGATAATCGCTGCAGTGGTTGGTGCCGCGGTCATTGTTTCTCTGGTCATCTTGCTTAGGCGTCGTCCGAAAAAAAAGCCGTGATCCGTTGTGCAGATTGATGTCAATGATCTTGTTTGGCGCTATCTGATCTGATTTCCAAGATAGTGATCTTGTGTGGCGTGGATTACTCAGGCACCCTAGAGCAGGAGTTGTATATCTCGGGTAATTGGTCAGCTAGATAACCATATATTTTCCCCATCACAACTCGACTCCGAGTTTCGAAGTCGGATTGACTTTCATATGAAGAAGCACACTGTTCTCTTGGCGATGCTACTAGCCGTAACCGTCGTATTGGCGTCAACTATCGTAATTCATCCTGCGAGAGCCAAATTGGCGAGCACAATCTATTTTGCCCCCGACAATATTCCCGCTCCCGCTCTTTTTCCCACCAACTTCGTCGTAAATATCACTGGGGACTCACTGGGAACCACGTCGACGAGCGGAATTAACGGATGGGACATAATAGTCAACGATGGCGATCCCAGTCTATCGTTTCTGACCCCTGTGAGTGTTACCGTTTTCATCCCCACGCCTGGGAACTTGTTGTCTCCTTTCGGCGGTGAGGCTGAGAACATCAATTGCATTAACAATGGTTCTGGGATTCCTGTTGGTCAGCCCGGGGATCTTGGTTGTACGATTAGCGATGCGCCTGGGCTGGTTCACACCAGTGTCACTCTTCTCGCGCCAGCGACTCCATTCCCTGTAAGCGGCTTGATAGCTCAGATAACCTACCAAGCGTTGAATCCGCCCACAACTCCGCTCACGATCTCGATTACTTCTCAGACTATCACAGACGGGTCTCCCACTCCCGTGCCAGTCACGACGCGGGTTGCGGTCTATAATGGGGCAGCGGCGGATTTCTCGGTTTCTTCTCCTAACCCAGCAGCGTTCAACCCTGGTAGTTCAGGTTCGGGCACGGTGACGGTGACGAGTCTAAACTCTTACACGAACGCTCTTACGGCTACCCATGACATCGCCCCTGCAACAGGTCTCACAATCTCTTGCTCTGCGTTGTCACCCAATCCGATTGTTGTCGGTGGAACATCAAGTTCCAACTGCAGCTTGAGTTCAACCCTTCCAGGCGTCTATGGTGTTACGTTCAACGTGACTGATGGTACCTTGTTCCATCTGTCCTTGATGACTGTTCGAGTGGGTGACTTCGCCATGTCGGGTACAACAGTTCCAGTTAATTTCGTAACTGGTGGTTCGGCCCCGTCGGCAATTACTGTTCGTAGTCTGAACGGGTTTGCTGGCACCGTGGGACTTAGGAACACAGTAATTCCCCCAACCGGTCTCACCGTAGCCTGTCCAGGCTCAGTCGTCGTTCCGGGCGGTGGCTCGGCTCCCGCTGCCTGCACGTTCTCCTCTTCAACACCTGGTACATACTCCGTCACTGTTTTCGGGTTCTACAACTTCACGGGCGGAACCACTGGTTCTATCGTTCACACTTTCGTCTTCACAATCAATGTGCGTGACTTTACGATCTCAGCTACTACTCCTGTCAGTTTTGTTTCTGGGGGCACGGGTGCATCAACGAGTGTTACCTTGACTCCCAAGTTCGGCTTTACGGGCACCATCGCGCTCTCGGCCCAGGTCACTCCTGTAACTGGACTTACGGTTGGTTGTGGAGCAAATATTGTGCTGACTACGACAACCATTAGGATGTGCACACTTACATCTTCGACTCCGAATTCTTACGCGGTTGTCATTACCGGGACGTGCAGTACTGCTCCTTGTCCGACGACTGGACTTAGTCACGCCGCCAATGTAGCAGTTACCGTCACTGGAGGAGCGGACTTCTCTATTGCTCCGTCAACTCCTGTTACTGTAAATGCGAATGCAGGTGCAACGGGCGTGCAGACGATCACCGTCACTCCTTCCGGAGGTTTCGCAGGTACCGTGAGCCTCGCTGTTACCACCTTACCGACAGGTCTGTCATGTCAGCCTATTACCTCTATTATTCTGCCCGCGACAACCTCTACGCTTTCGTGCAGTGCGACGGTAGCGGCCGACTATACTCTGACTGTAACTGGCACGAGCGGTTCTCTGACTCACACAACAGCCGCAATAACCTTCCACGTCGTAGACTTCTCTATCGCTCCCTCTAGTCCGACGACTGTCAACGTCAATGCCGGAGTTAGTGGTTCTCAGACCGTTACTGTTACCGCACTGAATGGTTTCACTGGGACCGTTAGTCTTGCACCAACTTCGGTCCCGTCAGGTCTGTCGTGTCAGCCAATTGCTTCGGTGACTCCTCCTGCAACCACTTCAAGCCTATCCTGTACAGCTAGTGTTGCCGCAGACTACACTCTGACGGTTACTGGAACTAGTGGGTCCCTAACTCATCTCACTGCGGTGATAACGTTCCACGTGGTTAATTTTTCGATCGCTCCTTCCAGCCCAGTGACTGTAAGTATGAACGCGGGGGCCAATGGAATGCAGACAATAACGGTCACGGCGTTGAATGGTTTCACTGGCACGGTGAATCTTGCTGTCACCACTCTTCCAACCGGATTGACATGTGGAGCTATTGCTTCTGTAACGCCGCCGACAACTACGTCCACGCTATCATGCAGCTCCAATACTCCAGCCGACTACACTCTTACTGTAACCGGTACGAGTGGAACCCTTTCACATGCGACCGCTGCCATTACATTCCATGTTGTCCCTGTCGCTGTTCCCGACTTCAATATCGCACCATCCAGTCCCGTTACAGTTAACGCGAATGCAGGGTCCGCTGGAGTTCAAACTATCACTATTACAGCCGTCAACGGTTTCTCCGGAACAGTTAGTCTTGCTGTCACATCCCTACCCACGGGTCTGACCTGCCAGCCCATTGCTTCGGTGACTCCGCCTGCAACAACTTCCAGCCTGTCATTTATGTCTAGTACCGCTGGAGATTACCCGCTAACCGTAACTGGAACAAGTGGTACTTTGA
>Ga0137396_10001972_pt1 | contig 11076 bp, 6 predicted proteins | sample czc16metaG_FD_108284 | JGI IMG/M metagenome (GOLD analysis project Ga0137396, IMG submission 108284) | Vadose zone soil microbial communities from Angelo Coast Range Reserve, California, USA - czcobulk3.16 metaG | ecosystem: Environmental > Terrestrial > Soil > Vadose zone | place: USA...
CAGGACTCCGATCCCCGACTTCGGAAGAACTTTGGTCGGGCTGGCCGAGCCAGGGTTGATCTGGGGTTGGAAATAGGGGATTCCGACGGTGTCGGTGAGACCGTACCAGGCAGCATCGTCACCGGCGCCGGCGCCCACGCCGAAGAGCCGTTGCCCGAGACCGAGCAAGCGGGAAACCCTCAGTGAATTCCTCTCTGCAACCGGGCAGTGGATCATCTGTTGAAGGTCGTCAACCAGCAGTTCGGTGCGGCCATCGTCGCAGTCGCCCACGTGAGGTAATTCGCTGGAGGTACTAGCGACGGTGTTGAGGAACTGGAACATCATCCTAAGGCGCTCAACGAACGCTGGCGTAACCGGAGTCGAGGCTTCGCTGCGCATCAGCAGCAGCGCGGTTGTAAAAAGCTGCGTGATCAACACCTGGTATCCGGTGGAAGCTTCGTAATCCCCACCGTCTTCATACACCTGCTGTGCCATTTCGGCTTCGATTCGCTGCCGATATTTGCGGCGCCTCGCCGCCATGCCCTCGCCCTCGAGGAAGATTGACAGACAGTAAAGTCCCACGACGTCACTTAGATAGTGATTGCTCGTCAACAAATGCGAAAACTCAATGTTCGCTTCGACGTAGAGCAGATGCTGAGCAAGGGAGCGGGTCACGGTCGCGAGCCAGGGTTGCTCTTCAGGACGCAGGGGAGAGAGTAGATTCAACAGGAAGCAGATGCTCATGGCTCGCAACGCCGCTTCCATCGCTATCGTCCAGTTCACCCCCAGGGGAACTGGATTTGACTGAATCCAATGCGACAGGAGGTCCTTCGCCGCTTGGCGATACGAGTTGTCGCCTGTAAGAACGTGCGCCTTTGCGAGGACCGGCAAGAATTGTAGACGCGAAAGCTCATACGGCACCTTGACGTCAGAGCCGTCGTGGCGAATGCACTCGCGGCACTCGCGTTGCACATACGGCGGCCATTCCGCACCGTTTATGAAATCAAGGTTCCACTTTGGGCGCGTCCCGAGTTCCGCCGTGCCATAACCGAGAAAGGGATATCGTCCGGCCCGAATCTCATCTGCGAAGGTGACAGTCAGCGCGCGGCTGTCCTCGCCGAGCGTACGCAGGTCCGGATTGTAGTAAGGAACACTTCGGAACTTGAGATGGCCGGGACGCTTGAGCCGGCCAAGTATTCGCCTCTTGTTCCACTCCCTGTGCGCCCGCCACAAGACCTCGCGAGCGACCAAGAGCGGCGATTCCCGTTTGAGGATCCTTATGAATCGCATTGGCATTCAAGCTGATAAAGAACCATTTACTTGGGGTACGCACACTGCCGCTGGATCTCGTGCGTAGTTACGTTTCCATACGACGCCGGAAACGATTAGAAAAATCAGGAAATAACAAACAGAGGAAACGGCTGACGCCCCGGTTATCCCATAGCGAGGAATGGCCCAGAAATTCACGGCGACGTTAACAATTGTATCTGCGATCCAAGCGGCAACGATGATTGGCGGAAAGCCCTCGCTATTCAGCAGTTGGACCATCACCGTTTCGATTCCCAAGAAATATGTTCCTGGCATCAGCCAAGCAAAAGGGGCAGCCGCCGGGAGGAAGTTTCGCCCGAATGCGATGGAGATGATAGGCCCCGCAGCCAATGCGGCAATCACGACCACGGGCAACATCAGCGCTGCCGTAACAAGTACGGCTTTGTTTGTCAACCGCACTTTTTCTTCCTTCTCTTTTGCGGCCGAGAGCTTGGGAAACACGAGCGATCCCATTACGACAGGAAACATCATAGTGTTCTCGGCGAGGACCTGGCTTATCGAATAGTAGCCCGCTTCCGTCGCGCCCAGCATGTACTTGACCATGAGCAGGTCAATTCTCAGCACAAGGAAACCGAAGAATAGGATCATATACGCGTTAATGCCGGTGCTGATACTCTGACGGAAAATGGCCAGCGATAGCTCGGGAGGTTCCATCGAAACCCGTCTGAGGCACAGAAGAGCCCAAAGGAAACTGAGCATTACGGACGATAAAGTCATGCCGAAAAACAGTTCCACCGTGCCACGGTGAACAAAAGCGGGGACGCAGATCAACGCCAGGACTAAAAGCTTGCCGCCGAATTCAATCTGGTTGTAGGCTCGCACCTCGTTAACCCCGAGCAGCAGTCCCTGAGTGAGCAGGTAAGCGAACCCGACCGGGACTGAAGCCAGCGCCAGCAGCAGGAGTGTGCCGTGGACCGGTGACAGCTTCGGCCAAAAGACAAAAACCATTCCACTTAAGGCCGTGACGGCACAAGCCACAAGGACGACCGCTAGCGTATTGCCGATAAGAGTCGGTAGCAGCGCACGGTCTTTTGCAACATAGTAGGTGTTGGAGAGATGCAGGCCAAGATTGATGAACTGCACGCCGATGGCGCCCACAGTTGCTGCAACTGCATAGAACCCGCGGCCGGAAGGGCCGAGCTCTCGCGCGATCACCACGGCAGTTGCAAACGTCACGGCTACCACCAGCAGGCGCGTGCCGTAGCTCTCAAAGACGTTGCGGCGAAGCTCCGTGCCTGCAGCTGCGCGCCACAGTTGAGCTGAGACAGCTTTTGCGACGGCTTTCATCAGAGATTGTGCTCTGCGAGGTTGGTGCTGCTGGATCGCGACAGGCCGGCACCAACGACAGTGCGCAGCGCGGATTCGATCGGCGTGCGTCGAGTGTCCACACAATAAAAAGGACACGCGCGGCGTTTTTGCCGCTTTGGGTAGCGCGCCAAGCCGGCTTTGCGAGTGTTGCAGCCGGATTCGGCGCGGAGTTTCAGGATCAATCTGTTTCTCCGCATCTCACTCGTACTGGTTGCAAGTACGCCCGATTAGACAGCAGCGCTCGCTGGCTCCGCAGATGTCATCGTGTCAGCTCGGAACTTGCACACTTGACGCATCCAGTCAGCCGTCAGCTGCATTCCTTCTTCCAAACCGTAAGTGTCCTTGTGTCCCAAATCACGAATCGCCTTTGAGACATCGACCCTCTTATGCTTGGTAGTCAGGATCTCCGAATCCTTATATTCCGCCAGGCGCGGATGGGCGCCGGTCACTTTCAGCACTACGTCGGAAAGCTCTTCGATGCTGTGAGAGCAGCTGCCACCAATGTTGTAAGTCTCACCGGCCTTGAAGTTGCCGACAATGTTCGCCAGCGTAGTGACCGTATCCTCCAAATAAGTGGACGTACGGGAATGACCGCGGTACACCGTCCAAGGGAGTTCGTTTAGGGCACAGTACAGAAAACGGCAGTTCACACTGCGATACGGACTGTAGTATTCGCCCGGCCCGTAGGTATTGAACAACCGGACGATCACGGATTGAGTGCCGTACTGCTGACCCGAATTGCGGATCTGCATTTCATTCACCCACTTTGTCATGGCATAGTCGTTGAGCTGCTTGATCTCGTGCTCATCCATGACGCTTTCCACCATAATTTCGGGCCAGTCACCGTAAACCTCGGATGAGGAGAAATGAATTAGCTTGAAGTTCAGCCGCTCTTGCATACGAATCACATTCTTCGTGCCCACGGCATTCGTCTTCCAGAGGGTTTCGTAGAAGTCTTCGCCGTTCCAACGGCCGAATTCAGCTGCACAGTGGTAAACGTAATCGAACGGTCCCAATCGCTCGAACACACGCTCCAATTGTCGAAATTCGCCCACATCGACTCGCGCGTATAATGGGTCGGGGATATCGGTGTGGAGGGAAAAGCCGACTTCGTCCGGTTGATGAGACCGATCGCAGGACACTACGTGATGCTTTCGCGCCCGCAGTCGGCGAATCAAACCACTGCCCACCGTACCAAGACCCCCAGTTACGAGAATTCTCATGGGATTTCTCCTTAGTTGCAAACTCTACTCCGTTAGCCTTTGCACTGCTTCATGCTTGACCGCCCGTCCACTGAATCAGTAGCGCTCGCGCGTCGTTTCTAAGGGCGGCTCGCTTCGCTGCATCGTTGAGGAAATGCTGCGCACTCCCTTCCGTTGAGCTGGCCCTCGGAGCAGGTTCGTTTGAGAAAGGAATCGGATTGCGTTTTGGTGCCAAGTATGGTGCTGCAGGGCCGCAGCCCGAGCGTTCCGTCCCAGAAGGTTGCGTAGTACCGGCCTTTCCGCCAGATACTCGATCGCGTTCGCCAATTCCGCGTCACTGCCGGGCATGACCATCCAAGCTGTGTTCCTGTGACTGAGTACCCGCGAAAGTTGATCCAAGTCGCTTGCCACAATGGCCTTCTGCATCGCCATGTACTCAAAAAGCTTAGTGGGAGAACCGAAGAACGGCTGGCCATCCGCGTTGGGAATTTGCGGAGACACCAAGATATCCGATGCATCGAGATAAGCCGGCACGTTCGTGTGCGGTATCAACCCGGTGAAAATCACCGCTTGTGAGCCTTCTACCTTACTCAGCATTTCCTCGGTTTCGGCGCGCAGCAGACCATCACCTACCAGCATGAAGCGCAGATTCTCGAACACAGGTTCCTCATTGCGCCTCTTCAATAGAGTGGTTATCGCGCGCGCGAGCACGGAGACGCCGTGATAGTAACTGAACGAGCCTGCAAAGGTGACCAGGGTATGGTGCGGGGCCAGTCCAAGTTGCTGTCGCACTTCCTCTCCGCCACAGGCCGGACGAAACCGTTCCGGATCAACAGCGGCGGGGTTAACTATAATCCTTTGTGCGGGATAGCCGCGCGCCAACAAGTCGTCGCGTAATGCCTCGCAGAGTACGACTATCTGAGAGGCAGCCGCGATGGAAACCCTTTCACAAAGCCCGAGCCAGGGCCGGAACCTTGCCGGGTCCCAATTCTTTGCAAGCCACACCTCCGAGCCTTGGTATTCGAGAACTAGGGGGATACGAGTAAACCACGAGAGCAAGGCGCCAGCCAGAACAAACCGACCGTGACGCTGGTACAGCAAGCTTGGCACACGGCACCGGAGTTTTTTCCAAACGCTTAGAGCAAAGCGCAGATTGTAGGAAAGTGATTGGCATTCACGGAAAAGATACAAACGCCGGCGGCTGGGGACAACCTGGACCGGGTAGTAGTCAAGCGAAAGTTTCCGCCCGGAAAAGATTTCGCAACTCACCGGCTGGTTGGCCAGTGCGTACAAAGTTCCATCGAGATAGCTCATCGCACCGCCCGCGGTTGCCGGCTCAAACGATGGATCGAGCAACGCTATGTCCAATTCACCGTCAACGCGCGGTCTGAACTTTCTTTGCTTTCTCAGACAACGCAGCAAAATGTGAGCGCCTATCCATGTACTAGCGAGAACCAAGATATCGAGGAACGCACTTAGAAAAACTGAGGGGACCAAAACCCCCAATCGCCAACGCGTGCAAACTCTTAATCTACCTTTCGCGTCAACAAGGACCGTCTCACGACAGCGATGCACAAACCCCGAGCAGAGGAATAGCAAAGGCTCCCGCAGGTCGAACAAAGAACTCGAGAAGATGACCAATGCCTCGCCCTGCATCGCGCGCAACTGCCGAATTTGTGTTTTCCAGCCCCCCTCACGGAGATTGCGTTTCGAGAGTACGGTTATCGGCTGTCCCGGGTAATGCTCAGCGACAAACTTATGCGCTTCGTCTGACTTTCCGGAAAGCACCAAGAGATAAATGGTCTTAGGTCTAGTCATCTTTGACTCTTGATCTCTGCTCATTGGAGAAACACAGGCCAGGAGATTCGGGCGGGCGCGCTGAAAGCTTCGTCAGGCACCTGCACTTCCGCGGGCTGTATTAAGTCGGGTTCCGTCAACGCATACTTATAAGAAACAGTAACCGCAAACACGTAACCCAGGTTCAGGGGGCTATAGCCCGAAGACTCTGTGAGCCCGGTGATCCAATAGCAGAGAAACAGATAAACATAATATTTCCACACTAGGCACCCGGAACTCGACAACTGGCGCAATTGCCACATTGCCATTAACAGGAAAACGTGTGCCATCACGTACGGCACAAAACCAATGACGCCAGTCTCCGTGAGTACCTCAATCAGGTTGTTGTGTGGCCAGTCCAACGAAGACACCCCCTCGTACGACGCCATGTAGCGCGGCTCCCCCATTACGAACTCGTGGAAATTCCAAAATCCCACGCCCAGCACCGGGTGGTCCACAAACACGCGAAGGCTTTGCTCGAATTGGGCAACACGGCCATACACGTTCTCTGAACTGCTCCGCTCTTCGACCATCGATGCAGGCGCCAATAAGGGAGCGAGAAAAATCAACCCAACAGAAACAAGCATAAGCGCAAAGCGCCAGGCCCGGCGGGTTGTCCCTTTTTCCCAGAAGGTATCGATGATCAGCGCGAGAAACAGCGTGATCACGACGGAACGAAACATCGGCATGAACGCCATGCCCAGCGCCGCTGCCAGCCCAAACGAGTGAAGCATCCTACGACCAGTGCTCAACTTGGGACCAAGGGTCGCACGAAGAAAGAGGAGGAAGAAAAAACTGACGGCGCCCATCAGCGCGAGGGCATCATTGCTCTCAAACGGCCCGTTTGGTCGAGGAATGCCTCCCGCATAGAACATTACAGAACCTCCAACGGGCAGCAAGTCCTGTCCTGTGACGACTTCGGCAGCTGCTACAGCGGCGCAGATGATTGAGGAGATGCAGACGGCCGTATGGATTGCGGGGAGCCGACGACGAACATCGAAGCGTGCAATGACGCACCAGCCGAGCAAGACCGGTAGCAGGAGACCATCTAACAGTTCGTGTGCAGTGTTCAGAACATTCGGCGATTTTCCGAGGGTGGCGCCTGCAACCGCGATAAAGGCCAACCAAGCGAGCCCCGCCCTGCGTAGCGTCCTCGGCACTTCGATGAGCGTACTGTGCTTGGCGAAATACAGTCCGGTGAAGGCGAAGAGAATGGCCACACGGTCCAGCGTCACGAGTGAGTGCTCCCGAGGAAACGACAAGAAGTAGGGGCCGAGCGGGAGAGCCGCGGCCCAGCACAGCAATATTCCCTCGATTCTGCCGCGAAACACGTCGCCGACCAGTATGGCGAACCACACGACCATGCACCCGATAACAGCCACCAAGCCCGCAATGGGTACCAGGACGAAGGCGGCAACCGCAATTGCACCCACAAGAACAAGGGCAGCATCCGTCAAACGAGGCCGTCGCTCAATTGGTACAGGTATGCTGATCGATGTGGGAATGAACATTTCGCAGCTAGCCTAGAAGAACTCCAAACAGATCGAATATGGGGAAATAGATAATTGCAAGGCCGTAGTCATGCGCACACGCGGTCCCCGGTGATGTCGGAGGGCCGCTGAACCGCATTGCGCGTTTCGGGAATAGACGCCTCGGGCGCAGGGCCCGGCCCGGCCTGCGCCAAACGGATGACGTCTCCCGTCGCGAGCGCCTGCTGAACCAGAAGAGTCGCCTCGGTGACCTCTACCAGTTCGTCAAATGAGATGGGGGACGGTTTGCCGTCGCGGACCGCTTCGATGGTCAACTGGAGTTCCCGACGGTGGCCTTTGTCTTGCAGGCTCTTGAACTTTTGGACTTTCCCATTGCGTGCAAGTTCGAGTATGCGGAAATCGTGCAGCCGCGCGATCGCACCTTGGCAGAACACCTCGAAATATTCCTTTGGAATGCTGCGGTCGCCGTTCGCCAGGTAAAGCAGATTGGCCACAGACCCATCCGCGAACTTTAGAGTGACCGCAACGTTATCCGACGTGTACTGCACGCCGTCCGGCAGGCTTGTCGCCGCCACGCTGTGAATAGGAGAACCGATCACGGAGCGCGCCCAATCCACGAAATGGCAGAACTCGCCCACAATACGGCCGCCATGGGCATGAAGCCACTGGTCCCGCGGGACGTAGCCAGCATTAACGCGCGCGTGAACCAACATGGGCTCACGGCGGTCGGCGAAGAATTGGCGGATTTTTTCGGTGAACGGAGCAAACCGGCGGTTGAAACCCACCATCACAAACGGCGCGCGGCCATCGTGCAGTTCGGCGGCATGCAGCTCTTGTAGATGGGCCAATTGCTCGCGATCGATCGCCAGCGGCTTTTCGACGAACACGGGCTTTCCGGCATGCAATGCCTGGACCGCGTAGGTCATGTGTGTATCATGACGCGTCAAAATAAAGACAGTATCAACGTTGGGGTTATTCAGGAGTTCTGAGGGTTGTTCCGCGGTCTGAAACCTGAAGGCGCGTTGCGCCGAAATAGCTCCCGTACCTGAGATGGAACCGACGGATTGCAGGCGCACGCCCTTGATGGACTGTAGGTTGGGAAAGATCACGCTTGAGGCGAAACCGCCGGCACCGATGCAGCCGACTCTCAGTTCATCTTCGATGCGAGGCCGGGCTACAAGCGCCGCGGGTGCCGTCCTATGCGCCGCTGCGGACGCGCCGCTGTACTCCAGGATGGCTGTGTATAGGCCATTCTTCAGATCGGCGAATGCTTTCGCACCCTCCTCGATAGCGTACCGATGTTTGAGGAGCGGGGTAACCTCCACCTGTCCCGCCGCGAGCAGGTCGAGGAAGGCTTCCATGTTGCGCCGCTCGGTCCAGCGAACGTATCCGATGGGGTAATCGATCCCGCCTTCCTCATACTGCGGGTCGTACCTTCCCGGCCCGTAAGAGCGCGAGAGAGCTAGCGACAGCTCCTTCGTGTACATGTTGTTGCGCGACACTCCCATGCCCACGGCGCCCACCACGATTATGCGACCGCGATCGCGCAGAATTTTGGCCGCCATTTCAGCCGGCTCGGCAGAGTCGGTGGCCGCGGTCAGGATAGCGGCATCGACACCGTACCTGGAGAACTCCTTGATATTTGACGCCAGCGTCGGGTCATCGGCAGCAACCGCGAGATGTGCCCCAAACTCCGCTGCTCGCTTGACGCGCTGGGGCGAAAGATCGATCGCCACAACCCGGCATCCGGCGGCGCGGAGGATCTGGATCGTCAACACGCCTACGAGCCCGGCACCGATCACCGCGACAGTTTCGCCAATGCCGACCTCGGCCTGCCGAACACCTTGCATCGCGATGGCGCCAATGGTGGTTAAAGAAGCCGCAACCGAGGACACCTGCGACGGGATGCGGACCGCGAGATTACGCGGAACAAAGTTGATCTCAGCATGGCTGGCGTAGGTGCCACCGCCGCAAGCGACACGATCACCCGCACGGAATTCGTGGACACCATCCGCCACCGAAATTACTTCGCCTGCGCAGCTATATCCGAGAGTCGTCAGCGTATCCAGCTTTGCATGCACCTTGTCGTATGCAGCCTTTACTCCGTTCTGACGGGCGTACTCGAAAACCTGTTTGACGAGATCGGGCCGTGCTCTCGCCTTGGCGAGGAGGGACTTCGCACTCAACTCGAGCGTGGCGCGCTCGGTGCCGGCGCTGATTGCCGAATATTGCGTGCGCACCAGGAGGCCCCCGGGGCGTAGCTCCGGCGCGGGAACTTCGTAGGTGGACACCTCTCCTGACTTCCTATCCGTCAGAAGCGCTAGCATGAGTTCCTCTGATTTGGATGCAGCATATGCGAATTCACAATGTACGGTTCAGGATCCGGTCTTGGAAACAACTTGGCATTACGCGACTCTCTTTTCGCACCACTGCATGGAGTAACCTCCAGCTCACGGTATGCGCCAGATCGCTATGCCGGTTGCCATTTGCAGGATCGTCTCAGCTCCCTTTTTGGCCGCGCTTTTCCCGGCGCTGCCCGGAACAAAGACCACGTCGTCTGCTTGAAGTTGCAAATCAGGAGCCTTCGCGGCCAGAATTTTCTTGAGCGAAAACAGAACATCTTGCGGCCCGTCAGAGGTCTTGCGGATAAGCCTGGCAGAATCCAGGGCCGCGTTCGGGTTGGTACCCTGAGCGAGAGCGATGGCTTTCAACACGGTGATTTCGTTGCCATTTTCCATGACAAAACCGCCGGGCTGGTGGACATCACCGACGACGTAAACGACACCCGCTTTGCTCACCAAAATTGTGTCACCGGGCTCAACAGTGACGTTATTCTCCATCGACTCCGGCGCACCGGTCAAAAACGGTACCCGAACTGAATGTTGCGGATCATTGCGGCGCGTAATCAGCACGTACCGGCCCGCTTTAGGGGTAGTGCCGCCAGCAGCGGATATGGCGTCATACAACTTCCTCGAGCCCAGCAGTGGATAAATACCGGGCCTTTGTACCTCGCCGAGCAGCGAGATCCCTTGCGTCGCATACTCCTTCTCGAAAACCGTAACGTGCGGATCATTGAAAAGACCCTTTTCACTGAGCTTCCGTTCAATCAACGTTTCAGCCTGTTCCACGGAGAATCCGGCCACTGCTACTGTGCCGAGCATCGGCAAGGAAATCTCGCCGCCAGAACTAACGCGCACGTCGGTTTTGAAATCAGGCATGCCGTACAGGCTGACTTCAAGCAGATCGCCGGCACCTATCAGCAGGTCCTTCGGGGAACCGGTACCGCGCGCCGCGACAGGCGCAGTCTGAGGTGCGGACGACGGCAACTCTGGACGTACTTCCGGTGAACCGACAGGACTCTGGGCGAAGCCATGGGCCGAAGACAGCGCCAAGAACACAAGCACGGCGAGAGAAGCAGGTTTGAACTTCATGACCACCTCCATAAATCAGCACCGCACGATCTTCGGCGAATCGATACCGCGCGTGGCATTCCGAGTGTCCACGACAAGCTGTGATTCATGGACAATGGTTGAGTACTGATAATCAGAATGATCCGTGATGATTGCTACGCAATCGTACTCACCAATGTTCTGTAACGAAACGCGTTCCATTTGCAGGTCGTAATGTCGTCCTTTGAGCAACATGGGGAAATACGGATCGTGATAGCTAACAATGGCGCCCTGCTGCTTCAGCAGCTCGATAATTGTAAGCGCTGGAGATTCGCGCAGATCATCAACATCCTTCTTGTAAGACACTCCCAGGATTAGTACGCGCGAGCCGTTCAGCGGCTTGCGCACACTGTTCAGCGCCGTCGAAATCGAGTTCACAACGTGGTACGGCATCGAAACGTTAACCTCACCGGCGAGTTCGATGAAGCGAGTTTGGAAGTCCCACTGCTTCGCCTTCCATGAGAGGTAGAACGGATCCACTGG
>Ga0137396_10001974_pt1 | contig 11070 bp, 14 predicted proteins | sample czc16metaG_FD_108284 | JGI IMG/M metagenome (GOLD analysis project Ga0137396, IMG submission 108284) | Vadose zone soil microbial communities from Angelo Coast Range Reserve, California, USA - czcobulk3.16 metaG | ecosystem: Environmental > Terrestrial > Soil > Vadose zone | place: USA...
CCTGGTCTGGAATCGTGTTGGACTTCAGGCCGCGATTTGCCGGCCGCCACGTCTTGCCTGCGTCATCCGTCCGGAAGACCCCGGCGGACGAGATGGCGATGAACATCCTGTCGTTGTTGCTCGGGTCGATGAGGATGGTGTGGAGGCACAGGCCTCCCGCGCCGGGGGCCCAGCCACCGGCTGATTCATGAGTGCGCAGGCCGGGAAGCTCGCTCCACGTCTTGGCGCCGTCGGTCGACTTGAAGAAGGCAGCGTCCTCGACTCCCGCATAAACGGTGTCGGGATCTTTCAGCGAGGGCTCGAGGTGCCAGACGCGCTTGAACTCCCAGGGATGCGGTGAGCCGTCGTACCAGACGTGGGTGCCGGGCGTGCCCTCGTACTTGAACTCGTTGCCGGCCGCTTCCCAGCTCTTGCCGCCGTCGTTCGACCGCTGCAGGACCTGGCCGAACCAGCCGCTGGACTGGGACGCGTAGAGGCGGTCGGGATCTGCGGGCGAGCCCTTGAGGTGATAGATCTCCCAACCCGCGAAGTGCGGGCCGCCGACCTTCCAGCTCTTCCGGCTCTCATCCGAGCTCAATACGAACGCGCCCTTTTTCGTTCCGACAAGTACCCGAACGCTGTTCATCGCGTCACTCCTCTCTTGGGCTTGAAAAGGTCATTCAACTCTTCAGACTGACCGGCGGCGCCAAACTCATCGGTCTCCTGCAATGATTTTGAGCCTGCAGGTCGGGCCACGGGATTCCCGGTTCTGGTCGGTTCGACAATAACTTGTGCTAGGGTAACAGTCGTGGCGACAAAAACCCACCGCGAAGGAATGCCGGCAAGCTACGACCCCTCCCAATTCCCCGCCTTCGCGGTGACCGTGGACATCGTGATCCTCACCATGTCCCGTGGCCGGCCGCACGTAGTGCTCGTCCGGCGTGGCGTGGCTCCGTATGAAGGTAGGTGGGCGATCCCAGGCGGCTTCAAACGTCCCACCGAAACGCTGGACGAGGCCGCGAAGCGTGAGCTTGTCGAGGAGACCGGGGTCGACAGCGCCAGCCTTCTCACCCAGTTCGGCGCCTACGGCGATCCGGGACGTGATCCGCGAATGAACGTCGTGACGGTCGCCTATCTCGCCGTTCTTCGTGACGTGGGTGCGGTCGTCGCCGGCTCAGACGCGGCTGCTGCCGCCCTCATTCCAGTCTCAGACGCGTTGAACGGCAAGATCGAGCTTGCATTCGATCACGCGACGATCCTGCGCGACGCGGTCGATCGCGCCCGCGTCGACCTCGACCACACCGGCATGGCCACCGCCTTCGTCGGACCCACGTTCACCATCGCCGAGCTGAGGGCGGTGTACGAGGGCATCTGGGGCGTGCACCTTGACGGCGCGAACTTCCGAAGGACGGTCGTTGCGGAAAGCGGTTGGGTCATCCCGACCGGACGCCGAGCTCGCCCGGGATCGAGCGGCGGCAAGCCGGCGGAGCTGTTTCGAGCGGGGCGGATGTGGAAGGTCGGCGGACCGATCCGCCAGCCAAACGAGAGAAGGAAGGCGGATTCATGAGAGCGGTTGTTTACGACACATACGGCCCACCCGACGTTCTGCGCCTCGAGGAGGTAGCGCCGCCGGTACCCAAAGAGGACGAGGTCCTCGTCCAAGTCCACGCCACGACCGTCAACCGGGCGGACGTCCATACCCGCGAAGCCAACCGGAGCAACGGCTTGGCCATCTCAGTTCTCGCCCGCCTGGTTTCGGGCCTCCGCCGGCCGAGGCAGCGGATCCTCGGCCGCGAGTTTGCCGGAGAGGTCGTAGGAGTGGGCGCGGCAGTCCGCGAGTTCGCGGTCGGTGAGCGTGTCTTCGGCCTCAGCGGGCTCAGCTTCGGTGCGCATGCCGAGTTCATATGCATGCGCGAGAGCGCTCGGATCGCGCACATGCCGGTCGGTATGAGCTTCGAGGAGGCTGCGCCAATTTGCGACGGCGCGCTCAATGCACTGATGTGCCTGAAACAGGCAGATCTCCGGAAGGGCCGCACGATCCTCATTTACGGCGCGTCCGGAGCGATTGGCACGGCGGCTGTGCAGCTGGCCAGGTATTTCGACGCCGACGTCACGGCTGTATGCGGCACAAAGAACCTCGAGCTCGTGAAATCACTCGGCGCGGACCACGTGATCGACTACACGCAGCAGGATTTCACGAAGAACGGCCAGATGTACCACGTCATCTTCGACGCGGTGGGAAAGCACTCGTTCAAGCGATCGCGCGACTCACTGGAGCCGGGCGGCATCTACCTTCCGACCGATGGCTTCGAGAACATCTTTTTGGCGCTTTGGCCCTCGCGAAAGGAAGACAAGAGGGTGGTGTTCCAGATACCACCTCGGCAGCCCAAGCAAGACGTCCTCTTCCTAAAGGATCTGGTGGAGGCCGGGAAGTTCCGGCCGGTGATCGATCGCCGCTATCCCCTGGAGGACGTGGTCGAGGCGACCAGGTACGTCGAGACAGAGCAGAAGACCGGGAACGTCGTGCTGACCGTAGACGGTGCCAGATGAGGGCGGTGGTTTATGACCGGTACGGGCCGCCGGAGGTGCTGCGGACCGACAACGTCGAGCAGCCTGTCCCCAAAGAGAATGAGATTCGTATCAAGATCCACGCCACGTCGGTCACGCGCACCGACATCGGGCTTCGTGCGGGCAAGCCGTTCATCATCCGCTTCTTCTTCGGCCTGCTCCGACCGAAGCGGCCGATCCTCGGCACCGAGCTGGCGGGAGAAGTGGATGCAGTCGGCCGAGGCGTCACGCAGTTTGTAGTTGGTGACCACGTCTTCGGCTCCACTCCTAACTTTCGGACCGGGGCGCACGCGGAGTACATCTGCCTGGAGGAGAGCGCCCCGATCGCGCACAAGCCTGCCCGAATGACCTTCGAAGAGGCTGCGGCCGTGACCGACGGAATGATCCTGGCCCTGATGTGCCTCGAGGCGGCGAATGTCGGGAAGGCGAAACGCATCGTCGTCTACGGAGCGTCGGGTGCCATCGGCACAGCCGGGGTCCAGCTCGCCAGACACTTCGGCGCCGATGTCACCGCGGTCTGCACCACCAAGAATGTCGAGCTGGTGAAGTCGCTCGGAGCCGATCGCGTGATCGACTACACAAAGGAAGATTTCACGAAGAACGGCGAAACCTACGACATCATCTTCGACGCCGTGGGCAAGCACTCGTTCAGCCAGTGCAAAGGTTCTTTGACGCAGGGCGGCGTCTTCGTCGCCACGGACGGGTTGCGGAATGCATTCCTGGCGCTGTGGACCTCGAGGATCGGAGACAAGAAGGTGCTGTTCCCGATCCCGCCTCACTACACGCAGAAGAACGTCCTGCTGCTCAAAAAGCTGATCGAAGCCGGGAAGTACCGCGCGGTCATCGACCGCTGCTACCCGCTGGAGCAGGTGGTGGATGCCCACCGGTACGTCGAAACGGAGCAGAAGACCGGGAACGTCGTCCTTACCGTCGCCTAATCCTGGCGAGGCACCTCATGGGAAGCAGTTGTCTCCTGGATCAACGCGAGCAATCGCCGCCGCTGGTCAAGGCCGAGAAGAAAGTTAGCGCCAACCCCAAATACGACGAGAAAGGCGAGGGCAAACCACGGCAGCGGAAATAGAAGAGCGCCAACGACAACCCAGACCAGCGGCATGAGCACCGCCGATGCGCCCAGAAAGATGAGTGGCCACTTCTTGAAGGTCAAGAGCAAACGGATGGACGTCGCACCGCTGTTGGCTTCAAATCGACCGACGGCGTAAACCATCTGGAACTGGGCGCTTTCGATCTCCACCCGAAATCCAGCCGCCGATGCCTCCCCACGCAGTCCAAGCCATTTATCAAAAAACGACCAAAGTACACGCGGCTTCGGTTCGAGCAGCCGCGACGCGATGGTTTCGGGCGTCAGAGTCGTCTGCAGGCTGATGAGTCGCTGCAGAGGGTACGGAAGACGTGTGCGTTCCATCACATCATCGCGCGGCGGGGCCACGTCGATCGTGATCCGCCCGCGCCGTAACCGGTCGATTTGATAAGCGATCAGCGCCCCGACGCCAAAGAAGATCAGCTCATGACCGCTAAACAGGCGGGCTGCGTGCATGAGACCCATGCGGTAGACGTTGGCGCTGATCGGAATTTGACTGCCGTGATTGTTGAAGTAGTAGGTCGAACCGTCCTGCTCGGGTTGACCCGGAAGCAGCGTGGTCATCGCGAAGAAATTGACGAACACGTACACGACTAACGCACCGCCCACCACGTAGACATAGGCGGGCAGGCCCGCAAAGAGCCGGTCGAGACGAATGCGGGTGAGACTGGTCACGATGACCGCCGGCCCGAAGACCAAGAAGACGATTGGAAATAACACCAAGGCAGCGTTCATCAAGAACGGACCCCATTGATCCGGGCCGTACGTGGCCAGATGAACGCTTAACGCGGCTGCAAACATCAGCCCGGCCACCAAGAGGAAGGCTCTGACCAGCACGGCAGGAAACCTTCGGAAGTCCGTCATGGGCCCTGAGTTTGCACTTGCATATGCTTCTTGCTTGGCCAAGCTGATTTATTCGGCGCTCATGTCGCTGGACGGTTACGTGGCGGACAGGGACGGCAACTTCGAATGGGCTGCGCCTGACGAGGAGGTGCACACATTCGTCAACAACCTCGAGCACACCATCGGGACCCACCTCTACGGGCGCCGGATGTACGAGGTGATGGCTTTCTGGGAAAACGCTCACACCTTGCTCGACGAGCCGCCTCAGATCAAGGACTACGCGGAGATCTGGCAAGCGGCCGACAAGGTCGTCTACTCCAGGTCGCTTGCAGCCGTAACGACTCAGAGGACGCGGCTCGACCGAGAGTTCAACCCGGCAGCAATCCGCCGGATGAAAGCTGAAGCCGATCGCGACATCAGCGTGGGAGGTCCCCACCTCGCCGCCGCCGCGATCATTGCCGGGTTGGTCGACGAGTACCACTTCTTCGTCACGCCCATCGTGGTCGGAGGCGGAAATCCAGCCCTCCCCGACGATGTCCGCGTCAAGCTAGAGCTGGTGGACGAGCACCGTTTCCGCAACGGTACTGTTCACCTGCACTACCGCGCGAGCAGCTGAGGTCGCCGTGCCCACCATCCATTTCCAGCTGCAGTCCCCACTTCCTCCCGAGGCTGTGCTCGCCGCCCTAACCGATTTCGGACCACGGCGCTCGGAGACCTGGCCAAACATCGATAGCGCCCACTTCGAGGTCCACGGTCAGGGACCGGGTTGGGCTGAGGTGACTGAAGGAAATTCGGTCGCCGGAGGCGTCTGGGAGCGTGAGCGATACAGCTGGGATCCCGCGGCCAACTCGGTGAAGATCGAAACTCTGGATTCGAATACATGGGGCCCCGGCAGCCGCTGGGACTACCGCCTCACACCAGCCCCAGCGGGAGGCACGACGATCGTCGTAACGGTCGTTCGCAACGGCAAAGGCTGGAAGGGCCGCGTGATCGGGATCGCTCTCTCGCTCGTGGGCACCAGAATGCTTCGCACCCAGATGGAACGGGCGCTTGACCGCGTTAAGTCGTCGCCATAAGAGCGCTCCACCGGCTGTGAGTTGCGCCGATGTCCCGCTCGTGCTCGAGCAAATCAATTCTCGAGTTGCATGCGGAGCCGTTCGCCGGATTGCCGCCGCTGGCCTCGATAGTTCATGACGGAGCACCTGGACGCGGGCTGGTATGAGTGGGTCACTGCCAATCTCGGGCGTGACCCGGCGCGGGCGGAAGCTGCCACGCGAGCCGCCGCAGAAGCGGTCGCCAAAGGCAGTGGTTTCAACGCCGCAGCGGATGCCGCTCGCGCCAGCTGGGAGTCCGATCGCCTCGCGCAAGTCATTGCGGCCGGCAGAGCGGCGCCGCCAACCGTTCCTGGCGCTCTTATCGCGGCGACGACGCTTGCGGTCGGCGGCGCCGTGGCGAGCATCGCACTCATCCTGTGGATGTACCCGCCCGCAGGGACTTGCACCGATTACTGTCCGGGCATTCGTCAGATCGCCAACGTATTCCTGTGGGGAAACGTGGCGATTGCGAGCTTGCATGCGTCGCTGTTCCTTCTGATGTGGCTGCGGCGGGCAGCCGTGGCGTGGTGGGCGGGCGTCACATTGGTCGGGGCAATTCTGCTTTTCGACGTGATCGGCGAGCTGACGGTCCTGGGCCCACTGTCCAATCCCAACAGCAACCCAGACTCGATTCTCGGGATCGGCGCGTTCGCGGTTCTGGTCCCGACCGCTATGTGGCTGCTGGCATCAAATCTTCACCTGAGCAGCTCTTTGGTGGCAGCCACTTTCCACTGGCTTTTGCTTCACCTGGTGCTGGTGGAGCTTCCAATCCTGGTCCTTCTCTTAAGGCGGCCAGTGCGTCTGTGGTGTCGCATGTACCTGGGGATCAGGCCTGATTTGACGTGACGGATGGGGCTGGTCAGAGGCGCCGGCATGGAAGAGTCACCGATCACGCGCTGCCGGCCGGCACTCGGGAGCGACCCGACAGCGACCTCTGCAGAAGCCGATTGATGTCGCTTGGGGAGATGATTCCCACGAGCCGCCCTCCATCGATGATCAACGTGCGCCCTTCGCTGCAGCCTTCTGGGAGACCGAGCACGCTGGTCACAGGGTCAGCGGGGTTGGCCGTGGACACCTCGTCTAGCGGACAGATGATCTCTTTGATCAGGGTCGTCGGACGGGCACCCGGCGCGACATTCTTTAGTGCAGTCAAGGTCAGGAGTCCGCTGAGCCGGCCAGCCGAGTCATGGGTTGGAAATGTCGAGTGCCGAGAAGCCAGGACGTAGCCGTGTAGAGCGTCCTCAACACTGATGCCGTCGGGAGCCTGGACAGGATTCGGCGTCATCACCTGCGCAACAGTCATCCCGGAGAGGGCCTGGCGGATCAGGCCGCCGACTTCTTCGGAGCGGGCGGCGCTCAGCAGGAACCAGCCCAGAAAGACTGACCAGACGCCCCCGACCAGGCTGCCCGCGAACAGGAAGGTGGCCAGACCGTACGCAATCAACAGGTAGGCGAAGCCCATACCGATGCGGGCCGCGATCCTGGTGGCTCGCAGCCGATCACCCGTGCGCAGCCAGATGAGCGACTGCAGCAGCCGGCCTCCATCCAGCGGGAAAGCGGGGACGAGGTTGAACACTCCCAGCGTGATGTTGATGTAGCCCAACCAGGACAGGGTGGCGGGCAGCAGGCTCGTTTGCGCGCCTCCTCCGACTGCGACTGAAGCGAGGTAAAACACGGCGCCCAGCACGAGGCTTGTGAGTGGTCCAACAAAAGTGATCAGGGCCTGTGCACCAGGAGAGGCGGTATCGCTGCTGAACCGCGACACACCGCCGAACAGCCAGAGAGTGATCCCCTCGACCTTGACGCCGCGGCGCGTTGCGACGACCGAGTGCGCCAGCTCGTGGGCAAGCAACGAGGCCAGAAACACGAAGGCTGAGATGACGCCGGCGGTCCAGTACGCGCCGGAGGTCTGGCCGGGGGACGCGGCCGGCAGAAGGCTGGTGGCGAGGCTCCACGCGATCAAAGCGGCAACGACCAACAGGCTCCAGTTCAGCCCAACGTGGATTCCAAAGATGCGGCCGAGGCTCAAGTTCTCGTTCATGTCAGCTGCAGGATGCGCTCAGCGGGGAGGTTGGTGCATCGAACAGCAGCGCTCCCCATCTGGGCGATGACCCGCGCCCGCGCTGAGGGGTGCGAGTCCAGCCACTGGCGCACACTGGCGTCAGCCTCCAGCTGGAACTGCTGGGTAGTGTCGGCCTGATTATCCAGCGACGGGCTCGACCCTGACTCCGTGCCAGAACGCTACCCGGCCCTTGATGCGATCGGCGGCCGGGCTTGGGTTCGGGTAGTACCACGCGGCGTCTTGATTCACTTTGTCTTCAACGACGACGTCGTAGTAGCTGGCCACCCCTTTCCAGTGGCAGGTCGTATGGCTGTCGCTGGGGCGGACATGGTGCATGTCAACGTCGGCGAGGGGAAAGTACTGATTGCCTTCAACGACGACGGTATCCGCGCTCTCAGCCAGGATGGCGTCATTCCAGGTTGCCCGATAACGCTTCGCGACTGTTGTTTCGGACGGTTTTGAGAAGTCTCGATTCAGAAGTGTCATAGGTGCAATCTACGACGCAAGATATTTGCGCAATGTGATGCGGCGCACATATCGACCTGACGCCGTCATTTCGGCACGTGGATCAGCTTCCGAAGCCGCTCCGGGTCGCGGATCAGGATCCGGCGCCCGCGCAGCTCGACTATCGCGTCCTTAGACCACGCCGACAGCGTCCTCGAGACAGACTCTCGAGTCGTGATGCAGATCTTGGCCATGTCCTCGCGGGTCATGGCCGGCAAGAGGAAGCCTTCCGGCAGCTTTTCCGCCGAGCCCTCGAGGTCGACGAAGAGGCGAGCCAGCCTGTTGTCCACCGGCTCCCGCGCCAGGCCCTCGATGGTCCTCTCGAGCCGGAACATTCCGCCGGTAGTCTCAGCTGAGCGCGCGGGACGAGGCTGTCGCTTTGGGGGGTAGTCGATCGAGAAAGGCGACACTCATGCATCGATGGCACGTGACGGCCGGGCAGCCAGGCTCATCGCAAAAGGCGCAAGACTCGACTGCGGTTCCACACCTTGAGCATCTTTTGACTCTGGTTGTCTTGTCGCTCATTCCTTTTCTCCTGCCTTCTGGACCGCATCTTTCTGCAGCAGCAAACCTACGAGCCTTCCATCCAAAGTCGTGATTGGCGAACTTTCGAGCTTGTGCTGAGTCATGTTCTGCGCCATTTCCTTGATTGAGAGGTGAGGACGGAAGGTGCTTGGACCCGGCCTCATGGCTTGCTCTATGCGCAGATTGGGATCCTTCTCGAGCTCTTTGGATCGCAACAGTCCAAGCACAACGCGCTCGCTGTTGATCACGACTGCGGCGTCCCAGCCCACGGCTTGGACTCGCTCACGGACATCACCTAACCGTTCATCGAGCTGGGCGGTGGGCACGTCCTTGCGCGCAACCTCTCCGGCACGCGGGTGCTGGGCGTTGGTACCCTCGGTCGGAAGCCCGGCGGCCATCCAGTCCACCTTGCCTGCCACGTAGTCGTACACGTCGCCGAACCCTAAGCTCTCGAGCCGCCACGCGGCCCTGGGAGACATGTCTCAAGCCGTATCCCAGCAGTAGACGATCACCGGTCGGGTGCGGTCAAGGAGACTAACCGCCTCAGTCTCAAGGCGTCTGAGCGGGAGGCTTATAGCCCCGGGAAGGTGTTCTTCCTCGTACTCATCGGCTGGAAGCACCTCGACGAGTTGAGCGCCCTCCTTGACGAGACTCTGGAGCTTGCTGCGGTCGATCTCAGTCGGCATTTGATTCCCTCGCTAGTCGGTCGGCATCCACTTGCGCCGATAGTTCTCCGCTTGGACACATTCAGTCTGCACCAGCGCAATTTCCGCATTGTGATGTGGCGCACAAGCACATGTGTGTGGGTACTAAATGTATGGGTCTAAATGGGTACTGGAGTTGGTGGCCCGGACCTTGAGATCGCGGGCGTGGGCTAGGACTGCAAAATATGTGACTGCTATGAGTCAGCGCAGTGGGGCGCCAACAATTCGTTTTGACGCCACGCTATACACGATCGACGGCTGGACTATTTTGCGCTTGCCTGAGAAAGCGAGCCGGAAACTGCCGTCGCGCGGGCAGGTGGCAGTACAGGGAACGATCAATGGCCATGGGTTCCAGACGGTTTTGGAACCAGACGGCTATTTTGGCCACTGGATGAGGATTGATCGAAAGCTGCAACAAACCGCTGCTTTAAGCGCAGGTGACACCGCGACGCTCGAACTCCGGACACTCAAAGATTGGCCGGAGCCGAACGTGCCACAGGACCTCGAGACAGCTCTGACAGCTGCCCCTCAGAAGATCCAAGACCTATGGAAAGGAATTACGCCGATGTCGCGTTGGGAATGGGTTCGCTGGGTCAATGCAACCCCAAACCCTGATACGCGCAAACGACGTGTCGAGGTAAGCATCTCGAAAATGAAAAGCGGGAAGCGACGGCCATGCTGTTTCAACCTTGCCGCATGCACCGACCCGAACCTGTCAAAGAACAGCAGGCTTATTGAGTCAGCGTGACTTGTCGTTGGAGCATTGATCCATACAGCAGTCGTTTGCCTTGGGCCTGTTCGGCCAGTCGACCATCTTCGGCAGCACCTTCGAGCTCATCTCCCGATGGTCACCAGGCGGGACAGTGGAGACGCTTCTATCAGGCGCAATGAACCCATCGAGCTGGAACAGCGACACGTGGTTGGCGCTGGCGGTGAGCACCGCTTACTCGGTCGTTTTCGCTGGCATTGGCATCCGCTGGTTCCAGTGGGGGGCCCGCTGACCCCCGTCGCCTTCGTGGCTTGACACGACGCTGATACAACCATATGGTTGTATCAATGCAGATCGCGCCGCCGGACTTCGACCCCGTCTTCGCCGCCCTCGCTGATCACACACGCCGCGACATCGTCCGCCGCGCGATCAGCGCTGAGGAGGGCGTCCTCGAGCTGGCCAGCCATTACCCGATGAGCTTCGCGGCGGTCCAGAAGCATGTCGCGGTTCTCGAGCGCGCAGGACTGATCACCAAGCATCGCATCGGCCGTCGCAGGGTCGTCCGCACCAACCTCGCGGCGCTGCTCGCCGCGCGCCGCCTGCTCGACCAATACGAGGAGCTGTGGCGGGCTCGGATCGATCGTATGGGCCAGCTCATCGCCGAGACGGCCGGCGCAATCGACACCGTGGAGATAAAGGAGGGCAAACGATGACCGTCACCGCCGTCCGCAATGATCCCCAGAGGCTCACCCTCACTGTTGAGGCCGAATTCGACGCATCGGTCGAGCGCATTTGGCAGCTGTGGGCGGATCCGCGCCAGCTCGAGCGCTGGTGGGGGCCGCCGACCTACCCTGCCACCTTCACCAAACACGATCTGGCGCCCGGCGGTCGCGTTGAGTCGCACATGACCGGGCCCGCGGGCGACCAGCCGCACGGCTACTGGGACGTCCTCGAGGTCGAGCCGCCGCATCGCCTTCTCTTCC